>WNGN01000845.1_pt1 | contig 25119 bp, 27 predicted proteins | sample 5400561 | NCBI WGS metagenome assembly WNGN01 (sample SAMN13153379, study PRJNA577476) | soil metagenome | isolation source: 115 cm soil or saprolite under Garry oak tree replicate 2 | place: USA:California | collected 2016-06-15 | reverse complement strand
CCGCTCGTCGTGGGCCGGGGGTATTTGCCCTCGATGAACTTGCGGTCGTAGAGCTTCTTCAGGATCTCGTGTCGCGTGGATTTCGTCCCCAGGCCGAGGCGCTCCATCTCCTGGATGAGGGACCCTTCGCTGTACCTCCCCGCCGGTTTCGTCCGGTCCTCCCGGAGGGCCACGGGGCCTGCCCGCTCCAGGCTCTCGTCCACGGCGAGCGGCGGTAAAATGGCCTCTCGCACGACCCAGTACGGATAGTACTTTCGCCACCCGAGTTCCTTGACCCGGTAGCCTTCCGCGAGGAACACTTGGCCTCCGAGATCGATCTTGGCTTCGGCGGCTTCTGCGACCGCATTGGGTGCCACCGTGGCGAGGAAGCGTCGCACGACGAGCTCGTAGATCCGCCAGTGGTCCTGCCGCTTCACCTTGTCTCGACCGACGCCTTGGACCGGGTAGATGGGCGGATGGTCGGTCGCTTCCGTTCGACCGCGGCTCGGGACGATGCGCTCCTGGCCCGCGAGTTCTCGGGCCTCCGCCGCGAACGGCGATTCGCTCAGCTTCTCGAGGACGGACCGGAGGTTGACCGTCGACGGGTAGACCGTGTTGTCGGTCCGCGGGTACGAGATGAACCCGGACTGGTACAGGTCTTCGGCGATTCGCATCGCCTGCGCGGCCCCAAATCCCATCCGGTTCGCCTCCGCGACGAACATCGTCGTGTTGAAGGGGGGCGGCGGCCGTTCTTCGCGTTCGTTCTGAATGTATTCGCGGACGAGACCTCGCTCCGCGGCCTCCGCGTCGGCCATCGCGGTCTCCGCCTCCCGCCTCGCCCAGAACCGGCCGTGCTCATGGTTCGTCTCGAATTCAACGGGCGCTCCGGCGACGTCCTTCCGGAATTTCGCGTGCACGGTCCAGAAATCCTGAGGGACGAAGTTTTCGATCTCCCGCTCCCGGTCGACAATCAATGCGAGGGTCGGGCTCTGGACCCGGCCGACGGACAGGAAGTCCCGTCCGAGTTGCTTCGACGCGATCGAGATGAAGCGCGTCAGGACGGCACCCCACGCCAGGTCGACCGATTGGCGGGACTCCGCGGACTCCGCGAGCGGATAGTCGACGTCCACGAGGTTCGCGAACGCGGCTTCGATGTCCCACTTTGTGAGCGCGGAGAAACGGGCCCGACGAACCCGGATCTCCGGTCGGGCCTCTCGGATGAGCGCGAGGGCCTCGACCCCAATCAGCTCGCCCTCCCGGTCGAAGTCCGTTGCGATCACGACTTCATCCGCCTGAGCCGCAAGGGTCTTCAGCGCGGCCCCGATCTTCCCCGCGGTCACGACCTTCTGTGGTTCGGCCCAGACGAGCTCCTTGAGGTCCACGCGAGCCCAGTCGTTCAGGGCATCCGGATAATCGAGGTTGATGATGTGGCCGCGGAGGCCGACCACTTGGACGCGGTCTTCGCCCTGGGCGAACTCGAAAACGGGCGTGCCGTCAACGTACGACCGCTTCGATTTTCCTCCGCTGAGGATCGTCGCGATCCGTATTGAGGCGTTGAACTTCTCCGTCACGATGAGTCGGCGCACGGAAAGGTTCGCACGCAAGGGGCTCTATTTAACCGTTTGTCGCTGGATGTTCTGGCCGATGATTCCTCGCGCGCGCGTTTCCTCGAGCGTGCGCGCGCCGCGCGCATTACGGGCCCGATGCCCCGAAGAAAGCACGTCGAATCGCTTCCGCCGCCCGTCGCGGATCCGGGGCTTCCATGATTGCGGAGACGACCGCCACACCCGCGACGCGATGCCGCGCCAGGAGCGCTGCGTTCTTCGCGGTCACCCCACCGATGGCGAACACGGGCAGAGGCGAACGGTGGACGACCGCGTCGAGGACCTGCATGGGTAACACGGGCTCCTCGGGCTTCGTCGGGCTCGGGAAGCACGGTCCCACAGAAATGTAGTCAGCACCGGCTTCCGCGGCCGCCGACTCCTCGCCCGGTTTCCCGTAGACCGTGACGCCGATGATCGCCTGCGGTCCGAGCACCGCCCGTGCGATCCGAGGGGACGGATCGTCCCGTCCAACATGAACGCCGTCGGCATCCATCCGGCGGGCGAGCTGGGGATCGTCGTTCACCAGAAACGGGACTCCGAACCCGCGCGAGAGGTCGCGCAGAACCCGACCGGCTTCGGCCCGCTCCTCCGGAGAGTAGACGCCCTTGTCCCGGAGTTGGATGGCGGAGACGCCGCCCTCGAGAGCCGCGGTGACGATGGCCCGCAGGCGAGACACGGGTTTCTGCGGTGACGCAACGAGGTATACGCCGCCGAGGCGACGTGTCCTCGGAGAGGGTGGGCTCAGGAAATCTCCCCGGCGAGAGCCCGGCTGAACGCGACCCAGAACGGATCGCGGTCCGCCGGATGAAAGGGCCGGCCTCGATCCCGACACGGATCGCCCTTCTTCGTGAACCGACCGACGTCTTCTGCCGGGATTGTTGCTTTCTTCAGGCGAGCGATGACTTCCGATACGGCTTCCGGCTCGACCGCAATCAGGAGGGTTCCTTCGCTGATTGCATCCAACGGGTCCATGCCGAAGATCTTCGAGACTTCCGCGACAGCCGGATCGACACGGACACTCGTGAGATCGACCTCGACTCCGAGTCCCGAGGCTTGCGCCATCTCCCAGACCGCGTTTCGCACGCCGCCCTCGGTCGCGTCGTGCATCGCCCACACACCTCCACTTCGGAGTCCGACGGAGGCCGCCGAGAGAGCATCGTCGACCGTGCTCATGGATTCAAAGAGCGCCCGGGCTCGCTTCGTCATGTCCGGGCCGAGCTTGCGCTCCATCAGGTCCGGGAAGGTGTTCGAAAGGATGGCCGTCGCCTCGAGGGCGGCCGTCTTCGTGACGAGGAGATGATTCCCCGGCCTCGCCATGTTGGCTGTGATCCAGCCCTCCTTCGGCGCGATGGCGAGGAACGTCGCCCCGCCGACCATCGGGTAGGCGCAGCCCTCGTAACGGCCCGTATGGCCCGTGACGATCGAGGCCCCGTACTTCTTACATTCCCGGTCGATGACTCGCAGCATCGTTTCGATCTGATCGTCTTCGATGTCCATCGGCAGGTTCCAGTCCAACGTGACGTACTGCGGCGCGACGCCGGAGGTCGTGAGATCCGAGGCGAGAATGTGGAAGGAAAACCACGCGGCCCGCTCCCATCCGTACTGAGGCACAATGTAAATCGGGTCCGTGGTCGCGATCATCGCGCGTCCGTCAGGGAGGCTCACCACTCCGACATCCACGCCGTTCGCGGGACCGACGGCAATCTCGGCCCGCCGTACCCCCAGGTGGCGCGAGATCACGTTCTCGAAGAAGCGGCGGCTCACCTTCCCCATCGGATACTTGGGCCGGGTCTGATCCGTCATGTCCAGCGGACTCCGAAGGAATCCCGGGCTGAAAATTCCTCGAGTTCCCTACGCCGGCATGATCCGGATCAGGTTCCAAGGGTCTCTCCCTCACGCGGGAGACTCTCAGCCCTTCTGGGCTCCCCGGGCGAAGGAGCGCAGGCCGATATTTGAAGGTTCCTTGGCGGTCGATCGATCAGGTGGCTGCGAGGAGCTTCGGGATCCCAACCGGGTATTCCGCGACCGGCACTCCGGCTTCCTCGAAGGCCTTGACCTTCGATTCCGCCGTGCCGCGGTTCCCTTGGATGATCGCCCCCGCATGGCCCATCCGCTTCCCGGGCGGCGCCGTCCGGCCGGCGACGTATGCCACGACCGGTTTCGTGACCCGCCGTTTGATGAAGTCCGCGGCCTCCTCCTCCGCGGTGCCGCCGATCTCGCCGACGACGACGATTCGTTTCGTCTTACGGTCTTTCTGGAACATCGCGAGGGCGTCCACCATGCCGGTGCCGATGACCGGGTCCCCGCCGATCCCGATGCAGGTCGTCTGTCCGAAACCCGCCTCGGTCATGGCGTTCACGATCTCGTAGGTCAACGTGCCGCTGCGGGAGATCACGCCCGCGTCGCCTTCCTTGAAGAGTTGGTTCGGCATGATTCCCATCTTCGCTTGGCCGGGCGATGCGAGTCCGGGGCAATTGGGTCCGACGACGGTGCAACCGCGGCTGCGGGCATACGGCATCACGTCCAGGCAATCGTGGAATGGGATTCGCTCCGTGATGATGACGACGAGCTTGAGTCCCCCTTCGATCGCCTCGATGGCGGCGTCCTTCGCGTACGGCGCCGGGACGAAGATGATGGAGGCGTTCGCCCGCCTCCGATGGACGGCCTCGCGGACGCTGTCGAAGACCGGGACCCCCTCGACCTTCGTCCCCGATTTGCCCGGGGTGACTCCGGCGACCACCTTCGTGCCAAAGTCGATCATCGCTCGCGTGTGGAACTGCCCCTGATGGCCCGTGATCCCTTGGACGAGGACCCGGCTCTTCTTCGTGAGGAGGACCGCCAGCCTAGGCGCCCCCCGATTTCACTTTGACCGCGAGCTCGGCGGCTTCCTCCACGGTCTCCGCCGGATACGTGCCGATGGAACGGAGCATCTCCTTCGCCTGGGCTTCGTTCACCCCTTTGATCCGTGCGACCACGGGGATCTTCGTGTGCATCTCCTCGAGCGCCTGCTTCACTCCGAGCGCCACGGTGTCCGCCTTCGTGATGCCGCCGAAGATGTTCAACAAAATGACCGAAGGATTCGCCTTGATCAGGAGCTCGAATGCCTGCTTCACTTTCGCGGGGTCGTCCGTCCCGCCGAGGTCCAAGAACGTCCCACCCTTTCCGCCTTTCAAGCTCAGGATGTCCAAGGTGGCCATCGTGAGCCCCGCGCCGTTCGCGATGACGCCGATGTCCCCGTCGAGTTGGATGAACGTGATTCCCTTGTCGTGGGCCTCTTGCTCGAGGGGGGTCCGGTCCTGGTCCAAGTGCGCGTATTCCGGATGACGATACTCCGCATTGTCGTCGATGACGAGCTTGGCGTCTCCCGCGACCACACGTCCGTCTTTCGTGACGACGAGGGGATTGATCTCGACGAGTTCCGGATCTTCCTTCCGGAACAAACCATAGGCGTTCCGGACGACGGATGCGATTTGGTCGCCGATCTCCTTGGGAAGCGCGAGTTGCTTTGCGAGGCTTCGGAGGACGTACGGTTGGATCCCGACGACGGCCGGGATGTGCTCCATGTAGATCTGGTCGCGCGGGACCGTCTCGATGTCGATTCCGCCCTTCGCGCTCGCCATGAGGAGCGGCTCTCGGGCCGATCGATCGATGGTGAGGCCGAGGTAGAGCTCCCGTCCGATGTCCAGCCGCTCCTCGAGGTACACCGCTCTCACACGATATCCGTGGATGTCCATGCCGAGGATCTGCCCGGCGACCGAGCGGGCTTCGTCCAGCGTCTCCGCGGGCTTGATGCCGCCGGCCTTTCCGCGTCCGCCGACGAGGACCTGTGCCTTGACCATGCAAGGGAGCGGCGGATCGACGATGTCGTCCGGTCTCGATGCGATTGCCCCCCGCGGAACGGGGATGCCATAGCGGGCGAAGATCTCCTTCGCCTTGTGCTCGAGGAACTTCACGCGGACCGGAGCCGCCGATGGGTGGACGGCCTATATCTTTTGTGATAGCACGTGAGCGATCTCGATCGGCGTTCGAGGAACTTCACGCGGACCGGAGCCGCCGATGGGTGGACGGCCTATATCTTTTGTGATAGCACGTGAGCGATCTCGATCGGCGTACCCGTCGTCATCACGAGGTCCCGGAACGCCTTCATGATCTTCTTCGTCGTCGGTCCCGGCTTGCCATCGCCGATCGTCCGGCCGTCGAGTTCGACCACCGGCCCGATTTCCGCCGCGGTCCCACTGATGAACGCCTCGTCCGCGGACCAGACGTCGTACAGGGTGAAGAGCCGTTCTTCCGCCTTCAAGCCGAGCTGCGGGACGAGCTCGAGGACGGTCTCCCGCGTGACCCCGGGCAGGTTCGTCGAGGTCCATGGGGTGACGATCGTCGAGTTGCGGACGATGAAGAAGTTCTCCGCGGTTGCCTCGGACACGTATCCGTGGATGTCGAGCATCAACGCCTCGTCGGCGCCGTACTGGTTCGCCTCGACGCGGGCCATGATGTTGTTCAGGTAATTCAGCGACTTGATCGAGGGGCTCAGGCTCTGGGGCGGCACGCGACGATACGACGAGGTCACCACTTTCAAGCCCCGCTCGTACACCTTGCCGTACAGAGAGATGCCCGGCTGCGCAATCACGACCACGCTCGGCCCGCTCTTGCACTTCCGCGGGTCGAGGCCGAGATCCCCCTTGCCCCTCGTGATGACGGGTCGGATGTATCCCTCGCGGATGTCGTTCCGGCGGCACGTCTCGAGGATGATGTTGGCCATCTCCTCCTTCGTGTGTGGGATTTTCAGGTCGATGGCTTTAGCCGAGTGGTACAGCCGGTCGAGGTGGCGGTCCAGCTTGAACACTCGGCCGTTGTAGGCCCGGATCCCTTCGAAAACGCCGTCGCCGTAGAGGAGGCCATGGTCGAACACGCTGACCTTCGCCTCGGACTGCGGGTAGAACTTGCCGTCGACGTAGACACTTAGCTCCATGCTGGAGACCCCGACTGCGTGATGTATGACCGCTTTCACTAAAAGACTTTGTTCCGTGTTTTCTCAAAATGCATCCTGACGAAACTTCTCTCCGGTGAGCCGCTCGAAAAGGCTGAGATACAGATTGCTCACCTGCTTCGCCACGTCGGCGGGGAGGGACGGGATGTCAGGCTCCGGCTTGCCGGCCGTCCGCGCGTCCATGAGGGCCTGGTGGTATCCTATCTTGCGGTAGTACTGACGCACGAATTCCTTGCTCAGTTCGACCTGCTGCCCCGTCTCGTACACCTCGAGATCCCAGAACCGGTCCTCATCCGCGGTGCCGAACGTGTCCACGAGCATCAGGCGCCGCTCGTCGTCCATGGCGAACTCCTTCTTGCCGTCCACATGGATCAGGCCGCGTTTCCGGACTTCCATGTTGAGTCGTTCATCGATCTTGAGGACCGTCCGCACGAGATCGTCGAACTCCACCCGGCTGAGCTTCGAGATCTTCAACGCTTCGTCTTCCGTCAGCTCCCGGTCCACTTTCTCTAACTTCGTCGTCACTTCGACGAACGGCCGCGGGAGGGGTTCTCCGTACTTCGGCACATGACCCCGCGGGAACCCGACCGATTCCGGTCGGACTTTTCCCGCCTGGATTCGATCGTGGAACGAACCAGCCACGTAGTATCTGGCGATGACCTCGAGCGGGATCAGGAAGTTGCGGGTGGACGGGGTGATGCGATCGTAGTCCGGGATGACCCGGACCCGGCGTACCCGCATCCGGTTTCCGTCGATGACCTTCAGGAAGTGCGTGCGGACGCCGAGATCCTGGACGACCTTGAACCAGTGGGCCGACGTGCGGCAGAGCGTTTCTCCCTTGTACGGAATGAGCGTCGGGATCACTTTGTCGAACACACTGATCTGGTCCGTGAAGACGAACTCGAGTTCGCCCTCAGAAACCTCGTAGACCTCCTTCACCTTGCCTTTTCGGAGGAACCGCATGACGCCTCCCGCTCGCGGCCAGGAGATGAACGAGACCACTTAGGGGTTTGGGTGAACCCGCTTGACAGCGTCACTCAAGGATGGCCTGCAGAGGAGTCACGCGTGTGATGAGGGGCGCCATCGCGTTGGGCGTCCGCTTGGCGTCACAGCGGGCGCTGGTATTCGATTCGCTCCTCGACCTCGCGCGCGAGCTCGGGGCCGAAGTGTTTCTCGAGGAGATGGAGCCCAAGATCGATGGAGGCCGTCACTCCACCCGCGGTGGTCACCAGGCCGTCTTCCACGACGCGCGCCTCGACGATGTCCGCGACCGCCCCGAGTTCATCCCGCGCGCTTTGGTGGGTGGTCGCCTTCCGTCCTGCGAGGAGTCCCGCGGCACTCAGGATGAGCGCGCCCGTGCACACGCTGGCAATCGGTTTCTCCGTTCCGAAGTCGAGGAGCCGCTTCAGGAACTCCGCATCCTGAACGACTTCCTTTCGCCCGGCCCCTCCCGGGACGATCACAAGATCGAGATCGGAAAGCTCGTGATGGACCTCGTGGGCGAGGAACTTCATCCCGAGTGCACCGGTGATCTGCTCCTTCATGGCGCGAAAGCGGACCGTGAGGTCGAGTTTCGGATGGATTTGTTTCGCTTTCGCGAGGACCTCGTACACCCCGACCGCGTCGAGCTCCTCGACGCCGTCGAAGACCAGGATGCCGACCCTCACGGTAGCGGCGTGAGCGTCTCCTGGCTTAATCGTTCCGCTCCGAATGGCGGCCGCGTGGTCTCAGGTTCATCGAGCTAGAACACCTCCATGTCCCCGTGGACCTCGAGTCCCTGGTCTGTGATGCTGTATGGTTTCACGGACCGCGGATGTTTGAGGCGCCGCATCTTGATCACCTGCATGACCAGCTGGACCTCGCCGTTCTCCCGCTCGTTGAACCGCAACCCGATGACGCCGTCGGAGACGTACTCGACGAGGCCGTCCCGTGAAGACCGGGGGTTGTCGTCCTTCACCTCGGCCGTGAAGATGCATGTCGCGTCGGTCGACTTGAGCTGTTTGCACAGGGCGAACAGTTTCTCCCGGCGCTCTTTGTCGTCCGCGAAAAGCATGTTCAACAAGCTGATCGAGTCGATCGCCACGCGCGATGCGCCGCTTCGCTTGATGAAGTCCGGGAGCTCGGACCGGATCCGCGTGACGGTCGTCTTCGCGTCCGCGGGTTCGAGCTTCACGATGTGCAGTTTCTTCTCCTTGATGTAGGTGGGCAGGTCCCATCCGAATGACGCGGCGTTCGCGATGACCGAGTCGGCGTCCTCCTCGAGGGAGATGAAGATCGCCTTCTCCCCGTTGATCAAGCCCTGCATCAAGAACTGCAGCGCGAACGTCGTCTTCCCGGTCCCGAAGGAACCGAGGACCGTGATGATGTGCCCCGCCGGCACGCCGCGACCGAGCATCTCATCGAGGCCGTCGATGCCCGTGAGTACGAATCCGCCGGGATGTCCGCTGTCCCCCGCGTCCGTCGCGGCCGGCGCTGCCTCCGTTTCGGCGATTGTCCCACCTCAGGAAATCCGTTCCATGTACACGACGACGAGACCGTGATTTGACGAGACCATCGTGGGGAATCGGGCGATTTTGTCCCGCGGCAGGTGTGGGAGCACGCCCGTGAACTTCTCGAGGTACATGTACCGCTGGCGCGTGCTCGACCGAGCCGACGTTCGCCACTCGAACACGAGGCAGCCGTCGGTGCTGTCCATCAGGAGCGATTCATGCCGCCGTTCGAGAATTCCCCGTGTGAGCATGAGGTAGACAAGCCCGTTCCATCGCTTCGCGACTCGCTGGAGACCTTTGATCGTCGTCACGAGGTCCTTGATCTCGACGATGTCCGAGATCGCGAGGTCCGTGAGGGAATCGATGACGACCATCGAGTCGTGGGCATTCTCGTCTAAGAAGGCCACGAGTTCCTCCAGGATATTCGTGGATGGGCGGTCGAACACGTCGTCTTCGTTCGTCCACGCGGCGGGCACCACGCTGTGTCGGAAGTAGACGCTCGAGAAGTCCTTGAACACCGTGTGATCCCGAAACGCGCGGTAGTAGTCGCCGTTGAACGATGTCGCGAGCTCCTGCAGGATGATGTCCTTCGACCGGGAGAACGTCACATAACAGACTTGGGTCGGGAGGTCAGAGTCGTCGCATCGGTCGCCGAGGTAGTAGTGTCGCGCCTCGGGACGTTCGTTCACCAGCGCGGTCTTTGACCCCGCCGTGTAGACGTATTCCTGCATCCCGGCCCCGATGTCGCCCCAGAGGAGGATCGTCGATCCGCTCGGGAAACCGCCGTCCACGATGCTGTCCAGGTCGGCAATCCCGGTCGGGACCTTGCGGACCCGCACGCGTTCGAGCGGTTCCGGCAACGAATCCACACTGAGGTAGATGCTGTCCCGCGGTAGAGCCATCCCGATCCCCGTGCGAATCCGATGCCACCCGATAAAGCACTTTTGTAAACGGTTACGTCGTGCGCGGCGATCCTGCGGATGGGGGTGACGGACCGTTGCAGCCATATTATCTTGGACACCGGATATTTATCGTCCTCCTCGAGGCGGGGCGCGGATGGCTTGGCCCTTTTGAATCCTGAGGTGGACGTTTCGTGACTCCTCAAAACGACGGGACGGCTCGAAGCGTGTTCCCGGCGCGCGCACCTTTGTCAACGCATGACTTTCGGCGCAGGCGTCCGGTAGGGTACTGATTATCAGTTCTGACCAGCGATGCCGGCACGTTGAAATGGTCCGCCGGACGTCGTGAGGGGGCCCGGAGGAACCATGGTCTCCGTTCGCAACCCACTCGCCGGGTTCGGTATCACGATCCTCGGCACGGTCGCCCTTTCGCTCCTCGTCGGCGTCCCCATCCTGTTCCTGCCGCGTGACCTCGCGTACTTCTACCTCCCCTTCGCCCTCTTCGCCGTCGGCGTGTTCTCCGGCCGGACGACGTTCATCGGCTCCCTGGGCTTCATGGGTGCGCTAATCGGAGGGATCGTCGGAGTCTACGCCTTCCAGGCGCTCTTCCTGCCCGCGGGCTGGCCGTTGACCGCCGGCGTACCGTTGTGGCTCACGGGAAACTCGTTCATCACGGTCCTTCTGTTTGGCGCGGCGTGCGGCCTCGGCGGCGCGGCATCGGGGAAGCTCGGCCTCAAGCGCATCGAGCGCCTCACGGACCGTGCTCCAAAGATGCGCCGATGTCTCAAGTGCGGCGCGAAGGTTGGCATGTCGGCCCGGAAGTGCTGGTCCTGCCGCTCGTACCTGCCGCCCACGTAGACGGGAGCGAATCGTTTTCGCCGATTGTCGTCCCGCTTCGGACGGAGCGCGCGGTCGTTGGGCGCTTGTCGTCGAATCGTCTCAGATCTTCTTCATTCGTCCGAGGATCGGTTCGTAAATCAGACCCTTGTCAAGGAGCGAATTGATGGATTCCTCCAGGGCGTCCTTGGCGACTCCCTTGGATGTGGCGGCTTCGAGGATGCCCTCCCACGGCGCGCCCTTGCCTTCTTTGTCCAGCGTCGCGATGATTTCGAGGACTTTCACCTCCGTCTCGTCGGGCTCGCTCGGGGCCTCCTCCTTCGCGGCGGGAGCGGGTTCTGCGGTCGCCTCACCCGGATTCGCCGGCTCGCGGTACTCCGGCAAGAGGTACCGCAATCCTTCCGCGAGCATCGCGGTGTAACGGGACAGATCCACCGTCCCGTAGTGGTTCACGGCCTGCACGATTCCGTCCGCGATCGCCTCCTTCACGCCGACTTTGACGAGGCCTTCCTTCGTGAGGGGGTCCATTTTCTGCGCCTCCGCCATCGTGTCCAGCCGCTTTCGGAGGGATCGGCACGCCTCGAGGATCCAGTAGTCCCGGACCGACTCGTCGACCGCCTTGATTCGCTCGGGCCGGATCGAGGTAAACACCGTGCCGGCCTCGGGCGAGTAGACGCGGCTCTTGCCGACGATCGCGCCGAAGACCGGGGGCTTGAGCTTCGACAGGGTCGCCGCCGCCTCGGGTTGGTACTGGCCCGCGTAGATGTGGAACGTGCCCGTGGGGTCGGAGACGCGGGCGCGCCACATCGGCTGAATGTCCGTCCCGACGTTCTCGACGTCCGTGATGACGCCGACCACGAAGACGCGGTTCACCTTGGCGCCTAGGGGAGTGACGACGTACGACGGCACTCGCTCCCCACCGCCGTTCATCTCGAGGGTCGCGTCGTTGTACTCGGACGCGAAGAGCCGCCAGGCGACCTCGCGCATCACGCGGGTCCCTCCAGTCCTTCGAGCATCTCGCGCGCCTCGGCTTGGACGTCCACTTTCAGCATCTTCGCGGACTCCACGATCATCATCAGCCCGTAGTCGTCGGATGTGACGTTTCCACGCACCTCGATCGGTTGGGCCACGAGGACGTCCGCGAGTTCGTCGCGCACGATGTCGGTCGACATCGCCTCCTTCGCGGCGGCGATGCATGCGTCCAGTGTCTTGTCCAAGAGCGCCTCGGTGAGTTCGCGGTCGAAGACCGCGGTCACGGCGCCGGAGCCGTCGTCCAAGACGGCTTTCACCCGCAAGTCCGGCTCGCCTTTGACCTCGCCGTGGAGCCGGCACGCGCCTTTCCTCAGGACCCGTCGGCACTCGGGACACCGGTAGACGAGGCCGGAGCCTTCCCGCAGGTCGATCAGGATCCCCCGAAGGGTGACGTCAGCGCCACCGCCGCGGTCCGCGAGATCCTCAATCCACATTCTCGGGCTCGCGTTCAGGACGCTCGCGGGCGGAAGGAGGTCCGATTTGAGACGCGTGATCGTCGCGCGCTCGTCGAAGCTGATCTGCGGGATGCCCCGCCACGACTTGACGTAGGCTCCCTCGATCCGGACGACCTCTTCGGCCTTCAGGTCGAAGTCTTTCCAGGCGCTGAACTGCGTCTTGCCGGTCTCATCGGCGAGGATGCCGGAGAAGACCGCTTTCGGATTGCCGTCCACCTCGACCTCCCGCCGCTCGATGGCGAGGATCCGGGCGGTCACCGCAACGTTCGAGGCCCCCTCCCGCAAGTCCACGACGCGGACGGGGGTCGGCTTGCTGACGTACGGCTGGCCCGGTCCGGGCTTGAATTCCGGTAGCGCATCGGGCGCTTCTCTCCCGACCGCCGTGCGCACGCCGAAATTGAGCTGGACCTGCCCGCGGTACTCCTTCGTGTACGCGTTCTGGACCCGGATCACATCGCCCTTGGCGAGGGGCGTCGGGAGGGGCTCCCACGCCGTGAAGGGCACGGTCGCGGTCGCGTCGCCCAGGATCCCGGACAAGATCGTCTTCGTCTCCTGCCCTTGCGGGGTCACCTCCTTCTCGTACACCGCCACGACGCGGGCGAGGAGGTTCACGCTCTGCTCCCCGGGGACCAGTTCTCGGATCGTCTTGCTCACGCCGACCGCCAAGGTCGCGGGGTTCCCGCCGTGTTTCTTCACGATCGACCGTTTCGCGGTATCCAAGGACACCCGGTAGACGTTCAGGTAGCTCGACAGCTCTCGTTCGATCTCTTGCTCGCTCACTTTGTTTCCAAGCGCCCGGTTGATGTCATGGACATGGGGCGCCAGTTCTTCTCGCACAGAAGTCACGTTCCCGAGGCGTGTCTGTTTCTCGCCTCGATAATGAGCATGGGCCCGTAGTATAAAGGGGTTCGGCGAGGTGGCCGAAAGTACCGATGGTCCATAGGGCCGCAAGGTTCATTCCGCGGGCCCCCTTCGAGACCGCCGTGGACACCGACGAGCTGCTCCGCGCGGTCATCGAGTTCCTCCGCCTGTGGCGGGAGCAAGCTTCCTCGCACGTCCCGACTTCCTGGGGTACGATCTACCGCGACGAACGCTTCCACACGATCCACCAGGCGAACCTCGGCTGGGTCGCTTCGCTTCCGAAGGAGGGGCCTTCGAAGATCCTGGCCGACCTCGCCGCGGCGTTCCGCGGCACCGCCGTCCGGCATCAGGCGCTCCTCTTCGAGGATGCGGCGGAGGCTTACACAGTCCAAGAGGAGCTGGCCGGTCAAGGGTTCCGGCCGATGTCGGAGTTGGCGATGGCGAAAGTCGGACTCCCGGCGTGCATCGTGAATCCTGAGGTCGAGATTCGCCCTGCAGTGGAAGGAGCCCCGGCCGAAGCGTTCCGACTCCTGAAGATTGCGACCGAGTCGGCGTCCGGCTACAGCCGGGAGGTGGTGGATCAGCTTTGGGGCCTATGGCACGATCGATCCGGCCGCGTCGGCATGACGCCGTATGCGGCGTACCTCAAGGGGGTACCCGCCGGAACCATCAGCGTGTGGGCGCGAGGCCCCTTCGCATGGATCGACGATGTCGCGACCCACCCGGACTTCCGCCTACGCGGCGTCGCGCGGACGATGATTTTCGAGGCATGTCGGCGGGCGGCGAGCGCGCGGTGCGAATGGGTTGTGTTGACCGCAGACCTGTTCGACACGCCTAAGGAGATGTACAAGACCCTCGGATTCGAACCCGTCGGCGAGGTGCGGGGCTTCGTCCGCGAATGAGTCCGTCGAGGCGAATCCTTCTTACGAAGCGTCCCGATTGCGCCTTGTGGACCTCGGACTCCGGGGGAAGGTGGCCCTCATCGCCGCCGCGAGCCAAGGATTGGGCCGGGCCGCGGCATTCGCGTTCGCGCGCGAAAGCTGCAAGGTCGCCATCTGCGCGCGCACCCCGGGGTCGCTCGAGGACGCGGCAAAAGCGATCCGGCGGGAGACGAGCGCGGACGTCGCGGCCATCCCCGCCGATGTGTCACGCGCCGACGGAGTCAAGGCCTTTGTCGACGGGGCGGTGGCCTCGTTCGGCGGCGTGGACGTCGTCGTGCCAAACGCCGGCGGTCCCCCGCCCGGCGGGTTCGAAACCCTGGCCGATGACCAATGGGCGAAAGGGTGGGAGCTGACATTCCAGAGCACGGACCGGCTCATCCGAGCGTGCCTCCCATCGATACGGGCGCGCGGCGGCGGGGCCGTCGTCGCGATCCTCTCGATGTCCGTGCGCCAGCCGATCGACAATCTGGTCCTCTCGAACTCGCTTCGCCTCGGGGTCGTCGGCGCCTTGAAGACGCTCGCCCGAGAGGTCGCAAGAGACCGGATTCGCGTGAACGGCGTCGCCCCGGGGTGGATCGCGACGGACCGGACGATTCAGCTGCACCGCGCGCGGGCGGAGAAGGAGCGCCGCCGGATCGAGGACGTGCAGGCGGCGGTGTTGCAGGAGATCCCAATGGGTCGGATGGGCACGGCCGAGGAGGTCGCCGACTTGATTACCTTCCTGGCCTCGGATCGGGCGGCCTACATCACGGGAATGATCGCGCAGATCGATGGCGGCCTGTACCGCGGGATTTTCTGAGATCACGCATCGCGCTTCGGCTGTTTGCTCGGTGTGCTCGCGCACGACCAGCACGAGCGGCGGGATGTGCTATTCCATGCGCGGCATTGCCGGCACTGCCAGGTCTCCGAAGCGGAGCCACGGACCCGGGCGAAGGCATAGCGACTGATTCCGGCCCCGCAAGACCAGCAGACGCCCAGTTCGGCCTCGTTCTTCACTCCACAATGCGGGCAATCCCAGCTGGGACCGACCATCTGCGGAAGCTTCCGCGCCCGGACTCGCCAGTCGGCCCACGCGAAGACCGCGCCGCCGACCAGAAGCACGAGGAGAGCGCCGGACAGCAGGTCTTCCATGTTGGAGAAAATTCTCTCGTCGCCGTAATATAGGCTCTCCGCCGGTTATCACCGGCGTCACTACTTCGAGGCCGCGTCACTGATTGAAGGTCTCGATCTTCTCGAACGTCTGCTTCAGGTACTTGATCAGGACATCGCGGTTCCGTCGCAGGTGGCTTTCGTACCATGTGCGGACAAGGTCCGCGAAGAGCCGGTGGAGGTCGTCCACGTTCGCGCGGTCAAGGGGCTGTTCGTAGAGGGTGTGGATCGTCCAGATGCGTTTCCATCCGCTGTACTTGTAGTAGTGCTCTCCCTCGCAGTACTCGAACGTCACCCGGAGATGGATCTTCCCGTCCGCCTCGACGTAGTTCACCTTGAGGGCGTCCCCGACACGGCCCTGGTCCATCGATCGGTCGAGCAACTGGACCGTCTGAACCGCGGCCGGGTTGAAACCGGGTCGCCAGTGCCAATCCCCATCCGGGAAGGTGTCGGGGAACACGGCCCAGTTCGTGTACGACGGCTCGAGCGCGAAGTGTACGTTAATCTTGTTGAACCGCTTCCAGACTTTCCAGAAGTCCTCGATGAGCGTCTTGTTGAGCTCGAGGCGCGCGACGTTCTGCTCCCCGACGTCCTCGATGATTTCTTTTGTTTTTTTCTCGAGTTCCGCGTCCAGGGAGGAGAACCAGTCATCCCCCTTGGCCTTCTTCGCCGCCATGGCCAAGTCCCTTCTCACCGTCGCCGAATGAAATCTCTCAGTATATAGGTATTTGTCAGGGAAAATCTGGAGGCGACGACTCAGTCGCCGCCGGCGATGGTGACCATCGCGTAGAACGTGCGGAATGCTTCCAGGTAATCGTCGGCTTCGAATTCGAATCGCAATCCACCGACGCGACGGACGGTCGGGATGAGTTCCGCGCGATCGGCCGCGTACGTGCCTCGGAACTCGACGACCATCCGAATCGGGGTCTTCGCTCGAAGTGGCGCGATCGTCTTCGTGTCTCGAACCGCTTTCGTCGCTTCGGCCCGTATCTGTTCGCACGCTCTCTTCGGGTGCAAGTTCTTCGCGGATGTGGCTCCCGTTGCGTCCTTCACGGCGACCGTGTGGACGTTCGGGATCAAGGCTTTCGCCTCGGCGGTCACGGCCCGGTCACCGGTGACGAGGACCACCGGGACTCCATGGTGGCCAGCCAGGTACGCGTTGATCCCGGTCTCGCCGACCTCGGTGCCATTCACCTGCACCGCGGCGATCGTTCCGTTGTACGTGTGATCGAGAATCGCACGGGGCGTGCCGGCCCTCGCATGATATCCGACGAACAAAGTGGCGTCGTAGGATGCGTCGAGGTCTTGCACCATCGAGAATCCGCGCGGCGTCCCCCGGAGCAGGGTGGCCGCGTCGTTCAGCTCTTCGGGGATCAGGTTGTCGAAGTTCCAGTGGGAATCTGCGATCAAGACTTCCGTGGCGCCCGCCTTCATACATCCTTCGATTGCGGCATTTGCTTCCTGGGTCATCAGGTGTCGGCTCTGCTGGTAGGCTTCGCCGCCCTTGCTCGGATCCGTCTCGATCTCGCGGACAACGCCGCAAATTCCCTCCATGTCGATCGAGATGTAGACCTTCAGCACTGCTCCCCGGGGTTGGCGATGATGCCAAGGGGCTTAACGATTCCTCCCCGCCGGCTCCGTCAGCGTTGGGCTTCCCGTTGCTTCGCGAGTCCCTTGGTTCCGGCGCGAACGGTCATCGCACCGTTGACGAGGAGGATTGCCCCCAAGGCGCCGAACGCAGGGGCAGCGTAAATGGCCTGTTGCGGTAAGAGGGCGATGACGACGACAAGAATCCCAAGGAAGATGAGTCCTGACGCGGCCATTATCTTGCCCCTGGTCCGCGACGCATTCCAATCGACGGGAGGTCTTGCGATCGCTTCGCGGACTGCATCGCTTTCACCGAATCGCGTCCAGAGTTCCGCAAGGAGTTCGTTCCAGTTCGCTCGCGCCTGATCCTCGCGTGACGTGACATCCGAGATGTTGAGAATCGGAGGCGCGATGGCCACACGGACGAGGATATTCGGGCCTTGCCGCACAAGCTCAAAGGTCATCGTCTTTTTCGCATCCTTCTTCCAGCCCATCGGTTGAAGGGTTCTCCCGTGGGAGGCTTCGATTCGACTCGGAGGTTGCGCGCTTTTGATGTTGGCCTTCTCGTCGCGCAACCATCCTTCGACAATCTGGAATGCGTCCTCGGTGGTGCGGTTGGTCAGGACGTGTTCGAAGCCGATCGAGTAGCCCGTACGCATCCCCTCAAGGAGGAACGCAATGCGAGTATAAGGTCCGTTCGAGCTCGGTAACCCTGGATGCGGCGTTGGGGAATTCCCAACCCATGTTTAAGAGGTGACCTGCTAAATGACGTCCTATCAACCGGGGCCTGGCCCCGAGGAGGAGTTAGACCCCACCATGGCATCGAAAAAGACCGCGAAGAAATCCAAGAAAGGCAAGCGCTGATGATTCAAGGCGCCTAACCTCGTTGTGGAGCCTTTACCCTTTTTTCTTCCTTCCCTTCGGTTTCTCCTTGAGTTGAGCGTCGAGGCGCGCGTGGAGGACCTCGCTCACCAACCTCCCGTCGGCGCGGCCTCGCACGCGCTCCATCACCTGGCCCATGAGCGCTTTTTCCGCAGCATTCCCGCGAGCGGAGATGAGATCTTGTGAAGCCTGCAGCACCTCGTCGACGATCGACTCGAGATCTTCGCGACTCATCCGCGTGACGCCGAGGACCGCGAGGGCTTCTGACGCACGAGAGCGGGTGCGCGCCATTTCCCGGACGAGTTCCGGCGTTGCTTCCTTCGCGAAGCGTCCCGCCTTCAGTAACGAGAAGAGTTCCCTCAGGTGGTCCACGGGAATTCCATCGACGTCGAATCCTTCTCGTCGAAGCTCTCCAAACGTGTAGAGGAGGACCGAGGCGACGAGCTTCGCCTCCCCGAACTCGTGCGCGATCATCTCGAAAGCGGCGTCGCTTCCTTCTTGGACGAGCTGCCGGGTCTGCTGCTCGTGAATCCCGTATTCCCGAGCGAGCCTCGCGATCGTGACGTCGGGCCTTTCGGGGAGGTGCTCGCGGATCCGCCGGAGGCGTTCCGTGGTAATGCGGATCGGCGGGACGTCCGTCTCCGGATACATGCGAGCCTTTCCGGGAAGCGGGCGGCTGTACGCCGTCGTCCCGTCGGGCCGCGGTTCCCGAGTCTCCGGCGGAACGCCTCGGACGGCCGCGGCCGCGCGGGGCCGCATCTCTTCGAATGCGGCGCGGGCTTTCGATTCATCGTCGGCCACGAGGACGCAGGCATCCGACGCGCCGAGCCCCAGCGCCTTGCGCACGGCATCGACTTCGGACGGCGTGATTCCGTATCCAGGCAGCTCGTCGGAATGGAAGATTCCCGCGACGCCCGCGACGCGTGCGTGCGCCGCCAGCTCCGGACCGAGCTTTCCCTTCAGCAGCCCTGCGAAGCCCGGAAGCGCCCATCCGAGGACCACGCCGCCCTTCTTCAGTGCGGTCTGCACGACTTTCGATTCCGTCTCGCGGAACGGAGAGCTCAGATCGCGGAGCTCGGTTGGCACGGATGTGATGTTGCGTCTCTTCAGTTCTGCCGCGACACCGAGGAGCATCACTTGCCGCTCGACCTCTTTCTCGACGAACGTGGCGATTAGGCGGAGGTCTTGCACCCCTTTGATTTCAATCCGCGCGCCGCCCTCGATGGAGACGTTGACGTCCTCGCGAATGGTCCCGATCCCTCGCTTCACCTTCCGTGTGGCCCGGAGGAGCGACCCGAACGCGAGGGCGACCTCCCGCGCTTCTTCCGGGGTTTCGATGTTTGGGGTCGTCGCGATTTCGATGAGCGGGATGCCGAGCCGGTCGAGTCGATAGACGACCTCGGCTTCCGCTTCCCCGAGCTTGCGGGCCGCGTCCTCCTCGAGGAGAATCGTGGGCACACCGATTCGCTTTCCGTTGACCTCGAGTCGCCCGTCGAGCGCGACCAGGCCGGATCGCTGGAACCCGGATGTGTTCGATCCGTCGATCACGATCTTGCGCATGAAGTCCACTTCGTTGACAGGGTCCGCATCCAGCAGGAGGGCGATTTCGAGCGCGAGGTCCAGGGCCTCGGGGTTTGGCGGGTGCGGCGGCTCCTCGTCCGCCTCGACGAGGCACGAATTCGGGGTGGCTTCGTACACGAACGTGAGGCGGCGTTTCGCTTCCTCGAGCGCGGCCGCGTCGATCTCCCCCATCTCGGACTGCGTCGGCCGCAACCGGCGGCGGAATCGAATGCCTCCCGGTTCCTCGACGAGGACGGATTCGCATTCGCAAAACAACTTCCGTGTCGCGAGCTGCTGGTGGAGCTCGAGCCCGACCTTCAAGCCCAATGCTCGGTAGTCCATCGACTCAGGAAGTCTAGGCGTCGGGATTAAGCCTTCCCCGCGGACGGCGCTGGGAGACCGGCTTTCTGGAGGGTCTCCTCAAGTTCCGCGCTTCGAGTCTTCGCTCGTTCGAGTTCTCGCTCGAGCTCCGCGATTCTTGCCGCGGACTCTTTCAGTTCGGACCACAAGATGTGATACCGCCGGCTCGCGCGGTACTCGCGAAGGGGCTCGGGATCCGAAGGCTCCGGCTCGCCATCCGTCGACAGCAGGTTTTTCACGTAAAAGTCGCGGTCGAGCTCCGGCATCGCGGCCATCCGGAGCAGGAGCCGCTCCGGGTAATCCGGCTTCATAGACGACGTCGCTCGGAGGGCCATGAGGACGGCGTATTCGCCGCAGCAATTGAAGTCTCGGGTCGGCACGTGGTTCTCTCCGTGCGTCTGGCGATGCGTCTCCAGAAACATGTCCCAGATGCGTTCGTATTCATCGAGAGCGGACATGAGCCATCGTCTCTTCCAACGCGACCGCGGGCGATGTACCTTTGGGATAGTTGCACGGCCGCGACTGAGACCGATGGCTTCTTGGCCCTCGGATGCAACGGGCCACGTCGATGGGCCGGTTTTTCGACTTCGCGAAGCGGCGGATTGTCGGGTACATCCTCTTTTGGATCCTAGTCCTCCTATTCCTCGGAATCTTCTACCAGGGGAACCCGCCGGCCCAGGCGGGCGGTCTGTTCATCCTGGGATTGGCCTTCAGCGGCTCCCTCCTCTACACGCGGCGGATGAAGCGACGGCAGCGGGCACGGCGGGAAGCGGAGCAACAGGCGGAACAAATGCAACAGGCGTACCAGATGCGTCAGACGGCCCTGATGCAGGCCCCGCCGATGGGACAAGCGCAGCAAGCCCCGCGGTTGCAACCGCCCCCGCGGACGGGCGGCCGTTAGCGACCCGAATCCCGATCCTCTTCGCGGTAGGGGGACCGAAGGGTCCCTTCCTCCCGCTTCCGGCGGTGCTCCTTCTCCTTTTTGAGCCACGCGAGCAATCGAGACGCCGCACCGAACGGCCGGAATTCGAAGACGACCTTGCCATGTTCTTTGTCTTCCGTGACGAGTAGCACCCGCCTACGCTTCGGGACCACGTCGATGGTCTCCTCGAGCGGGATCTCGTGGTAGCGTTTCCCTTTCTTGCCGCCAGGGAGGTCGAGCCATTCCATATCGAGGAGGAGGACCCGTCGCCGAGTCTGCCACACCCATCCCTCTCGTTGTTCGACGAGCGTTTTTTTCGCGAAGGCCACTGGTTTGAAGATGACGTACTTGAGGGAGCGGTACCCGATGATCTGATCGCCGCCATGGAGGACTGGTTCGTTCGCTTCGGTGAGGACGACGCCCACCTCCCCCACCTGATCGATCTTCATCCGAGTCGCCCAACCCCGCGGGCAGGATAAGCTTAACGAGCCTGCTCGGTCGCACTCACTCCGCGAACTCGTCGAGGCCGATCCTCGGATTGACTTCCCCCGCGACGTTCGTCGCCATCGCACGAGCGACCTCCGGAGGTTCGCGGGTGTGACCGAGGACCCACATCAGCTTGACGTAGGCCGCCTCCGGGGTCATGTCCTCCGCGCTGATCACCCCGGCCTTCATCAAATCGCGGCCCGTGTCGTACACCCGCATGTTCACGCGGCCCTGGAGCGTCTGCGTCGCCATGACGACGGCCACGCCGTCCCGGACTGCGCGGTGCAGGATGGGGATCAGATCGTGGGCCACGTGGCCCAGCCCAGTCCCCGCGATCACGGCGCCGTGTACGCCCCCCAGGCTCGCCTCGAGTTCCGACGCCCTCTGCCCCGGGTAGAAGTAGGTGAGCGCGACCTCGAGGTCGAGCGCGTCGTCTACCTTTGTCGGTCCCCTCGCCCGGGGGAGGACGGGCTCCGTGAGTTCGACGCGGCCGTCCGGGTGGACGCGGCCCAGAGGTTTCGCGTTCAAGGATCGGAACGCGTCGCGGCGCGACGAGTGCATCTTGCGAACCTTCGTGCCCCGGTGGATCACGCCGAACGAGTCGCTCGTCTCCCCGTGCATGACCGCGACGACTTCGCCGAGGTCTGCGGTCGCGACGCGGGCGGCGCTGAGGAGGTTCATCGCGGCGTCGGAGGAGGGCCGGTCGCTCGACCGTTGCGCACCGACCACGACGACGGGGGCCGTGAGGTCACGCAGCATGAAGGAAAGCGCCGCGGTCGTGAAGTGCAACGTGTCGGTGCCATGCGGGATGACCACGCCGGCGGCTCCCGATTCGAGCTCCTTGGCCGCCTCCCCCGCGAGACGCTGCCAGTTCTCCGGTTTCAGGTTCTCGCTGTAGATGCTGTAGATCACCCGGGCGCGGATGTTGCAGACCTCTAGAAGTTCCGGGACGCTGAAAACGAGCTCCTCCGCGGTGACGGCGGGATGGACGGCGCCCGTGCGGTAGTCGACGTACGACGCGATGGTCCCGCCCGTGCCGAGCACCGCGACGGTGGGCTTGTCGTCCGTTGGTGCAGGGAGGTGCCGTTCTGGTCGGGTCACTTGCGGTTTCGTCGTCACCTCAATGGACTCGACATCCCCGACGACGATCCCGATATTGTACCCGGTTGGGAGTTTCAACGTGAGGATGTCCTCGCCGCTGAACCCGTGGTGCGGCATGAGCGTACCCTCGTAGCGTTCGCCCTTCGCTTGAACCACGACACTGTCGCCCTGGGCCGCCTTCGCTCGGTCCAGGAGGGCCCGGACGCGGGGCGGGTAGTCCATGACCGCGAAACCGGTCGGGCCGATATGGTCTTTGTGCCGTGAAAACGATGTCCTCGGCGCGCAATCGGTGCCCCATCATGACCCGGACCGCACGCGAAGTCCTGAACGAGCTTCGTTGGCGCCAGCCGAGTCGCTTGGAGGACGCGAACATCGTGTACCGAGACCGGACCCGGCCTGAGGGATTTCGGATGATCCCCGGCTCCGAGGTCGTCGCTCTGGAACGCCGTTATTTCGCGACGCGCGCTGGTCGTCTTCCGTACTACAAGATTCAGAGGATCGAGTGCGCCGGCGAAATCCTGTTCGAGCGGTGAGGATCCTCACGAGAGGCAAGATTCGCGACCCTTCTGATTGCGTCTGGCCGCAAGAGTACGCCGCCCGCACGTGCGGCGCAAACGGGACGGTTCCGTGGGACTAATCGCGTCCGGACCAGGGGAGGTACGGCTTCGCGGCGGCGAGGATTGCGCCGAGAATCCCGACGACGCCGCCAATCGTGCCGGGCTGGCCGCCGAAATAGATCAGGATGATGCTGATCACGCCCGCCACGATGGCACCATTCATCAGGTTCTTGCGCGTAATGGCCGCGGACGCCAACAGCGCCCCACCGAGGACGACGTTGATTACAATCGTCGTCGCGACAGTGCCGTATTGGCTCGCCGGTATTCCTTGGTTCGCCGCCTGAATCCCATAAATCGCCACCGACAAGAGGATCGCCAGGACGCCACCCAGCATCAGGAGCAGCTCGTGAGGCTGCTTCGCGCCGAGCTCGGCCATCGCTTGCTTTCCCGTGTCGTAGCTCTGGGTCATGGTTTCGGCGACCCACGCGCCATCCGGACCATATGGGTTCCGGCCCCGTTGACGTTCGTGAGAATCACGTACCAGAATGGGCTGAGCACCGCCTCAGTCTGGCACCGCTCCTGCACCGGGGGGCTGGTCACGGACCAATCGGCGAGGATGTGGCTGGACGATTTTCATGCGAGGAGCCTGGAGAAGAATAGAGATAGAAAAAGGGGAAGAGCTCCGCTGGTGGAGCTTCGGATCGCTAGGCCGAGAATGGCGGCCTAGTCGCGTCGGGACCAGGGGAGGTACGGCTTCGCCGCCGCGAGGATTGCGCCGAGGATCCCGACGATGCCGCCGATCTGGCCAGGCCGACCGCCGAAGTAGATCAGGATGATACTGATCACGCCTGCCACGATGGCACCATTCATCAGGTTCTTCCGCGTAATCGCCGAGGAGGCCCACAGGGCCCCACCGAGGACGACGTTGATGATGACCGCCGTCGTCACGGTGGCATACTGGTTCTGTGGGATGCCCGTCGTCAGCCACTGGATCCCATAGGTCGCGAGGGTCAGGAGAAGGGCCAGGAGCCCGCCCAGCATCAGGAGCAGCTCGTGTGGCTGCTTCGCGCCGAGCTCGGCCATGGCTCCCCTTCCCGTCTCGTAGCTTTGGGACATGGTTTCGGCCCGGAGGGTAGGGCTGATTCGATAAGGGTTCCCACGCGACCTTCAGCCGGTGAGAATCACGTAGCCGCGGGTCGGCTGAAAATCATTCCGCGAAATGACAACGTGTCGGCGTATGAGCGGGTCGCTACGTTCTTCCGACCTTCCCTCGTTGCCCCGTGGAGACCATGACGACGTTCCCGGAAGAGGTCCTCACACGCACGAAGAGAGGGGACATCGAGGTGCGTTCCCTCATCGACCGAGGCCGCTATGTTCGATACAGCTACCTGCATCCGGAGACGGGCCAACCCATGGAAGGGGGCAAGGTGAAGCTCGTCTTGTTTTCCGAGTCGGGGAAGACTGAGGAGTACTTTGTCATCCCCACGAAGTCAAGGCGTGACCTGCTCATCCCCGCCGCGGAGAAAGGGACGCGGAAGATCTGGGACGGGACGAAGGCCGTCGACGTGTGACGGCCCCCCTGGTCCTCTCACCCGGACGATCGCGGGTTGGCCTTCAGAAGTACCTCGGCGTCCTCCGCGAACGATTTCAGATCGCGTGCCGCGTCCTCGAAGGCAGCTCGCTCGTCGTCGGCCAGGGGCCATTCTTCCAAAGCGAGGACGCGCCCCGTGCCGAGGACCGCGGGGACGCCGATTGCGACCCCGTGGACCCCGTATTCTCCTTCGAGGACGACGGAGCAAGGCACGACCCGGGGCCGTGAGCCGATCAACGCATGCACGAGTTCCACCGTCGCGCCTGCGGGGCCGAACGCCGTGCCGCCCTTCGCCGCGATGACCCGCGTGCTCACGTCGCGGAGCCGTCGAGTGATTTCTTCCTTGTCCTTCGCCGACAGCGTCGGGCGCCGCCCACTGACCTTGGCGCGGCTGAACACGGGCACGACTCGCTCGCCGTGCTCGCCCAGGACGGTTGCGGAGATCTTGACGGACGGGACGTTCAGGCGGTCGGCGAGGATCGTCCGGAACCTCTGCGAATCCAGGAGGGTGCCGGAGCCCAGCACGCGGGTCCGCGGCCATCCGGTCGACTGCCATGCAATCGTCGTCATGACGTCCATCGGGTTCGTCAACACGACGAGGCTCGCGCGCCTTGCCACCCGGGCGATGTCTCGGCTCAGATCCGCCACGAGTCCGGCGTTCGCATGCAGGAGGTCGAGCCGGGTCATCTCAGGCTTTCGCCCCTGTCCCGCCGACAAGACGACGACATCGCAGTCCGCGAGATCCTCAAGCTTGCCCACGCGGACGGCCGGTTGGGTGGACACGCGCAATCCATGGCGGATGTCCTCGGCTTGAGCCCACGCGAGGTCGGGTACCGC
>WNGN01002563.1_pt1 | contig 25159 bp, 27 predicted proteins | sample 5400561 | NCBI WGS metagenome assembly WNGN01 (sample SAMN13153379, study PRJNA577476) | soil metagenome | isolation source: 115 cm soil or saprolite under Garry oak tree replicate 2 | place: USA:California | collected 2016-06-15 | reverse complement strand
TCGAAATCGGTTTCGTTTACCGGAACGACTTTTTCGTTGCTAATTGCTTGTTTATTCATAGCATTGTAATCAGGCTGGTCTGGATATAAACGTATTGATGAACATCTATATGAGTTTGTAGACAGGATCATCGAACGAGGCGTCTAACTCGAGCCCATAGATACATATCGACATGTTAATACGCACGCGGACACTAGAGACGGGGTAATGAAGCTCGCCACTGAAGAGTTTGACCGGATCAGCAAAGCCCTAGCAGACCCTCAACGACGTGAGATACTGCAGAAACTTGTCGCAAGACGGATGAACTGCTCGGACGTTCACGCGATGTTCAATGTTTCCCAGCCCACTGTGTCTCACCATCTGAAGGAACTTGCCATCGCCGGGATCTTGGATAAAGAAAAACAGGGCCAATTCTGCTTCTACCAAGTGAGGGCAGAGGTCTTGTCGGCCTACGTAACAGAACTGCAGCGACGCCTAGGCTTGGAAGCCATAACAGTTGCTCCAAGAATGAAGTAAGAGCGTACATAGACGTCCATCAATACGTTTATATGTTTACGACGCACCTAACCGGATATGTCGGAACATTCAGAACCTCACGAATCATTACACCTGAGAGTCGTGCAGGAATCAGCCAAGAATTACCGATCATTCCTCAACAAGAAGAAAAACCTAACCGAGAAACGCTCGATAATATCCACGCTGAGAAAACTTTTCGCCGAAGAGCTCGAACCGAACAAACAGCATCCACATTCCGCGGACACTGCAGGATTGAACTAAGATTCCACACTTTATCGAGTGAGACAGCTTGGAACAGGTAGCAATTCAGAAGAGCGACGGCGCTAAACCTAGAGTCTCCGCTCTCGATAAATCTCGCACCCGACTGATTCTCATATTGATCATCGCTGCCGGGTTCCTGGACGTCATCGACTTCTCCATTGTCCAAGTGGCACTGCCAACCATACGGACAGAACTAGTTGTCTCGCTGGCGGAGAGCCAGTGGATCATAGGTGCCTACGGACTCACTTTGGCGGGCTTCCTGTTGCTCAGCGGCAGAGCAGGAGACATCTATGGTCAAAAGAAATTGTTCGTCTTCGGAATTGTCCTGTTTACAGTCGCCTCTTTTACAGGAGGATTGGCCCCATCCCTTCTCTCCCTGATCGTATCTAGAGCAATTCAAGGCGTAGGAGCCGCCATCTCCACCGCTACAGCCTTCGCGATTCTCGTAACAACATTTCCCGAGGGAAGAGAAAGAAACCGCGCTCTAGGCATTTTCGTCGCAGTGCTATCAGCGGGCTTCGCTGCAGGATCCATCTCCGGAGGCGTCCTAACGGCTGCGTTCGGCTGGAGGTCCGTCCTCTTTGTCAACGTCCCGATCGGCATTGTCGCGGCTGTTCTCTCCCAGAAGTTTCTGGTAAACCACCCCGGGCGAGCTCTGGACAAGCACCTGGATCTACCGGGTGCTCTGGCCGTAACGAGTGGACTTGTGCTGCTTGTATACGCATTGACAAACGCTGCAACTGATGGCTTCGTATCGGTTCAGACGATTCTGCCCCTTGGACTTTCTGCTGTCGTCCTGGTTGGATTCGTGGCAATAGAATACCGTTCCAAGTCGCCGCTCATGCCATTAGCTTTCCTACGACGCGGCACGGTCTTTACTGCGAACGTCCTGGCCTTGTTACTAACCGCATCCGCTGGAGGAGTGGTCTTCATACTGACCACCTTCCTTCAGCAAGTATCCGGCTACTCTGCTCTGGTTGCAGGCCTTGAATTTGTCCCGGCCGCAATGATCTTCTTCTTTGTGGGAGGGTTTGGCTCATCACGCCTCGTAAACCGTTTCGGGTTGAAACTCGTCCTCGTAACCTCAATGACCCTCATCACTCTGGGTTCTGCTCTGCTTACCCAGATCACAGTCACTAGTGGCTACGTCGGAGTGCTTCCGGGCATGCTCATTTGGTCACTTGGAGCAAGCATCGGGTTTCCCGCGCTGAATATCGCCGCACTGGCCGGAACGAAGCCGGGAGAAGAAGGCCTTGCTTCAGGAATAATTGGTACTTCTCAGCGAGTTGGCTTCCCACTGGGACTCGCGATACTGCTGACCATAGCAAGTGTAACGGACCCGCCTCCGATTGCAACCGCGGGCCAGTCAGCATCACTAGTAGGGATCGTCACAGGGTTCCAGTACGCATTCCTAGCCTCCACGATTATCAGCGCAATAGGACTATTGATCGCTCTGCGCGTCAAGAACCAGAGAATGATGACTGAACAACCGTTCTTCAGCTGAGCGCTGTTCCCGGTTCATCAGGAAGAGGTTCCGTGCGCAACTAGGAAAAACGAATGAGGCGGAGACGACTCCGCTTCACTTCTCTATTTTTCATAATCGAATTTTAGAATCGAAAGACTCTGAAGTCAATCAGGAAGTACTCAGTCATCGAAGTACGGGTGGCAAGTTGCTGAAATCGGGCAGAGTCTCTTTCTAGGGTTCTATGCAGTTCCCGAGTTATAGCGCCCTTCGAGGATTGAAAGCGGGAGCAATAGGCGGCATTGTAGGTGCTCTAGTTCTCGGCGTCCTAGCGGGACTCAGTGCGTTTGTTCTAGACCAGGAAGTGTTCTACGTGACCATTGCCGGGAAACTAGGATTGCCTTCTCCCTTCCTGTCCGGATGGGCACTACACTTTGCTGTGGGTATAGTCGCCGGGGGAATATTCATCGCAACAACCGCCTTGTTCAAACGGTTTGCGCTTGATACAACCCGGAAGAGTTTCTGGGTTGGCCTACTGGGAGGGATAGCCATCTGGGTTCTTGTATATGTGCCGATTACCGATCTTCTCGCCCCAGCGGACCTTTCGAACCTGATGTTCGACGGAGGCAGCTTCATCTTCCACCTAGTCTACGGGGTTGTAACGGCTCTCGTCTCCCTCTCTCTCATACGCCGGAGCGTCAGGACGAGAACACTGGCCCTCACTCGCTAGACGTGGACTAGATCGTTTTGAGAGTGACCACTTGGAGCGAGTCTTCCTTATTCCCTACAGGGTCGAAAAGCGTGGCGGTATCCCCTTCGTTGTTCCAGACGAAAGCAAGTCTTCCCCAGTGTAGGATCCACTTTGATGGCTTTCCTTCTTCGAACGAATCTGTCCCTGGCCCAGTGTGAATGTAGGCTTTCTCACGTGAGGAAAGGGAGACTATATCCGGAAACGTGTAGACGTGGCGTCTCGCCCCCGTAGCAGTCTCATCTGTCAGGGTCCATCCCGCTAGGGAGATTTTTTCGTTTCCGTCGTTTTCTAGAACAACAAATTCTTCGTTTAGTCTGTCAGAAGCGTCTCTTCCATGTGGAATGTGGTTGATATGTTCAATGATAATTCGGTTAGAGGTCTTCATAGAGTGAACATTGGAGAAATCCGATATAAGAGTTGAAGGGATGATCTTAGTTCTTAAGGACCACAGAGTTACGTTTGACTTATGGCGGGACGAGCTTCGTCGGCTAAGAGCTTGGAGTGGGTCGAAGCCAGGGTCTCGAACTATGAAGAGATGAAGAAATTCTACAGAGGCATTCTGGATCTGTCATTGAACTTCGAGGAGGAGCGCAAAGATTTCATCCAGTTCAAAGTGGGCCCGTCAAAAACCTACCTTGCTCTGCTGGACACTAAAAAGACAGGAATGACACGGTCGAAGGGTTTCGTTCCAACATTCGAAGTACCTGATCTTGACAAATTTATCCGGTCTATGAAGGAGAAAAGGGTGAGAGTTGGCAGAAGAGTAGCGGAGGGCGATCATGTCCGTCTGGTTGATTTCTACGACCCCAACGGCAATCTCCTCCAGGCATTTGAGTGGAAACAAAAAAAGTGAGGCTGCTCTCGGAGGGCATTCGCAGAATTAGCCACGTCAGGGTGAGGCTGGGTCTGCGTTTTCGGAATCACGGTTCTGCCTCGCTTAAGTAGCGGCCACCGGAGAAACAAGGGTCCATACTCTATCGGGGTCTAACTGCGTTTTGTCCAAGGGCTTCAGCAAATGGATCTACCGTCTAACACTGGCAAGATGGTACTACAATTATGCGTGGGGCTGGGTCATAGGATACTTCCTCAGCACCTTCACGATGATTGTGACGATCTACTACCTGATACCCGGTTTACGCGATCTGGTCTCGTTTCCATTATTTCTCGGGAGTTCGGGAATCTTTCTCGTCGGGGGAGGTTGGGTGCTGGGGAAGGTGTTGGTGAAACGGTTCAAAATCCAACCGATAGAGAACTATATTTCGAGTGAGGTTAACCCGTTTACGAATGACTCGTTGACGGCGAAGGAGAGGGTGTACTGGAATGCGATGGTGGTCTTGCTAAAGAAGGAAATGGCGAGAGTGCCGGACACTGAGGTGCAGAAGTGTGTCGAACAAATGAACATGTACATCCATGGTCAGGTCCCGTTCAACTTCGACGAGCTAGACAACTTCCAACTAGGCGAACAACAGGATCTCGACGTGCCCCTGTCGAAGAACGTGACGAAATTGTCTCTGGCTACGGAGCTGGACGAAGGCCCAGAGGCAGCAGTGTCAAACTAGGAGCATGCCCATCTTCGCCACCGACTGGTTTTTGCCAATTCTGATAATCCTCAGAAAGACCTAAGTCGTCAATTCCAGATCTAACGCCCTGTCGTCTCATGCTCAAAACAAAGTTCACCGAGTTAACGGGTTGCAGAGTGCCGATACAAATGGCGGCCATCGGATCACTTGCAAGACCGCCGCTGGCTGCCGCCGTTTCTAATGCTGGCGGTCTAGGCATGCTACAACTGTCAGGTTTCACGCCGGAGCAAGCGACAAGGTCGCTGGACGAAGTTCGAAAACGCACCCGAAACGTGTTTGGAGCTAACTTCATCGTCACAGAAGCGTGGTATCCTGATCTGGAAGAGCTTCGGGAAGTTGTAGAGACCGCTTCGAAACATGCCAAGGTTGTCGAGTTTTTCTATCGCCAGCCAGATTCGTCGCTTGTCGAGCTAGTGCACAAGAACGGAGCGTTAGCCTCGTGGCAAGTAGGCTCGAACGATGAGGCAGTGGCCGCAACTAAGGCTGGATGTGATCTGATTGTAGCTCAGGGTATCGAGGCTGGCGGTCATATCCGGGGGAAGATCGGGTTACTCTCTTTGCTCGAGCAAGTATTGGATTCTGTTACTGTGCCGGTGTTGGCGGCGGGTGGTATTGGCAGTGGCAGGGCGATGGCCGCCGCGTTAGCCGCGGGTGCGTCTGGGGTCCGGGTTGGGACGCGTTTCATAGTTGCTGAAGAGGCGGAGGCTCACCCTCAATACCAGAAAGCGTTGATCGGGGCGGAGCCGGAGGATACCGTTGTTACGGAGGTCTTTTCAGAAAACTGGCCCAACGCGCCGCACCGTGTCCTGCGGTCGAGCGTCGAGGCCGCTCAGGCGTTCAAGGGAGAAGTCGTTGGACAGCGAAGGCTCGCGTCAAGTGGTGAGATGGCACCAGCGAAGCGTTTCGAGTCGATCACCATGACCCGGGACACGACCGGGACGCTTGAGGCTATGCCTCACTGGGCCGGAGAATCGGTCGCTAGTGTCGAGAAGATCCAGCCGGCAGCGGTGATCATAGACGAGCTCATGTCGGAAGCAGAGAGACTCCTGCACAACTGGAAGTAGAGCCCCTCGCCAGCACTGAACTAACCCGGCGGGAAATGGTCCATCTCGTAAACTCTATTATCGCAAACTAGTTCTCGCGGTCTCTAGTAATGCTGCGAAGGTTTCGCATAGGTGCATTCCGCCCGGCCCTGTCCTTCATCGGTCTATTGTCATTCATTACCAGCTTCTTCGGGTCACGGCTTTTTGCGACACTCAATCCTACGATCGTGATTCAACAACAAGGAATTCACTTCCACCATTTCTGGTATGGGATAGCTTTGATGGGGATTGCAGGATGGCTTGCGATTACCTGGAAGAGTGAGCGGCTTGACAGGGCATACGCGGTGATGTATGGTCTCGGAGCCGGGTTCATCGGCGACGAGGTCGGACTCCTACTTACTCTCAACAACTACCAGTCTGAGCTGACCTATGATTTTTTCATCGGAGCCATCTCGGCTAGTGTCCTTCTTCTCTTAGTCATCCGGTATCGTGTCGTGCTGAAGAGAGAAGTGTCGTATCTGATGACCCGCGAAGGGCTGGCTCTTCTAGGCGTGTTCGTTACAGGATTCTCTTTCATCCTCTTCGCGTTCGGGTCGTTGAGCTTCGGAACGCCCCTCGCTCTCGTTGGAATCATCGTCATACTCAGAGAGGTATTCGTGAAGCATGACACTGTTCTTGAAGGTAGAATGCCTAGAGGCGTCACCGTCATCGCGGCGTTGTCCATTCTCGGTGGGGCAAACCTCATACTTGCCGGAGTTGGAAACATCCTCTTTCCGCCAGTGCTCAATACGTCTGACTTCGCAGGAATAGGCCTCCCGACAGGAACTATTGGACTAATCTCAACAATATTATTGGTTCTAGCGTTCGTCGCACTGGGGCTTGGATCCCTCAAGATTCTGGCGGGACTGGTTCTCCGGACAGGCAAGAGCTGGGCTTGGAGTCTTGGAATCGCAACAAGTATATCTTCGATTTTCTTGGACGCATCCTCGCTGGGCGCAAGTCCTGAGCTGCTTTCTGGATTGCTCACAGGGAACGGTATCGAGTTTCCGACATCCATCATCGCGATTATCTATCTAACAAGACCGTATGTGAAAGCCTTCTACAGAAAGACGCCCGCTGCAGTCTCAGGCATCGACTTGTCACATTCCACCAACTTGAGCGTGGAGGCTAGTTTCGAGGGTTGATTGTTGCCCAGAAGAACGCTTCCAGAACGTGGACTCTGTTCGCGGTTTGAAGAAAAAAGGGGGATTGAGAGCGAGGGTGCCGTTAGGTGAGGCTGATCTTATAGATCCTGCCTGGACTGAACGATTCGCCAAAATAGGCCTGTCCAGCAGCTGTGTCGATGGCTGCGCTTGTCAGGGGACCACCGGGACCATTGATTGGTATGGGGGCCGATCCGACTTGGGTGAAAGTTGACAGTTGGACTTTGGTCACGGAAAGTACACCGCCAAAGTAGGCAAAGCCATTAGGAACATCTATGACGGCTGATCCAAGGAAGTCTGGAGGGCTAAGAGTTAAAGATCCAACTTCGCTGAAGGTCGATAGGCTGATCTTAGTCACAATGCCCTCGAAGGTTCCGAAATAGGCGAAGCCTGATGACGGGTCTATTACAGCTGAAACGGCTTCGTCTTCTCCAGTGTTCAAGGTCAACGATGCCATTTCGGTTAGGTCGGACGTTCTCACCTTGACGATTACTCCGGGGAAGTCTGCTGTTCCGAAGTAGACGAACCCTGAGCTGACGTCTATGATGGTGCTGGTGAGGAAGTCTTCTCCAAGGTTTAGGGTGATTGCTCCGACTCGGGTAAAGTTGGAGAGCCTGATCTTAACCACTGTTCCAGGGAATGTCTGGGTGCCGAAGTAGGCGAAGCCATTCGCGGAGTCAATCGCGCCTGTACAGGGGCCGCTTTCGTCAGGGTTGAGGGTTAGCGCTGCCACGCGCGTAAAGTCGGAGAGCCTTACTTTGATGATGATGCCGGGGGCCGGTCCCTGTTCGTTTGTTCCGGCTCCGAAGTAAGCGAAGCCGTTGGCGGTGTCGATGACCGCGGAGCATAGGTTTCCTTCACCTGGATTGAGGACTAGTGTTCCAACCTTGGTGAAGTCTGAGAGTCTTATCTTCGTAATTGCACCAGTTGCCGATCCGGTTCCAAAACTGGGCGCTCCGGTCCCGAAATAGACGAAGCCTCCTGCTGGATCGATGACTGCTGATGCGAGCCATTCCTCTCCTTGCTGGAGTTTGAGAGTTCCTGCACGACTCATGTTGGAGAGCTTGACCTTTATGACGAAGCTTGGGGACGTGTAGGTGGAGAAGTAGGCGAAGGTTCCACCCGGAGCCTCGGTGTCGATTACGCTGCCTGCGGAGAGGAAGAGGAGCGTTTCGTAGGAGGCAAGTGTTAGTGAGCTATCTCGCTTAAAGTCTGAGAGGTTTATTTTGATGATCTCAGATGGTGAGGTTGTGGTTCCTGTCGCGAAGAGCGCGGTACCCTCTGATGTGTTGATTACTGCCGAGTTGAGGTCGCCTTCCGTCGGGCCCAGGGTCAAGTTTCCGGTTATGGTGAAGTCTGAGAGACGTATTCTGAGGATTGATGCTGGGGCTCCAAGGGTTCCCCAGTAGGAAAGTCCATTGGCTATGTCGATGAGCGGGGTTGGTCCGAGACCGGGTGCGATGCTGAGCGAGCTCGCCAGTGTGAAGTCTGGCAGGCTGATCTTGTAGATTGTTCCTGGAGCAAACTGGGTTGAGAAATAGGCGAAGCCGTTGGTCGTGTCGATAATAGAGCCGAAGGTGCCGAATCCGTTTGGAAGAGCAAGGACGCCGACCTTCGTGAAGTCCAACAGCCTGATCTTCACAACGTAGCCGCCGTAGTCTCCGAAGTATGCAAAGCCGTTCGTTGTGTCGATGACGGCGGTTGTGAAACCAGGAGTAAATCTTGGCGTCGGCCTTGCAGAGATAGAAGCCACCTCGGTAAAGTCCGATAGCCTAACCTTCTCTATTCTATCCGAGAAAAAGCTGCCGAAGTAGGCGAAGCCGCTGTTCGTGTCGATGACAGCTGCAGAGAGGAAGTTGTCACCCTTGAATAGAACAAGGGATCCGACTCGGGTAAAGTCTGAGAGCCGAACTTTCACCACGACTCCGGGTTCTGTGTCAGTGGCGAAATAGGCGAAACCGTGAGCGCTATCGATGAGGGCAGAGAACGAGTTATTGTCGCCCCTAGTGAGGGTTATCGTTCCGACCACAGTCTGGCCAGCAACGGCTGGGATTGCCACGAATTCTGAGACTGAAATGACTCCGACGATGATGATGAGTTTAAGGAGTAGGCGGGTAAGTCCTCTTGTCTCACTCTGTGTCTGGGTTACCTTGTATATCTCAGTCATTTTCCTTATAGCCCCAGAAGGTAGTGGACATAAGCTTATCGCACCAGATCAAGATTCCGGGCCTCCCCCGGTATCTATTGCCAGCTTTAATCCACCAAGCAAGGATTCTTGGAGTGTTTCTGTGAAAAAGTCATCGCTGGTTGGCAAGCTGAATCTGGGAACACTGCAAGTGCCGCTAGGTTCGTTATTGATTCTAGGCTCAACCGTTGAAGAGCGGGATGAGAGGTGTCGCGAGGATGCTGAATAGAAGAATCGCTAGAACCGCTGCCGTCAGATAGACAAACATCCTGTCCCGCTCTGCAGCAAACAGGAACAGGGAAAGCGCAACTCTTGCGACAGGGGTTGCGAGTAGGATGAGGAAGCCTAGCTGTATTATTGACGAGGGGTCGAGCGATATGAGTCCTGAGGCTATGCTGGCTGGGCTGACCGGGAAGTTGCCATGGGGAATTTGGCTTGGATTGTACGTGAGATATGCGGAGGTGTCGTCGAGGGAATGATTTGCGATGAACATTGCTGTTCCGATGGCGATTATGATGCCGGAGAGAACGACGCCGGTCCTCAGTACTATTCCGAGGACTTTGTTCATCGAGTTCGGATCTTTCAGGTTCACTGTCTCACCCTCTGTCTCATCTCTTCCAGCATCTGGAATCAGAATCCTAGTGCTCTGATGATCATTTCTATGGCTGAGGCTGCTAGGACGAGTGCGAATATCTTTCTGACCGCCGTGTTTTTGGCCTTTACTAGGACGCGCGTTCCGACGGATGCTCCGATGAGGATGCCTAGCCCGACCGGCGCAGTTATCAGCGGGTTGACGTCTCCCCGCGCGAAGTAGATTCCAGCGCTTGCAGCCGCGGTGACTCCAATCATGAAGTTCGAGGTTGTCGTGGAGACTTTCATCGGAAGTTTCATCGCGAGGTCCATTGAGAGAACCTTGAAAGTTCCACTTCCTATTCCAAGGAGCCCGGAGATCAAGCCGGCTACGAGCATGCCCGCGAGACCCTTTCCAGGGTTTGTGGCGTCGTACTCGATCTTTCTTCCGTCGCGTTCGGTGTAGTTGCCTCGTAGGTTGAGTTTCTTTGCGAGTCCTTTCAGCTCCTGTTTCGGCGGATATTCTTCGCCAATCTTGCGTACGAGGGGTACGAGGGAGATGACTAGGATGGTTCCGAAGATGGCTTCGAGTATTGTTGCGCCGAGGTACGCGGCGATGGCGGCCCCGATTATAGCGCCTGTGGTTGTGGCTGTTTCGAGGAACATGCCGATTCTCAGGTTTGTAATCCGGTCCTTGACGTAGGTGGCTGCTGCGCCGCTGGAGGTCGCTATTATCGAGACAATGCTCGCTCCGATGGCGTAGTGGATGTCTACGCCTAGGAAGAGTGTGAGGATTGGGATCACGATTAGGCCTCCGCCTATTCCAACGATGGAACCGAGAGCGCCCGCCGCTATTGAGGCGATGAACAGTGTCAGGAAGAACAGGATTAAAATCATTTGGCAAAGGGTCCGGTGTACGGTTTCCTAATTAAGCCACGGCACGGCTGAAACCCGTGATTTCACGAAGAGCAGGTCGCGGGAAAATCGACCACCCCGGGGGGTCGAGAAAAGCATGCTTATTTTTTGAAAGAGGAATTCCACAAGTATTGTTTACCATAGGGGTTTCTGAAGGGCTCTCCTAATCCGACTTATCGTTGTCGATTCCAGCGTGAAGAGCAGGTTCAAGCCTAGCCCGCTCAGCAAGAATCCGATAAGAATGAAAACCGGACCGCGGACTGCGGTTGGGCCAAACTCGTTGAACAAATCGTAGGGAAGCAGAACTCCCAAGATTGCCAATATCACTCCCGCTGGAAACATTATGGAACCCAGAACCTTCCGGCCCTCGAAGCTCTTCGGGAGAACTATCCATGAACGACCTAGGAGGGACAAGGTGGCTCCCGTCAAGCCTAACCAGTAACCGGGACCCAAAGTGAAGTGGCATCCAAAGGCAGGACAGGGGATTACGACGGAAGACCCGTCCCACAACCCAGCGACAGTAACCAACACCCCGAATCTTGAGAACAAAGTCAGGATGCTGCCGACTACGATTAGCTGAGGTACTCCCTGAGATACCGCGTAAGAGTTGAGGGGATACCATGGATAATCTCCGAGGAATAAGTACGGTAGGGACAGGGAGGCTAGCGGCAGAATGCCTCCAAGCAGGTTTGCGAGGCCTCGAAACCGCATGACACTTGGTTTGTTCAACGGCTTGACGAAGAGAAGCGATACGAGTAGAAGCGGGAAAAGCACGAACAATCCAGCCATAGGGTCCCTTCCTGAAAGCCAAATCAACACAACTAGGAGAAGGAGCGGAATCAGAACCGCGGATGCTAAAACATGCTTTACTAGGACTTTCAATTATAGAAAATCAAGATCGTCCGGACTAAAAAGCAAAGCGTTGTCTCTCTAAGCTCGGTTTGGTATAGCAACTCACTCAAACGATGCGCGTCCGCCTTCTTTGTAGCTCTGATGTTCTCGACAGCAATATTTACAGTTGCAGAGCCTCAGGTATCACGAGGGTGGTCGGGGATCGAAGTATCCGATGGAAGCGAGCGAAAAAACAAGCTTCCAGATTTTGACAGTCTCTGGGATTATGACCATCCGGGCGCTTCTGAGAGGAGGTTCCGCGAGCTTCTACCCGCAGCATTGGATTCTAGGGATTTCCCGTATCTGACACAGCTTCTGACCCAGATAGCAAGGGCCGAGGGCTTACAGCGAAAATTCCAGGACGCGCATACGACTCTGGATCGCGTCGAAAAGGCCTTGCTCAAGGCAGAGGCTGACGATAAGACGAGGGTTCGATATTTGCTTGAGCGTGGAAGGGTCTTCAACTCGTCGGGAAAGCGGGACGAGGCTCGGCCCTTGTTCTCTCAGGCCCTAGATCTCGCTGTCAACTCCAAAGACGACCAACAACCTAGGCTGGACCTACTTCGAGCAGCGACAGTTCGAAGAAGCCCTTCTAATGTTCGAGAAGGCTCGAGAGTTCCAGGAACAACAGGGCGATCCAAACAAGATCATGATAGCAAAATGGTGCGTTGCTAAGACTCTCCGGATGATGGATCATACTGAGGAGGCGTTGGAAACGCAGCGAGAATTGTATGAGCAGTATCAGGCGGCTGGCAGAAAGAGCGGATACGTCTACGAGGAGATCGCAGAATGTCTGACGGTAATGGGTCAAGAGCAAGAGGCTCAGGCATGGTTCGCAGCGGCCTACGAGGAACTTTCGAAGGATCCCAGGCTCGCAGACGAACAAGACAGACTCAACCGGCTCAAAGAACTAGGAAAAATCGGCAGGCCGGAAACACCGGGACGCTAGGACCATATTCCTCTCGGCGTGGCTTACTTGGTTCGGAGTAGGAAAACCATGAACATGTTTGCACGAACTTTCAAATTCTGGAAAGACATGGTCATTCGGGACAGAATACGAAGCGTACGGACTCGTGAGATAGCTAGGTCCAGAGAGAGCAATCTTTGATATTGTCTATTGAGGAATTAGGCCTCGCGGCTCTGTTCGCACTAGCCTTTGCTAACGGGGCTAACGATGCGGGAAAGAGCGTGGCTGCGCTGATGATGCCGGGACCCTCAGGCTCGCCTCCGAAAAAGCGCAAACCGCTCATCTGGGGAGGCTTCTTCACTGGCATTGGAAGCGTCTCTGCAATTTTGATCTCTGGCAGACTTTTCACTGTTTTCACGCCACAGACTCTCCTACACACTACGCCAGAATCATCTTTCGTTCTCGCGGCCCTTGCTGGCGCGACATTGTGGATTCTCGCGGCGACTCTTCTGCGTTTACCTGTTTCCTCGACGCACGCGATCATAGGTGCTCTCGTGTTGTTGGCAGTTTACTTGTATGGGGTATCAGTGGTGCAATGGGAGTTCCTACTGTACAGGGTTGTACTGCCACTGGCCGGGGGACCCATAGCCGCGCTCGTGGGAGTCTACATCATAGATAGACTGACGCGTCGAACAGGAGTGCCTGGCAAGCCAAGGCCCCGGCTCGCCAGCATTGAGCACTGGGGGTCCGGAGCCGCTGTTTCCTACGCGAGAGGGATTAACGATGCTCCAAAGATGGCGGCTCTAGGAGCTTTCTTCCTCCTCGCGGATCCCTCTGAGGCAGCCTGGGTTCCATACTCGATCGTGGCCGTAGCGGTCCTGCTCGGCTCACTGGTACTAGGTCATCGCGTGGTGGTGACTGCTATTGGCAGGCATGCAGCACTGGACCAGGCTCAGAGGTCGAAGGCTGGGGCGGCCACGGCTCTAGTGGTGTCTGCTGGAGCCTTCCTCGGAGCACCCGTGTCTACGACACAGGTCCACGAAGGGTCGAACGCTGGGATTGGTGGACGAGGCAGTGTGATCAAATCCTCGTTGAAATCGATGCTCCTGCCATGGCTGGTGACCCTGCCGGCCGCAGGCATACTCGCAATTGCGGTGTCCTATCTTGGAGCAATGATCTAGCGCGCATCGTTTTGGATTACCATTCTATCATCCAAGCTCGGTATCTTGTCTTCGTCGAGCAAGACCGAACGTGTTGTTATTTACCGGCGTTCTGCTAGACGATAAACAGCGACGCTTCTAGGAGTATCCCTAGGATTAGTCCGATCACGAATCCGATTACTATTCCGGCAACGAGAGATTTCGAATCCATATCTTTCATATCCCTTCCTCTTTACAAAAAATTGGGAATAACGTGGGGTTTAAGCGGTTTGTCCTTTGTTTAGCTGCTTCTCGTTACTGTTGAGCTCAGGTTCAAGAACCATTGGTGGGCAAGTTTGCTCTGATGTTTCACGAAGTCTACGCTGAAGTGATCTCCCACGTTGAATGGCGATGATACATGGGCGTTCTTGCCGAAGAGTATCAAGTGTACCTGCTTGCCCGCGCTGTCTTTGAGGTTGACGTGCAATACCATTTTGTTGCTATAGAAGCTGATTATTCCATGCCCGCCAACTACTGTGAACGTGCCCGAACCGGTGATAGTCAATGTTCCACCTGTAAAGTTGAGCAGTGCGCGGCCGAAGGAGACTTTCTCAACGGTCGCCGTCAAGCTGATGCTTGCACTTTGAGTTTTGGACTGGTTCCCGATCTTGAAAGCCGTTCCTGACCCGCTTATCGTCAAGACCATGCCCTTCGTGAGCGGTGCCGTGACCTTGTGATGGTCGTTCACTGGCGGTATTGTGGTCGGGGGCGCTCCAAACGCTGGCACTACGACAGCAAGTGTCAGCACCAGAGCCATTGCCGTTCCGACAAGTGCCATCCTTCTCATGTTTCTTCGGAAAGCCATAGGTTATCCTGGGGTATAACCCAATGGATTTGAACAGCCTTTCCAACAAAGCAGAACATAGAAGGATATAGTTCTAGATCGGCAGAACAACTCTTCGCGAGAAGGGAAGACCGAGAAAACTAGACAGTTTATGTCACTTCTACCAGCGGGAGGCTGGGCTTCGTTTCTCTCACGTCTAGGTTCTCTACCGTGACTGGTTCTATCTGGTCGGCAAGGTTAAACCGGAATATTCTCGAGTAGAAGTACAGCTCAGCCTCGTATGATCTCTTGATATTCTCCGCTCTCCGAAAGCCGTGTTGCTCCCACTCATACGCGATGTAGGCGACTGGAAGGCCCTTTGCCTTCACGGCTTCAAAGATTTTCTCGGATTGGTCTGGAGGCACGACCTTGTCCTCTAGCCCTTGGAACAAGATTAGCGCTGAGGATATGCCGTCGACATGGTCTATCGGTGATCTCGCGCGATAGATGTCTCGGCCTTCGGGGTAGGGTCCGACTAGCTTGTCGAGATATCTGGACTCGAACTTGTGGGTGTCCTTGGCTAGAAGTTCTAGATCGCTGACGCCGAAGTAGCTTGCTCCCGCCTTGAACGTGTTCGTGAAAGCGAGGGCGCAGAGAGTTGTGTAGCCTCCGGCGCTTCCTCCCCGGATACCAAGTCTCTCTCCATCAGCCAGTCTACTTCTGGCCAGGTATCGGGTGGCGTTGACGCAGTCTTGGACGTCAACGATTCCCCACTGATCGTTGAGTCTCTTGCGATATTCTCTGCCATATCCAGTGCTGCCGCCGTAGTTGACATCTACGACTCCGATTCCACGACTTGTCCAGTACTGTATCTCGTACCGTAGGATGGATGAACTGGCACTGGTGGGACCGCCATGACTCACAACAAGGAGAGGCGGCCTTTCACCTTCGGGTGCTTCATATTCAGGGTTCTTTGGAGGATAGAAGAACGCGAAGGCGGTTCGTCCATTCTCCGTGGGGAACTCGATCGCGTTTGGAGTCGAGATGTATTCTCTGCCTACGGTGACTTCTCGTGATCGGTGTAGGATCTCCGTCTCCTTGGATTCGAGGTCTATCTGTACTATGGACGAGGGTTCGGTGGCGGATCCTCCGATGAGGAAGACCTGTCCGTTTTTCGCGGCTAGATTGCCCCAGATGATCTGGTTGATAGGAGTCTCTATTGGTTTGAGTGTTTTCTTTGTCGGGTTGAGGCTGGCTAAATGCCAGAGCCCGTCCTTCGTGTAAGCACAGATAATATGATTTGAAGAGTCGAAGACGAAAGTGTGAGATCCGAACTGCCATTGGGGGAGGCCGAATTCAGCCTCCATCGGGTAGAGCGGCTCGATCTGGTTGTTGCGCTGGCGATAGAGGTTCCACCATCCTGTTCGGTCGGAGCTGAAGTATAGGATGCCGTCCGGTGACCACTCGGGTTGGTAGAGGGATTCTTCCAATCCGCCGGCCGCCTTCTCGGATTTTCCCAGAGAACCGTCGGGCTTGACATCGGCAACCCGGAGTTCTGTCCCGTCCCAAGGCATGTTGGGATGGTTCCAGGTGAGCCAGGCCAGCTTGGACCCGTCGGGGCTCAGGCGGGGTGTTGAATAGAAGTCGTTTCCGGAGACGAGGATCTTACCCTCCCCCTCTCGATCCAGGCCAAGGCTGACGATGGTGTTGACAGCTTGCCCTGTCTTGACGGTGTGATCTTCGCGTACTGAGATGATACGATTCCTTGCATGGTCGAAGATGCCGTCCGCATATCTCATGTCCACCGGCGGAGTTAGAGGCTTAGGAGCTGAGCCCGGGTCTTGACGGTAGAGACGCTGGTCAGGATAGTTGGAAAAGTAGACTGTTCCGTTATGGACGAGGTAGCATCCGCCCCCGTACTCGTGAACCCTTGTCCGGGCGCTGAAGCCTGGCGGGGTAATGTCAGTCAGCGTGCCATCCAGTTTTCTCTGGACGATAACGTTCCGGCCCTTATCTGCCGGACGAAGCTCGTTCCAGTACACGTCATCTCCGTCAATTCTTAGCTCGTCAAGGCCAACATACGTTGAGGCTAGGAGTTCTGCGGTAATGGGTGATTTCCAGGAGCCGTAGGGAGCCACATGTCTCGGCATGAGAAACACGCACGGTCATGGTGTCTCCGGAATAAGAGTGTACCTGAGAATAGGGCGACGTATGCTCCAGTCTAAGCAGGGCTCAAGGTACACTCCGCTTAACTGGGTGAAAACGATCGCGTTGTATAGTGACAGCCACTGGAGCCGACCGGGATCAAGGTTCTGGATGATCTTCTAGGGGGCGGGTTTCCCAGACCCTCGGCCGTCGGGATAACGGGCCCGGTGGGCAGCGGAAAGTCGACCCTTGTGAAGCAGATAGCTGCGGCGGCGCTGGAACGTGACTTTCGGGTTCAGTACTTTGCTGTTGACGAGTCCGCCGAGGACGTTAAAGACACTATTGCTTCCTGGGGAGTGGACGTGAGCCAGTACGAGTCGGAAGGTAAGCTCTCTTTTGTCGACATGTTCGCGTTGGGAGTTGAGAGACTTGCAGAATCGTATCCCTTAGAGCAGCCCGAGCAGATTGTCGACAGTACGATGAAGTTCTCCGATCTTATCGCTCAGGGCCGAAGCTTCACGCTGAAACATTTGGGCAAGAAGACGATGGGAATAATGGACTCGCTGACACCCTTCTTTCTGATGGTCGAGGCGAAGAAGGTCTTCCAGTACGGACAGGTCCTGAAGTATGCTACAAGGTTCGCGAAATCAATCGGTATCGCGACTCTTCACACGCATGTCTTGGACGAGTCGATAGAGAATGCCATGGTCAACTTCGCCGATATCGTATTGGACATGGAGAAACGGAAGAGTGAAGGAGCCAGTCATGGAGGAACCTTGAGGCTTGTCAAGATGGGCAAGACAGCCCCTGCCTCAAGAGGCTATTACTATGAGATGACCGAGAACGGAATAGACATCAGCACCGCGCCAATGATTTAGCTTCCCGGCCTGCTCGAGACTTAACCAGGCGGGTTCAGTCACAGGAGACGTGAATAGATTTATCTCAATTCCATGTCTGTCTTGAAACATGCTGCTTTCGCCTGAAGAATCGATTCGAGAAGTTGTCAAGGAATGCATGGACGCCTGGAACAAACATGACGCGAAAGCGCTTGCGTCGCTCTACGCGAAAGATGGCGAGTTCACCAGCTGGATGGGTCAAGGGGCAACTGGGAGGGACGCCATCGAGAAATACCATGAACGTCTCTTTGCCACTAGGTTCAAGACTACCCATCAGACGACCGAGAATGTCAAGGTTCGGCTCATAAAACCAGACGTAGCCTCTGTGGATATCTGGTGGAATATGACAGGCGCCCTGGACGGTTCCGGCCAACCCCGACCTCTGAGGCGAGGCATCCTAAGCTGGATTATGACGAAAGAGGAAGGGAAGTGGCTGATCAAAGTCATGCACAATCTGGACTTGACAGCGATAATCCCGACAACATAGCCACGAGATATCTCCCGACAGGATAGACGGATCGGCGTAGAATCCTGGCCTAGTCCTTGCCAAAGGACTCATCGAATCTTGGAGAGAGTCTCTAGCCAGCATCTTTCTTGGCATCTTCCAAGTTACCCTTTTATCAAGCCGCAACCAAATCATCTTTCGCCAATGCAATCCGTCACGAGCAAAGTGAAGCCGATTCCTGAGGGCTATCATTCCCTCACTCCTATCGTGACTGTCGAAGGAGCAGTGAAACTGATTGACTTCCTCAAACAAGTGTTCAATGCGCAGGAAGAGGAAGTGTACAAGGGTCCTGATGGTCGAGTAATCCATGCTGAACTGACGATCGGCGACTCGATCCTAATGCTTAGCGATGCGAATCCGGAATTCCCGGCGCTTCCCGCCATGATTAACGTCTACACGGATGATGTTGATGCAGCGTACAAGCGAGCGCTCAAGGCGGGCGCGACCTCTCTGAGAGAGCCGTCTAACCAGTTCTACGGAGACCGGACCGCAGGCGTCAAAGACGCTCACGGCAACCAGTGGTGGATTGCCACGCATGTCGAGGACGTGTCCCAGGAAGAGTTGGAGAAGCGAGTGAAAGCTCGTCAATCCCAGTAGTCCTGTCACACAGGTCTCTGCCTTTGGGTTAGAGGCCGCTATTATTCGGCGTGCCCCATCAATCCTAGGAAGAGTGGTTGAACAGGGTCAGCTTCGTAGGGTTCACGACTGTAGTCCTAGCAGGTCTAATGTTTGCGGCGACCGAATGGTACTACATCAGAGAACAAACCAGCGGAGTATGGTTTTCCTCCGCAACGGGAGATCCACTGACCATACTTCCGTCGTTGGGAATCGCATTCCTCGGAATCTCAGTACCCCTCCTCTTGCAGGGCTCGGAGAAATACAAGGTCATGGCCCCGAATCCTCGCCTAATTCTCCTACTGATCTCTAGTGCGGTCATAGTTACTGTTTTTACAGGCTGGCTTCTGACTGGTGAGTTCTTCACGCCTGGAGGTATTTGGTGGGACAGCTACGGTTTCCCTCTCGCCTGGAGGGTTCAGCTGATGAGAGGCTGTCCTCCCTGGTGCAGCCTGCCGTCGAGTGAGACAATTTTCAACCCGTTCTTCTTCGCAATCGATGGTTTGTTCTACCTAGCAATAGGGTATTCCATAATTCTGGCTTACAGACGGATAGGTCGAAGGGGAAGCGATCTTAGGCTGGGAGCTAAGGGAGGTAGAAGCTCTATCAGCGCTGTCGGCGAAGCTGATCAGATAGGTCACGATGACGGCGAGAAGGAAGGCGTTGGTAAGATGGACGACAACCGCGACGTCTGATCCGAGAGCGAACAGACCTAGTATTCCTTGGACGACAAAGTCGGCGATGGAAGCGACAGCCACTTTGAACAGGGTCGAACTGACGCCGAAATCTCTACGGGCCAGCACGGTTGTGGCTACAAGCACTATGAAAGTTAGTGTTCCCCAGACCAGGTGATAGATGATTGGGAGACCCAGAACGACAGCGCTGCCTCCGAGAATGACCTGCACGAACAACATCATTCCTACAAGGTTCGCGGTTATCCGAGTCTGCCGAGTCTTCTGCAAGGTTGCGCAGAGCTCGCGCAGTTGGGATTTCAGATTTTCCTATTTACGGAGGCTCGACCATCCCAAAAATTTGCTAGGTCTTGCGAGATATCACCGGTCGGCTTACCTTCAGATATGGTAAGGGATGGACGATGCTTGGGGTCCACTTTTCTCCCCATCTCCGGTACGCGGACAAGATATCTCCAAGGTCTCGTCCTTTCTCTGTGAGACTGTAGACTACTGAGAAGGGTTCTGTGCCCGTTACTCTTCTCTCAACGATTCCCATATTCTGCAAATACTTCAGAGTTCTGGAAAGGGTTCGCGCGTTCAGATCGTCAGGCTTGCCCTTTCTCAACAGGTCGTTGAATCGGAGAGGGTTGTCGAGGAGGTAGTATGAGATGAGGATTCTCCACTCTGAGCCCAGCTTCCTTACTGCTTTGATTACCGCGCAGATGTCTCTCCTGCAAAGCTCGCTCTTTCCCGAAATAATCCTTGAGATATCGGGTTGGCAGCTGGACGCAAGCTTACTCAAAGTTATCTAATGTAGCAAGGTTAGCCCGGGATATAAGCAGCAAAGGGACACAGACGTTAGTTGGAAACTTTGGATTCCGCTGAAGTTGTTCGCCAAGTTACCCTTGGAGACTCTTTTCGGCTAGCCTCCTGCTAATCGGATTTCTATTCGTAGCATTTGTTTCATTGATTCCGACCTATGGTCTAAGTGAAGTTGGCGGTGGTTTCATTCTCCTCGCGTTCCTTTTGATGTTGAATCTCTACTCTCTCTGGGCTTCGAGAGGCATCATCTATTATGTTACAGATAGACGGATTCTAAAGAAGAGTCCTCGCGTTCTTGTGAAAAGAACAGAGGAGGTCACGCTATCAATGGTGATAAACGTGAGAACAAAGCGATTCCTGGGTACAAATCAACTTGTCTTCAGAACGTCCCAGGGCAAAAGCTTGACTCTTAGAGCTCTAAGGCAGGATCCTCAGAGCATCCAACAGATTGTGATTGACGCAAAGAAGAAAGGAGCGAAGATAGTTTGACTCAGAGTCCACCCGCAAACAATTCGGACTATCAAAATAGCTCAGCCTTCGACCAAATTATCGTGCCATAGCGTCGTTTTTTGGAAGATAACATTCGGGTCCGCTGTGGACTTGTGTTTCCGCTCAGAATTATTAGCGTCTGACGCACGTTACTGCTACTGAGAAAAAATGAACAATACTTGTGTGGGACCTTGCGCCCATGATGTTGCTTGTAAGAGGGCTGGAGTAACCTCCAGCGGACTCGACGCTCGCGGGACCAAGTTCTTGGACAGACCGATAGCCGGCGGTCCGAACGCAAACACGCGAATGGGGGTCTATCACGGAGGATCTCAGGTTAACGCGTTCCGTGATTTCCATAATTCACGTGTGATGAAGAAAATGCGGCCACGAATAGAGTATTGGAAATACTCCGCCCAGCGTTACGCGTCGAGAAACTCGATTAGATAGGAAAGAGGGTCCTGAGCGACGAGTAGCAAGAGTGGCGCAGCATGGCCTGTCATGCCTGGGACCTATCAGGTTGGCGATCCGAATGGTCCTGTCGCGGTTTGTGCGCTTACCTCTGAACGTTTGATCATTCCCCTTGTGGCTCTTCCTGGAGTGGCTATTGCGGGCATGGTCTACACGGCTAATCTGGGCATTACCCGGATTATTGTCAACGTCACGTCTAATCCTGCGATTCGTTTCCTACTCATCTGCGGCAAAGACTCTGCGCTATTCAAGCCGGGCCAATCTCTCGTCGCTCTGGCTGAGAAGGGTGTTGATGAGAAGCGACGGATCATCGACGCGGCTGGTTATGATCCAGTCTTACCATCAGTTGATCCCCAGCAGGTAATACAATTCCGGAAACAGGTTGAGGTGCTTGACTGGACCGGCGAAGAAGATCTCCAGGTCCTACAAGACCGAGTGAAGAGTCTCTCTGATCGTAATCCCGGTGCTTTCGTGACGGGACAAAAGGAAACTGCAATGCCTAGAAAACAGGAAGAATTTGTGTCTATTCGGCCTGGTGGGCAGCGTGAGCCGTTGTTGTATGATCCGAAGGGATACTTTGTTATCACGATTGAGCCTGAGCAGAAGGAGATCATCCTACGACACTACCTGCCTGATCATACTCCGGCTCATGAGATGAGGGGGCGCGGAGCAACCTCAATGTTACTGGGTCTGTTGCGTGATGGTCTTGTCACACAGCTGAGCCATGCGGGCTATTTGGGCGAGGAACTGGCTAAGGCGCAGACTGCATTGCAGTTCGGATTGCGATACGATCAGGATCGACCTCTGAGGCCACGCGAAACTCCGGCTCAACCAGTAGCAGAAGGAACCAAAACTGAGACGCCAGGGCCTCCGAAGATACCCCCAGTCCCGGTTCTCTCTGTGAAACAACTAGGGGAAATTGTTCCGGGAACGTTGGTCGACCTGTTTTTCTCGGTGACAGATTTGCCGAGGGAACAGGTTTTGGGAGGCGTGTTCCTACTGCCTGATGAAACGGGGACCAATCAAGCATTCCCTCGAACATCTCAGCGACTCGAGGTTGAATGGGGTCCCACGAGCAAATTGATCATGGGCGGACCAGCTGATCTAGTTGTGGGTGCTCTCTTGCGGGTTGTAGGTAAGTACGATCAGAATAATCTGATTCATGGGGAGCAGCTTGTGGCCTTGACTCGCGTGGCTAAGACTCAACGAAAATAACTTGATTCGTCGATACTCATTATCTTAAAGATGTTCGTATGTTCGAAGAGTTTCTGAAACGAGACAATCTGTGGCATCGTAAGCCACCTATGTTTGCCGAGCTGACATACTAGTTCCATCCCCATTTAGATGGCAACGACGGGTCGACATCTGATTCAAGGAGTATTGAGAAGTTGGGGAGAGCATCCTTATGACCGTGATCTGGGGGGCCATCATATTTCCGACCCACAAGTTTGTGAGCGTCGCTGAAGAAGGTCCCGATTCTTGCCCAAGCTCTGTCGCAAAGCGAGACGACCTCATCGTTCCCCAGTTGTTCTACTGCCCATCGTCTGCGTACACCCAGTTGTTCTCCGATAGCCGAATGTTCGATGTCAAGTATTGTTCCAATGAGAACTGTTTGCGCCTGTTCTAGTAGTACCTTGCTTGGAACAAAGGGGGATACCTTCATCCCAAACGTCAGTTTCAAAACTCTTCCTCGGAATAGACCTATGTCTGCAGTGCTGGTCGGCTTTAACATTCCTTCCTTCACGACTATGTTTCGGCCTTCGACAAATGTTCTTAGCAAGGAGTCAACTCTCATTGTTTGTTGCTGTGTTCCGTACCACTTCGCGATTCCGGTCGTTCGTTTCGTTTCTTTTTGGAAGACGAAGGTGACGCTTCTAAGAGCTTCTAAGAAGGCATTGAGGCTCCAGCGAAAAGGTTCTGGTTCATGATAATTGGTCACAATCTCAGAAAGGAAATAATGGGCCTCGTTGAACTTATCATGTGTGTTAAGAAAAGGACAGGATTGATTTTCTTCGTTGGCTACTGGTGGATTTCTCGTGTTCACGTGTTTTGCTGTAGGATCCGGGCTCAAGGGCTGGTATCAGTGAGTGACCTGAGTGCCGAATTTGTTTGTTTCCATCGTCCGCCGTGAAGAGGTCATTAGCACATTTAGTTCAGAGCGAACATAATTCTAATCCGTTGGAGTGGCTCCAAGCATCCCATCCTCAAGACACTGGCGACGGGCTATTGAGAAACAAATCCCGACCAAGAGAGAACCGAAAGGCGGTTTGTTATCGAATGCGGGTTGGTAGTAATTCGAGGTATGAGTGTGTTAGGATTTTTGTGACGTTTACGAGGTCGTTTATGCGTACGTGTTCGTCTATTCCGTGAATGTTGCTGTCTTGTCGTGTTGCGCCCAGCACAGCTACGGGTATGCCTAGTTGGCTGACAACCGCCATGTCAGTCGACCCTTGACTTCCCGCTGGTGGTGTGTCTCGTCCGAGAACTTTTCTCGCCTGCTTCCTGACAACTCTAACGAGCTTGTGGTTGGGCGGTGTGATCATCGGATCGTATCCGAGGATTTTCTTCATCGAAATCTTTGCAGGACTCTCTCTCGCGAACTCTCTCACGACCCTGTTGATCTCTTTCTCGACCACTGCAGCTTTCTCTTCGGGTATGAATCGTCTGTCAACTAGGATCTCGCATGTGTCGGGTATGATGTTGCCTTTCAGGCCGCCTTTGATCATGTTCACGTAGAGGCCTGGTCGCATCTTCTTGGTCCCGTACATCGGCTCCGCTGGTATCTTCGATCTCCTCTTCCCAACCTCAACACCAAGAATCTTCAATTTCTCAATCAAAGCAGCCCCCTCCTCGATCGCATTAATCCCGGTCCATCCCCGTCCCGAGTGCGCCGCCTCGCCCTTGACAGTGATGACAAACTCGGAATCACCAAGACTCGCGACATGGAGCACCTCTATCCCGCTATCAGTCGAAATACAATAATCGATGTCCTTCGTAATCACATGCTTATCCACAAGATAGTTGACACCCGTATATCCACCCACCTCCTCGTCCGTGGTAAAAGTCGGAGTAATCGACCCAGCAAACTTTGCACCAGTCTCCACCAACGCCTTCAACGAAAAGATCGTGCAAGCGTCCGACCCTTTCATGTCAGCCGCCCCTCGCCCGTAGATCTGGCCATTCTTGATCTTGGGCTTGAACGGGTCGTTGGTCCATCCTGACGGGTCCGCTGGGACAACATCCACATGCCCGTTGAGAAGTATTTTCGGACCGTCCCCCTCGCCCTTGAGAGTCGCATACGTATTCGGTCTAGGACCCTTCAGCCCGACCTCAGGGCTAACCCTTCTCTTGATCGTGGCCTCGGGAATATGGCTCACAGAAGGCGTAACACCCAGCTCTTTGAGCTCGCCAGCAAGAACCTGCGAGATCTTCGGATAGTTCAGACCCGGGGGAACAGTAGTGTCAATACTGACAAGACGACAAGTAAGATCAACTAGATCCTTCTTGTGAGCATCAATCCAACGATCAACCTGTCTGAAAGTAGCTTGAGAGGCCAAAGGATACCGGTTTGGACTGGGCCTTGCTCGTTAATTGTTCTTTCGGAGACTCGCTAACTCTCTCTACTTGTGGGAACTAGGCTTTGCCTTTCCCCCAATCACGGTCGCTGCTACGCCTACTATCACCACGACCGCCCCTATCTCTATCAGAGAGTAGGCAAGACTACGTATCCCCTCAATCGAGGCTTGGCCGTAGAATGGGTCGATGGTGCAGAAGTCGGCGCCACAGAACCCGCTGCCTGACCTTACTACGCAAAGTCGACCACCAGTTGCGCAGTCGTTCAGAGCGAGGATCTCGTTTGTGCCCAAGATGATCGGTATCGAACCGACCACGAGGAGCGCGAGTCCCACGACAACTAGGGGAAGCCTCATTGCACATGAACGTCAAGTCTGATTCAATATAAGTAGAACGAGGAAGATACTCGATCACGAGTGGAACCTCTAACGCGCTTTCGAAACTTCGCGGCAGTACGCTTAATTCTCGGCCCTGCTGTTCTCTATAGAACAGGGGCGAAGTATGGGCTCCTTGGAAATCGCTCTCGATGGCGTGCCTATTCTAATCCTAGTTGGTTGCATCGTCTGGGTCGTGAGGTTCAACATTTCCCAGCAGAAAGGGGAGAGGTTGACCCTCAAATGGAGCGACATGGACCCTATCAGAAAGGCTGTAGCAGCCCTGATACTTGTCTGGATTTGTCTCAACCTATACCTAACACTAGGAAACGAACTCGCCTTCCTCAACGTCGTGG
>WNGN01002141.1_pt1 | contig 25192 bp, 21 predicted proteins | sample 5400561 | NCBI WGS metagenome assembly WNGN01 (sample SAMN13153379, study PRJNA577476) | soil metagenome | isolation source: 115 cm soil or saprolite under Garry oak tree replicate 2 | place: USA:California | collected 2016-06-15 | reverse complement strand
TGACGAAAGGCGAGCTCACCCTCGAATACCGATTCCAGGGGAAGAACGGGACCTACCGGTGGGTACACGATGAAGCGCGGCTGCTGCGCGATCCAGCCGGTCTGCCGGTGGAGGTCTTCGGCGCATGGCTCGACATCACGGAGCGCAAGCAGCTGGAAGAGCAGTTCCACCAGGCGCAAAAGATGGAGGCGGTCGGCCGGCTCGCGGGAGGAGTGGCCCACGACTTCAACAACCTGCTCACGGCCATCCTCGGCTCGGCCGACCTCGTGCTGGACAGTCTCTCACCAGGTGTTCCCGAGCGCGAGGAAGTCGAGGAGATCCGCAAGGCCGCGCTGCGGGCGGCCGACCTCACGCGCCAACTCCTGGCCTTCAGCCGCCAGCAGGTCATCGCCCCGACGGTGCTGAATCCGAACGAGGTGGTCGCCAACATGGACAAGCTCCTGCGGCGGCTGCTCGGGGAAGATGTGGAGCTTCGCACGGTGCTGGCGCCGGACCTCGCGGCAGTGAAAGCCGATCCGAGCCAACTGGAACAGGTCGTCCTGAACCTCGCCGTCAACGCGCGCGACGCCATGCCTTATGGCGGCAAGCTGACCATTGAAACGCAGAACGTGGAACTGGATGAGGTCTACGCCCGAGGACACGTCTCGGCGCAGCCCGGCACCTACGTCATGCTCGCGGTGAGCGACACCGGGGTCGGCATGGATGCAGCGACCCAAGCTCGCATCTTCGAACCCTTCTTCACGACGAAAGAAAAAGGAAAAGGCACCGGACTGGGCCTGGCGACGGTCTACGGGATCGTCAAGCAGAGCGGCGGGTGGATCTGGGTCTACAGCGAGCCCGCCCAGGGTACAAGCTTCAAGATCTACTTGCCGCGAGTCATGGAGGCCGCCCCGCCGGCTGCCCCGAGCCCGGCGCCGTCGGGATCGGTGCGCGGCACCGAAACCGTGCTGCTCGTGGAGGACGAGGAAATGATTCGCAATCTCGTTCAGAAGGTGCTGAAGGCCAACGGCTACACCGTGCTCGTTGCGGCAAATGGTCGCGACGCCGAGCGCGTGGCAGGACAGCACGACGGTCCAATCCACCTGCTCGTGACCGATGTGGTCATGCCGGGGATGAACGGGCGAGAAGTTGCCCAACGCCTGGCTGCTCTGCGGGCCGGGATCCAGGTGCTCTATCTCTCCGGCTACACCGACGACGCCATCGTCCACCACGGGGTGCTCGAGCCGGGTGTCGCCTTCCTCCAGAAACCGTTCACGCCGGCGGTGCTCGGCCGCAAGGTGCGGGAGGTGCTGGACAGAGCGGCGAAGTAGTCGCTCTCGTCCAGATCCTAGGCGTTCCACCCAATGCCGTAGCGAGCGGCTAACGCGATGTTCTGGGCATCAGAGCTGATTCCTTGGCTCAACGCCGTCGGTAGCCTCCCCCCTCCAAGCCTCGATACCTTCCCGCACGATCAGGGGCAGCATCGCCAACGCCGCTAACGGATCCGCCCACCACCAGCCGAGCACCGCGTTCAGGCCCAGACCGAGAAGAGTCGTCGCGGAGAGCCAGGCGCAGACGATGGTCTCGTGCGCGTCGGCCCGCAGTGCCCGGCTCCCGAGACTGGCCGCCACGCGGAGCTTCGCTCGGGCCAGGAGGGGCATCACGATCAATGAGAGCGCCGTGAGCACGATCCCCACGGCGCTCTCTCCGGGCCGATCGCCGGTGAGGAGTCGACGCCCCGACTCTACCACGATGTAGACCGCGAGGGCGAGGAGCAGAACGCCCGCCCAGCGCGCCGCCCGCGCTTCGACCGCGGGCCCGACGCGCGCCGCGCCCAGCTCCGCACTGAGCCGCCACCACAGCACGACGCCGCTCGCCACCTCGATCACCGAGTCGATGCCGAACCCGGTCAGCGCCACCGAGCCTGCCGCGAGACCGGCTACGACTGCGACGCCACCCTCGAGTGCATTGTAAGCGACGGTAACGCTCTCGAGCCTCGCTCCTCGGCGAAGAAGCGCGACGCGATCCGTCACGTGGGTCTCTTCATCCTTTGCATCATGCCCTCGTGCATCGCCATCAGCCGGCGCATCCGACCGATGTGCGCCTTGAGCCGCGCGGCGACCGCCCGTCCCGACACCGCGGGCAGGTCCGCCAGGTCCTGTTTGATGGAATCGGTCAGCGCGGTCCACGCCGGATCGGGCTTCATCCCCATAGCCGTCATGTCCGCCCCCATCGCGTCCAGCATGCGCGACGCCATGGCCTCGTGCATGCTGAGCATACCCGCGGCAAACTGCGGCGAGATCGCTGCCAGCGAGTCGAGGTGCGCGCGCATCACCGGCTTCAGGGAATCGCTCCGTATCCCCATCCCCTGCATGCCGGTCATCCCGGGCTTGTTGCCCATGCCGGGCATCGCCTGCTGCGGCACCGACTCCTTCTTCCCGCAAGCGGCGACCACGAGCGCGGCGGTGAGCGCCGCGATCGTCGTTCTGTTCATGCTTCCTCCCCCGAACCTTCCAGTCTTCGGCGGCGCCACAGGTAATAGATGACTGGGATCACGATCAACGTCAGGAAAGTGGACGTGACCATCCCACCCACCATCGGCGCGGCGATCCGCTTCATGACGCTCGCCCCCGCGCCGTGACTCCATAGCGCCGGCACGAGCCCGAGCATGATCGCGAGCACCGTCATGAGCTTGGGCCGAACGCGGTTCACAGCGCCTTCTTCGATCGCCGCAACGAGCGACGCCTCCCGCATCCCGCCTCCCGCATCCCGCGCCTTCCACGCGTGATCGAGGTAGATGAGCATCACGACGCCGGTCTCCGCAGCCACGCCAGCGAGCGCGATAAATCCCACCGCGACCGCGATCGACAGGTTGTAGTCCAGCAGCCACATGATCCACACCCCGCCGACCAGGGCGAACGGCAGCGACAGCATTACGATCGCCGTCTCGGCCACTGTGCCGAACGTGAGATACAGGAGCAGCGCGATGATCCCGAGCGTGAGCGGGACGACGACTTGGAGCCGCGCCTTCACCCGCTGAATCGCCTCATACTGACCGCTCCATCGCAACCAGTACCCGGTAGGAAGCTTCACCTCGCGTGCCACGACGGCCTGAGCGTCGCGCACATAACTCCCCACGTCCCTCCCCCGCACGTCGATCGAGACCTGGTCGTACAGATAGCCCCCCTCGCTCCGGATCATCGGTGGGCCGGGGCTGAACTGAATGTCCGCGACCTGTCCGAGCGGCACCTGCGGGCCGTCACCGCTGCCGACCAGGAGCCGACTGATCGTAGTGGGGTCATCCCGGAAGTCACGGGCATAGCGCACTTGCACGGGATAGCGCTCCCGGCCTTCCACCGTGGTCGTGATCTCCTCGCCACCGAGCGCCAGACTGATCACCTCCTGCGCATCGCCGGTCGTGAGTCCATAGCGTGCGAGGGCATCCGCATCCGCTCGGATGTCCAGGTAGCGCCCTCCGAACGAACGCTCAGCGTAGACGCTCGCCGAGCCCGGGAGGGGCGCGAGAGCCCGCTCGATATCCTGACCGATGCGCTGGATGGTCTGGAGTTCGGGGCCGAAGATCTTGACCGCGAGGGTCGTCCGCACGCCGGTCGAGAGCATGTCCGTGCGGTTCTTGATCGGCATGGTCCACGTGTTGACGGCGCCCGTGAGGCGCAGCCGTTGATCCATTTCCGCGATCAGGCGATCCTGGGTCATCCCCGGGCGCCACTCCGACTCGGGCTTCAGGTTCACGACGGTCTCGACCATCGACATCGGCGCCCAGTCCGTGGCCGTGTTCGCCCGACCCGCCTTGCCCCACACCGACGCGACCTCGGGGAACGTCATGAGGATCGAGTCTTCCACATGGAGCAGTCGCCGCTGCGTGGTGAGGGATACCGCTGGCAGGGTGTTGGGCATGTACATGAGCGAGCCCTCGTTCAAGGGCGGCATGAACTCGCTGCCGAGACCCGCCAACGGAAGGAGCGTCAGCAGCAGGACGCCCGCGGCACCGCCCAGCACCAGCCAGCGGGCGCGCAGCGCCCATTGGAGCACCGGCCGATAGAGCCGGATCGCCCAGCGGTTGAGCGGGTTCTCCGCCTCCGCACGGATCTTTCCCTTGACGAACCAGCCCATGAGCGCGGGCACGAGCGTCACGGAGAGCAGCGCCGCCGCCGCCATGGCGAAGGTCTTGGTGAGCGCGAGCGGCCGGAACAGACGCCCCTCCTGGTCTTCGAGCGTGAAGACGGGTAAGAACGCGAACGTAATGATGAGGAGCGACATGAAGAGCGCAGGGCCCACCTCCCGGGCGGCCGCGAGCACGCGCTCCCAGTGCGGGCGCTCCGGCTCATGCTCGATGTGCTTGTGGAGGTTCTCGAGCATCACGATCGCGGCGTCGATCATCGCGCCGATCGCGATCGCGATGCCCCCCAGACTCATGATGTTGGCGTTGACCCCGAGCCAACGCGTAACGGCGAGCGCGACAAGTATCCCGAGCGGCAGCGTAGCGATCGCCACGAGCGCGCTACGCGCGTGCAACAGGAACACCGCGCACACGAGCGCGACGATGACCGATTCCTCGAGCAGCGTGCGCCACAGTGTCTTGATGGACCCGTGGATCAAGTCCGAGCGGTCGTACGTCGGCACGATCCGGACGCCGGCCGGGAGCGCGGGCGCGATCTCGGCAATGCGCTGCTTGACGCCGTCGATCACGCGCAACGCGTTCTCGCTATAGCGCATCACCACGACCCCACCGACGGCCTCCCCTCTGCCGTCCCGCTCTGCGATCCCGAGCCGCAGGTCGGGCCCGATCGTCACCCGGGCCACATCGGCGACTCGCACCGGGCGCCCGTCCTTCCCGACGCCGACCGCGACCTTCCCGATGTCCCCGACCCCGCGGAAGTAGCCGAGCCCGCGGATCGCGTAGTCCGAGCCCGCGACCTCTACGGTCCGCGCCCCGACGTCCTGGTTCGCGCCGCGCACGGCCGCGATGATCTCACGCGCCGTTACGCCGTAGGCGAGGAGCCGGGCCGGGTCGAGCAGCACCTGATATTGCCGCACGTATCCGCCGAGACTCGCGACCTCGGCCACGCCCGGAACCGACTGCAGCGCGTACCGGACTTGGAAGTCCTGAATCGTGCGGAGCCGGTCGGGCGAATACCCGGCACCCTCGAGGGCGTATTGATAGACCCAGCCAACACCGGTGGCGTCGGGCCCCAATCGCGTCTTGGCACCGGCGGGGAGGCGGCTCTGAATGGCGTTCAGGTACTCGAGCACGCGTGAGCGCGCCCAGTAGAGATCAGTCCCGTCCTGGAAGATCACGTACACGAAGGACGAGCTGAACATCGACTGCCCGCGCACCACCTTGACTTTGGGCACGGCGAGAAAAGTGGTGAGAAGCGGATAGGTGACCTGGTCCTCGACGACTTGGGGCGCCTGGCCCGGGTAGTCGGTGTAGACGATCACTTGAGTATCCGAGAGATCCGGGATCGCATCCACCGGCATCGTGCGGAGCAAGAACACGCCGGCCACGAGCACGAAGATCGCGCCGAGCGCCACGAGCTCGCGGCGCCGGATAGACCACGCGATGAGCTTCTCGATCATGGGCGGCGCTCTCCTTCCTTGGCGGGCATCTGCATCCCGCCCATGTTCAGGCCCATCCCCATCTGAAGCATGAGTCCCTGAATCGCCGCGGCGAGGTTCGACTCCGAGTCGAGCAGAAACGTCGCCGAGGCCACGACTTCGTCGCCCGGTTTCAAGCCGGCGACGATCTCGACGAGGGAGTCGCCGCGCTCGCCGACGTGCACTTCGCGCGGGACGAACCGGCCGTCGCCCCGGTTCAAGAACACAATGTCCTTGGTTCCGGTCGGCAACACGGCTTCGAGCGGCACGCTCACGGCGCGATGGCCCGCCGTCGCGAGCTCCGCGGCCGCGTACATCCCGGGCCGCAGCGCGCCGTCCGCGTTGGCGACCTCCACCCGCGCGGTGAGGGTCCGGGTCTTGTCGTCGAGCTGGGGGTAGATGAAGGTCACGCGTCCGCGGAACGTCCGCCCGGGCACGGCGTCCACGGTGCTGCTCGCGCGCGTTCCCACCCGCGCTGCGGACGCGTCCTGCTCGAAGATCGCCAGGTCCACCCACAAGACGCTGCGATCGGCGATCTGAAACAGATTATCGCCAGCCTTCACCGCTTGGCCTTCGATGACCAGCTTCTCCGTGACTTCGCCGCTCCGCGGGGCACGCAGCAACAGCGTGCGCGTCACGCTTCCTCTCGCCTGCAGGCTGTCGATCTGATCGTCCGGGATGTCCCACAGAGCGAGACGGCGCCGAGCACTGGCGGCGAGAGTGTCATCCTTCAGCCGCCGCGCCAGGAGGTATTCCTCCTGAGCACTGACCAGGTCGGGAGAATAGAGTGCCAGCAGTTGGTCGCCCCGTTCGACGCGCTTGCCGACGTAATCGGCGTACAGGCGCTCCACCCAGCCGCCGACCCGAGCATTGACGTAGACGAGGTTCGGCTCGGCGTACTTGAGCACCCCCACCGCTCGCACGGAGGACCGGACCGGCCGCTCGCTCGCCCGCGCAAACGTGATGCCGAGTCGCTCGGCCTCGGTGCGGTTCACCGGCACGCCCGAGGTGTCAGCGCCGGCGACCGGCGTTCCCGGCATCCCTGGCATCCGCTGCATGTCCTTCATGCCCGCTGTCTCGTCGCTTCGGGCGGGCTTCCGCTGGCATCCGGTCAGCGTCACAGCGGCGACGACCAGGCTAATGAGGATTCGTTTCACGGCAACGTCTCCCCTGCGGTCAGCTGCCGCAGCATGACAAGTTGAGCCTGGTAGTCCGACGCGACCGCGACCGCTTCCAGCTCGGCCCGGTACCGGGCGTCTTCGACCGACAGGAGGGTGAGGAACTCGGCGCGACCGACCTGATAGGTCCGCAACACCGATTCGACTGTTCCCCGCGCATTGGGCAGGACACCGTCCATGAGGAGCGCAAGCCGCTGCTGTAGCGCCTCGACTCGGGCAGCGGCTTCAGCGACCTCGCGACTCAGCTGGAGCTCCGCCTCGCGCAGCAAGGCCGCGGCCCCGGTTGAATCGGCGCGCGCGGCGTCGGCCAGCCGGTTCTGTTTGCGCCAGGCCCAGATCGGCACACGCAGCGCCAAGAAGGCGGAAAAGAAGTCGGGAAACTTGAACGTTCCCGCGTACGGCGGGCGGTACCCGTAGCGGGCGGTGAGCGTGAAGTCGGGCCGCGCTCCCAGACGCTCAACCTGGATCGTCCGCGTCGCCTGCTCGACGGCCGCGCGGCGGCCCGCGAGGCGCGGGTGCGCGGCCAGTGCCAGGGCGACGAGGGAGTCCGAGGGCGGCAGCGGCGAGATCCCCGCCCGTACTTGAGCGGGGTCCATCGGAACGATACCGAGAGAGTCTCCCGGCGTCCGATTTCGCAAGGCGTTCACAGCGGCGAGCGCGGCGACGCGCTCGCTCTCCAACGCGAACTCCTCGGACCGCAGGCGATCGCGGGCCAGCTTTGCCTGGAGCGGATCGCTTTGCGGCGCGGCGCCCGTCGCGTAGCGCGTCGTGCTGAGTTGCACGGCTGCTTCAAGAAGCTCCCGCTGGTGGCGCAGCGTCTCCAGCGCCGTGACCGTGTAGCCGAGGCGGTAGTAGGCGACCGCCATTGCGGTCGTAAGCTCCCGGCGGACGGTGCCCTCTTCCGCGCGGGCGCCTGCCGCAGCCGCCCGCACGACGCCCGAACGCGCGCCGAGGCTACCCGGCCAGGGAATCTCCTGGCTCAGCTCCACGTCCACCTCGGTGAAGTCGCTCCGGTTGAACTCGAAGTGCGGCAGCAGCAGGTCCATGACGCCCACGGACAGCATCGGGTCGGGCAGCGAACCGGCCGGCCGGATGCGAAGTGTCGCCGCGCGAACGGCTGCCTGCCGCTGCGCTACCGTTGGGTTCCGGTCGAGCGCTTCAGCGACCAGCGATTGTAGAACCGAGTCGCCGGCGACGGGCGCCGCGGAGCTCTGCCCGAGCGCAGGACCGGCGCCTGCCATCAGGAGCGCGCTCGCGGCCAGCATCAGTTGTCGGAATTGCATACCTCTCCTCGTGCCGTTCCAACTTGATTCGCCGAACCCGCCGGCACTTGGCGAAGTTGGAACGGCACTCGCCGATCAGTTTCCGGCGGAACGCGCCGGAGCCCGCGCCGCTCGAGGCGGCGCGTCAGGGCACACTACGCTTGGGAGAGGCTAGGCTTGGGGCGGCGGAGGGAGCGGTGCTTGTGGGTCGGCCGGAACGAACGTCGAAAGGCCGAAAGAAGCGAGGTGAGACTCTCTAGCGGAGATCGAGATCCGTGCATTCAGAGAGAGCACAGCGCTTGCTGTGATCGCGCAGAACGCCGGATTGGCGCAGGAGGCAACGTGGCTCGTCGCATCGACGACCGGCCCAGACGGGTGGGACGCCATCTGTTGCTCGCAGTTCGCCGGCGTTCCTCGCTGAACTTCGTCACACAACAGCGGCAGGCCAACCGGCAACATCTGGCCGCTCAGCAGCAGCGTGGCGATTACTCGGATGACCGAGACCTTCATATGTGCTCTTCAATATACAGCTGGCCCTTGAGCGTAGTGATGGCCCGTTGGGACGGCCTCGACCCCCTCTTGACCATGTACCTAGGTACATAGTGTAACATAAACACTGCCTCAGAGGGTGGAGGATATGCCATTGACCATCGGCCAGGTCGCCGCAGCGGCCGACGTGAATATCCAGACGATCCGTTATTACGAGCGGCGAGGCCTGTTCCCGACCCCGCGGCGCACGCCGTCGGGATACCGGCAGTACGCCGAAGACGCAGTGAGCCGTCTTCGCTTCATCAAGCACGCTCAGGACCTGGGCTTCTCCCTGAGTGAAATCCAGGACTTGCTCGGACTGCGGGTTCGGCACGCTGCCGCGTGCGACGCGGTCGAGCGGAAAACCAGAGAAAAGATTGAGCTCGTCCAGCAGAAGATCACCGATCTCCGGCGAATGAAGCGCACGCTGGAGCGTCTGGCCGTGGCGTGCGCCGCCCGACGGCCGACCGACGACTGCCCGATTCTGGAGGCACTGGAAGACCATGGCGACGTCGACCACTAAGACTGTCGTCGCAGCCACGGGCGGTATTGCCGCCGCCGTGGCGTCGGCACTCTGCTGCGCCGGGCCGCTCATCGCCGTCGCCCTCGGCCTGAGCGGCGCCGGCCTCGCCGCGACGTTCGAGCCGTTGCGGCCCTACTTCGTCGTTGGTACCGGGCTCGCCCTCGGCTTCGGCTTTGTCGTGCTGCACCGTGAGGAGCGAAAGGCGTGCGAGCCTGACACGCTGTGCGCTTCGCTGGTCGCTCGCCGCCGGATGAAGTCGGCCCTGTGGATCGCGACCATCATCGCGATCCCGCTGGTCACGTTTCCCTGGTGGTCGAAGTTTGTGCTTGGCTAGGAGCTGCGAAGGGTAGGTCACCGGATTTTGTCCCGAAGGAGGCTGAACATGTTGCCATCAGTGAAGGCCAGGTTGTTGCTCGCCGCTGGACTGAGCGGCACCGCGTTCCTGTGCCCGTTGTGCGGCGGGGGAGTCCAGACGGCCGGCGCCCAGAACGCGCGCGCTGTCGCCCAAGTTCCGGACACGGCCACCGTACGGCTGCACATCTCACGGATGACGTGCGGGAGCTGCCCCACGACGGCGCGCCTTGCCTTGAAGAAGTTGCCGGGGGTCTACGGTGCCACGGTCACGCTGGACGACAGCCTCGGCGTCGTACGCTACGACCCGCGCCAGGTCACCCCCGACCAGATCGCCGCTCATCTGACCCGGCTCACGGGCTTCGGGGCGACGGTCCAAGGGAAGTGAGCGTGCAACACGGCAAGTTCGACATCGCGATCGTGGGTGGCGGCTCGGCGGGATTCGCCGCCGCGATCAAGGGGGCCGAGCTTGGCGCTCGGGTCGCCCTCGTCGAGGCGGGCACTCTCGGTGGAACTTGCGTGAACGTTGGCTGCGTCCCGTCGAAGACCCTCATCCGTGCAGCCGAGGCGCAGCACCGTAGGGTCCATCACGGATTTCGGGGAGTCCCCACAACCGATGGGCGGCCCGCCTGGCCGACGGTGCGCGCCGAGAAGGACGCACTCGTTGCCGAGCTGCGGCAGACGAAGTACTGGAACGTGCTGCGCGCCTACCCCTCCATCACGCTGTTCCAGGAGCGCGCCACGCTCGTGTCAGGACACCAGGTCCGCCTGGCAAGCGGTCACACGCTCACTGCCGGCAAGATCGTCGTCACCACCGGCGCCTCCCCTTGGGCGCCGCCGATCCCCGGGCTTGCCGAGGCCGGTTATCTGGACAACGCGTCGGCGATGGCGTTGGAACACCTGCCGGAGTCACTCATCGTGATCGGCGCGAGTTCCGTCGGTTTGGAATTAGCGCAGATGTTCGCCCGGCTCGGCGCTCGTGTCACGGTCCTCGAGGCATTGCCCCGCATCGTGCCCGCGGAGGACACGGATATCGGCAACGCCCTCGGCGACCACCTGCGGTCGGAAGGGCTCGACGTACACACCGACATCCAGATCGACCGAGTAGGTCGAAGCGGCGATGCCTACACGGTCCAGTTCCGCGCCCGCCGCGAGGTGTGCACAACTCACGCTAGCCAGCTCCTCGTCGCCACGGGTCGTAGAGCCAAATCAGCCGGATTCGGGCTTGAAGGGATCGGCGTCACTCTCGGTAAGAAGGGGGAGATCGTCGTCAACGAGTTCCTACAGACGACGAACGCGGACATCTACGCCGCGGGCGACGTGATCGGCGACCCGATGTTCGTGTATGTGGCGGCCCATGCCGGTGCACTCGCGGCTGAGAACGCCCTGACCGGGAAGAAGCGCCGTTACGATCTCTCCGCACTGCCGAAAGTGACGTTCACCGATCCGGCCGTGGCTTCCGTCGGCCTCACCGAGGACCAGGCACGAGCTCAGGGGATCGAGCCGCTCGTCTCCAAGCTGCCGCTCGAGCACGTGCCGCGCGCGCTTGCGGCGCGCGACACGCGTGGGTTCGTGAAGCTCGTGGCCGACGTCGCGACGCAGAGGATCGTGGGCGCCCACATCCTCGCCGCCGAGGCGGGGGAGATGATCACGGAACCGGCCCTCGCGATCAAGCTCGGGCTGACGATCGAGGACCTCACATCAGCGTTCCACCCGTACCTGACGTTGTCGGAGGGGATCAAACTTGCCGCTCAGGCGTTCACCAAGGACGTGGCGAAGCTCTCCTGCTGCGCGGCCTAGCGACTTCGGGCAGCCGCTAAGAGCGCTCGACGTCGCGGGCTTTCGGTTGCGCGACGCGGTCTACGATCCAGCGCAGGAGATTCCACGGCAGCCGCACCCGTGGGCGAGCCTCTGCCTCGCCGTCGAGGGCGGGTACGTGGAAGACTGGGGTCGGATTCGCGTGCGGTGCGGACCCGCGTCCCTCGTCTTTCACCCGCCCCATGAAGTATACGGCGACCGGATCTCGGACGCGGGGAGTCGATGCTTCACCGTACGCGGGGAGTCGATGCTTCACCGTCGCGATCGCCCCGACCGTCTTCATGACCGCGGCCGAGGCCGTCCCCGCCCTGACCCGCCTCCACGCCCTGCGGAGCGGTGCGCCCAGCTGGCTCGCCTTCCAGCTCCGCGCGGAGCTCGAGCTGGGAGACGACCTGTCCCAGGCCTCCATCGAGAGCGCGGTGCTCGCCTTGCTCGCGGACCTCGGCGACCGACCCGCCCTGGAAGCGAGGGGCGCGCCGCCACGCTGGCTCGAGCGCGTCAGAGAGCAGATCCACGATGAGTTCACGCGGGCCCTCACGCTAGCCGCCCTCGCACAAACCGGTGGCGTCCACCGCGTGCATCTCGCCCGCGCATTCCGGTGGCACTACGGGTGCACGGTCGGCGAATACATCCGCCAGCGCCGGGTCGAGTTCGTCTGCCACCGGCTCACCGGCCCCGACGACCGGCTCTCCGTGATCGCGTTCGACGCCGGGTTCGCCGACCAGAGCCACTTGACGTCGAGTTCGTCTGCCACCGGCTCACCGGCCCCGACGACCGGCTCTCCGTGATCGCGTTCGACGCCGGGTTCGCCGACCAGAGCCACTTGACCAACACGTTCCGGCGGCTGGTGGGCATGACCCCGGGGGCCTTTCGGACCCGTTTTCAGTCCCCATCCGGCACACGCGCGCGGCGCTAATCGGCTTCAAAGACGACGCTACGTCCCTTCAAGACCAGGCCGCCTGACCGAGCTACGTTGGCGCAGGGGGCGATCGGAGTACCCCCATCTGCCATGACGCATACGGCGTGAAGAGAGGAGAGAATCACCATGACGCGAATGAACACCCCGACCGTGGACGAGTACTGGGAGGCGCTGGCGAAGCACTTGCCGACTTTCTCGCCCGAAGACCAGCGAGTGGCCGTGACGCTCTATCGGGAGCTCGCCAAGGGCCAGCCGGTCGACGCTGCGCAGCTGGGCCGAGCCCTCGGCGTGGCTCCGGCCGACGCCCAGGCTTTCCTCAACCGGGACTCGATCAAGGTGTTCGTCTATCCGGACGACGAGGGACGCGTGCTCGGTTTTGGCGGCCTGGCGGCGGCACCGATGCACCATCGCTTGGAGGTGGACGGCCGTACCCTGTGGACCTGGTGCGCGTGGGACAGCCTCTTCATTCCGGAGATCTTGGACAAGCGGGCGCGCGTCGTGTCGCCCGACCCGGATACCGGCGAGCTCGTCCAACTCGTCCTGACGCCCGACGAGATCGAGTCTGCCGAACCGCAGAACGCCGTCGTCTCGTTCCTGTTGCCCGACGCGCGCGACTTCGACACGTCCGCCGCTAACGTGATGGCGACGTTCTGTAACTTCGTCTTCTTCTTCGCCTCCCGAGCGTCCGGGGAGCGCTGGGTGGCCAAGCATCCCGGAACGTATCTGTACGCCCTCGACGAGGCGCTCGCCCTGGCGAAGCGGCTCAACGCGAGAAACTTCGGGTCGGAACTCGCGCGGCGCCGGGCGGACGTGGCGGTGTGAGAGGACCGGGGATGGCGCGGTGAAGCGGCCGTTCTACGAAGTCGGCTCAGTCGTGGGGAGCGCGATCACGGCGCTGACCAGCGCGGCCGCCAGCAGGATGTCGAGCGGGTCACCCAAATCGTGACCGGGCTGCCCAGTACTGGGATGGGCAGCGGGTCCTCACGGACGGCTACGACCGGATGTTTGCGTTGAGCGGCCCCTGCGCCGGGATCTTCATGTTGTATGGAAGACAAGCCCGCTGGGAGAGTGCGGTGCCTCCGAGACCGGACTATCTGGAGGATGCGCACGCCCGAGAATTCAGTCGCCCCAATCCCCAGTACGATGCGCAGCGATTCGCAGACAAGGCGCGGGAGATGCTGAACACCAGGAACAAGTAGCAAAAGCCCAGCTTCCGACATACACACACCGGGAGACCCATGGCGGAGACCTTCGATCTCATCGTCATCGGCACGGGGTCTGGCGGTTCGGCCCCTGCGTACCGGTGCCGGGCCGCGGGCTGGCGCGTCGCGGTCGTAGATGAGCTCCCCTACGGCGGGACGTGCGCCCTGCGCGGCTGCGACCCGAAGAAAGTGCTGGTGGGTGCCGCGGACCTCGCGGACTGGAACCGCCGGATGCAGGGCCGAGGCATAACCGGTGACGCGCGCATCTCGTGGTCCGACCTCATGCGGTTCAAGCGGAGTTTCACCGATCTCGTCCCCGCCAACCGGGAGCAGGCATTCGAGCAGGCTGGCATCGCGACCTATCATGGCCCGGGACGGTTCGTGAGCCCGGACCAGCTGTCGGTTGATGGCCAAGTGCTCGAAGCGCGTCACTTCGTGATCGCTGCGGGAGCGAAGCCGCGACGCCTCGGGGTGCCCGGCGAGGAACACCTGATCACGAGCACCGCGTTCCTCGAACTCGACCAGTTGCCGGCCCGCATCGCGTTCGTCGGTGCGGGATACATCTCGTTCGAGTTCGCTCACGTGGCCCGGCGGGCGGGGGCCCAGGCGACCATCGTCGGCCGGGGCAAACCCCTGCAACATTTCGAGCAGGACCTCGTCGCGCGGCTCGTGAACCACACTCAGAGCCTCGGCATTGAGCTGCGGCTCGACGCCGAGGTGACGGCGATCGAGCCGCGCGGTGCTGGTTGCCGGCTGCGGGTGAACACGGAGGGGCGGACGGAAACGGTCGAAGCCGACCTCGTCGTCCACGGCGGTGGACGCGTGCCCAACACGGAGGGGCTCGACCTCGGGACGGCGAACATCGCGACCGAGCCGGACGGGGGCGTGCGGGTGAACGAGTTCCTCCAGAGCGTTACGAACCCGCGCGTCTATGCGGCGGGGGACGCCGCGGCCGCTCCGGGCAGCCTCCCGTTAACCCCCGTGGCCGCATACGAAGGGGTGATCGTCGCCGCAAACCTGGTGAAGGGGAATACGCAGAGACCGGATTACGGGGGCATTCCGAGCGTCGTGTTCACAGTCCCGCCGCTCGCAGGCGTAGGCCTGACGGAAGCCCAAGCGCGGGCACAGCAACTCGATATCCGCGTCAAGGTCGCAGACACATCGGGCTGGTACTCGAACCGTCGCGTGGCCGAGATATGCGCGATGTTCAAGGTGATCGTGGACCCCAAGACGGACCGGATCGTCGGCGCGCACTTGCTGGGGCCACATGCCGATGAGGTGATCAACCTGTTTGCCCTGGCGATCCGATCCGGCGTACCGGCGACGGACCTAAAGCATCTCCTGTACGCGTACCCAACAAGCGGGTCGGACGTGCCGTACATGATTTGAGCGGCCGAGCACGTTCGCGACCGGAGGTGCCTCGCAAGCGCGCGACCTCGTGAGCCACCTTCAAGGGTCGGGCCTTACCACTCGAATCGCCGCCCGATGCACGTAGTGGGGTCGGTCGATCTGCATAGTGCCCCTTGCCCTGGACCCATCGACTGACCGAATCATGTCCGGCCCTCGCCGTCTACAACTTGAAGGACGCGGGCTACGCGCTGCTTCGGAAGGACGCCCGGCAGCAGGCCTCGTAATCGCACCCATCACCGTCGCCGGCCGGGGCTCGTCCCTAGCCCGCGGTGTTCCGCCTAGCCTCCCCCGTTTGCCATGAACGGTTGTCGGTCAGCGAGCGTGGTGCCAATGGCGGTGCCAACGGGGGCGTCGCTCATCGTCGCCGTCGTCGCACTCCTCACCTAACTCATTGAAACGACAACGGCCAGCGCTGGGATGCGCTGGCCGTGCGGGATTACGAACCGAGAGCTCTACCTGCGGGAGCACCTGGCGAAGGGTGAATCCGGCGTGTCGATTCCGGGACCCCTCGCTCGACGCTTCCATGGAGCCGGGATGGGCCCGGTGCCGAACCCGAAACCAGAAGGAGCTGAGCACGATGCGCTTCATGATGCTGGTGATCCCGAAGGGGTACGAGAAGGCGGCGGCGGACTTCGCCCCCCCGGCGGAGCTCGTCGCCAGGATGACCAAGTACAACGACTCCCTCACGAAGGCCGGCGTGCTGCTCGGGCTCGACGGGCTGCACCCCCCCGCCACGGGCGCCCGCGTGCGCTTCGCCGGCGGCAAGCCCAAGGTGACCGACGGGCCGTTCACCGAGGCCAAGGAGGTGCTGGGCGGCTACTGGATCATCCAGGTGAAGTCCCGGGCCGAGGCAATCGAATGGGCGAAGCGCGCGCCCATGCAGGACGGTGACATCATCGAGGTGCGCCAGGTACAGGAGATCTCGGACTTTCCACCCGACGTCCAGAAGGCCGCGGGGAGGTGAGCCATGCGCGGTCGCCTTCATGCGCCTCCACAACGAACACTGGCCGTCGTGGGAAGGCGAGTGCGAGGTTCGCCCCATCACGTTCCTCGCGCCGTGACGTCGGATCCTGCGCTCCTCGCCCGACCGGAGGCTGGTGTGGCCGTTCATTCGGGCGTAGCATCAGATGCATCTCGGCCGACAAGTCATGAAAGGAGTCAGTCATGAGCGGTGTACGGGTTCTCGTGGGCACCCGCAAGGGTGCGTTCATCCTGACCGGGGACGGCAAGCGCAAGCAGTGGGACGTGAGCGGCCCGCACTTCGCGGGCTGGGAGATCTATCACATGAAGGGATCACCCGCCGATGCGAACAGGCTGTACGCATCGCAGTCGAGCGGGTGGTTCGGACAGATCATCCAGCGGTCCTGCGACGGCGGCAAGACGTGGGAGACGCCGGGAGGTGTGTTGGAAAAGACCCCGGAAGGTTTCCCCAAAGGCGAGAGCAACAAGTTCGCCTACGACGCGTCCCCGGAGACGGGCAAGCCCCTCACCACGCATCAGTGGTACGATGGCACGCAGCATCCCTGGGAGTTCAAGCGCGTCTGGCATCTCGAGCCGTCACTCACCGATCCGGATACGGCGTACGCCGGGGTGGAAGACGCTGGGCTGTTTCGCACGAGCGACGGCGGCAAGACATGGCAGGAGCTCGCCGGGCTGCGCGGCCACGGCACGGGGCCCAAGTGGCAGCCGGGCGCCGGCGGGATGTGCCTGCACACCATCCTGCTCGATCCGAGCAACCCCAGGCGGATGTACGTGGCCATCTCGGCCGCCGGCGCCTTCCGCACCGACGACGGCGGAAACACCTGGAAGCCGATCAACCGCGGCCTGCACTCGCAGTACATCCCCGACCCCAACGCCGAGGTCGGGCACTGCGTCCATCGCATCGCGCTGCACCGCTCGCGTCCCAACGTGCTGTTCATGCAGAAGCACTGGGACGTCCTGCGCTCGGATGACGCCGGCGACTCGTGGCGGGAGGTGAGCGGCAACTTGCCCACCGACTTCGGGTTCGTGATCGACGTGCACGCCCACGAGCCGGAGACGATCTACGTCGTCCCCATCAAGAGCGACTCCGAGCATTACGTGCCCGAGGGGAAGCTGCGCATGTACCGGAGCCGGTCCGGCGGCACCGAGTGGGAACCACTGACGAAAGGATTGCCGCAGCGCGACTGTTACGTGAACGTGCTGCGCGACGCGATGGCCGTCGACTCACTCGAGCCGTGCGGCGTGTACTTCGGCACGACGGGCGGGCAGGTCTACGCGTCGGCCGACGCCGGCGACAGTTGGGCGCCCATCGTCCGTGACCTTCCCGCCGTGCTGTCGGTCGAGGTCCAGACGCTGCGATGATCCGCGTGGTGCTCCCCCCGCACCTGCGGACGCTCGCGCAGGTCAAAGGCGAGGTGCAGCTCGAGGTCCCGGGCCGGGTCACTCGGGGCGCGGTGCTGGACGCGCTCGAGGCCCGCTATCCCATGCTGCGCGGGACGATTCGAGACCACGTTACCGAGCAGCGACGGCCGTTCCTGCGATTCTTTGCGTGCGAGCGGGACCTGACCCACGACCCGCCGGATGCCCCCCTTCCCGAAGCGGTCGCTTCGGGGGCGGAGCCCTTTCTCGTCATCGGGGCGATCGCCGGCGGGTAGCCCTCGCGCGGTCCCTCCAGCGAGGGGGACGGACTGAGTCCCCCCTCTCCGGAACGGAGAGGGGGACAGGGGGTGAGGACTTCTCGGAGAGGGGGGACAGGGGGTGAGGACTTCTCGGAGAGGGGGACAGGGGGTGAGGACTTCTCGGAGAGGGGGACAGGGGGTGAGGACGTCTCGGAGAGAGAGACAACAGGGTACGGAGGCGCACTGATGCGATACATGCTGTTGGTCTACCTCGACGAGCAGGCCCTGAGTGAGGGCGAGCGGGAGCGGTGTTACCGCGAGTCCACACAGCTGGCGCACGAGCTCAGTGCCGCGGGCCAATATCTCGCCGCCGCCCCGCTCGAGCCTACCGCCGCGGCGACCAGCGTCCGGGTACGCAAGGGCAAAAGGGTGGTGACCGACGGTCCGTTCGCGGAGACCAAGGAGCAGCTGGGCGGCTACTTCCTGATCGATGCGAGCGATCTCGACGAGGCGATTACCATCGCCGCGCAGATTCCCATGGCCAGTCGCGGCACGATCGAGGTCCGGCCGGTCGTTCACATACCGGATCTGCCGGCCGATTAGCGCGCATATGAAAAAGCCTTCCACGGTGGCCGCCTACCTTCGCGCGGTCCCACCCGTCCCACGCGCCGCTCTCCAGAAGCTGCGCAACGCGATCAAGGCCGCCGCGCCCGAGGCGACCGAGGTCATCAGCTACGGGATTCCGATGTTCAAGCACCACGGCATGCTGGTGGGCTACGCCGCGTTCAAGGATCACTGCAGCCTCTTCATGAGCACCGCCCTCACCAAGGCGTACAGGAGAGCGCTGGCGTCGTACGACACCTCCAAGGGCACCATCCGCTTTACCGTCGACAAGCCCCTCCCCGCGACGCTGGTGCGGAGGCTCGTCAAGGCACGGATCGCGCAGAACGAGCGCAAGCGGTGACGCAATCCGATACGCACAGCGCGATCGATGCCGTGTGGCGGATCGAGTCCGCCAAGCTCATCGCCGGGCTCGCGCGCATCACCGGCGACGTCGGTCTCGCCGAGGACCTGGCGCACGACGCGCTCGTCGCCGCGCTCGAGCGCTGGCCCGAGTCGGGCGTCCCGGACAATCCGGGCGCCTGGCTCATGGCCACCGCGAAGCATCGGGCGATCGACCAGCTGCGCCGGGGCAAGATGCTCGATCGCAAGCATGAGCAGCTCGGTCACGAGCTCGAGGCTCGGCGGGACGCGGCGGTGCCGGATCTCGACGCCGCCATCGACGATCACATCGGCGACGACCTGCTGCGCCTCATGTTCATCGCCTGCCATCCAGTGCTCTCGACCGAGGCGCGCGTGGCGCTCACGCTGCGGCTGCTCGGAGGGCTCACGACCGACGAGATCGCGCGGGCGTTTCTCGTGCCGGAGCCGACCGTCGCGCAGCGCATCGTCCGGGCCAAGCGGACCCTGCGCGAGGCGCGCGTCCCGTTCGACGTCCCGCGCCGGGCGGAGCTCACCGCGCGCCTGTCGTCCGTGCTCGAGGTCATCTATCTCGTCTTCAACGAGGGCTACTCCGCGACTGCCGGCGACGAGTGGGTGCGCCCGGCGTTGTGCGAGGACGCGCTGCGGCTGGGCCGGATTCTGGCCGAGCTCGTTCCCGCGAAGCCCGAGGTCCACGGCCTCGTAGCCCTGCTGGAGATCCAGGCTTCACGCCTGCACGCGCGCGTCGGGCCGGGCGGCGAGCCCATCTTGCTGGCCGATCAGGACCGCTCGCGCTGGGACCAGCTCCTCATCCGTCGCGGGCTTGCCGCCCTCGAGCGTGCCGAGCAGCTCGGCGGCGTACTCGGCCCCTACGCGCTCCAGGGGGCCATCGCCGCCTGCCACGCGCGCGCGGGCACGCCGGCGGAGACGGACTGGACCCGCATCACCGCGCTGTACGATGCCCTCGCCCAGCTCACCCAGTCTCCCGTCGTCGAGGTGAATCGGGCGGTGGCGTACACGATGGCATTCGGTCCCGCGGCGGGCCTCGAGATCGCCGACTCGCTGCTGTCCGAGCCCGCACTCGCGAATTACCATCTGCTGCCCACCGTGCGGGGCGATTTCCTCGCCAAGCTCGGCCGCTTCGAGGAAGCGCGGGCCGAGTTCGAGCGGGCGGCAGCGCTCACGCGCAACGCCCGCGAGCGCACGCTGCTCCTCGAGCGCGCCGCCCGCGTCCGCTCCGGACTATGATCGTTCATCTCGTCGACGGCACCTACGAGCTGTTCCGCCAGTTCTACGGCCGCCGCCGCGCCACCGCGGGCCAGGATGCGCCTTTCGGCGCGGTGAGCGGCGTGCTGCACTCCGTCCTGGAGATGATCGAGCAGGGGGCCACTCACGTCGGTGTGGCGACCGACCACGTCATCGAGTCCTTCCGTAACGCTCTCTGGTCCGAGTACAAGACGGGGGATGGTATTGAGCCCGCCCTGCTGGCGCAGTTCCACCCGCTCGAGGAAGCCCTCACCGCCATGGGCGTGGCCGTGTGGCCCATGACCGACCTGGAGGCCGACGACGCGCTCGCATCCGCGGCGCAGATCGCCTCCCGAGACGAGAGAGTCGAGAAAGTCTGCCTCTGGTCGCCCGACAAAGACCTGGCGCAGTGCGTCCGCGGGGACCACGTAGTCCAAGTGGATCGCAAGGGGCAGAAAGTCCGAAATGCGGCTGGGGTTCGCGAGAAGTTCGGGGTGGAGCCTGCGCTGATCCCCGACTTCCTCGCGCTCGTTGGCGACGCGGCGGACGGCTATCCAGGCATTCCGGGGATCGGAGCGGTCACCGCGGCACGGCTCCTGAACCGCCACGGCGTCATCCAAGACTTCCCGCCTGCCGTACTGGGGGAGAGCCGCGATCTGGCGCTGCTCTTCAAGAACCTGGCAACGCTCAGGACGGACTCGCCCCTGTTCCGCAGCGTGGACGAGCTACGGTGGCGCGGCCCCACCGACGAATTCGCCGCCTGCGCCGAGCACCTGGGAGATGCCCATCTACACGAGCGCTCCCTCAAGGCCGCCGACGCGCGAACCTACCTTCCCGAGGAAACGCACCCATGACCGCACCGAACATCGTCACGAAGTGGTCGAGTTGGGCTCCGCGGCTGCTCAGCGTGCTCCGCATCTTTACCGCGTTCATCTTCATTCAGGCCGGGACGATGAAGCTCTTCGCCTTCCCGATCGGGATGCCTCCCAACGGGGCCACCGCCACGCCGTGGTCCGAGTTCTGGATCGCTGGCGTCATCGAGGTCGTCGGCGGGGCCTTCGTGCTGCTCGGCCTCTTCACCCGCCCGGTCGCCTTTCTGCTGTCCGGTGAGATGGCAGTGGCCTACTTCCAGTTCTTCGCGCCCCACGGCTTCTGGCCCATCGCCAACAACGGTGCCCTCCCCGCGATCTGCTGCTTCATCTGGCTCTATATCTCGGCCGCCGGGGCGGGGCCGTGGAGCCTGGATGCCAAGCGGGGGAGGTAAACCCCTCGACCGCTCCATCGTCGAGGGCCCGCTCGCCCGCGCCGTCTGGATGCTCGCCTGGCCCACGATGCTCCAGAATCTCATCGGCGGACTCCAGGGCGTCGTGGATCACGCGCTGGTGGGCCATTTCGTGGGGTACGCCGGCAACGCCGCGATCGGCGTCGCGATCCAGATCTTCATCGTCGTGATCGCGTTCATCATGTCCGTGTTCAGCGGCATGGGTGTGCTCGTGGCGCGCTTCGCCGGGGCGAACGACCCCGAAAAGGTCAATCGGACCGTCTACCAGGCCTTCCTCGCCGCGGTGGCGCTCTGGGGTGGGGTGCTGGCGCCGCTCGGCTGGGTCCTCGCGCCCTCGCTGCTCGGCCTGGTGAACGCCGCGCCCGCCGTGCGCGCGGAGGCGCTGCCGTTCCTCCGTATCATGTTCGTGGGCAGCCTCGGGATGCTGCTCTTCTTCATGGTGGGCGGGGCCCTGCGGGCGGCGGGCGACGCGCGCACACCGCTGCGCCTGGGCGTCCTCCTCACCGTCCTCAACATCGCGTGCAACGTCGCGTTCATCACGGGCCTCGGACCGTTCCCCCGCTTGGGCACCGCCGGCGCCGCGGTCGGCAGCACCGTGGCGGGTGTCGTCGTGAGCGGCGTCGCCGCATACTTGCTGCTCTCGGGGCGGCTCCCCGTGACGTGGCACCGCGGCATGGACTGGCGGCCCGACTGGGGCATCATCCGGGCGCTGTTCCGCTTCGGTCTACCCACCGGCGTCCAGGGCATCGCGATGAACGTCGCGGGCGTGCTGCTGCTGCGCTTCATCGGCTCGCTGGCGCAAAGCGCCCAGGCCCAGGCCGCCTATGCGGTCGGCTACACCGAGCTGTTCTCGTTCATCACGTGGACGTCGGTGGGGTTGATGGGCGCCGCCGCGACCGTCGCGGGCCAGAACCTGGGGGCTCGCCGACCCGACCGCGCGCTGCACGGCGTGCACGTCGCCGCGACGGTCGGCCTCGGCCTCGCCGCGACGATCGGGGTGCTGTTCATCACGATGCCGAGCTCCCTGCTCTCGCTGTTTGGAATGACCGACCCCGTCGTCGTCGGCCTCGGTGTGCAGCTGCTCGGCTTCCTCAGCGTTTCGGGGCTCTTCGTCACCGTTGCGCTCACATACACGGGGGGACTCCAGGGCACGGGCGACACCCGCTCGCCGCTCTACATCTCGATCGCGTCCCAGATCGTCGTGCCGCTCGGTCTGTGCACGCTGTTCCAGGCGACGCGCGGACTGCGCCCCGCCGACATCTGGGCGGCGATCTTGCTCGGCCACATGACGCGCTGCGCGCTGAGCGTCTTGCGGTTCCGCCAGGGAAAGTGGCGCAGCATCCGTGTGGAGATGGAGCCAGCGCGCCCGTTAGGCGCCTAACCACTCAAACCACGACCGCCGGCGCTGCTGGGGGGCCGCGTCCGTCTGCGAATCGAGGGCTGTACCAGAGAGCGACGGCGGCAGGATGCCCTGGCCCGGATTCGAACCGGGACGCCTTGCGGCGCTGCCCCCTCAAGACAGTGTGTCTACCAGTTCCACCACCAGGGCGTGGCGAACAAAGCTAGGCCGCCACTGGGTGCGAATCAAGCCGAAGCGTCTTAGCTTAGTGCCATGGAACTGTGGGTCCCGTTCGCGTTCGGTGCTCTGGTGGGCACGTTTGTGGGGGTGTTCGTGGGGCGGCACCGCGCGGCGGCGACGCGTCGCGCCGCCCCGCCGGTCACGCCTCCACCGTCGCCCCGCCCCCCGCTGCCCGCCGAGGTGAAGCACGTCGTCCTCGACGAGGGCTCAGCCAACGTCCTGAACGCGCTCAACAACCGGCTGGCGGCGATCGGCGCCCTGGCGGATCTGCTGCACGGCAGCCCGCTCGACCCCGAGCGGGCCCGCGCCCTGATGATGCTGCACGGCGAGGTGCGCCGGGCCGCGGAGATCACCCAGCACTTCCTGGAACTGGCCGAGCACCCGGTCGGGGCGGCGGAGCCGTCCGACGCCACCATCGTGCTCAATGGCGTGCTGGCCGAGCGCGAGCCGGTCTTCCGGGAGCTGGGCGTGAAGGTCGTCCGAGCGATCCCGCAGGAGCTGCCGATGGTCGCCTGTCCGATGGCGCAGCTGACCGAGATGCTGATGAAGTTGCTGGACTTCTCGCTGCGGCGCTTGCGGGACAGTCAGCCGCCCCGGGAGCTGCGGATAGCGGTGAGCGAGAGCGGGCCGTCGCTGATCATCGCCCTCTCGGACAGCGGCAATCCCCTCTCCGTCGAGGCCGAGCAGCGGTTGGTGACGCCCTTCCGGTTCACTCAGAGCGCGGGCGGCGGCGAGATCGAGTTCGCCCTGGCGCGGGCGCTGGCGCAGTCGTCGGGCGGCACGCTCCGCCTGCGACCGCGCGGCGGCGGCGGCGCCGAAGTCGTGGTGACGCTGCCCAAGAGCGTGCTCGCGCCCCTCGCCAGAACGCAGCCTGCCGCGCCTACCCTGCCCAAGCTCCGCATCCTCGTGGTAGACGACGACGCCGTGAACCGGCAGGCGATGCGGCTATTGCTCGAGCGCGAGGGCCACGAGGTGGTCGCCGTCGAGAACGGCCTCGAGGCGATCGAGCGGCTCGGCCCGGCGAGCGAGCGCTTCGACGCCGTCGTGACCGACCTGCAGATGCCGCGCTTGGGCGGCCGGGCCCTCTACGAGCAGCTCGCCGAGCAACGGCCGCAGCTGGCCGACCGGTTCGTGTTCGTGACAGGAGACCGGGCGCGTGACGAGACCCGCAAGTTCCTCGACGAGTGCGGCCAGCCCTCGGTGATGAAGCCCTACGACTTCAACGACCTGATCACGGCCATCGCGAAGGTGGCCGGAAAGAGGTAGCTCAGAAGAGCGGCGGCAGGATCACCGGGGCCACGGTATAGGCGGCTGAGGTGAGGGTGTTGTTGGCTTCGTTGAACTCCACCACGGCGTTCCCGACGTCCACCGTCACGGTGTCCTGATACGTACCCGCGGCGCGCGGACCGATCGTCACGCTGACCGGAACGCTCGCCCCACCTGCAAGACCCGGGACGCTCACCACGGGCGCCAACGCCGGGTCGTCGCCGAACGCCACAGTGAAGGGCCCCGCCGGCACGGAACTGTTATTGTGGATCACCGCGCTGACGGTGATCACGTCAGCCGTGGTCGGAGCGCCCGGGGTCTCGGTCACGCTCTGGACCGTGAGGTCCGCGGCCGAGTCCACGGCGATGAAGGGACTGAACGAGTCGACCGAGCCACCCATGCCCCCATGGGTGGCGTAGAGCGGCGTCGGCAAGATGAGCCGGGCCGCCAACGCTTCCAGCCGCCGCAGCAGACCCCCGAGCCCGCCCGGCGTGGGGAGTACGGCGTTTGTGCACACCAAGCCGAATGGGTCCGCCGCGCGCGTCGTGAACTGGATCGCGTTTGGGTCGTTCGGGTCAGGATGCGCCAGTACCAGCCGATGGTAGTACTCCTCGTGGGACACGGACTCGAGCGGGCACATGACGACCGTCACGGGGACGGTGAAGCTCGTCTTGGGAAAGACAGAGAAATCGTAGCACAGCGGGTACTGGGGAAGCGGGGTGCTGAGGCAGGTCCCCTGCAACGCCAAGTCGTCGCGGCGGGTGATCAGAAACAGGTGGTCGCCGCTCACGGCATCGGCTGGCACGCTCAGTCCGGCCAGTCCCTCGACGGTCGCCAGTGTGCCGCCCAAGGCGCCGAACACGTCCGAGGTCCCGCTCGGACCCGTCGGACCGAGCGCATCGGAGGTGAGACCAGACGGGGGCAGGCCCACGAGACTCAAGAGGGCGTCGAACAGCTGCACGACGGCCTCCAAGGTCGTCAGTAGTAACGTCCCGCTCGGATCAAGCAATTGCCCTGCGCGATAGCCCTTGATGGTGAAATCAGCGAGATGGAGCGCGGTGCTCTGCGCGCCTGCGAGGTCTCCGTGCGAAAGTAGCGGCTGAATGTTGTTGAGCTGATCCCGCGCCGAATCGAGCAACGACCCCGCCGGGAACAGCGCGATCAGCAGCTGGTTAATGTGCCCGATGCTCAGGGAAGGGGCGTCGCCGAGGAGATCCGCGCGCGGGCTCTGCGTGGGCAGCTGTGGGCGGTCCTCGGTGCAGCCGAGGATCAGCGCCCCGACGAGAACCGAGAGTTCGGCCAGGAGAAAGGCAGATGAGTAGCGACGCTGGCGCACCATACACCCCTGCCTCCCCCCGTTGCAACGTTCACGCCACGGTGGCACGGTGTTGCGAGACGGATCGCTCGAGGGCCGAACTCCAAGGAACGGATTGGATTAGCGGGTCGGCAC
>WNGN01000565.1_pt1 | contig 25320 bp, 17 predicted proteins | sample 5400561 | NCBI WGS metagenome assembly WNGN01 (sample SAMN13153379, study PRJNA577476) | soil metagenome | isolation source: 115 cm soil or saprolite under Garry oak tree replicate 2 | place: USA:California | collected 2016-06-15 | reverse complement strand
CCGGGTGCGTGGGTGTGGCACGCGGCGCGGCGCGAGGGCCTGAGCGACGCGATTGCACGACGGGCAGATCCAGCTCGAAGAAGAAGCGCGTCCCCCAACCGATCCGCGACTCCACCTTCAGCTCCGACTTCATCGCGCTCGCAAGCTTGCGGCAGATCGTGAGGCCGAGTCCCGTCTGCGAGAAGAGCTGACCGCGGCGCCCCGACTCCTTGCGCAGCGGCTGGAACAGCGTCGTGACCTTCTCGGGTGGGATGCCGCGGCCGGAGTCACGGACCGCGAACTCGATGCGATTCCCCTCCCCGACTTCCTGTGCGACGATCTCGACGTAGCCCTGATCGGTAAACTTGAGCGCGTTCGTCGTCAGATTGAGGAGAACGCGGCTGAGCGCGACCGAATGTCCGAGCCGCTCGTCGTGGACCGGGGCGAGCAGGCGCACGGTGAGATGCTTCTCTTCGGCGATGGGCCGCGCGATGTCGCGCACCGATTCGAGCATCGCCGTCACCGAGAACGCCGACGGCTCCTGATCCACGAGCTGATCGCCGCCTTGCGTGAACTCGATGATGTCGCTCGCGACGGACGAAAGACCGAGCGCCGCGGTATAGATGAGCCCGAGCTGGCGGCGCTGGACATCGTTCACCTCGCCGCTCTGGCCGCGCTGCAGCGTCTCGGCGAGCACCAGGATGGACGTCAGCGGCGAGCGCAGGTCGTGCGCCACGTCCATGAGCAGCGCGAGGCCGTCGTTGCCCGAGAGCTGTTGCGCAAATGTCTGCGCCCAGCTCGGCTGAATCGTGACGCGCACGCGCTCCATCGCGCTGAGCAGCGGCAGCAGATCCGAGTCGGGGACGTTGAAATCGCGCCACCCCTCCACCACTTCACTGCGCAGCAGCTCGAGGAAGCGGCGACCCAGGGCCGAATGAATCCGCGGATCGACTTTGGGCCGCACCGGCACGGCCGGCGACGCAGTGAACCACGCCAGGTGAATCGCCGACGCCACGAGGCCGAGCAGCTCGGAGACTTCGTCCGACGTCGTCGAGCGGGGACGCTTGCCCGACTCCGTCAGGACCGAGCGTATCGCATTCTTGAGGACCTTACACGGCACGCAGCGGGCATCCGCGCCAAACGGGTGCGGCGGCACAGGAGTGTTCCGCGGTTGTAACGGAAAAGGCATAGCTGGTGGTGAGACCCGCTGAGAGGACATCAAAGTTCCTACCCTAGGGGATTAACTAGGTTTCATCATCGGAGGAGTGCTACAGCACGATCCAGCCTTCCCGGATTGCATAACGCACCAGGTTGGCGGTGTCGTGCACGTTCAGTTTCTTCATGAGTCTCCCGCGATGAAACTCCGCGGTTTTTACGCTGATATGCAGGACTTCCGCAATCTGCTTCGTGGATTTCCCCTCCCCCACCAGTTGCAGGACTTGACGCTCGCGCGGCGTCAGCCGGGATCCGTCCGACGCGGGGGTCGCCAGCCCGTCCACGATCGCCTGTGAGGCCCCCGGGCTCACGTACAGCCGGCCGTCGCGCACTTCCTCTATAGCGTGCACGAGCTCATCACACCCCTGACTCTTCTGCACGAAGCCCTTCACGCCGACCTTGAGCGCCTCGCCGACGAACCGGGCGTCGTCTACACCGGAGAGGAGAATCACGGGACAGTCGGGGGCCACGCGGGCGATTTCGCGGGCTGCGTCCACGCCGTTGAGCACCGGCATGGCCACGTCCAGCACGGCGACATCCGGCGCGTGACGCTGGACGGCATCGACGGCCGCACGGCCGTCCCCCTCGTCCGCGACGACCTCGAGCCCCCGCTGTTCGAGCAACGCTCGCAGTGCCTGCCGCAGCACGAGATGATCATCCGCCAGAACTAGGCGAACGGGTACCGAACGAGGAGCAGCGCCCGGCGACATCGGTCTCAATTTGCTCGACCGTAGCCTCTTCGGCCAGAGTGATTTAGCGGCTCAGCGCTCCCGCTTGCGGCGCTTGGGGTTGGAGGGGGGGGGCTTTGCGGCGGGACGCTTGTGCTCGAGCAGTGGCCGGCGCAGGACGCCCAAACCAAACCGGTCGAGCTGCGACTGTTTCTCCTCGATCCGCTGCACCATCTCGTTCGGAGCTTTGGCGCAAGGCTGCATTGGATCATCCCTCGCGTGGTTGCCGATCCCGGTGCGGTCAAGTTTCGGGCCCGCCGACTGTGCGGAAACCCTGGCGGATCGCGCGCCCCCCCGCCCGAATCTTGTGGCCGGCATGCACCACGAGCGGCGCAGGCACTGCAGCGAGAACCCCGTGTTGCGCGCATGCAACAGGGCACGTTACGCGGGGTACAGGATGTTGCAAGCGCGCCACAGGGCGGGGAGCGGCATCCCCCAAGTAGTTTCGGGATGCTCGGCAATTAGGCTCGTTCCCTGCTCATGCCGTCCGACAGAATCACTAAACGAGGGATCACTCGATGCCTACGCCTGCATCTCCACATCGCGCTCCGCATTTTCACCCGAACCCCGCGACCGCGCCTGGAGTGATTGGATTGCCCCCGCTCAATCCGCAGGTGAAAGCGGGGATCCGCTTCCTGGTCGTCGACGACGATCGCACGCTGCGCGAGAGCTGCTCGAATCTGCTGCAGCTCGACGGTTATCAGGTCACCGCCGCCGGTCGCGGTCCCGAAGCGCTGGAGCTGCTCCGCCATCGCAAATTCGACATCGTCCTCCTCGATCTCTACATGAGTGACGTGTCCGGGTTCGACCTGCTGCGCGCAGCGCTCGAGACGAGCCCGGAGACGATCGTCATCATGATGACCGGGAATCCCAGTGTCGCCACCAGCGTGGAAGCGTTGCGCTTGGGCGCCTGGGACTATCTGCCCAAGCCGTTCTCCGCGACACATTTCCAGATTCTCGTCGGCCGCGCGGTGCACACCGTCAGCGTCGCCCAGGAATCGAAGCAGCAGCAGGTCGAGTTTGCGAAGGAACACGGCAACAGCGATCGCGTCCAGGTGCTGGGCGTCTCGCCGGTCTTCCGCCGGGCGATCGATCTCGCGCGGCGCGTGGCCCCGACCGATGCGTCGGTGTTCATCACCGGCGCGAGCGGGTCGGGTAAGGAGCTGATCGCGCAGTTCATCCACGCGCACAGCCGGCGCAGCAGCAAGCCGCTCGTCGCGCTGAACTGCGCCGCGCTGCCCGAAGCGCTGCTCGAATCGGAGATGTTCGGCCACGTGAAGGGTGCGTTCACCGGCGCCGTGCGCGACAAGGCCGGCCTCCTCGAGACCGCCAATGGCGGCACGCTGTTTCTCGATGAGCTGCTCGAGATGTCCAAGCCGACCCAGGCGAAGCTGCTGCGCGTGATTCAGGACGGCGTGGTGCGTCGCGTCGGGAGCGAAACGACCGATGCGGTCGTCAACGTGCGCTTCATCGCCGCGACCAACGGCGACCCGGAAGAAGCGGTCAAGTCGGGCCAGCTGCGCGAGGATCTCTATTACCGCCTACGCGTCGTTCCGATCGTCGTGCCGCGACTCAAGAACCGCCCAGAAGACATTCCGTTGCTCGCCAATCATTTCCTGAATTACTACTGGCGCGCGCACCGGGATCAAAAGAGCGCCGTGCCGACGCTGTCGGAAACCGCGATTCGCGCGCTGCGGGCGCACCCCTGGCCGGGCAACGTGCGCGAGCTCCAGAATGTGATCGAGCACGCGGTCGTCCTGCTCGAGCCGGGCGCGGAGCTGCGCGCGGAAGATCTGCCGTTCGTGCAAGCCGGGGCGGCGGCCAGCGCGGTCAGTATGGGATCGGCGAGCGAAGGTGGTGAGGGTGGCGAGCATTCGTCCGAGGTTGACGCCGAATCCCAGCTCTTCCCGATGCCGCTCGAAGAAACGTATCACGTCGCGCGCGAGCGCCTGCTCGCGGAGTTCGAGCGGCGCTATCTCACGTGGCTCGTCGCACAGGCCGGCAACAACATTTCGAAGGCAGCACGCATCGCGGCTGTGGACCGGACGACGTTGTACCGGTTGATGGAGCGGCACGGGCTGCAGCGCATCTTGTCGGTAAACCCCGACGCGACGGAGCCAGCCGCTGCCGTAAGCTAGGCCTCGGACGTCGCCTTGCTTCGCTCGGCGTCGCTGCTGCGACGCGACGGGCACTCCGGCAATTCCAGCTCGAAGAAGAACCGCGTCCCGCGCCCGAGCTGGGTCTCCACGCGCAGCTGCGAACCCATCGCCCCGGCGAGCTTCCGGCAGATCATGAGTCCGAGGCCGGTGTTCGAGAACAGCTTGTTGCCGCGCCTTTCGTCGGGGTCGCGCTGTGGAGCGACGCGTACTGGATGGAAGAGCGTCGGCATCGCTGCCGCATCGATGCCACGACCGCTGTCGCGCACCGCGAACTCCAGCCATCCCTGTCTCGTTTCGCGCGCCGTGATGTTGACGGTCCCCTGCTCGGTGAACTTCAGCGCGTTCGTCGTGAGATTGAGCAGGACGCGCCGCAATGCAACGGGATGGCCGAGACGTTCATCGATTTCCGGCGGCTCGACGCTGACGGTAAGGTTTTTGACTTCCGCCATGGGCCGGACGATGTCGCGCACGGCCTCGAGCACAGTCGTCACCGAAAATGGCACCGGTCTCGGCTCCAACAACTTGTCGCTGCGCGTGAAATCGATGATGTCACTGCCGACCGAGCTCAATCCCAACGCCGCAGTACAAATCAACCCAAGTTGCCGGCGCTGCATGTCGGTCACAGGCCCGCTCCCGCCGCGCTGCAGAGTCTCCGCGAGAAATAGGATAGAATTGAGTGGCGAATGCATGTCGTGCGCCACTTCGACCAGCAGGCTCACGCCGTCGTTGCCGCCGAGGCTCGTCGCAAATGACTCGGCATCTCCGTTCGCGACCGCCTCGCGCACGCGCTCGATGGCGAGGAGCAGCATGGGCAGGTCGGTCTCGTGGATCCCGTGCACTCTCCAGCACTGTGTCACTTCTTCCCGAATGACCTCGATCAGTCGCCGCCCGATGTCCGTTTGCGCGCGGGCGTCGACAACCGCTCCCGGTGTGAGCTGGTTCTCCATGACGCTGGCCACGACGATGAGCAGGATCCCTGTGACCTCGGCCGGCAACGGATCGCCAAACTCCTCACTTCTCGCGATGACTCTGCGGAGAGCGATTTCCTGTACGGCTGGCGGGATACCCACTAACCCCCGGCGCGAGGTGCGCGATACAGGCGTCCGGCTGAGCTCAACTGAGACGTGAAGCCCGGTCATGGTTGTCTCGGCGGGTTGGTCAACTAGCCTAGGGAAGTTGCGAGCCACGGGTAGCGTACTACACCCGTTTGCCAAGAAAGTGCGCGACGCCTACGCGGCAACCATCGAGCCAGAGAATCACTGCCCCTCAACCGGAAGATCTAATTCCAAAGATTGGACGCCTGGCTGCTAGGCCGCGGATGTCGCCTTGCTTCGCTGGGGGTCGCTGTTGCGACGCGAGGGGCACTCCGGCAATTCCAGCTCGAAGAAGAACCGCGTCCCGCGCCCGAGCTGGGTCTCGACGCGCAGCTGCGAACCCATCGCCTCGGCGAGCTTGCGGCAGATCATCAGTCCGAGCCCGGTGTTCGAGAAGAGCTTGCTGCCGCGCGTCTCATTCGCTCCGCGCTGTGGGCCCACGCGTACTGGATGGAAGAGCGTCGGCATCGCTGCCGCATCGATGCCACGACCGCTGTCGCGCACCGCGAACTCCAACCATCCCCGTCTCATATCGTGCGCAGTGATGTCGACGGTCCCATGCTCGGTGAACTTCAGCGCGTTCGTCGTGAGATTGAGCAGGACGCGCCGCAGCGCAACGGGATGACCGAGCCGCTCATCGACTTTCGGCGGCTCGATTCGTACGGTGAGCTGCTTCACTTCGGCCATCGGCCGCACGATGTCGCGGACCGCCTCGAGCACGGCCGTGACCGAGAATGGGACCGGGGCCGGCTCCAACAGCTTCTCGCTGCGCGCGAAGTCGATGATGTCGCTTCCGACTGTGCTCAATCCCAACGCCGCAGTACAAATCAACCCAAGTTGCCGGTGCTGCATGTCGGTCACAGGCCCGCTCCCGCCGCGCTGGAGCGTATCAGCGAGAAAAAGGATGGAAGCGAGTGGCGAATGCATGTCGTGCGCTACTTCCACCAGCAGGTTCAGGCTATCAGGACCGCCGAGCTCTGCGGCAAACGTCTCGGCGGCATCGCTCGCCATCGCCTCGCGCACTTGCTCGATCGCGAGCAGGAGCACCGGTAACTCGGTCACGGCGATGCCGTGATCGTTCCAGCTCCGCATCACCGCCTCACGAATCAACGTCAGGAGCCGCCGGCCGAGGCTCGACTGTGCTCGCGCGTCGATCACGATGGGGCGTGTGATCTGCGTCTCCAAAACGCTGGCCACGACGATGACCAGAACCTCTGCGACTTGCGCGGGCGTCGGATGGCCGAGGTCCCCGCTATATTGCGCGAGGACTTCGCGGGCGGCGAGCTGTTGAATCGCCGGAGGGATGCCGACCAACCCAAGGCGCCTGTTGTGCGCGAGCGACATCGTATCGGGCTCCGAGGACCTCAGGGACACCCCCGGGGCTACTGGGTGAGCTGTCATCAGACGCAGGGTAATAGGGCAAGCCAAAACTACATCGACCTAGGGAACTCGCTAGCTCTCCAAACACCCTGGTCTGGTTGGGTAAATACAGTATGGCGACAGTCACCGCCCGGGATTATCAGCCAACAGACAGGATGTGATCGGAAATCGTATGGTGGGGTGTACAGCGCTGTAACCTGAATACATCAGTTTGACGCCATGGCGCTCGCGAATAGCGTGGCAATCTGTTGCGGCTCGCCATGTTACCGCGGGGAGGGCGCGCACGCATCCTGCAGAGTGTAATTTGCTGAGTGCGTGCGTGCACACAAACCCCGTAGACAGCAGTCTTCTAAAGGACCGGTATCCAATGCAAACGCCGGCGGCGCGCCCTGTCAACGTTCTCATCGCGAGTACGCACGAATGGACCAGCCGATCACTCGCGAGCATTCTTGCGCCGCTCGGATATGTGGTCCACAAGACGTACAACCGCGCGCAAACGCTCGCACGCATCCGCAGTAATCCGCCAGACGCGATCATCGTCGATGAGCAACTCCCCGATGGGGACAGCTACGAGCTGTGTCGCGAACTCACCGAACAGATCCTGATTTCCCCCAGCACGCCGCTCTTCCTGTCGTTGCCGCGGCCGCCGACTAGGCGAGACCGCCTCGCGGCCCTGCACGCCAACGTCTGGGCCTGTCTGGGCGAGCCATTGGACGCAGAGGAGCTGGTCGCCATGCTAGAGGTGTTTGTGCCGGCCAAGCTCGATGCCGACGAAGGCCGTACGCGCAGTCTCGTCGATGAGGCGACTGGATTCTACAATCAACGCGGCCTCATGCGTCGGGCTGAGGAGCTCGCCGCCCAGGCAGCGCGCCGCCACTCGTCCCTCTGCTGCGTCCTCCTCGTCCCCGAAATCGAGGCGGCGCCGGAGGCGGCGCCGGAAGCAGACGGTCTCCCGTTGTGGCTGCTCCACCGCGTGGCCGTGGCCCTGCGGTCCGCGGCCCGGCGTTCGGATGCGATCGGGCGGTTGAGTACGAACGCGTTCGCCGTTGTCGCCACCGACACCGATGCTTCGCAGTCGCGCCGCCTCGCAGAGCGCCTCGCCGCAGCGATTGTCGTGGATCCGCATACCCCCAGCATCCCACCGGTGCCGCGGGTACGGATTCGCGCGGGCTGCCATGCCGTGTCTGATCTTGGTGCCGGACCACAAGACGTAGCGACGCTCATGTCGCAGGCGGAGAGCGCGCTGCGGCGCGCCCGTGCCGATTCGCAGAACGGCTGGATCCAGGCATATAGCGTGTAGACTCAAGTTTGCCACGGCTCGCTGACACTTCGGCGGGCTGAGGGGCACGTTTCACCACGCCGCGCCTGGCACTGCCCTTGCGCGAACAACCGGCGTGGCACACTCCGTCACGCTCGGTTTGATGGTCACTCTCGCCTGCGCAGGAGCTGGTCAGGCGTCGGCCCAGCGCGTGCCTGCCTCTGCCACCGCGTCCCCCATCCCACAGCTCCGGCTGCACTGGTCGGTGCCGCTCCCCAAGCTGAGATACCTCGCTCCCGCCTGGAGCCGGACCGACGTCGCGCTCGCGAGTGCGTTCGTGGCCACATTGTGCGTGGACGCCGCGCAGACCCGTTCGCTCGCCAAGCAGGGATGGGACGGCTTTCGGGAGACGAATCCATTGCTCGGCCGCCGGCCCGGTGTGGGTCAGATCAACACGTACACCGCCGTGGCCGCAGTAACGACGCTCAGCGTTGCAGCCGTGTTGCCCCGGCGGGCGCGTCCTTGGTGGCTCGCCGCGGCGTTCGCCGCTGAGGCGATCACAGTCGCCCGGACGACCCGCGTCGGGATCGCCTTCAGGGTGCGTTAGGGGACGCTAGAAGCGGTGGTTGATCGTGAGAACGGCGACGGGGATGCTGAGGATCAGTGCCGCCAATCGGAGGCCCTCGACCACCGATGACCGCTGCCCCACGGCGATCTCGTCTCCCGGCTGAACCTGCAAATCATCGAGGGTCCTGCCCTCGGCAATCGCTCGCTGCAGCGCTTTGCCTTTCCATACGGTGTTCCCGTCGTGCACGATCCTCACGTTCGTTACCTTCCCTTCCTTACTTCCACCGCCTGCGGCGGTGATCACCGCCGTCACGAGGGCATCAGGCGGCACGGCATAGAAGCCCGGCTTCTGAACGCCACCCGACACCGCGACGCTGATGAGCGCCCGAGCGTGCACCTCCGGGTTCCGGATCCGAGTGGCGATTTGAGTTGTCAGGTATGTCTCCAGCTCACTACGCAACACGCCGCGCAGGGGCACGAGGCCCAGGAGCGGGAGAGTCAACTCCTGCGCCCCGTTGACCGTGAACGTATCGGTCAGTTGCTGCTCCGGTGACTTGGGCGCCGCGCCTCCGCCACCCCCGGGCGTCACTGGAAGCGGCTCTTCGACCTGGATGACGAGCCGATCGCCGGCTCGAAAGTCCCCTGCTTGGAGCCGACCCTCCACGTAGCTGATCTCGGCGCTGAGCCCATTCGGCGGTCGTGTGGATTCTGCCATTTGGCGTAGTTGAGTCAGCCTCTGCGTGAGCTCCGCGCGGGAGGCGAGCAGGCGGGGGGCGGCTGCTCCGGACGGCTGTTGCGCCCAAGTGCGCCCCGGGAGGGCGGCGAGTGGAGCGAACGCCAGAGCAGCCGCCGTCGCGGCAGTGACTTTGGTAAAGACCATCAACACAGTGGGTCGTGATTCAAGTTTGAGGCCGTGGCGCTGGACCGCGCACGTCCACCGGTCCGCGACCAGCAGCGCCCCACCGCAGCAGCGATGTAACAAGCTTGTGAGCATTCTTCTGCGATTCCGGCGGGGGCGTGCGGCCGTGCCAAGGAAACGTCGCGCGAGCAACGAGTTGTCTGAGGCGGGCGAGGTGCAGAGGTTGCATGACCGCCGGTGGCGTGCAACAGTGGGCCGCGAGGGGCTGGACGACCATGACAGGGAGATGCTAACATTGCAGCCGCCAATGCACCCCCCAAGTACACTCGAACGCCTACCGGCGCCCCCCCGACCCCGAGGCGCCGCGATGACGTTTGACGGACGCGACATGTCGCACCTCCTTCCGCTGAACCATGCGATGAAGGCGAGCGTGCGGATTCTTGTGGTCGATGACGAACACACGCTGCGCGACAGTTGTGCGACGGCGCTCCGGTTCGAAGGGTACCAGGTCGACGTATGTAGCCGCGGGGAAGAAGCGCTCCAAACTCTGCAGCGTCGCACGTTCGATATCGTCCTGGTCGACTTGTACATGAGCGGGGCGGCGGGCATGCAGCTGCTGGGCGCGGCGCGCGACACGAATCCGGACGCGATCGTCATCGTGATTACCGGCAAACCAACGGTCGAAACCGCGCTTGAGACGCTGCGCGCCGGCGCGTGGGATTACCTGCCAAAGCCGTTCACTGGGAGCCAGCTGCAGGTGCTGGTGGGCCGGGCCGCGCATACGGTCCACGTGGGGCGCGAGACGCAGGCGCTGCGCGCCGGCGCCACGGTCGGAGCGGACGAAGCTGTCGGCATGGGCTCGGCGCCCACCTTCCGCGAGGCGATCGCCCTGGCGCGGCGCGTCGCCACGACAGATGCATCGGTCTTCATCACCGGCGAGAGCGGCAGCGGCAAAGAAATGATCGCGCAGTTCATTCACCGCCAAAGTCGCCGAGCGAGCCGGCCGCTGGTTGCGGTGAATTGCGCTGCGCTCCCCGAGACGCTGCTCGAGTCCGAAATGTTCGGGCACGTGAAGGGCGCCTTCACCGGAGCGGTCCGCGACAAACCCGGGCTGCTCGAAGCCGCCAACGGCGGCACGATGTTCCTCGACGAATTGATCGAGATGTCGAAGCCAATCCAGGCAAAACTCCTGCGCGTCATCCAGGATGGCGTGGTGCGCCGCGTCGGCAGCGAGGAGACAGACGCGGTCGTCAACGTGCGCTTTATCGCCGCCACGAACGGCGACCCGGAAGCGGCCGTTCGATCAGGCGGCATGCGTGAGGATCTGTACTACCGCCTGCGCGTGGTCCCGATTCGTGTCCCGACGTTGCGCGACCGCGCCGAGGACATCCCGGTGTTGGCGAATCACTTCCTCGATCACTATTGGCGCCGCCACCGCGGCGCCCAGGAGAAGGCCCCCAGCTTCACCACGGCCGCGTTGTGGGCGCTGCGCACCTACACCTGGCCCGGCAATGTGCGCGAGCTCCAGAACGTCATCGAGCACGCGGTCGTGCTCCTCGAGCCCGGCGCCGAGATCGGCGTGGAGGACATCCCCTTCATCTCCGATCAGCGCACCGACGCAGACCTGATCACGGCCTGCGAGGAGGAAAACGGGGAGGACAGCTATTACATCGCCCGCGATCGCCTGCTCGGCCAGTTCGACAAGCGCTTTCTCACCCGCGTGATTGTTCGCGCCGGCGGGAACCTATCGAAAGCGGCCCGCCTGGCGAAGGTGGATCGTACGACGTTCTACCGGCTCATGGAGCGTCACGGCCTCCAGCGGGACTTGCTCAGCGGTCCAGAGAAGTAGGTCGTCGCAGAACATCCCCGCAGTTGTAAGCCAGCCGCGGCATTCCCGCCGGCGCCCGCGAGGGCCCCCCGTCGTAACATCTTCGGTTGCAACGCGATAGCAAATGTGAGCGGGTGCACAAGACCTGCTTGGAGGAAGGCTGGCCATGGCAAGCGCCAGCTACCTCGACTCCACTCTCTTTGCGCCGTTGGGACAACCCGCGGCACCCCGTCGCGTCCTCGCGATCGCCGCCCATCCCGACGATGAGGTCCTGGGCTGCGGCGGAACACTCGCGCTGCACGCCCGAGCGGGAGACGAGGTCACCGCCGTCATCGCCTGTGAAGGGGAATCAGCGCGCTTCGGGCCTGCGGCCCTAGGCCAAGGCGAGCATTCGCGGCGCGCCGCCGAAACGCTCGGCCTGTTCGAGTCCCGGCAACTCGGCTTCCCCGATCAGCGCCTGGATACGTTGTCGCTCCTCGACCTCATCACCCCGCTCGAGCGCGCGGTGCGCGAGGTGCGACCCACCGTTGTGTACTGCCAGTTCGGGAGCGACGCCAACCGCGACCACGAGCTCTTGTTCCGGGCCGCACTGGTTGCGACGCGACCGCTCGAGGCCTGCATCGAAGGCGTCTACGTCTTCGATACGGCGAGCAGCACCGAGTGGGGCTACCCACGTGAGTTCGTCCCGGATACCTGGGTCGACATCTCCGAGACCCTCGAACAGAAGCTGTCCGCCATGGCGTGTTACGAGCGCGAAATGAAGCCGTATCCCCACCCGCGGTCGCTCGACGCGCTGCGCCACCGCGGCCGCGCCTGGGGCAACCAGTGCTGCATGGACGCGGCCGAAGTGTTCATGACGGTCCGGCGTACGCTCCGCGCGGGCCGGATACCGGTATGAGATCCCGCGTCAGATGACATCGCTCTGGTTCGAGCGCGACTCGCTCGCACGACGGTTGGGTTGGCCGGCGCGGGTGGTGGGGACCGCCGCGCGCGCGCTCGATGGCGCGCTCCACAGGCCGGCGCTGCGCCGCGGCGCGAAAGCGGCAGTGGACTTCATGTGTGCTGCCGGCGCGGTGGTGGCGGCGATAGCGGCCAGCGAAGGATTCGCCGCGTATGGGTTGCCCGAGACCGCCACGCTGATCCTGCTCGTCGGGATCCTGCTCGTGCTGACCGACACGCTGGTCGGGAGCTACCGCACGATGTGGCGTTACACCAGCCTGCCCGAGGCACGCGCCCTTGGTGTCTCGAGCATACTCGTGCTGGTGGCGTTGCTGGTGGTGCGCGCCGCTGGCATGCTGGATCTCTCCGTCGCGACGCTGCTGCTGATCGTGATGTTCATGCTGTTGCTCTGCGTAGCGGTGCGCGGCCTGCGCCGCTGGTCGCTCGCCGAGGACAGCCACCGGATATCGCAAGTGGACGCGCCGCGCCGAGTGCTGATCGCCGGAGCGGGCCGGCATGGCCTCTCGATCGCACGCGAGCTGACGGCGGGTGACGTCCCGGGAGTGGAGCTCGTCGGCTTTCTCGATGATGACCCTGCCAAGCAGGACGTGGTTGTGAACGGCGTGCCGGTGCTGGGACGGCTCCAGGAGGCGCTCGCGCTGGCGGAGCATCGCGCGGTGAGCGAAGTCATCGTCGCCATGCCCTCCGCCAGACGAGAGGTCGTACGCGCGTTCGGGCGGCGGCTGGAGGACGTCGGGATTCGCGTGCGGGCCGTCGGCGGAATCGCCCGCTTCGTGCAGGGGCGCGACGTCCATCGCCCCGGCCGCGTCACGCTCGACGAACTGCTCGCCGCGATGCCAGCGTCAACAAAGCATCGGGCCCCCGTGACCGACTCCCGCCGCGTGCTCGTGACGGGCGGGGCCGGGTTCATCGGATCTCACCTCACTCGCATGCTGCTCGAGCGCAACTACCACGTGCGGGTACTGGATCGATTCGACTACGGGCGCGCCGGCCTCAATGGCCTGGTGCACCCCCGCCTAGAAGTGCTCTCCGGCGACGTGTGTAGCAGCCGGGATGTCAGTCGGGCGCTGCGGGACGTCCACGGCGTCATCGCCCTCGCCGCGATTGTGGGGGACCCTGCCTGCAACCTCGATCCTGAGGAGACGATCAACCTCAACTACACTGCGACCAAGGTGCTGGTCGAAGCGTGCAACTTCTACGGCGTCCAACGGGTGGTGTTCGCGTCGAGCTGCAGCGTCTACGGGGCAAGCAATCAGGACGTGCTGACCGAGCATTCGCGCCTCAACCCCGTTTCCTTGTACGCCCGCACGCGCGTGCTGAGCGAGAACATTCTGTTCGATCGCGCCGGAGATGTTGAGCCCGTGGTCCTGCGACTTTCCACAGTGTTCGGCCTGTCGCCGCGGATGCGTTTCGACCTTGTGGTGAACACGCTCACCGTGCGTGCGGTGGTGGACGGGAAGATTGCGATCTTCGGCGGCAGCCAATGGCGCCCCAACGTGCACTGCCGTGACGCGGCACGCGCGTTCATCACGGTGCTCGAGGCGCCGGCAGGGCTGGTCGCGGGCGAGATCTTCAACGTCGGTGGGGACACGTTGAATCATACCATCGCGGACCTGGGCGACATGGTCGCCGAGATCGTGGGCGGCGTGCAGGTGACGATGCAACAAGACGTCGCCGACCTGCGCGACTATCGAGTCAGCTTTGAGAAGATCCGGAAGACATTGGACTTCGAGCCCGAAATGAGCGTCGCGGCGGGGATCCGTGAGGTCGCGACCGCCGTGCGCGCTGATTCCGCGCTGCGCGAGTATCAGAATGCCGTCTATCACAACGTGCAGGCGCTCAAACAGAACTTCGTCACCCCGCGGCGGCGTCGCACCGACTGGTTGCCTGGCCTGGCGTCCTCGGCCCGCGCGTCGGCGACGGCCTGACGCGGTTGGCCTGCGATGGCCATCCAGACCACAGATTTCCTCGTCGTCGGCGGCGGCATCGTCGGGCTGACCCTCGCCCTGGAGCTGAAACGCCGCCACACCGACAGCTCCGTCACGCTGCTCGAGAAAGAGCTGGCTTGCGGCCTCCACGCGAGCGGGCGCAACTCGGGCGTGCTGCATGCCGGTTTCTACTACAGCGCGAACAGCCTGAAAGCCCAGCTGACCCGCGACGGCAACACTCAGCTCGCGGCCTACTGCACGGAGCGCGGCCTGCCGCTGTCGCGCTGTGGCAAGCTGGTCGTCGCGACGAGCGCCGAGGACCTCGAGGGGCTGGAAGAGCTGCAGCGTCGCGGCGTGGCGAACGGGGTGCGGCTCGAGGCGCTCTCGGCAGCCGAAATCCGCCGCATTGAACCGCGGGCCCGGACGCACGAGTGGGCGCTGTTCTCACCCTCCACCGCGACCGTGGCGCCGGGCGTCGTGATCGCGTCGCTCTTCGCCGATGCTCTCAGGGCCGGCATCGTCATTTGCACCGGAGTGGCGTATCGCAAGCGCGGGCGCCGGGGGGGGGGCGTGCTGACCTCGGACGGCCCGCTCGCCGCCGGCTACGTGGTCAACGCGGCCGGTCTCTACGCCGATCGCGTCGCGCGCGACTTTGGCTTCTCCGAGCGCTATCGCATTCTCCCGTTCCGCGGCCGCTACCTGGTGTCGGAGCCCGGGGCCCTGCCGATGCGCACGCACGTGTACCCGGTCCCCAAGCTGGCGAACCCATTCCTGGGCGTGCACATCACGCGCCGGCTGGACGGCAGCGTAAAGATCGGGCCCACCGCGACGGCGGCGCTGTGGCGCGAGAATTACGGGGGCTTCGGGGGCTTCGGGGGCTTCGCGCTCAGCGAGTGTCTCGCCATCGCCGGTCGCGAGTTGGCGCTGCTGGCCAGGGATCGGACCTTCCGCCGCCTCGCGGCCGAGGAGCTCGTCTCCGGCACGCGCCAGGGCATCCTGCGCCGTGCGGCGGCGCTCGTCGATGGCGTGCGTCCCGACGCGTTCCGGCAGTGGGGACGTCCCGGGATCCGCGCCCAGCTCTACGATCTGCGCGAGCACCGGCTGGAAATGGATTTCCGCTACGAGGGCGACGACCGCTCGTTCCACGTGCTGAACGCGGTGTCGCCGGCATTCACGTGCGCCCTGCCCCTCGCCACCTACCTGGGGCAGCGGATCGATGAGCGTCTGAGCGGACCGGCGCGGATCGAGGAAGGGTCGTTGAGCGCCGCATGGGCCGCGCCATGATCAAACGCGCGCTCGACGTACTGCTCGCGGGGCTGGCCCTGGTCGTTGTCAGCCCGATTCTCGCTCTGGCCGCCCTGGCCGTCCGCCTCTCCAGCGAAGGGCCGATTCTCTATCGGGCGCGCTTGACGGGCCGGGACGGCCGCTGCTTCACGATGTACAAGCTGCGCACGATGCATGTCGATCAAGTCCAATCGTCGAGCATCATCACGGCCGCTCGAGACCCGCGCGTGTTCCCATTCGGCGCTTGGCTGCGGCGGGTCAAGCTGGATGAGTTGCCGCAGCTCGTAAACATTTTGCGCGGCGACATGTCGATCGTGGGGCCGCGGCCCGAGCATCCCCGGATCGTCGCGAACCACTACAGTCCGGAGGACCATGAGCTGCTCCGGGTACGCCCCGGCCTGACCAGCCCTGGGACGCTCTACGACTATACGCATGGGGAAGACATCATCGGCGGGGTGGATCCGGAGCGGTCTTACGTCGAGCGATTCCTACGCATCCGCCTGGCGCTGGATCACGTATACCTGCACCACGCATCGCTGCGCTACGACGCGGCGCTGGTCGGCCGGACTCTCAAGTTGATTGCGGCTACACTCGTCGGCCGTCGGGTCTTCGATCTCCCTTCCGAGTACCTGGAAGCCCGGCTGCTCCTCGCCCGTAGCCAGCCTCCCGCGCCGCCCCCCATCCCCCAGAGCCCAGCAATCGTATCGCGGTAGGCGCTGCTCCTAGTCGCCGCCCCGCAGTACGCGCGACCGCGGCCCTTCGATCTCCTCCCGAGCTTCGTAGCCTTCGAGGTAGTAGGAGTAGTAACGGTAGGTCCCGCCCGGTTCCACATCGTTCAACACCGCCCCCAGCATGCGAACCGGCAACCGATCGAGGACGTCGAGCTTCGCCTCTGCCATTTCACGATCGGACACTCCCGCCCGGAGAACCATGAGCATGCTCGACGTCAGCGTGCCGAGCACGTAGGCATCGACGCCGGCGCTCAGCGGCGGACTGTCCATGACGATGACGTTGTAACGCGTGCGCAGGTCCGCCATCACCTGGGCCATTGCCGCGGTCCCGAGCAGCTCCGGTCCATTCGTCGTGCGTGAGCCGCACCCGATGAACGAGAGACCCGGATAGCGGGTCGCCTGGATGATTTCGTCGAGCGGCAGTTTTCCGGCGAGCACGTCGGTGAGGCCGGGCTTGCGGGCGGCGCTGAGTAGGCGATGCAGACCGCCGCGGCGGACGTCCCCATCGACCAGCAGGGTCTTCGAGCCCATGACCGCGAACGACAGGGCCAGATTGCACGCCACAAACGACTTCCCATCGCTGCGGCCGGGGCTCGTGATCGTGAGCATCAACGGGCCGGCAGTGCCGTGCGCATGAACGACGTTGAGCCGGACGCCGCGCAGCGCCTCGATCACCTGGAGCGTGCCATCCCCCTTGCTCCCGCCGTTGCGCGCGACGCGCGGCACGACGCCGAGGATGGGAAGTCCCATCGCCTCGGTCACCTGCTGCGGATAACGCACCTTCGGGTCGGAGCGGTCACGAATCACGGCGCCCAGCAGGCCCAATCCGAACCCGCCGATGAGGCCGGCGAAGATCAGGAAGGGGGCGGTGCGGATCGCGGGTGTCTCGGGCTCCGCCGCCAGGTCGAGCACTTGGACGTCCGGGATGCTCGTGGCCACGGCCAGTCGGGCTTCGTCATAACGCTGCTGCACGCTACTGAAGAGGCGATCGGCGTTCTCCACGTTGCGCCGCAACTGCTCCTCCTCGATCGCGAGCGGCGGAATCCGCTGCAGCGTACCCGAGGCGGCCTTGATTCGCTGTGAGAGGTCCGCCTCGCGAGCTGCGAGTCCCGCCATGACCGCACGCGCAAGTCGCGGGATAGCGACCCGCTCGAGGTCTCGCACTTCGCCGGCAAGTCTCTGCACGGGTTCGTGCGCATCGGTGTAGCGGAACTGCAGCGCGCGCAGCTCGGCGCGCTTCGCCGTGAGGTCTTTGAGGGCCGCAGACAGCTCCGTGGAACGGTCCACCGACTCGATGGCCGCCAGCTCATCCACCGAGATCCCGGAATCGGAGGCCAGGGCCCGCTGAATCGCCATCCGATCGCGGTGGATCAGCTCGACACTGACCTTCATATCGAAGTAACTCGCCATGGCGGGATCGCGGGCGAATTCGAGACCTGGAGTTACGCGGGTCGAGCCGCCCGTGACGTAATTCACGGTCTTGCCGAGATAGTGCTGGCGCGCGGCTTCCGCAGTATTGAGGTTGTCATGCGCGCGCTTGAGCTGCTCGGACAAGATGTTCACGAGCTCGGTGAGCTGTTGCTTCTTGAGCTCACCGGCCACACTGACGACCCGTTGCGCCGCGGCATTGACCGTGGCAGTGATGAGCGCCGGATCGCTGCCGTGAAGCTCGAGACGTAGAAAATTGCCGTCGAGGTCGGTCTTGACTCGCAGTTTGCCACTCAGTCGCACTGCAGCTGCAATGGGCGACTCGGCGGTAAAGTCGACGCGCCGTCCCGGTCTGAGCTCCGCCGCCGGCGGCGACCAGCTCCACCCCAAGGCGGGCCCGATGACATCCCCAGGGCTCCCGCGCTGTACTACGCGGCCCTTGCTCGTCGCGAGCGTGAATGCGCGTCCGTTCGTATCGACTTGCAGTCGATACCTAGTCACGCGCAGTGGACCGTTTACGCTGAACGTGCTGAAGAGATTCGAGTCGGCGGCGTTCTCGGGACGGAGATACAGTCGCTGCTCGCGAACCACCGGTTCGAGTACTTCCGATGAGCGTGCCAGCTCGACCCACCCTGTGGTTGCAAGGAACTGACCTACCCCGGCGCCGACCTGGCTGGCAGCAGGCGGTGTCTTTTGATTCGCCGCTTCGATCCAAATCGATGCGCGCGCCATATAGACCGGCTTTACGTACCTGGCGGCGGCCACACCAGCCAGCGCCCCGAACACCGTCACCGCGAGAACCGGCCACTTGTAACGGCGCAGTGCCAAGACGTAGCGTCCCCAATCCACGTCCGGCGGCGTTTGGGCGTCGGCATGGGGGTGGGGGTGGGGGTGGAAGTGGGGGTGGGCAGTCGAATCGTCGCCGTTCATGCGGGAGACGAGTGGCCGCAGCGGCGCTCTAGAGGCCGATACGGGAAGCGGCTGATTTGTATGGCCGTCCGACGGGATCAGGGTTCCGTCCTTCGCGAGCAGTGAGCGTGGGTGATCATCGCACTGCGTCTCGCAAGGGCGGTACCGAGTGGGGTCCGGGAGCGAGGCGACGCATCGTGCGTAGTGGTAACAACCTAGCAGCGGCTGCGGCGCCGACCAGGGAGACGCGGGAAGGGCTTGTAGCTACGTCGTGACAACTCCGTAACGCGCTCGGACAAACGTCGCTTTACAGCAACCGAAAACGCGCTGTCGCACTTCACTTACATCCAAGCCAACAGGTTGCCACAACGGGCGTGTTCGGCGCTGGATGATGTTTTGCAAATCATTACAGCTTGGGCACTTAGATAAACTCAGCGACCCGCACACGCCTTGCCACGTGAGCGGGCATGAGCGATGACCGGGGCCTCCCGGGCCGCACCGTTATTGCCGCCTTGAGCCGACCTGAGCGGCCAACGCCGACGGATGTCAGGGTGCGGCCGCAAGGCGCGCTGGACGCTGCCATCGACGTGCTGGCGGCGCTGCGGCGCGAACGTGTCCGTTACTGCCATTGGAAGAGCGTCTGGGGCATCGAGCGCTCGCTGGCCGGCGACGCCGATCTCGATCTGCTGATCGATCGCCGGCAGTGCCGCCATGCGCAGGAGGTGTTCGCGCGTGGCGGGTTCAAGCGGTTCATGGCAACGGAGGCCACCGGGTATGCGGCGGTCGAGGACTATGTCGGTCTGGATGCCGAAGCCGGCAAGCTGGTGCACTGCCACGTGCATTATCGCCTGATCCTCGGCGAGCCCAATCTCAAGAGCTACCGGCTGCCGTGGGAAAAGCTCCTCCTCGATACCCGGCGGCTGGATGCCGCGACGAATGTTTTCGTTGCCGAGTCCAACCTCGAAATGGTGTTGTTGTTCGTCCGCTTCTCCGCGAAGCTGCGTTGGCGCGAGATCGTGGCCCACCGCTTCGGGCGCGATTGGGTCAGTCTTATGGTGCCCGAGTACCAGTGGATTCGCGATCGCGTCGATCCCGACAAGTGCGTTGCGCTCTGTCGCGATCTGCTCGGGGAGCCCGCCGCGGTCACGCTGCGAGAGTTGCTGGACGGGCCGATCACGCTGGAAAAGGTCCTCCGCTTCAAATCACGCGCCGGGCGCCGGCTGCAGCTGTTCCGCCGCTACGGGGTCTGGGCGCGGTGGCTGCTGAAATGGCGCAGAGAGCTAGCCTCGGTGCGCGGCGCGATCGGGCAGCGGATGCTCTCAGCGCGGCGGCCGCAGCGGCGCAGCGTGCCCACCGGTGGTCTGTTGATCGCGTTTCTCGGGGCGGATGGCTCCGGCAAGTCGACGATCGCGCGTGACATCGCGACGGTGCTCGCGGGAAAGCTGGACGTGCTGCTGCTGTACTTCGGGAGCGGCAGCGGTCCGAGCTCGTGGCTTCGCTGGCCGCTGAACGCGCTGCGCGCGGGGGCTGCCCGGCTGGGGCTGCTGCCCACTGGCCAGGGCCTGCCCGGTGGACCGGACGGTCGTGGCAACGGGGGAAGACAGGCGCGGCGTCGCGGGCCGCTCCTCACTTTCGCCCTGATTGTCTGGGCACTGGTCCTGGCGCGCGAAAAGCGCCGCAAGCTGCTCGATGCGTGGAAGGCCCGCGATGCGGGGATCATCGTGCTGTCCGACCGCTACCCGCAGTCGCAGATCAGCGGGTTCAACGACGGCCCGCTGCTCAATGAATTCCTGCATCACCGCAATTGGCTGCTCCGCTGGATCGCGCGGCACGAATCGAAACCGTACCTTTGGGCCGAAGAATTTCCGCCCGATCTCGTGATCAAGCTGAACGTGTCTCCGGAAACCGCGCTGCAGCGCAAACACGACATGAAATTGCGGGATATCGTTCGACGCATCAAAGCGGTCCGCGACCTGTCGTATCCGTTCCCGGTCTCCGTCGCGGAGGTCGACGCGAACCGGCCGCTTCTCACCGTGCGTGCAGACGTCGGCCGGATTGTATGGGACAACATCTAGCACTCTCTGCAGGTGACGGCGACCGCGACACGATTGTTCGCCCGCCGGTCCGGGCTGCCGGCGTGGTGGCGCCGCAGCGGAGCGGCCGGGGCAGAACCCTGCTCATCGTGTTGTTCTCGGTCCTGTACCCGTGGCACGTGGCGATGTGGGCGACCAGCTACACCGGGACAGACCCCGTTATCCCGCACGGCGGACTCAATGTCAGCCTTGGCGACTCCCTCATCGCGATTATCGGACTCATTCTCGTGCTGCAAGCGGTGGCAGGCGCGCTGCGGTTGCCGCGTTATACGCTGCACGCATTCGTCTGGCTCATGGTGGCGGCCATCTCGACCACGGCCAACGCGCTCACGCCCGCAGTCTATTTCGCGATGCGCGACTCGGAGATGGGGCTCGTCAAGATCATTGCCGCGATCCTCTGGATGGTCGCCGTGTTCTGGTTACTGCAGGACTCGTTTCCTAGGCGCTTCCTGCAGCTGGCGGGGTTTTTGGTCCTCGTCGCGGCCGGGTTTGCCATCCAGTCCGTCTTCGAAAACATCTTCCTGGGTCGGCAGCGGTCGTTCGGCCCGTTCCAGAATGCCAACATCTACGGCAACTACGTCGTGCTGAATCTGTTTCTCGCCATCGGGATCGATCGCTTCCTGGGCGCGGGTGCACCGGGGACGCACCTCCGCCCGGCGACGCGCGCCGTGCTACGCCCGCTGGTACGCTATGGCGCCGTCACGGTCCTGTTGCTGGGGCTGCTGGCGACCGGCTCGCGCGGCGCCATCGTGGGTCTCTTCGCCGGATTGATCCCGGCGCTGCCGTGGTCCGAGCTGAAGCGCATCAGCCGGCGGGGGCTCATCGCTGCCGTGATCGGGATCGTCGTGCTGGGGCCGGCGCTCGGCTGGTACTTCTCACAGAATCCGTTCGTGGTTTCTCGCGTGACTCAAACCGCGGAAGGACACGGCCCCAACGTCGAGGAGCGCTTCGAGCTGTGGCAGGGGGCGCTGCGGGCATTCTCGCAAAATCCCGTTCTGGGAATCGGCTACACGCAATTCCCCAACTACGCCGAGCACGAGCCCGACCTCCGCGCAACACTTACCCACCAGACCTACCTCGCCACCGCGGCTGAGCTCGGCATTGTGGGCCTGCTCGCCCTGATGTGGCTCCTGGTCTCCGTCATCAAGGATAGCTGGCGCGTGCAGGACCGGGCGTTCGTGGGGGTCGCACACGCCTGCTGCGGCTTTGTCGTCGCGGCAAGCACCCAGGGGCTGTTCAACAATGTGCAGCAAGAACGGTCGCTCTGGATCGTTTTCGGGATGATCGCCGGGCTGATCTTCTACCTGCGTTCGCGTCGCGTCGCGCCGTTCACCGCATTAACGCAACACAGCCTCGGCCGCGGCGGGCACCGGCTCGTCACTCGCTACTGAGAGCCGTTGCAACACATCGGCAAGCTTCTCCGCCTCTTCCGGTAGTTCTGCGTCCGCGTCGTTGTGCAGCCGCAGGAGCGTGATACGTCCGCTCTTCGCCAGTCGTGCGATGGCCGCCTCCGTGCGGGCCATCGCGCCCATGGCGCGCGCGAAGCCGGTGACCGACAGGCCGGCCGCCATGTCGCGCTCGACGCGGCTCGCCAATCCCGGGCGCAGCTGCAGCCTGCCGCCGATGGTGGGGAGGCTCGCTTCCACCAACACAATGACGGACTGTGCGGGTAACAACTGCGCCAGACGGGCGAGCGACTCCCGCGACGTGATTTCGGCATATGAGGCTTCATACGCGATCGACCAGATCGCCTGACAGAGCCCCTGATCGAACAGGTGAATCCCGCGTTCGGCCGTCTCGCTGCGGACGGTTGTCATCAGGTAGAACCAGTTCATCACTTCCGCGACCAGCCGGCCTATCGTGGGCTGACCCGATAGCCAGAGGACCTTGCTCCAAAAGGCGGCTTCCCGTAGCTCGTTGAAAAGGCCCCGCAGTGCATACCACGCTTTCAGCACACGTCGGCCGGCCGGGCGCAGCACATGGTCCATGTGGTATGTGGGCTCGGTGACGGTGAGACCCATGTGCCGCAACGAATCCGCGACCCGCCGGGATGCGACCGATTTCCCCGCGCCCGGCAGACCGACGAATTCGACATAGACACCTGGTCCCCGCTGCGGAAGCCCTTCCCCGTTCCCGTCCGCCCCCTTTTTCCTGGTACGCAGCAGGAACGCGAATCCTTCACGCATGAGCCATGTCCCGTCGGGCCCGAGCAGCCAGTCTGCGCTGATGAGCACCACGGGCATCGCGACCAGCGCCGTCCCCAGCAACGTGGCGCCGAGAACAATGGGCGACGGCAGCTGGAGGACGGTGCGCGTGATCGTTGCGATCACGACGGCGGGGATCGCGACGACCAACGCAAGACGCACACCCGGCGCGTGCGCGCCGAAGTAGTCGATCCACCGCAGCGGCACGAGGTGCGTGCCGAGCTGGGCCGTCAGCAGATAGTTCGCCAGCAGCGCGAACAGCACCGCGGCGGCCACGCCCGGCAACCCCCAATTCTGGCCGATGATGGCGCCGCCGATGACGAGCGTCGCGTACATCCATTCGCGCCACGCGCGGCGGTACACGGCGCCGAGCGCGCGCGTGAGCGAATCACTGACCTTGTAGCTGGTCCGGAACAGGGTGCCGATGGCGAGAATCCGGAATGGCAGCACGACGTCGCCCCACTTGGGACCGAGGAGGACGTTCACGATGTCCGGGGCCAGAATCAGCACCAACGCGCTGAGCGGCAGGGCAAAGAGCGCCACGGCCGCCGCGACCCGCCGGTACGCGCGCGCCACGCGCTCCGACTCCGTCTGAATCTGCGCGATCGCGGGGAACAGCACGTCGTCGAGGACCTGCCCGACGAGAATCGCGGGCATCGCCATCAGCTGATACGCGCGCTCATAGAGACCGAGCGCATAGACGCCCAGCCACTTGACGGTGACGAGGTAATCGCCTTCGGTCGCAAAGTAGTTGCCGATCTTCCCGATGCAGAGACCCGCCCCGAACGACATGAGATCGCGCAAGGCGGGGCGAGACACCCGGATGCGTTTGCTGTGGGGGCGGCGGCGCAGCAACAGCGTCGTGTTCAGCGCAGCCTGCGACAGGTTCGCGGCGACCAGCGCCCACAACCCGCCGCCGAGCAAGGCCACGGTGATGCCCACGCCCCCGTACCCGATTGCATAGGAGGCGATGCGAATTCGCGCGACCGATCGAAACGCCAGATCGCGGCGCAGCAGCGCGTCGGCGACGGCACCGGCGCCCTGGAGCGGCAGAATCCCGGCCAGCGCGCGCAGCACCGGACTCAAATCCGACGCATGCAGCTCCATCGCCGCCATGGGGCCGAGCAGCCAGAGCAAGCCGAACAGGACCACTCCCCCTGCCAATGCGATCGCGAACCCAGTCTCGACGTGCTCGGTGCGGAGGCGTGGGTGCTGAATGAGGGCCGGCCCGACCAGCACCTGCGAAACGTTGGAGGCGAAAGTGACCACCAGCATGCCCGCGGAGACCGCCCCGAAGTCGCCTGGTGACAGCAGGCGCGCCAGTACCGCAAGCGCGCCAATCGTCACGAGACCCTGGACGACGGCGCCCGAAGACAACCACAACCACCCGCTCAGGGCCTGATCAACCCGGTTGGGACGCGGAGCGATCTGTTGCGGCTGGCTCATTTCCTAACCTTGATAATCGACGTCCCGCTCTTCCCTTCACTCGTCGCGGTGATGGTCGCCGAGCCCGTCGCCAGTCCGCTCACGAGCCCGCTCGCATTGACTGTCGCCGTCTTCGTGTTACTGCTCGTCCACGTAACGGTCCGACCGGTGAGCACGTTGCCGTTCGCGTCCTTCAGCGTCGCAGTCAACTGGACGGTGTTGCCCACCCTGATGCTCGCCGATGCAGGGCTCACCGTCACCGTGGCCACGGGAGCTGGATTCACCGTGATCGCTGCCGTCCCACTCTTGCCCTCGCTGGTTGCGGTGATCGTCACCGATCCCACGCCAACTCCCGTGACCAGCCCGCTCCCCGAAACAGGGGCGACGGTTGGATCGCTGCTCGTCCAAGTCACCGTCCGGCCTGTGAGCGGGTTTCCCGCGGAATCGAGCGGCGTCGCGGTCAGTTGTTGAGTCGCACCGACAACAATCGTCGCCGACGCGGGAGCAACCGCAACCGAAGCCACCGGGACCGGATTCACCGTGATCGTTGCCGTCCCGCTCTTTCCCTCACTCGTGGCAGTGATCGTCGCCGATCCCGGCCCCCCTCCAGTCACCAGCCCGCTCGCAGACACCGTGGCAACGGCCGTGTTACTGCTCACCCACGTCACTGTCCGGCCACTCAAAGGATTGCCGTTGGCATCGAGCGGCGTCGCCGTGAGCTGTTGGGTCCCACCGACCAGGATTGTCGCGGCGGTGGGGCTCACGCTCACGGACGCCACCGGTACCGCAACCGTGATTGCCGACGTGCCGCTCTTTCCTTCACTCGTCGCCGTGATCGTCGCCGAACCCGTCGCGACCCCCGTGACGAGGCCATTCGCATCCACCGTCGCCACCCCCTGTGCGCTCGTCGTCCAGCTAACCGCACGGCCGGAGAGCGGATTCCCGTTCGCGTCGAGCGGCGTTGCGGTGAGCTGCTGGGTACCACCCACCGAAACTGTCGCCGAGCCGGGAGTCACCGCCACGGATGCCACCGGCGCTGGATTCACGGTGATCGCCGACGTCCCGCTCTTCCCTTCACTCGTCGCCGTGACCGTCGCCGAACCCGGCGCGACCGCAGTGACGAGGCCATTCGCATCCACCGTCGCCACCCCCGGTGCGCTCGTCGTCCAGCTAATCGTTCGCCCGGAGAGCGGATTGCCGTTCGCGTCGAGTGGCGTCGCGGTGAGTTGCTGAGTCGCGCCAACGATGAGCGTGGCCGACGCGGGGCTGACCGCCACCGATGCCACCGGGA
>WNGN01000446.1_pt1 | contig 25350 bp, 20 predicted proteins | sample 5400561 | NCBI WGS metagenome assembly WNGN01 (sample SAMN13153379, study PRJNA577476) | soil metagenome | isolation source: 115 cm soil or saprolite under Garry oak tree replicate 2 | place: USA:California | collected 2016-06-15 | reverse complement strand
GCGGCTCCCGCAGCGGCAGATCGCCTCCGCGTCATGCATGGCCGACGTCTTCTCGGCGGGCTCGGCAATTGTGTCAGGGCTTGGCCGTGCAACTCTCGGTTGCGATGCCTCAGCCCCGCCAATGAGACGTTCGAGTTCCGGCCTGAGCGTTTCAATGGCTTCAAGCATGACCACCTTCTCAACGGACTCGACGAATCCGGGCTGGGAGTCGTGTTGCATTGCATCCGAGGCCCTCATTTCGACTGGGGTCTCGGAACTCGGTGGCTCACAGTGGCCAGCAATTGGCGACGCCAGTAGGTCGATCCCTCCCCGGCTAGTCAAGGCTGATGGTTCGACGACACGCGTCGCCGCATTGTCGAATTGCCCAACACCCACCAGCACAGGTTGGCGACCTGCATCGCGAACCCTGCCGGCACTCGCTTTGTCTTGGGATTGGCTGATCTGCCCGCCGCCTATTCCAGTATGAGACGGACCGCCATTGGTCCGGACACGATCTAGACTGAGATCTGTCAGCACTTCTTGCAGGATCTGCAAATCAACCTGCGTCTGCTTCACTGCTCTCGCCAGCAATAAGGCATTGAAGCAGAGTTTGTTAATCTCACGGGGAATACCACCGCTGCTTTCCCAGATCAGCTGCAACGCCTCAGCAGTAAAGAGGGGCCTTCCTCGGTAGCCAGCAATTTTCAGGCGATGTTCGATGTATTTCGCCGTGTCCTCGGAACCGAGCGGCACCAGCGTTGTCAGGATGGAGATCCGCTGTGACAATTGTGCAGCTTCCGCACTAGCAAGTCGATGTGCAAGTTGTGGTTGACCGGCCAGAATGATCTGCAGCAGCTTCTCGCTGGGAGTCTCAAAGTTCGAAAGTAAACGTATTGTTTCAAGCACGGAGGGCTCAAGAGTCTGTGCTTCATCGATGATGAGGATGGTCCGTCTCCCGGCTTGGCGCTCCCTTATCAGCAATTGATTGATTGTGTCCTGCATGCGCACCAGATCTGAATCGGGGGCATCGCCTCCTAATTCTGATATGAAATTGCGCAAGAGGTCGCTTGAGTCGCTCTGCAATTGGAACAGGAAAGCCGTGCATGCAACCCTCTCGAATTGCTCCAGAATATTGAACAGTATGGTTGTCTTGCCCATGCCTGGTGGAGCAATCAGCGCCTGGAAGCCAACTCCACATTCAATACCAACGATGAGCGACGAGCTTGCTTCCGCATGCGTCCTGCTTTGATATAAGTAACGCGGGTTAGGCGTTACCCCGAATGGGTTTTCTAAAATGCCAAATTGCTGAAAGACCGAGTCCGATCGAAGTCCGCCAATCGCCTGCAGCTCGACTTCTTGCTGGCCGGGTTCATGAGGCTTCTGTGCCGGCGGTGCATTCGGTGGCTGCTGGGCTGTTGTCGCGTTCGATAATGAGTAAGCCATAAGAACAGTCAGTGAATCAGACGAGTGACTTCATTTCCGGGATAGTTCACATCCTGATTTTGCAACAGTCCTGGAACCGATCAAGTGCGAGCAGCAGTCCGCTAACGTTATGGCCAATTCTAGCCCCCAATATCCCAGGGGGCCTCCCGAATAGTTAGCGAACATACTGGCGAGCAAATCGAATATCGGCTTCTTCTGTGATTACCGCAATGTTGGCTGAGCCGTCCAGACGGTGAGGCGGAAACTCTGACAGTGAAGCAGACGGGCTGGATGACTTCGGTTTCTCACGACTTGGGGTCAGTCAGTGTAGAGGGGCGGGCTATAAGAGATATTTGCGGAGGACCCCCCGGGCACTGCAGATGCCACCCGTATATATGGAAGCCACCTTTTCCAATCCTGGTCACTGGAGTCAAACAACACTAAAGAGAAAGATGGCGTGCTCTCTTTGGAAACGCTGGATTGTGAGTGGACCAATTCATGCGGCTCCGCGGTCACAATCAAGCGGAGCCTGTGATCGATCCGGAGGCGATTCGCGTATTGCGAACAACTCTCCAGCAGCGGACTTCGACGCCCTCACTACCGACAGTGCTACTTTACTGCACCATTGCCGTTAGACCTGTCGGCGCTGCGGGCGCCGTGCCACCTGTTGTCCCCGTATTCGATTGATATATCCCGATCCAGATAGGAGCGGTTCGTTTAACGCCATCGAAGTCTGTCGCGGGCGCCAAATTCGTCGTTCCCGCCTGAATCGCTGGGCTGCCAGATTGCAGATGATAATCGCCGGTCTGGGTTCCCGTGTAATTGACGAATAAAGGATTCAGGTTTAGATACCCGCTGTAAAACGCGCTGTTGACGCACCAGTTGTTGGCTTGCGTTCCGCTCGATTGGAAAATCAGATTATCAGTGTAGGCGCTGTTCGAGGAACTGTCGCCGGAATACTGCGAATTAACTCCACATTGATTCCCAGAATTGCCGATGCCCACGTTGTAGATCACATTGTTGTTGATATGGTGGCCGCTAGTACCGCCACTGATAAAGATTCCGCCAGCGTTCTGGTTGAAGATCGTATTGTTGACAATATCTTGATTGCTGGCGTGGCTGTTTATCCCAAAACCGGCGTTGCGAAAGATGAGGTTGTTCTTAATCTGGCCGCTGCTGTTTGAATAGATGCCGTGAATGTAGGTGCAACTGCTGACCGAGGCGTTGTAATTGCCAATGTTGAAAACTTCGTTGGCCAGGATGTTTAAGTTGCTTGCTCCCGGATTGCTTTCGATCCCAGCCCCACCCGCGTTGCCATCGCAGGTTGAAACTGTTTGGCCCTTTTGCAGGTCATGCACCCGGTTATTCGTAAAGGTGACATTGCTGCCGCTGGTATTGCTTAATAGGGCCCTTCCGCAGGTGGTGGAACCTTCGGTGATATCGAATCCGTCAATCACCACCCACGATGCGGCCACGGTCCAGCATTCGCCCCAGATGCCATCGCCGTTAGAAATCACGACCTTGGCCGTCCCCCTTCCATCCACAGAAGTAAACGTAATGGGCGATCCGGAAGTCCCGCTATGGGAGATCGTCAAAGGGGAAACGTTGTAAGTTCCGGTCTTGACGTTCACCGTATCCCCGGCAACCGCTATTGAAATCGCGTGTTCGATATGCTGCCAAGGACTAGCTGAGGTACCGGGATTGGCGTCGTTACCAGTCGTAGCGACGTAGAAGTCATTCGCAACCGCACTCGCTGCGACAAGCAATACCAAAACGAGCAACAGAGGTTTCATAGAGTTTCCCTTATAAAACCTATTTTCCTCGTGGCCCCAGGAATGGCAAGGTCTCAGAAGTACATGGTGATACCGGGGTCGAAGGAACAAGGGTCAGAGGGCGTTCCGGACCAAGCAACCTCTGAACAAGCACTGCCTTACAGGATCGGAGCATTTCATGCGGGCGATTTAGCCGGTTTGAGCAGCTTTGCTTGAAAATGATCCCAGTTCGACCGGTTGGCCCACTCTCGTTGGTTCAGCGGGGTACGCCATGGCTTAACCCGGCAGTTCCTCGCCAACGAGTAGCACCTTAGCGGCCCCTAACGAATTAATGCATACCCGTTTACCTGTGATAGATCGCGACGCCGGTTGCGGCTTGCAAAATCGCCTCAAGGCCCCGCTTTGCGCCTGACTTGGCCGCACTACTCGGCACAAATAAAATGTCATCTGCTTGTAGCCGAACATCGGGAGCCTTCGATTCCATAATTTTCTTCACCGAAACCGGCATTTCTGTCATTCCGTTTTGCGTCTTGCGGATCAGTTTCGCACGATCCAGAGCGGCAGTCGGATTCGCTCCTTGGGCGAGTGCTATGAGCTGTAATACCGTTAGCTGAGGGTTGTCCATGACAAATCCGCTGGGCTGACGAACATCGCCAACCACATAGACGATTCCGGCCTTAGATACCACGACCGTGTCCCCGGGGAGAATCTGGATGTTGTCTCCGCGTGACAACCCTGCCTCGTCGTACGGCAAGGTTACCGTTTTCGGCTGGTCGGGGTGATCGCGATGTGTGACAATTGCAGTTTTCCCAGCTTTGGGAGTCGTACCGCCTCCTGCCGAAATTACGTCAAACAGCGTGCGTGCACCGAGCAGTGGATATACGCCTGGTTTCTGAACCTCACCCAAAACCGAAACCCCTTGCGTGGCATACTCCTTTTCAAAGATTGAGACCTGGGGGTCGTTGAAAAAACCTCCATCGATAAGCCGGCGCTGTACCAATTGTTCAGCCGCTGTAACCGATAGGCCACTAACCTTCATAACACCAATCAATGGCAGGGAAATCTCTCCACCGTCGCTTACGCGCACCTGCCGGTTAAAATCAGGCGCGCCATAAACGCTGATTTCGAGAAGATCTCCGCTGCCGATCACGACCTGCTCAGCATTCGCGGTTTGCTGTTGCTGCGACGACGAGTTGGCTTCCCTCTGCTGCGCGAGGCTAACCAGCCGCAACGAAGCGGTGCTCACAACCAAACAATAAACGGCGAAATGAATCAGGATTCTGCGCATAGTGACTTCCAATCAGAGAATCATACTGCTTGTTGATGTTTTAGATGTAGCAGAAGACTGGCCTTCACTGGTATTCCATCCCAAACTGTTGTGTCCATTGGATCGTGTTCAGCCAGCGCCATACCCGGAAATCAAACGGCTTCCGACCGTTCCGGATGGAAGCCCATTCTTGCTTCAGTAGATCTAAATTGAACACAGGTATGCGACTGGCGGCTTCGCTGCTGAAAACACGTTCAATCCAACCTGTTAGCTGGCTCAGCCACACTCGCTCCGGCGTGGCGAATGCTACTTTGTCCCTGCGTTCTAGGACCGCATCCGGCACAATTCCGCGCATCGCCGATCGGAATACTGCCTTTGAAGTGCCATCTCGCGCAACAAGGTACTCTTCGGGGAGGCATAGCAAAAAGCTAACCAGTTCGGGAGTAAGAAATGGTACCCGGCTTTCTATCGAGAACGCCATTGAGTTCCGGTCCTCGTAGCGCAAAAGATGTGGCAAACTGGTTCTCATCAAATCCTCGCATAGCGTCTCTCGCAGGATTTCGGAGCTGCGGCAGCTATTAGGAGACCGGGGCACAACTCCGTGTCGCACGAACCAGCCTTCATTGATCCATGGGGGTGCCAGGTCTTTACCGATCAGCTTCCGAAATGGTCCTTCCAGAACCGGAGGTAGCAAATAAGCGAAGGCTCTTAGGAGCAGCAGCCCACGCCGGCCTCCCGGCAACCGCGAGCAATGCGACAGGAAGTCGACTGCCTGTTCCCATCGCCCTTGACGGATTAAGCTGGCCAACCGCGCGCCCAGGTGGTAACCGTACCCGCCCAAAATTTCATCAGCGCCTTGACCATCGAGCATTACCTTGATTCCAGTATTGTACGCTTCTCGGAAAACGCAATACTGTGCGTAAAGACTCGTGCTCCCAAACGGTTCATCTTGCGTATAGGTGAGCAGATCAAGCTCCTGCACCAGCGCTTCTGGGCGCGCGTAAACTTTATGCACATGGGCTGATGCTGCCGAACCGATTAACTCGATCCAGGGTTCCTCGCTGATGCTCTTCTCATCGGCAACATAGCTGAACGTATGCAGATCGATGTGGGGTTGAATATAGCGCATCGCCATTACTATCGAAGAAGAATCAATCCCGCCAGAAAGTGCGGCACCTACGGGTACGTCGGAACGTAAGTGCAGGCGTACGCTGTTCAAGAACAAGTCGCGTGTCTTTTTAGCCGCCTCCTCAAACGACAGTGTTGCACGGTCGCGCGTCAGCGGGTTCCAGTAGCAAACTGGCTGCGCATCATTGGGTGAATCGATTGAAAGCTCAAGATAATGTGCCGGTTGGAGTTGTTGGATTCCGGAAAACAAAGTTCCCGAGCCGTGGTCGGTGATCCCGTATCGTAGGTATAGATACAGATTATCGGCATTCACCTGTCTCTTTGCGGGGTGGAGGTCCAGCAACACTTTTGTTTCAGACGCGAAGGCGAAAGCATTTTCATCTCTAACAAAATAAAGGGGTTTAATTCCGAAGCAGTCCCTCGCCAGGAAAAGCATGCGTTCTCTTCTGTCTAAGATCGCGAAAGCGAACATACCGACGAAACGCATCAACGCCTGCACACCCCAATGTGCATATGCGGCGAGCAGAACCTCGGTATCAGAGTGCGATTTGAAATTGTATCCTAACTGTTGCAGCTGCTGGCGTAGTTCAACATGGTTATAAATCTCGCCATTAAACGCAATGAAGTATCGCCCGTCTTCCGACCCCATTGGCTGCCAACCTGCACTGGTTAAATCGAGTATCGAAAGCCGCCGATGGAGCAGAATCACCTCCGGATCCGGTATCGATAGCGAGCATTCGCGGCCGACGTACGCCTTGTCATTGGAATAAAACAAACAACCCCAATCGTCTGGCCCCCGATGCTTCAGCCGTTCGAATGCCAGTTCAACCTTGCGTCCCACTTCTGGAACACCATGAGGCGCTACGAATCCTGCGATTCCGCACATTTTCTTTTAATTGAGACGTCGCGGCGAGCGATATTACCAATATTAATTCGAAGAGACTGGGTGTGCCGGCATCTCGACCGGGTTCGCTGCTCCCCTGACCGAAAGTACGTCCCGGTACACCGCGAGAGTTGTCCGCGCATTTGCATTCCAGGTCAGTTTCGCTCTTGCATGTGCTGCGGCCGTTCCCACAATGGAATCGATACCATCAGAATCTAGGACCGTTGCAATTGCTTTTGCCAGAGCAGCCGAATCTCTGGGTGGGACGAGATAACCAGTCACGCCATCGGTCACTATCTCGGGTACACCCCCCACTGCAGTAGCCACAACCGGTACGCGACACATCATTGCTTCAGCCAGAATGGTGGGGAGCCCCTCGGTCGTGCTTGAAAGGACCAAACAGTCCGCGGCTGAGAGCCATGCCGGGATTTCATCATGTGCCCTATATCCAGCGAATATGCACTTATCCGCTAGCCGGAGATTTTTTGCTAGCGCCACCAGTGAACTTTTCATATAACCATCGCCAACTATGTATAAGAAAGTGTCTTGGCGAGGTAGGGCTGCAAAGGCGGACAGCAAATCTTCGATAGACTTTTCAATAACCAGATAGCCAACGAATAGCACAACTTTGATCTCCGGAGCTATACCGAGCGCCGCGCGTGCTTCCATTTTCGATCGAGCCCTAAATTGATCCGCATCAGCTCCGTTGTGAGCGACCGTTATACCTTGGCGGCCGGCCAACCGCAGAGCGTTCCTGCCGATATCGGCGCTCACCGCGATCAGACCAGCCATCCTGCGAAGCGTCCAGGCTGTAGCCCAACGTATCAGGGCATTCCGCAACGGGTAATCGTTTATGTCTTCTCCATGCATTGTGCAAATAATTGGCAGCCCGAACTCACGACCTAATAGCGCAGCACCAAATCCGTCGGGCATTACCATGTGTGCGTGGATCAGGTCGTAGCTCCCGTCCTTTATATAGGATCGCAGCAGGTATCGGCATCGCGCATAGTAGAAAAAGCCGTACAGAACAAACAGGTGGCTGGCGGGCAGCGCTGGGACCCGAGGGTACTCGACCGTAAACCCGTCAATCTGCGATCTCGAAGGTATCCCGTTGTATTTTTGGGCTCGACGTAGAAAGCGAAGAGGCTTCGGAATCCAAGGGGTGGGTACAATAACCGTGGCCTCAACTCCCAGCTCGCGGAGTGCGCGCAGCTGTTCGAGCACAAAGATTCCTGACGTGGGATCTAGCCGATTCGGAAACAGGTGCGAAATGACTAAGATTCTCACTGCATCTTGCCTCGTGCGCTAGACTTTTCCAGCGGCAACGTTAGCGGCTCAGCTTGCGACGATCCGTGGAGCCAGACCTACCACTGAGACCGGGCACCCTCACAAATCACAGGTATGACGAGGGGACTTGGGCTTTTCGCGCGCTCTACCCCCATCTGCCGGCATCTTGGTATGAAACGACTCACCAAGGTTCTGCCATCAACAACCTGGTATCTCCCACTCTGATTGAAAGTGTGTGTACCGCGGTTCCGGGGAAACCAATGGGTGGTAACGGTGGCCATCGGGGTTTCGTCATAATCGGTGTCGGACAAGAGGTTCACGCGGTTGAAGCACACTCGGCGTCCGTACCGTCCCGAGCAATCCTGCGATGGTCTGATCAGCTGCCCTGCTTCGAAGAAGAGACGCCCGGCAGGACGACACCTCCGAATGTCGGACACGATTGGGTTCTTGGGGTGTGCTTCCCACGGGCCGAAAGGTGTCTCAGAAAAAAACAGGGACAGCTCATTGTCACCGTCGAACAGTCGTTCCGACTGGGTCAGCCCCGAAGTAAACAGCCAGAACTTCTCATCGTACCTCACGACAGTCGAGTCTACCGTCGACACTCCAGTCATCAAGACGTGCTCGCGCCTCCAGCCACGTGGGAAATCCGTCGCCCGGTAAAGTTCGATTGTATGGTTGTCCTTGGATTCGGGAAGCATGTACATTTCCCCGTCCCACTCGAACACACACGGATACGATACGTGGTAGTTCGCTTCCAGCACGGGTTCGGGTACACTTGGGTTCCCAGTGGCATCGATCTCGATCATCGAAATGACAGCTTTCCTGTTCTTAAAGGAATAATCTTCAAAAAAGATGAAGGCTTTACCGTCCCTCTCTATGACGAAGGGGTCGGCGTAAAATCGATCCCGCGGCGCCTTTACTACCACGAATTCAGTTGCTGCAGTTTCCGCCACCAAGGCAGGACAATGCTGGCGGTAGGCGATAAACCAGTCTTCGCGGAAGCAAGCTCTCATCAGCACTGTGCCTAAGATTCGAGCAGCCGCCCGCAAGAGAAACAGCACTGTCGTTTGATTGCTAGGTAATACGCATGTCCCGGTTTCTCGTGCTTTCTCTTGCTTCGATACATATTCCCAACCGTAGCGTTGAAGGCTTAAAAGAGTTCGCGTGATAGCCTGAGCCTGTCCCCAACAATATTTATTGTAGTTGCGAAACAGCGAAACGAGATCTGTCGGGAACAACAACTGGCGCAAGCTCTCGAATCTCTCATTCCGCGTAAAACTGAGATCGACTTCAAGCTCGCGGCGGCCCGCACACATATCGCGGAACAGAGAGGGGGCTATGCTCTCCACGGTTCCAAGGGAGCACAGTCCGTAATGGACGCAGTCGTGCACCTCGCGCGTCGCCGTGCCTGTGAAGTCCAGCAATACATCGATATGGGCATTGCGAATGGCATCAAGTTCACATGCGCCAAAGTACTTTTCCTGGTGGGGACGATACAACATCCGGGGAGTACTGCGGGCCGGGGCAAAACGCACCGTTTCAACTGCGTTTGGCTGCTCAGTCCTCGTGGCGAATATCCGGTAATCAAGCCAAGTCCACGCCCTGAAGAACGTGGACTGGGGCCCATTTTTCAAGTTCTCCCACGCCGAGCGAGGCACGCTCGCGTCAGTGCACGCCAAGAGAGTGAGTTCCAGGCATTCAGAACTATCGACTTGCTCCAAAATGTGCTTCACCCAGGCCGGCATCACTAAGGAATCCAGGATGGCACCGACACGAAGCCGGCGGCTGCAAGTTGGCTCTGCCGGCGAATAAGCCGAGGGGATCAGGGCAGATATTTGCATTTTGGCAAGGACCTTGAGTACTTAGGGCTTATCTTTTTGCAAGCAATTCGAGGTCAGCAATCGCTTCCGCGAATTCGACTCTCGACGTTCCCCGGTAGATTTCCTAAGGTTAATCCAAAATTCGAAAAACTAGTTTTGCGGCTACCGATCGCCTCGTGAGGAAATCAACGCGTTTGGAAGCAAATGCGAAATAACCGGAATCTCACGGCATTTGTTGCCGGTACCGCACCTCGTGGATCCGAGCCGCCACCGTAAGCAAAATGAGTGCCAGCCAAAAACTCTTTCGCCAAAATATGTCTAAGAAGAATCCTGCAGCTAATACACCAGCGCAGGCCGCTTCGCACGATACCAGCCACTGTCTATCGACGCGCCTGGCATCGGCAACAGCATGGGAACTTCGGAATTGCGACCTCAAGGCGCCCGCAAACATCAGGAACCCGACAAGCCCTGTCTCGACAGCCATGCCCAGATAAATGTTGTGAGGCCCACGATAATAGCCGTGAAATACCTTCGCCATGCCAGCGAATTGCTGATAGACCACCGGAAAATTGTTTAAGCCAACTCCTAAAACGGCATGATGTTGCAGAGCAGTGATCCCAACCCGCCAAATGTCCAGCCGTCCCGCCCCTCTGTCTGCCCCACTTCGTTCCAGGCGGGCGAAAAATACACCCGGCATAAGTGCGAGAAGCAAAACCAGGATTAGGGCGGGTGACATAATGCGCCAGCTTACTCGCCGCTTGTACAGGTAATAAGTCAAAATCACCAAAATTCCCACCAATCCTCCGCGTGACATTGTCAAGAAGGTTGCCAGTGCCATCACTGCTGCTGCTGCCAAGCTCAACATGACTCTAATCCGGCTGCTCGAGTACAGGACAACTCCAAGGGCCAGTGCACAGGGCGCCAGGAGAGCTGCAGCAAACTGATTAGGATCGGTCTCCCTGCCAGCTAAGATCAATGCCGCCCTCGTCTCCACATCGCTGTACGACCTGCCGTGATAGAACTCTGAAGTGGCGTATAAAGCTGCAACAACTCCTCCAAGGATAGCTGCAAAGGCAATCCAAGAGAATTCGTCCTTGTCGATTCGTACCGAAACCGCTACCAGGTAGAGCAGCAGCAGAGAACCAGCGGTGGGTAACCGCTGTAGACATAAAGCAGGATTAATCGCCCAGACTGCTGTGGCTGACCCCCAGAGGACTAATGCCGTCCACCAGGCTGCTGGCCTTGGGGGCAATTCTATTCTCTGGTTCAGTAATGCTACGATAAAGACAATCAATGCTGCTGCGGCTCCGACGTAATACGTTAGTGTCGTGCCGGAAGCGGCGTCTCCCAGGATCGATACTTCATCGAAGGGAACAAGGAAAGCAAACAGACCTAATGCAGTTTGTACGGGCCACAATAGAAAAACAGGCACAACGATACAAATCGCAACTAAATACCACCGTTCGTGGCCGATGTTAAAACCCACAACAACCGCCGCTACCATCATTGTGGCAATGGTGAGCGCCCCGCGAGCGTGCAGCCGTATCGGCTCAATACCCGAGTTCGTCAATTTTCCGAGCATTCCGACCTTCGAAAATCTCTGCGGATCACCCCCGTTGGAATCTCACTTACTCTTGCAGATTTCGAGGGGAGGATTCTCGTTACCCTTTTAGCAAAAGGAGTGTCTGTTCTAGGCATTGTTTCCTCGACCATCGTATCCAGTGTGCGCGCAAATTTTCTTGCCATCTCCCGATGAGTATACTGGGCGATTGCAGCCTGCTTGCCTCGGTAGGAAACCTGCCCCCGGGCGCGAAATTCTGCGTAAGCGTTCATCAGAAAGGTGCGCAGCTCGGCTTTGGTAGCAGCAAACATCCCTGTAGCGGTTTCCGCCAATAGCTGCCCAACTACGCCTGGCTTTCCTCCTAAGGCCAGAATTGGGCGACGGGCCCCTAGGTATTCAAACACCTTTCCGGGATAGCCTCCCTCGTACAGGGGGACATTGAAACCTAGAAGTAGGAGAATTTGCGACTCTCTCTGATGCTGTAAGGACTCACCTCGCGATACGCGATCATGAATTTCGACTACGTCTTGCAAACCATATCGTTCGACATGCGCGGCCAGCCACGGATCAGATGGACCGTAGAAACGAACTCGCACTTGGCTCGAAGGTAGACTATTCTCGCGAATCAGCTCTGTAAGTACTTCGAACAAGAGCGTTGGGTCGCGCTCGCCATGGTAAAGCTCGCCGGTGTAGGTAATACAAAAAAAGTTCACGGGCTCGCAAGCTGGGACTGCCTCTGGATCGAACCCGTTAGTGATGGCCGCCACCGACTTTGAAGGATGCAGCTGGCGCAGATGGTCCGCCCAAGGCAAAGAGACGGTCACCAACGCGTCTGCCTTTTGTAGCGTCCGTTGCTCCAGAGAGCGTAGCTGCCGCTTCAAGAGCCGAGAACCAAAAGGTGCATCGGCCAACATATCGCGGCAATCGGCCACCCAGGGTCGCCGCAAAACTGTCTTTGCCTCCATGCCTATGAGATGGCACGAAATCGGGGGTGCAGTGGTCAAAATAGCGTCCACGTGCTCCTGCCGTGCGAACTGCAGGACTGCCTTACGCGCAAAGGGAAGCCAACCTTTGCATGGGTCGGGATAGGTTAGAAGGGATTTTAACCAGTAAATGGCTTTAGTGTGCGCGAGATAGGACCGGGGCGATGAAGACTGCGGCAGCTCTAGTTGTTCATGAAGCCCTCGATCGGGATCCAAGCCAAATATCGTTTTCCATCGGCTTAGCACATCGTGGTACCCAGTCTCGATCACCCGCGCATTGGGTCGCTCGCCGGGCGGTAATGCGGGGGTCATGATTATCGGTTCCCAGTCGAATTGCGGGAGATATTTTGCCGCCCCGGCGGGCCGCACACCACCAACCCCTTCCCGGGGGGGATAGTAGAAGCTAATTAGCAATACTCGTTTCATCACGGCAGGATGCACTTCAACAATTACAAACATCCCATAAAATGGTTTTTTATACCCGGCATTCAGTCATGCCGGCTGGCTTCGCACGAACCTGAGCTCAGCCCTGCGGGACACGAAACCAAATCCACACGAGTTGCGCGAGATATGCGCGGCATACCATTTACGGACAATCCGCTGGAACCGTTCTGTGCAGGAATGTCATAAACATACCTCGCGCCATGGCATCAGTACGGATCAAGTTGAAATAGTATCCAACGAGCATCAGCGACGATACCCCTAAAACAACCAAGGAGCTGGCCCCGTAGTATTTGAATACGATGAGAATGAAGGCTGGCGGAATAAATTGGCCGAAGTTTGTGGCTAATATGCGAAACATTTTCATCGCTGAGACGCCGCTCTTGCGCAGAATTGCAAGACAATAGTACCCGTAGACTAGCACACCTGTTGCCGAAAAAAGACCAAGGGTCAGCCTAGGGCTTCCAGCTAAGCAACCAATCAATAGTGAAAGAAACCGGCTGGAAAAAATGAGCACATTAATACGAAGCTCCAAAGCCTGTTCTTCCAAGATACCAAGAACTGTGCTAAGTGGAGAGGAAATAAACCAAAAGCACACCCATATGCTCAGGATCTGGGTGTAGACTCCGGCCTCTCCCCATCGCTCCCCACAAATAACTACGAATAAGTCCTTGCCGATAAATGAGAGGATAAGACATGGAAACATGCTCACACTTACAAGATATCGGAACGTATTCTCAACTAGTTGGCTGAAAAGCTTTCGGCTCTCATGCGTCGCTGCTGAGACGCGCTGTGCGAAAACGTTCGCGATGTTAAGACCAATGAGATTCATGGGTATACGGAGCAGACGATTCCCCAATGAGTACTGGCCAACAATGCTCTGCGAGAAGAAGCTGGATAGGAAAAAAGTGGGAAGTTGCCACGAAACACCGTTTAATATCCCCCCGGCAGTACTGTACTTCGGAAACCTTGCATACCGCGTCAAGGCAAAGATCATTTTCCGCCAGTGGACTTTACTAAATACTTCACAGCTTGTTCGCAAACGTTGGATCCCGAGCAAGAAAGTGCCCACGAGAAGTCCAACTAAACTGCCCACGACCAGTGTACGACCTGTTAGCGAACCTGCATACCCGAACGCAATCTGTGCTCCAACCGTGCACACAGAAATGAGCAGTTGAGCCGTCGATAAGATACCGAATTCAGATTTCCGTGTGCTCCAATTGCGCAATACGGCATATAAGCCGTTGAGAAGAACCGTAACGGGCAGCAGCGAAAGACAACTACTTAACCCCACAGCATTCAGCCATCCAGTAAATGTTCGTCGCGACAACCAAATGCAGGGAACGGTTAGTAGGGTCACCAGCAGCACAAAACTCAAGCTGACAGCAAGCACGTTGGCCGCATCCTCGTCCTTTGCAGGTAACAAAATTGCCGATTCGTATCTTAGACATTCGACAATACCTAAGATCGTTGTTACCGATAGGAAAACTGCCGAAACTCCGAAAGCTTCGGGCGAAAACAAGCGGGCAATTATGGGTGCCGTTACTATTCCCACGGCTTGAGCCAGACCTGTCCCCGCGGCTAATTTCAGAACATCTACCGCAAAGCGTGGCTTGACAGCCGCCTCCACGATCTTAGTTGCGCTGCTCATTACATGCGACTCGTTGACATTTGCGCGGCCTGATGCGAATACAAGGTCAAAGATGTGTTCAGCGCCAGTCCATCTGGGTCTAGCCGAGGACGCTCACTTCCCGGACAGTCTGGGGAGTTACGATTTGGACGGATTCCTCACTGCAGATAGCCGCCAGAGCTGCAACGTTATGACTGGCCCGTGGTTAATCCGCAAATCCGGATTCAGTATAGGCGACGCTTGTCTTGCCCATCGTTGCTATCTTGGTGTAGAAATCTACTAGCTTTCGGCCGTCGTCTTCCCATCTGAAGAATTGCATTACCCGTTCGCGACCAACTCTGGACATTTTTGCCATGCCAGCTTCGTCTGAGAGTAGTGCGGCGATCGTCGTCCGTATTTGTGCTACGTCCTTTGGATTCACCTGTACTCCACAGCCTTGGAGTAGCCCGGCGAAATGCGGCATATCGGACGCTATAACTGGCAAGCCGGCTCCAAGGTATTCAAAAAGCTTTATCGGCATCGCGTTACGGTGATTCGGGGTGGGATAAAGCAAGACAACAGCAACTTTGGCACGGTGATAGAAGCCTAACACCTCGAGCCAATCTCTTTGCCCAAACCATTTGACGTTGGGGGGAAGCGAGCTGAGGATCTTGTGCCGGAACGCTGGTTCCGAGAAGTCTCCCAGCAACCACAGCTCGGTGCCAGAATCGATCCCCCGGAAAGCTTCCACGAGTTCCGCAATGCCGCGGATGCGGCTAAGTTTGCCTGCGTAAATGACGGCGTTGGCTCGCGAGGATAGAGGCGGTGCCTGAGTGATCATCTCGAGTAGTGCAGCAGGAGGAAGATTTCGCACAACAATAGTTCGCCTCGGCGGAAAGCGTTTCCATAACGTCTCATTAACTGTTACAACTCCTGTCAGTAATCGCGAACCTAGCCACTCCACGGCTGCGACAACGGGAACCGCAAACCAGCGCAGCGGCAACGGAATCCACTCCTTCTGCAGGACGGTCATGGGTGTGTTCTCATGACAGTCGTAAACGACGCTTTTCCTTAACAACCGTAACACTAGGCCCACTCCGAACAATTCTGGGTCATGGAATGCGTAGAGCTTTCCTGAGAACTGCCAAGCGTGTTTGAGCACCTTGAATCCCAGCAAAAGCCGACAAAACCGATTGGCTGGAGTGGGGAGGGCCTCAATCCAAACTCCTTCCCGGTATTCCGACTTGTAGTGCCGGCCGATGATGCACACGGTTAGACCGGCCTGCTGTAAAGTCTTCGCTTCGCGATTGAATATCCGGACGTCCGCCGCTGGATGTACGGTAGTCAGCATAATTACGTCGAACTTTGCTTTATTTCTGTGTGTTGATTTCATCTGCTTTCTCGATCTGATCGAGGCAGAACCCTTCTAACAGCTTTCCTCGGACGACTTATTGCAGTGGGATCTTTATTCTCACGGTTTCATCCAGCGCTTTTCAAACTTTGGCGCATCATCGAGAGGCAAGGATCATACCCTTGCAACCAAACTAGAACCACAAATCATTGTTTTCTAAGGTACCGGGTGCCGAAGATAGCGGTGCAAAAATAATGGAGGACCTTCTTACATTCTTTGCCAATGACTGTGCTACCTTCACGAGACTGGATGCCCTTTTACGGCTATAACTTGGTTCCACGTAACTACGAACAAATTTTTCAAGCCCCTTCGTCTAAGGAGCTTAGCACAGCCCCACAATGACCCAACTCCATAAATCAAATGCAGCATCGCAAATACGACTGGTAGCAGCGGTAGCAATCTGGCATTCCGCTGTTGCTTCGCGATCTGCACCGATGCACTCAGACTGGTTAGGAAATACACTGCAGCAACGCTAGTGAGCAATGACAGGAATAGTTTTGCCCAGAAACCCAGCAGCGCCAGAATCATCAATGAGGTCACGAAAAATAATGGCACCAGGTGTCGCCATGCCACAGGGATGACACTACTGTACGCAAACGATAGAATAGCCCAAGTGCCGTCTTGAAAGCTGCGCTTGCAGAATGCACTTAGGCTAGTGTGCGCATGGTAATTTACCACAATGTCCGGTGCCAGCAGGATTACGCCACCATTATTCTTCAATCTGAGATTGAGTTCGATATCTTGGTTACGAACCAGCGCTTCGTTATACCTACCGATCCGGTCGAAGACTTCTCGTCGGTAGCAACCGTAAGCGGCAGTATCGACGTGCTGTACGCCGGATTGCTTGTCGCTTATTCTATAGGCCGCACCGCCGGCTCCGAACCTGTGCGATAACGCCGCCACGATTGCATTTCCCATCGCATCTCGCTTGCGGGGTAGGATCTTCCAGATTCCCCCGATATTGTCAGCTTTGTACTGTTGGGAGTACTCCACGGACTTGCTTATCGCATCATTGTTATAGGTAGCATGCGCGCTCATTATCATGATGAGATCGCCACCTGCATGGTCGATACCGATGTTGAAGGCAACTGGTGTAATCCGCCTCGGGTTCCTAAGTACGCGAATAAGCGGGTACCGTTGGGCATACTCCTGTAAAATCGTATTTGTCCTGTCCGAACTTATGCCGTCGATAACCAAAACCTCAAGCTTCTCCTTTGGATAATCACTATCCAAAATGGAATCAAGACACTTCGAGATGAAGTATTCTTCGTTACGGCAAGGAACAATAATTGAGACCAACGGCAGTTCAGTCATTGCAAAGTCGCTCACACGCTATTGAAGGCACATCTTGGTCGTGCGGGTAGATTCGGCGGCAGCGGCAAATTCAAGCGTATTTTGGATCACGTGTTCCAACTGTTCCGGGTACAGTTCCGGGTACATCGGCAAAGAAAGGATCTCTCGCGAAAGCGCCTCGGACACGGGCAAGGTGCCCACGCCAGGGAATCCCAAGTCCTGGTAAGCCTTTGTCAAATGCAGCGGCACCGGGTAGTGGATGCCCGTGCTGATTCCGTTTTGTAGCAGGTGTTGCCGCAATGCGTCGCGCTGCGGGCTGCGCACCACGAAAAGGTGGAAGTTGTGCTCAGCGCCAGCTGGAATCTGAGGCGGATAGATAGGAGAGCCTGCCAGGGCGCGTGCATACACGCTAGCATGTTGCCTCCGCTTACCGTTCCAGACCGGTACATACTGGAGTTTCGTGCAAAGAACCGCAGCTTGGATGGCATCGAGACGTGCATTTGTTCCAACCATCGAGTGCTGATATTTGACCGCACTGCCGTGATCACGCAGAAGCCGGATCATGCGGATCTGCTCCGGATTATCTCCGGTCACTGCTCCGGCCTCGCCGTACGCACCGAGGTTTTTCCCCGGATAGAAGCTGAAGCAAGTCAGGCGCCCCGAACCACCTACTTTGGCACCGTTGCGCTCGGTCCCATGGGCCTGACAAGCATCTTCAATGATTGTAATGCCGTGCAGAATCGCAAATTGTTCCAATTCCTCCATTGCCATGGCATGACCATACAAGTGCACGGGAATGATCGCTCGAGTGTTGGCGGTGCATACCTTCTGAACAGAGTTGATATCTAGGTGATACGTGATTGAGTCGACATCGGCAAATACCGGGAGCGCGCCCACGTTGGTGACGGCTTCTGCGGTCGCAAAAAAAGTATTGGCAGGAACAATTACCTCATGGCCGGGTCCGATACCCGCGGCCTTGAGCGCCAGTTCCAGCGCGGCCGTACCTGACCCGACCGCCACGGCGTACTTCGCACCCACAAAACGGCGAAACTCATCCTCGAACCTCTCCACCCATTCGCCGCCGACGTACTGAGCCGAGTCCAGCACATGCTCAATCGCCTCCCGGATCTCGTCCTTAATGCTCGCGTACTGCACCCTCAGGTCGACAAACGGGACTTTGAGTTCTGTGCAGGTGGTCATGGCCTTTGATTTGAGTCGCTTTGCAGGACTATCGCCCCTTCCCCGCTATGCCGAAACGTGCACCCGCAATGAGGGCATGCCATAACTACCCCGGGGAGAAGTTGAAGCGAGAAAGGTAGGCGGCTCGCGCACACGCACATCCAGCCGATCTGGCGCCCGGGATTGCCTACTATGAGTGCGAAATCGGGAACCGAACGAGTTACCACCGATCCCGCTCCAATAAAGGCGTATCGTCCAACGACCAGGCCGCATAGAATCGTCGCATTCGCGCCGATGGTGGCGTTTGCGCGGATCAGGGTCGTGAGCAGAGCAGCGCCCTTTTTTTTGATGTACGTCCGGGGATTGCGGTCGTTCGTAAGCACGCAGTTAGGTCCGAGGAAGACATTATTTTCTATCGTTACGCCTTCCCAGACTGCCACACCATTTTTTACCGTCACGTTGTCGCCAAGTGTCACGCCTGACTCAATAAATGCGTGGTCTCCGATATTGCAGCCTGAGCCGATTCGTGCACCGTTCATCACATGGGCAAACGCCCAGATACGGGTGTTTGAGCCGATCTCGCCGGTCTCCACCAGTGCTTGGGGATGAACGAAATACGCAAGGCTAGAGGCGTTTTGGGTCATCGTGGGCATATCAAACATCCAGGAGCTAAATGCCTCTGCAGTCGATCAGGATTCATTCGGCTTGCGCCATCATCTCCTCGGGTTTCCATCTGCAGCTACTCGCCATTTCGATAGCCCGAACCACGCGGGCGCCAAATTCCCCGCTTGTGCGAGGAGTCTCTCCCGTTTCAATACAGCGTATGAAATGCTCCACTTCGTTGAGCAGAGGTTCGGTATTTTCTAAGTTGGGCGAAATGACATCCCCCATGCGGTAGGTCAGTTGGAACTCACCAAAGGTCGCAGGCCGATGCAGCATTACGCCACGATCGTAGATTCGGACTTTCTCGCTCGGCTCCGTATCATCATAGATGATCATCCGTTTTGATCCAGCGATCGAGGTGCGGCGCATCTTTTGCGGCGAAAGCCAGCTCACTTCACACGATGCGACCTCACCTCCGGGAAATTGAAACCAGAGAAAGGCTACATCGTACTTCGCTTTTTGCACGCAGGAGCGGCCGAACGAGAACGCGTTTACCGGAAATTCCTCAAGCCAGTAGAGCAGGATTGAAATGTCATGAACTGCAAGATCCCAGATAACATCAACATCCTTTTGGTACAGGCCTAAGTTGACTCGCGAGAAGCTGATGTAGTGCAGATCGCCTATGTCGCCTGACTCAATCAATTCCTTGATCTTGATAACTGGCGGGCTGTATACAAAGGTATGACCCGTCATTAGCACCTTGCCCGCCCTCCGTGCCTGCATAACCAGATCTGCCGCGTTTCGACTACTGTCAGAGAGCGGCTTCTCTACCAGCACATGTTTTCCCCGTTGAAGTGCTTCGCGGGCGAGTTCGTAATGCGTATGTATGTTGGTGGCAATTACAATCGCGTCAACATCTGAATCGAGCAGGTCTCCCACAGTGCTGAATCCGCGAACGTGCGGGTACTGACGCACGATGGTTCCCACTTTTTGGGGATCAAGGTCGCAACATGCCGTGAATTCACATTGCCTCGTCTGCTGAAGCACACGCGCGAGATTTGGACCCCAGTACCCTAGCCCGACCAAGCCGACCTTTATCATTGTTTGACTGCCCCCTTCGCTTCCTGCCCGTTGCTGTTTTCCATCTGTTTTGCTCTATTCGATTCGACGATGGCATCCAACAGAGCCGACTGGAATTGCGTTCGCAGAATGGCAATATTCGGCATTACGCAATGGCCTCCAATGTAGCCGGGGAAAACGTGCGAGGGCAGAAAATCCACTTCCTTTACATATGCGTTTACTTCTTCGAAGCTTGCTCCGTATCGCGCCGCGAAGCGTTCCACTTCCTGTGCCCAGGCAATTAACACTCCCAGCCAACTAGTCTCTATCAGCTTGCTCAGCTCCGCGATTTCCGGGGTGCGAAAACTGTTGGGCTGAAATCCAGCGCGCTCAAAGTGACGCAATGCTTGCTGAACCGCTCCGGCATCTGAACCGGCCACGAATTTTGCATAGCGGAGCATGTCGTTCTCCATATTGACGTGCTTGCCGCGTATAGGACTATAGACTACCGGGCTTTGGCCTACCTGTGATTGAATCTGTCGCGTAGTTCCCGGCGGAACTGTGCTGTTAATAACTGTGAGGTCGGGCTGATACTTGTTGATGTATTTCGTGGTGACTTTAACGAAATCGCCGCTCTGAAATGGGTAACAAATGTGTAAAACATTGCAGTGTCGATCGACCTCAACCGGGTCGATATCGACGCCAACGCATGAGTAACACCTGGACAAGATCCGCAAGAGAGGTTTCCCGACCTCTCCTATGCCTACGACTATAACTATGCCCTCGTTCGGGCAGGAATTCCCCCCGACCTTCAATTTAGTGGAACTCCGTCTAAATTTCGGCTCCGCCTTGCCGCCTTGAGATAATACCGAGCTCCTTCCCATGCCCGGCTCAAGTCGTCCGATAAGTTTACACTTGGCGCCGCATGCCATTGCCGCGGATGTGTCAGGATGTGTACAACTTTCTCTCCTCGGCGAAATGCGCTCAGTGGGTCATCGGGAGCCCAGAATACGGGATATGCTTTGTCAGAATGACGGCTGGTTACATGGCTCATAAGAGCCTGATCGTACGCCTCTACCTTGATATCGACTTCGTTGCGGAAGGCGTTGTCTGCAAGTATTACCGTGTTCGGAATCCCAAGTTTCCGGTTTGTGAAGTCTCCGTGAGAGGCAGCCGAGAGCATGGGCAGGTCAGTCTGTTCTCTTAGGCGAAAGAGGTTGAGCCTAAACATCTCTCGCATCCGTGCCAATTCGTGATATACATCATCGACCGTGGTCAGTCCTTTGTGCTTTGATACTGTAGCCACCTCCTCATAATGATAGCTGGCCTCAACTCCAGACGCGTGCATCTCCTTCATCAGTGAAGGCGACAACGTCGAAAGCCTGAAGTAAAAGGAGGAAAGCACATCTCGCTTTCGCTCCAATTCCCACATACGGCACGCGGTTGCCGCATCGGTATCGACATCATGCCGTAATATGAGGTATTTTTTGCCTGAAAGCCGGCGTCCTGCCTCAAGCAGCTGCCAAAACGAAAGAATGGAATGGGTTTCGTAGCCGCAATCGATAGCGGTTTGCAGCAGGCGATCGAATAGATCGAGTCGGTTTGGCATCAGGAGGTCTGAATAGAGCCTGTAACAGGCTTTTCTCCAGATCCGGTTGGCTCTACTGAACGTGCTCAATTTCGACTCTCCAGCCGATTACGAACTCTCAATCCGCAGCCACCAGTTGTACCGAAACCTCTGACCGGCTTTGCTCGGCCACGCTCACATCCTGGCACATACCGCCCCCGATCCGGTAGCATCGTCCACACGATGAGCATGTTACTTCAGGGACATCGTTGGCGAGGCGAATGCCGCAAGAGCACATCCATCCCGCCTGCACGGCAGGAACCCCAACCACTAACGCATAATCAGGCACATCGTGAGTTACCACCGCGCCAGCTCCTACAAAGCTGTATCGGCCAAGGGTAATGCCACACACGATTGTGGCGTTCGCGCCTATAGATGCACCCTTGCGCACGAGCGTCTTGCGGTACTCATGTTTTCGGATGATTTGGCTGCGTGGATTAATCACATTGGTGAATACGATCGAGGGGCCGCAAAAGACATCATCTTCGAGTTCTACTCCAGTATAGACGGATACATTATTCTGTATCTTGACATTGTTACCAATTTTCACATCAGTGCCGATCACTACGTTCTGCCCGAGATTGCAGCCTTCTCCCAGCTTCGAACCAGACATCACATGCGAGAAGTGCCAGACCTTGGTGCCTCTTCCAATTTCACATCCGGCATCAATCACCGCAGTTGAATGCGCGAAGTACTCGCTGCTTAAATGCGCGACTTCCACTGGCTGGCCGTTGGCACGCAGCGAATCTTCGCAGCTCTGCAACACTTGCAATACGCGAACAGCACTACGACCATCCGTGCGCGGCGCTTCTCGTGTTCGAATACAGTTCAGAAAATGCTCGCATTCTCGTCGCAATGGTTCTTCTTTGGGAAGAAGTAACGTATGACCAGCATCCTTGTGTGCAACCGGCATTCTGTCTCGCCAGTCGATACGATGGGAATAGAGCACCAGCTTGTTTTCTGGCTCTACGTCATTAAATACTGCCATCTTGCTGCCGCCAACGATCGCCAGTTTCTGCTCTTTAAATGGGTGCAGCCAACTCACGAAAATATGCGCTTTCACGCCACTCTTGAAATCGCAAGTGGTAAGGGTCGTGTCGTAGACCCGTGAGTCGAGGTAGCTTCCTCCATGGCTGGAAATGCGCTCGGGCATCTCCTCCAACAAGAACAAAATCGCAGAAATATCATGCGGCGCAAAACTCCATAGAATGTTCTCTTCCGTGCGCAGCTTGCCCAGGTTTAGGCGAGAGGAATAGATATATTGAAGTCGTCCGAGTTCTCCTTCGCGGATTAGTCTCTTGAGTTCAAGAATCGCCGGATGGTATTCGAGAATGTGCCCTACCATGAGGATTTTTTGGCGCTCCTCCGCCAGCCGTACGAGTTCCTGTCCGTCTTGGGCCTTCAAAGCGAGCGGTTTCTCTACAAAGACGTCCTTCCCGGCCAGTAGTGCACACCTGGTGAGTTCAAAGTGCTGGGTCGCGGGTGCAGCGATGGCAACTCCGTCTACTTCAGGATCAGCTAGAAGCGCATTAAAACTCGCTGTCGTCTTCAGCTCGTACTTCTCTCGCACTTGTTTCAGCACGTCTTCTCGCGTGTCACAGACGGAATGCAAGGCCCCTAGCTCGTGGAAGTTGCGCACCAGATTCTTGCCCCAATACCCGGAGCCAATTACAGCGATCCTGGGGGTCAGGCTGTTCATCGCGATTCCTCCATGATTGATTAACTATTATTCCCCTACGCTTGGTAGAAGTCCGCAATCGATTCCACTACGGCGCTCTGCTCTGCTGGGGTGAGCTCCGGGAATATCGGGAGCGATAAGACATGTTTGCTTGCAAGTTCGGCCTCAGGGAAGTCGTCGGACTTATAGCCAAGATAGCTAAACGAGGGCTGAAGGTGTAAGGGGACTGGATAATAGATCTCGGTTGGTATCCCTGCTGCTGTAAGATAGCGGCGGAGGTCGTCGCGATCGTCTACACGAATAACGAATTGGTTGTAAACGTGTCTGGAGCCATCCGGCTCCGCCGGCAATTCGCAACTACTCAAACCGGCATCGGCAAAAAGTCTCCGATATGACGCTGCATTTCGCCTGCGGGCTGCAGTCCATGACTCTAGATAACGCAGTTTTACTCGCAAGATCGCGGCCTGCAAGGTATCAAGCCGACTGTTTATTCCAAGCCTCTCGTAATGGTATTTCTTCCGGCTGCCGTGGGCGCGGAGAACTCTGAGCCGATCCGCCAGTTCAGTGCTGTTTGTACTGAGCATTCCGCCGTCCCCGGCCCCCCCCACGTTCTTGGAGGGGAAAAAACTGAAGCAGCCGATCACGCCAAAGTTTCCAGCCATAATCCCACGCTGAGCGGCTGCGATGGCCTGTGCGGCATCCTCGATGACCGGCAAGTTGTTCGCAGCTGCCACCTCCAGGATCGGTTCCATGTCGGCTATCAGCCCAAAAAGGTGCACCGGCATAATTGCCCGGGTTCGTGGGGTTATTGCGCGCGCCAGACTATTTGGATCAAGGCTGTAAGTGGCCGGATCGATGTCGACGAAAACCGGCCTTGCCTGCAAGCGCGCAATTGAGCCCGCTGTGGCCACAAAAGTGAAGGGAGTAGTAATCACTTCGTCGCCGGGCCCAATTTCCAGCGCCATCAGCGCCAGTAGCAGCGCATCCGAACCCGAAGCGCAGCTGATGCAGTAACGGCATCCGAGAAAAGCTGCCAGTTCTGTTTCCAGCGCCGTGACCTCCGGCCCGAGTATCATTTGTTGGCCCTCGAATACCCTTGCAAGAGCCACCGCAACTTCTGCCGCGATACTCGCATGCTGTGCCTTAAGGTCGAGGAAAGGAAACCGCGGCCGAGAAAGCGGCGGCTTTTCAGTTACTGCGAAAGGCGAAGTTGAAACGGTGGGTTTCATTTGTCCAATGGGCCTCTCTCTTATGGGGTTGAACCCTGCAGCAAAACCAAAACGCGTTCGCCCTCTGTCTCGAAATAGAGGGCAACAGAAGATTTCCTAAGATTGGAATCAAGAACCTAATTCGTCTGGTAGTAATACTGGCTTCCGAGCGCCACTTGATTGTCGTCGTTAAGTACCACTTCGATCACCGGCGCTGCATTGATGTGGGTAAGAAAGTCCATGATTTGAGCCATTGCCGCGCGGGTTGTAACACCGCATCGACCAACCAAGATCAAACCATCTGCCTGAGATGCTATGGCGCGCCCATCCGCGTAAGCAATCAAGGGTGGACTATCAATCACCACATGTTGAAATTGCTGTCGCAAGGCTTTGAGCATCGCTTGCATAGACTCGGAGATAAACAGGGACGCTGTGTCCCCGGTCGCCGTGGCCGCGGGCAAAATGCTGAGGCCCTCTATATCCCGGAGGTGAATCAGAGCCGTTTCCAGTGAAGCGGTACCCATCAAGATTTCTCTCAGGCCAATCCGAGGAGTCAAACCGAAGGACTGGGCAACAGACGGCCTCCTTAGGTCTGCATCGACCAGACAGGTTTTGCCATGACCGGCGAGAGCAATCGCCAGGTTCGTTGCGATGGTAGTCTTTCCCTCTCCCGGGAAGGCTGAAATAACTTGGATTACCTGCGGAGAATTGCCAATCCGGCGGAGCATAATCGAAGCTTGTAAGCCCCGCAAAGCCTCGGCTTCTGGTGAACCAGGTCTCTCTAAGAGTAAGGGTGCGGCGATGACACGAGAGGCTTCTGTTTGACCACCATTATTACGACCATTTGCCAGCCGCGTGACAGGTAGTCTCAGGGTCGTCCCTAAGTCATTCTTAGTCTCGAATGTGGGCATCCTTAAAACATCCGAGATTCCCGTTAACTTCTTGAGGTCATCAGAGTCACGAATGGTGTTGTCGAAAGTCGCCTTGAGAAACGCGACCATTACTCCGCCCAAAAGGCTGACCAGCAGACCTACTGCCATGATTAGCATTCGACGGGGTCGCGTTGGTATATCGAGGATCCGGGCACGGTCCACTACTCGGATGTTAGTCGACTTCAACTCCGCCGCAATACCTGCTTCT
>WNGN01000731.1_pt1 | contig 25357 bp, 16 predicted proteins | sample 5400561 | NCBI WGS metagenome assembly WNGN01 (sample SAMN13153379, study PRJNA577476) | soil metagenome | isolation source: 115 cm soil or saprolite under Garry oak tree replicate 2 | place: USA:California | collected 2016-06-15 | reverse complement strand
CTACCAGGCGACGCGCGCGACGCTCGTCGAATGGACCGAGCGGCTCAGGCGGGACGCCGGCGGCGAATTTCCGGCGAAGCTCACCGCCTTTCGCGAGGGCATGGCGGTGCACGGCCGCTTCGGCAAGCCCTGCCCCGAGTGCGGTTCGCCCGTGCAGCGGATCGTGTACGCGGAGAACGAGACCAACTATTGCGCTCGCTGCCAGACGGGCGGCAGGATTCTCGCCGACCGCGCGCTCTCGCGCCTGCTCAAGAAAAGCTGGCCGCGCTCGATCGACGAGCTAGAGTAGCTACTTCCCGCACTCCGCCGAGCCGTTCGCCTGTTTCAGATAGGCGATGAGATCGGCGCGTTCCTCTCAGGGGATTATCGGCCCTCCGGTCCTGCGAGGGACACGGCTACTAGACCGCACGATCCGGTCGGTACGCCGATAAAATAGGACATGCTGCAACGCCGCTCCGAGCCCGCGATCGCCATCCGCGGCGCCCGCCAGAACAATCTCAAGAACCTCTCGCTCGAGATCCCGACGAACGAGCTCGTCGTCGTCACCGGCGTGTCGGGCTCGGGGAAGTCCTCGCTCGTCTTCGACACGCTCTACGCCGAGGGCCAGCGGCGCTACGTCGAGACCTTCAGCCCGTATGCACGCCAGTTCCTCGACCGCATGGACAAGCCTCAGGTCGATGCGATCGAGGGGATTCCGCCCGCGATCGCGATCGACCAGACCAACCCGGTGCGCACCTCGCGCTCGACCGTCGGAACGATGACCGAGCTGAACGATCACCTGAAGCTCCTTTTCGCGCGCGCGGGGCAACTTTTCTGCCGCGGCTGCGGGCAGCCCGTGCACCGCGATTCGCCGGCCTCTGTATACGAACAGCTCGCGGCCCGCGCCGCGGCGGCGGGGGATCCCAGGCTGATCCTCACCTTTCCGGTGACAGTGCCGAAGAACTTCAAGGAAGACGAAGTCCAGGCGCTGCTGAAAGCGCAGGGCTACGATCGCATCCACGCGCGCTCCGCCACGCTGCTCGAGGTCGTCCAGGACCGCGTGAAGATGTCCTCGGCGGAGAAGGCCCGCGTGATCGAAGGCGTCGAGGCCGCGTTCAAGGTCGGACAGGGCAAGGTCAACGTCTATCCGCTAGCTGCGGACGGCAAGGCATTGGCGCCGTGGCGGTTCTCGTCGGACTTGCACTGCGCCGAATGCGACATCCACTATTCCGAGCCGCTGCCGAGCCTGTTCTCGTTCAACTCGCCGCTCGGCGCGTGCGAGACCTGCCGCGGCTTCGGGCGCGTGATCGGCATCGACTACGGCTTGATCGTCCCGGACGAGACGAAGACGTTGCGCGAAGGCGCGATCCGGCCCTGGCAATCCCCCAGCTTTCACGACTGCCAGGACGACATCGAAAAGTACGCGAAGAAGCGCGGCGTGCCGCTCGACGTTCCTTTCCGCGATCTGAGCGCGAAGGAGCGCGCATGGGTGCTCGAAGGCGAGCCCGAGTGGGTGAGCTGGAGAAAATCCTGGCCCGGCGTCTGGTACGGCGTCGCGCGCTTCTTCAGGTGGCTGGAGACGAAGGCCTACAAGATGCACGTGCGCGTGCTCTTGTCGCGCTACCGCGCCTACACGCCTTGTTCGGTCTGCAGCGGCGCGCGCCTCAAGCCCGATGCGCTGCTGTGGCGCGTCGGGACGAAGGAGGACGCCGATCGCGTGCTCGATCCCGCGCGGCGCTTCATGCCGCAGGGCGCGAAATTTTCAGACGACGTCCTGCGCGAGCTGCCCGGCCTTACGGTGCACGACCTGATGCTCCTTCCAGCCGAGCGCACGCGCGTCTTCTTCGAGAACCTCCATCTCCCGGCGCCTCTGGACAAAGCGACAGACCTGCTCTTGACGGAGATCCGCGCGCGGCTGCGCTACGTTCACGAAGTCGGCCTCGGCTATCTCACGCTCGACCGCCAGTCGCGCACGCTCTCCGGCGGCGAGGTGCAGCGCATCAACCTCACCACGGCGCTGGGCACTTCGCTCGTCAACACGCTGTTCGTGCTGGACGAACCCTCGATCGGCCTGCATCCGCGCGACATGGGCCGCGTGATCGGCGTGATGCAGCGCCTGCGCGACGCCGGAAATTCGCTCGTCGTCGTCGAGCACGATCCGCAGATCATGTTCGCCGCCGACCGCATCATGGACATGGGCCCGGGGCCGGGCGAGCGCGGCGGAGAGATCGTGTTCTTCGGCACGCCCGAGGAGCTGAGGCAGTCGAAAACGCTCACGGCGGAATATCTCTCCGGGAGAAAGCGCGCCGGCAGCGGCAAGGCGGCGGCGCCGGACGGGAAAGCGGAGAAGATCGAGCTCCTCGGCGCGGCCGAGCACAACCTGAAGGACATCGACGTCGGCATCCCGCTCGAGCGCCTGGTGTGCATCACCGGCGTGTCGGGCTCGGGAAAATCCACCCTGGTGCAGGACGTGCTCTACGCTGCGGTTCGAAAGGCGAAAGGCAAGCCGACCGAAACGCCGGGGACGTTCCGCGAGCTGCGCGGCCACGCGCTGATCGAAGACGTGGTGATGGTGGACCAGACGCCGATCGGGCGCACCACGCGCTCCAACCCCGCGAGCTACGTCGGCGCCTGGGACGCGATCCGCAACCTCTACGCGAAAGAGCCGCTCGCGAAGGAGCGCAAGTACACCGCCGGCACTTTCAGCTTCAACTCCGGCAACGGCCGCTGCCCGACCTGCGGCGGCAATGGCTTCGAGCACGTCGAGATGCAGTTCCTCTCCGACGTCTACCTGCGCTGCCCCGACTGCAACGGCAAGCGCTTCCGCGACGAGGTGCTCGAGGTCGCGGTGGAAGGGAAGTCGATCGCCGATGTGCTCGAGCTGACCGTGTCCGAGGCGCTCGCTTTCTTTCGCGACCTCCCGGAGGTGCCCGCGGCGCTCAGGCAGGCAGTCGTAACGGCGCTCGCGCCTCTGGCGGATGTCGGGCTCGAATACCTGCGCGTCGGCCAGCCGGTGCCGACGCTCTCCGGCGGCGAGGCGCAGCGGCTGAAGCTCGCCGGGCACCTGGTGGAGGCGTCTACCCCCTTGCCAAAGGGGGGAGGAAAATTGTTCCTCTTCGACGAGCCGACCACAGGCCTGCATTTCGACGACGTTGCGAAGCTGCTCTCCGCCTTCCGGCAGCTCATCGCCGCGGGGCACTCGCTCGCCGTGATCGAGCACAACCTCGACGTGATCCGCGCTTCCGACTGGCTCATCGACCTCGGCCCCGAAGGCGGCGACGCCGGCGGCGAGGTCGTCTGCAGCGGGACGCCGGCGGAGGTCGCCAAGCACGCAACCTCGCACACGGGCAAGGCGCTGCGCGAATACGAGGCGGCGCTGTCACAACCTGCCGTTCTTCGCACAGCGGAGCCAGGCATACCTCTTCAAGTCCACGTCCACGATTCGATCAGGATCCACAACGCGCGCGAGCACAACCTGAAATCCATCGACGTCGAAATCCCGCGCGACGAGTTCACCGTCGTGACTGGCGTCTCGGGCTCGGGAAAATCCACGCTCGCCTTCGACATTCTTTTTGCCGAGGGACAGCGCCGGTACCTGGAATCGCTCAACGCCTACGCGCGCCAGTTCGTCCAGGGGGCGGCGCGGCCCGACGTGGACGCGATCTTCGGCATTCCGCCCACGGTCGCGATCGAGCAGCGCACCAGCCGCGGCGGAAGCAAGAGCACGGTCGCGACGCTCACCGAGATCTATCACTTCCTCCGATTGCTCTACGTCAAGCTCGGCGTTCAGCACTGCCCCGACTGCAAGGTGCCGATCGAGCCGCAGGGCGAGGACGCCATCGCAGCGCGCCTTTTACGCGAATACAAGGGGCAGCGCATCGGCTTGCTCGCACCGCTGGTCGTCAACAGGAAGGGCTACTACACCGATCTCGCCAAGTGGGCTGCTGGCCGCGGCTACGCCTTCCTGCGCGTGGACGGCGAGTTCCTGCCGACCGACACGTGGCCGCGGCTGTCGCGCTTCCAGGAGCACAGCATAGAACTCCCGGTCGCCGACCTGCGCATCGCCGCGGACAACGAAGCCGAAATCCGCCGGGCGCTCGCCCGTGCCCTGGAATTCGGCAAGGGCGTCGTGCACGTGCTTGCGGGACTCGACCGCCTCGCCGAGGCCAAGGCCCGGTCGGAGCGGGTGGAAATGGATCTTCCGCAGCGCGTCTTCTCCACGAAACGCGCCTGCCCCTCGTGCGGGCGCAGCTTCGCCGAGCTCGACCCGCGGCTCTTCTCGTTCAACTCCAAGCACGGCTGGTGCCCGGAGTGTTACGGCACCGGCCTCGCGCTCGACCGCGTGGAATGGGACGAGGAGCGCGAGAAGACCGGCACCGAAGACCACGTGCTCGACTCGTGGATCGAATGGCTGGAGGTGGACGAGCCCTGCCCGGGCTGCGACGGCAAGCGCCTCAACCGCGAGGCGCTCGCGGTGCGCTGGCAGGATCGCCCGATCTCCGAGCTCGCCGCGCTGCCCGTGGGCAAGCTCGAAGCGCTGTTCCGCGGCCTGGAACTCTCCGGCCGCGAGGCCTCGCGCCTCTCGTTCCTCGACCAGGTGGGCCTCTCCTACCTTTCGCTCGACCGCTCGGCGCCGACGCTCTCCGGCGGCGAGGCGCAGCGCATCCGCCTCGCCTCGCAGCTCGGCTCGAACCTGCGCGGCGTGTGCTACATCCTGGACGAGCCCACCATCGGCCTGCACCCGCGCGACAACCAGATCCTGCTCAACACGCTGGAGCGGCTCCAAGCGAAAGGCAACACGCTCGTCGTGGTCGAGCACGACGAGGACACCATCCGACGCGCCTCGCACGTCGTCGATCTCGGCCCCGGCGCGGGTAAGCGCGGCGGCCGCGTGATCGCCGAAGGCTCGGCCGGCGACCTGATGCGAAACGCCGATTCGGTGACGGGAAAATTTCTCAAGAACCCGCTCATGCACCCGCTGCATCCCCCGCGCACGGTGGCGCGCAGCACGCCTTCGCTCGAGATCGCGGGTGCGTCCCTGCACAATCTGAAAAACATCGACCTGCGCGTGCCGCTCGCCAGGTTGAGCGTGATCACCGGCGTCTCGGGCTCGGGAAAATCGACGCTCGCGCGCGACGTGCTCTACGCGAATCTTTCAAGAATGATGGGCGAGCGCAAGAAGGAGAAAAACGCGCCGCTATCCGGTTGCCGCGCGATCCGCGGCGCCGAGAACGTCGGCCGCGTGCTCGAAGTCGACCAGTCGCCGATCGGCAAGACGCCGCGTTCCTGCCCGGCGACCTACGTCGGCTTCTGGGACGCGATCCGGCGCCTGTTCGCCGAGGCCAGCGAATCGCGCATGCGCGGCTGGAACGCAAGCCGTTTTTCGTTCAACACCAAGGGCGGGCGCTGCGAAGCCTGCGAAGGCCAAGGGATCAAGAAAATCGAGATGAGCTTCCTGCCGGACGTGAAGGTCACCTGCGAGGCCTGCGGCGGTGCGCGCTTCAATCCGGAAACGCTCACGGTGCGCTGGAAGGGAAAATCGATCGGCGAAGTGATGGCGATGAGCGTGGACGAGGCGGCGGAGTTTTTCGCCGCGCACCCTTCGACGCACCACGCGCTGCGGCTGCTGCAGGACGTGGGGCTCGGCTACCTCACGCTCGGCCAGCAGAGCCCGACGCTCTCAGGCGGCGAAGCGCAGCGCATCAAGCTCGTCACGGAACTCGCCAAGGTACGCGCGCATCCGGGCGGAGCAGGGGCCCCCTTGGGGGATGCGACCCGGAGGGCGCGCGCTGCGTCACCACACACGCTCTATGTCCTGGACGAACCCACCGTCGGCCTGCACATGGCCGACGTGGAAAAACTCCTGCGCGTGCTGCACCGCCTGGTCGATGCCGGCAATACGGTGGTGGTCATCGAGCATAACCTCGACGTCATCGCGGACGCGGACTGGATCGTCGATCTCGGGCCGGAAGGAGGCGATGCGGGCGGGCGCATCGTCGCGCAGGGATCGCCGGAAAAAGTGATCGGAAGCACACCACCCCATCACACCGCGAAGGTGTTGCGGAAATTCCTGGAGGAACGGCGGGCCGTTGCGGCCGCCTAGATTCGCGCCCCGGACGCGAGCGCGGGTTCGGCATGCCGGTCAGGTCTTCCTCGACCGCAGATACGATTGCAGATTCGCCGTCACTTCCATCCTTTTCTTCTGGGTGATGTCCGTTCCCTGAACGAACATCGCCTGATCCGCCGGAAGGGGCCGGCGTTCCCAGAGGAAGCACTTGTACGTGCCGTCCTTGCACCGCAGAGAGAACTCCACCGGCTTGGCGCCGGCGGTGAACAGGCGCGGATTGACCAGCATGAGCAGGGCCGCGTGCTCGCCGCGATCGACGAGCCTGGACAGCGGCCGGTCGAGCAGCTCCTCCCGCGGGTAACCCAGAATTTTTTGCCAGGCGGGATTGGCGACCTTCAGCTTGAGGTCGTACCCGACGACGCCCACCAGAAAAGGCGATTCATCGAAGAACAGGTTGTTCCGTCTGCGCCCGAAATCCTCTGTCGCCAAAATTCTCTCCTGCTAAGAGTTATAAGAGCGGTCGGGTTCTCAGGAACAATTCTGAAGGTTTCCGCCGACTTGCACACCGGTCAAGTGACAGGGGGGACGAACTGCTTTTTACGTTTTCCGTTCAATATGTTATAAACAGGTCGACGGCGCCGACGAATCTATACCTTTGTGGCAGCTTTAACAATAACGTTCCCGGAGAGCATGATTGCGGCAGCCGTCCCATGCGAATCGCGCTGCCGGCGCGCCACACTCTACCCCGGCTGAGGGCCTGAGCCCCGCACGCTTTCCATCTCTCACCGCGCGAGTGACCTTCACACTCCCTCCCGCCCTTCGCCCGGTGCTCGCGCCGGCCGCAATCCTGCTCGCCGCGGCGCTCGCCGTCGCGGCCGGCCCGAGGCTGCCGCCTTCGCTGGCCGGCCTCACGGTGATCGGCCCCTACGTCGTGCTGCTGCTCGGTGCGGCGATCGGCGTGTGGTTCAACCGCAGCCGCGCGTTCATCGCGCTCGCGTCGCTGTTCATCGCCTACGCCGGCTACCGCTTTGCGCTCGAGCTCGGCGCGTCGGAGTTCGCCGCGCACGCGGTGCTCACCGCGATCGTGATCCTCGTGCCGCTCAACATCCTGGTCGCGCTCATGTTCCCGGAGCGCGGCATATCCCAGCACCGGAATTACCGCTGGGTGATGTTCGGCGCCGCTGAAATCCTCATCGTCGCCTGGATCGCGAGCGCGGGCCGCTCGAGCCTCTCGGGCACGGTTTGGCGCGATGTGCTCAACAACTGGCTGCTGCGGTCGCCGCCAACACCTTTCCTCGGTCGCCTGATACTCGTCGCGGCGTTCGCCGCCGCGGTGGCGAGAGCCTGGCAGGGGCGCTCGCCCCTCGACTTCGGCACCGCCGGCGCGCTCGTCGCGTTTTTCATCGCCTGCGAATGGACGAGGTCCCCAAGCGTATTCGGAGTGTTCATGTCCGCCGCGGGGCTGGTGCTTCTCGTCTCGGTGCTGCAGGAATCGCACCGCCTCGCGTTCCGCGACGAGCTGACGGGCCTGCCGAGCCGACGCGCGCTCGATGAGCGCCTGTCCGGCCTGGGACCGTTGTACTCGGTCGCGATGGTGGACGTGGATCACTTCAAGACATTCAACGACACTCACGGGCACCACATCGGCGACCAGGTGCTGAAGCTCGTTGCCGCGCGCCTCGCAGAGATCGGCGGCGGCGGCACCGCGTTCCGCTACGGCGGCGAGGAATTCTGCGTGTTGTTCCCCGAACGCCCGGTGACGCAGATCCTCCCGCACCTGGAGGAACTGCGCCGGGGAATCGAGACCTACAGGATGGCGGTGCGCGGCACCGACCGGCCGAAAGATCCGGAGACCGGAAGCCAGCTGCGCGCGGCCGGGAACGGGAAAGGCGAAGCGGACCAAGCGTTGTCGGTGACGGTGAGCATCGGCGCCGCCGAGCGCGATTACATCCTCACCAAACCCGGCTCGGTCATCCGCGCGGCCGACGAAGCACTCTACCGCGCCAAGAGGGGCGGGAGAAACCGAATCAGCCGCTAGCGCGCCTCCGCGCGCATGTCCCAAACCGCACCGAGTGGTGGAATTATGAGAAATCCACCATACTGTTCGTTCTCAAACGAGAGTCAGCGGGGCCGGTTTGTCCCCGCTTCGATTATGTCCAGAGTTTCCCGAAATCGCATTGGCTGCACGGAGGCCGTCGCCGCTCGCTCCGGCACGCGGGCGGGATGGCCGTGAGACAGCCGGTCCAGCCCGGGCGAAAAGGCGACGACCGCCTGGATAGCTTCCGGGCCACGGAAAAAAGCGTCGCGGAGATGCTCGCGCTGGGACGGTCGCTGCCCGAGATGCTGGACGCGCTCACTCAGTCGACCGAGAGGCAGGCCGGGGCGATTTGCGCGGTCTTGCTGCTTGACCGCGATGGCAAGCGCTTGCGCTACGGCGCCGCGCCGAGCCTGCCGCCGCGCTGGCGCGAATCGATCGACGGTCTGGCGGTCGGACTGCACACCGGCTCGTGCGGCGCCGCGGCCTACACCGGCAAGCGGGTCATCTCCTCGAACGTCGCCACCGATCCGCGTTGGGCCGACTGCACGGAACTCGCCCTGCCGTACGGCCTGCACGCCTGCTCCTCGGTCCCGATCAAGTCCAGCGAGAAAAAAATCCTCGGCACGTTCGCCTTGTTCGGGCGCGAGCCGCGCCGGCCCTCGCCGGGGCAGCTGAAACTGATGGACCGCGCCGAGCATCTGGCCAGCGTCGTCATCGAGCGCAAACGCGCGGAAGACGCCCTGGGCGAGAGCGAGGAGCGCTTCCACAGCCTGACCGAACTCACGGGCGACCAGTACTGGGAGCAGGACGCCGAATTCCGCTTCACCAAGATCACCGGGGGCAACATGAACTCCGGGGTGGATCCTTCCGTCCTGATCGGGAAGACGCGCTGGGAAGCCGGCGCGGAGCCGGTCAACAGCACCTGGGACGAGCACCGCAGGCTGCTCGAAGCGCATGAGCCGTTCCACGGCCTCGAGCTGCGACGGGCAGACAAGTCCGGGCAGGAATTTTACTTGATCGTGAACGGCGTACCGGTCTTTGACGCGAACCGAGTCTTCAAGGGATATCGCGGCATCGGCCGCGACATCACTGCGGGCAAGCGCGCCGAGCAGCTGCTGAGGCTCGAGCATGCCCTGCTGCGCGAGAGCGAAGAGCGTTTCCGCGGCCTGATCGAGCTGTCCTCGGACTGGTACTGGGAACAGGACGAGAATTTCAGGTTCACGCTGGTCTCGGACAATCTCCACGATAAAACGCAGCGAGCGGGGCAAGCCGAGCTCGAGAAGACGCGCTGGAGCGTCCCCGCGCTCAAGATGACTGAGCAGGACTGGATTGAGCATCGCGCGGTGCTCGAGTCGCGTCAGCCGTTCCGCGACCTGGAGCTGCGCCGGACGGATCGCCGCGGCAATGTCCACATCGCGAGCGTCAGCGGCAAACCGATCTTCGACGCGGACGGCAAATTCAAAGGCTACCGCGGAGTCGGCCGGAACATCACCGCGAGCAAGCAGGCCGAAGAAAAGGTCAGGACCTCGGCGCTGCAGCAGCGCCTGATCGCGGAGCTGGGCCGGCAGGCGCTCGCGAGCAGCGATCTCGCGGACGTGCTGAACCGGGCCGTGGAGCTGGTGTCGGTAACGCTAAAGGCCGATTGCTGCGACGTGCTGGAACTCGAAGCGGATAAAAAGCAGCTGATTTACACGGCGGCGGCCGGATGGCCGAGGGAATGGGTCGGAAAGCGGACGGTCCTGGTCAGGCCGGGCAGTCAACCGGAGTACGTCCTTTCGCGCGGCGAGCCCGTCGTCGTCGAGGACGAAACGAAGGAAACCAGATTCGTGCCCTCGCGGCTGCAGGAATTCGGGGTGCGCAGCGGAATGCGCGTACCTCTGATCGGCACCCAAGGGGTGTTCGGAATACTCAGCGCGCACGCGTTGCAGCCGCGTCGCTTCTCGCCGGACGACGTCAGTTTCCTCCAGAGCGTCGGCAACATCCTTGCCGTCGCAATGGAACGCAAGAACGCCGAGGACCGTCTCGCCTACCTCGCGCAGTTCGACACGCTCACCGGTCTGCCGAACCGGCACCTATTCCACGACCGCCTGCTGCAGACGATGGCGCAGGCGAAGCGCAGCGGGCATCCGATGGCGATGCTCTTTGTCGACCTCGACCGCTTCAAGCTGGTGAACGACACTCTCGGGCACGGCGCGGGCGACAAGCTGCTCAAGGAAGCGGCGGCGCGCCTGTCGCGGTGCGTGCGCACCGGTGACACGGCGGGCCGCTTCGGCGGGGACGAGTTCGGCGCGATCCTCATGGACCTCGCCAAGCCGGGCGACGCAGGGCTCGTGGCCCAGAAGATCCTCGACGCCCTCGCGCAGCCTTTCAACCTGGACGGCCAGGACGCCTTTATCTCCGCGAGCATCGGCATCACGCTGTTTCCGAACGACGGCGACAACCCCGAAGCGCTCGTCATGAACGCCGATACCGCGATGTACCGGGCCAAGGAACAGGGACGCAACATCTATCAATTCTTCACCCGCGAGATGAACGAGCGCGCGCTGCAGCGCGTGCAGATGGAAGCGGCGCTGCGCCGGGCGCTGGAGCGCAAGGAATTCCTGCTGCACTACCAGCCCAAAGTCGACCTGAAAACGGGGAAGATCTGCGGTCTCGAGGCGCTGTTGCGCTGGCGGCACCCGGAAAAGGGCGTCGTGCTACCGGGCGAATTCGTCCCGATCCTGGAGGACGCCGGCCTCATAGTCCAAGTGGGCGAGTGGGCGATCCGCGAGGTGTGCGCGCAAATCAACGCATGGCGCGACGCTTCGTTTTCCGTTCCACCCGTCACCGTGAACCTGTCCGCGCGCCAGTTCCAGCAGAAGGACCTCGAGTCCACCGTGCGGCGCATCCTGCGGGAAACACGCGTCGCGCCGGCGTTTCTCCAGTTCGAGCTGACAGAATCGCTCCTCATGCAGGAGCCGGAGGCGGCGGCGCGCACGCTGCGCGGACTGCGGGAGTCGGGCGTCAAGCTTTCCGTGGACGACTTCGGCACCGGCTACTCGAGCCTTGCCTACCTCAAGCGCTTTCCGCTCGATTCCCTCAAGATCGACCGCACCTTCATCCGCGACATCACCACCGACCCGGAGGACGCCGCTATCACGCTGGCGATCATCGGCCTCGCGCACAACCTGAACGTGAAGGTCGTCGCGGAGGGAGTGGAGACCCGCGAACAGCTCGAGCTGCTCCGGAAGAACGGCTGCGACGAAATCCAGGGCTATCTCTTCTCGATGCCGACGACCGCCGACGCGTGCGCGCGGATGCTGCACGAGGGGCGCCAGCTGGACTGAAACAGGCGCTGCGCGCCGGGTCCAGACTCCCGTCTAGACCTTGGCGTGCCCCGAAACTTCGGCGCCGGCATCTGACCGAAGCCGTGCGTGGAAAAAGAGCGACGCCGCCGAGATGAGCGCAACGGCAAGGAAGGCGGGCCAGAAATCGGAAGCGACGACCGTGCCGTGGCCCTGCAATGCGCTCGAGAGCTGCAGCGCGTAGGCGCCCACCGCGACCCCGAGGCTCTGCGCGAGCCGCTGCGCCATGCTCGCGATGCTCGAGGCCTGGCTCATGGTCTCGCGGTGGATCTCCGCGAACGAGATCGCTTGAAGCGAAGTGAACTGCAGCGAGCGCAGGCACCCCGACACAAGCAACACGGCGAAGATGACGAAATGCGGTGTCGCCGCGGTGAAAAGGCCGAATACGGCGACGGCCGCGGACGCCACGGCCGCGTTGGCCGTCAGCACGCTGCGGAATCCGAAGCGCCTGAGGATCGCCGCGGTCAGGGTCTTCATGAACATCGCCCCGGCCGCGGTCGCGCAGGTGAGCAGGCCGGACTGCAGCGGATCGAGCCCGAAGCCGAGCTGAAGCAGCATCGGCAAGAGAAACGGCGTCGCGCCGACACCGATGCGGAAAAGGCTTCCCGCCACGATGCCGGTGTAAAACGTCGGGAGTTTCAACAGGGACAAATCGATCAGCGGGTGCTCCGCGCGCCGCGCGTGCCACGCGTAAGCCGCGAGGGCGAGCGCGCCCGCGACGATACACGCCGCGGTGACGGCGCCGGGGAGCAGATGGCCGCCGAGCGCGGACAAGCCCAGCATCAGCACCGAGAGCCCGACCCCCGAAAGCGCGAAGCCGCGCAGATCGAGCGCCGGAGTCTCGGGATCGCGTACGTTCTCGATGTGGCGCAGGACGAGCACCAGGCCGAGCACGCTGATCGGCACGTTGATGATGAAGATCCAGCGCCAGTGGAAATACAGCGTGATCGCGCCGCCGAGCGCGGGCCCGACGACCGGGCCGATCAGCGCGGGAATCGTAAGATAGTTGAGCGCCTCGAGGAGACCGCTCTTCGGCACGGCGCGCAGCAGCACCAAGCGCCCGACCGGCACCATCATCGCGCCGCCGATTCCCTGCAGGAAGCGCGCGGCGACGAAGGCGGCGAGCGTGCTCGAGCCCGCGCACAGGAGCGAGCCGCCCATGAACACCGCGATCGCGCTCGCGAACACGGTGCGCGAGCCGACGCGGTCGGCGACCCAACCGCTGATCGGGATGAAAACGGCGAGGCCGACGAGATAGGAGGTGAGTGCGAGCTTCAGCGCGAGCGGGTTCTCGCCGAGGTCTTGTGCGATCGCGGGGAGCGAAGTCGCGATCACCGTCGAGTCCATGTTCTCCATGAACAGGGCACAGGCGACGATGAGCGGGATCAGGACCGTGCGCTGCATTTCCGGATTACCGCTTCACGTGCGACACGAATCCCGCTGCTCGCGAACGCGAGCGTCCCCAAGACAAGGGGAAAACCTACTTGACCAGCCCTTCGGCCTTGAGCGTTTCCTGCACCTTCGGGCGAGCGCCGACGCGATCGAAGAGGGCCTTCGCATTCGGCCACTTCGCGAGGTCGATGTCGTGCAGCTTGGTCCAGTTGAGGATGTTGAACAGGTAGACATCCGCCACGCTGAATTTGCCGCCCATTGCGTATTGCCCGCCCTGGAGCATTTTCTCCAAGGCGTCCATGCGCCGCGTGACGACGCCTTTCTGCACTTCCTTCATCTCCGGGGTCATCTTCGGATTGAAGAGCGCGCCGATCTGCTTGTGCACCTCCGACGAGATGAAATTCATCCACTCCATCAGGCGGTAGCGGTCCATCGTTCCCGCCTTGGGCGCGAGCCCCGAATCGGGCTTCTGGTCGGCGAGATACTGGGCGATCACGCCGACCTCGGTCAGCACCTGCCCGTCGTCGAGCTTGAGCGCAGGCACGTAACCCTTCGGGTTGATTTTCCAGTAATCGTCGCCCTTCTCGGTTTTCTTGTTGGGAATGTCGACTTTCTCCAGATCGAACTTGTGGCCGGTTTCGCGCAGCACGATATGCGGGGTCATCGAGCAAGCGCCGGGAGCGTAATAGAGCTTCATGCGGGATTCCTTTCCGTGGATTTGCTTCGAAACGGACGTGGGAGTGGCACGCCCGGAAATTTTACCGCAAGAGGCGGTTCGGCGCGGAGCGGCGTATCATCGAATTTCCCGGACGACGTGACGTGAGCACGGACACCTTCGCCCTTCTCAAGCCCCATACCCGCGACCTCGGCGGGTTCTCGGTGCGGCGCGTGCTGCCGGGCATGCCGCACCAGATGGTGGGGCCCTTCATCTTCTTCGATCACATGGGGCCGGTGGCGTTCGCTCCGGGTGAGGGCATCGACGTGCGCCCGCATCCGCACATCGGCCTCGCGACCGTGACCTACCTTTTCGAAGGCGAGATCGTGCATCGAGACAGCCTCGGCACGGTGCAATCGATCGCCCCCGGGGACGTGAACTGGATGACCGCGGGCGGCGGCATCGTGCATTCGGAGCGCACCGGGCCGGAGCCGCGCCGCGCGGGTGCGCGCGTGCAAGGCATCCAGACCTGGGTCGCGCTGCCGAAAGCGAACGAATTCGCCGAGCCCGCCTTCGCGCATCATCCCAGGGCGGCGCTGCCGCGCGTGACGGCGCCGGGTGCCGAGCTTCGCGTCATCGCGGGCACGGCGTTCGGGAAGCGTTCGCCCGTGGCGGTATTCTCGCCGACGCTCTACGTCGCGGCCGAAATGCAGCCCGGAAGCGCCTTCGAGCTCGACGCCGAGCACGAAGAGCGCGGCGTGTACGCGGTGGAGGGCGACATCAGCGTGGGCGGCAAGCCCGTGCCGCAGCAGCACATGGCCGTGATCGAGAGCCGCGCCGCCGTCGAGGTGCGCGCCGCGACGCGCGCGCGCGTGATGCTCGCGGGCGGCGCGAAGATGGACGGCGAGCGCTTCATCTGGTGGAACTTCGTTGCGAGCTCGCGCGATATCATCGAGGAAGCGAAGGAGCGCTGGCGCGATCAGCGCTTCGATCCGGTGCCCGGGGAGACGGAGCTCATTCCGCTGCCGGACGGGTAAGCGGATCGGCCTCGCGAAGCGGCGTCCGGCCACGTGCAGTAGACTGTTCGACGAGACCGGAAGGATCCGGCACCGTCTGCCGAATTCATGCGCGACCCCGCTCCCGTCACGATCCACCTCAAGGACTACGCACCGCCCGCGTTCCTGATCGAAACGGTCGATCTCGACGTCGAGATCTTCGAGGAGCACGCGCGCGTGCGCTCGCGGCTCGCTGTTTCGCGAAATCCAAAGGCCACCGACCCGCGCGCCCCGCTCGTGCTCGACGCCGAGGAGCTGGAGCTCGAGTCGGTCGCGCTCGACGGCCGCGCGCTCGCCGCCGGCGAGTATGCGGCGCAGCCGGGGCACCTCACCCTCGCCAGGGCGCCGGCGCGCTTCGTGCTGGAAACCGCGTGCGAGACCTATCCGCGCAGGAACACGAAGCTCACCGGGCTGTATGCGGCGGAGAGCGGGTTCTTCACGCAGTGCGAGGCGGAGGGTTTTCGCCGCATCACTTACTTCATCGACCGGCCGGACGTCATGGCGAAGTACACCGTGACGATCCACGCCGACCGCGAAAGATACCCGGTGCTGCTCTCGAACGGGAATCTGATCGCACGCGGGATTGACTCCCCCCTTAGGCATTGGGTCCGGTGGCAGGACCCCTTCCCCAAGCCCTGCTATCTCTTCGCCCTGGTCGCCGCGAAGCTCGACAAGCTCGAGGACCGGTTCGTCACGCGTTCGGGCCGGCAGGTGCGCCTCGCGATCTACGTCGATCCGGGCAAGCTCGACCAGTGCGGCTTCGCGATGCAGGCATTGAAGCGCGCGATGAAATGGGACGAGGACGTGTTCGGGCTGGAAGTCGATCTCGACAACTACTCGATCGTCGCGGTCGGGGACTTCAACATGGGCGCGATGGAGAACAAGGGCCTCAACATCTTCAACACCCGGTACGTGCTCGCACGGCCCGACATCGCGACCGACGCGGATTTCCTCAACATCGATCGCGTCGTCGCGCACGAGTATTTCCACAACTGGACCGGCAACCGCGTCACCTGCCGCGACTGGTTCCAGCTGTCGCTGAAAGAGGGGCTCACCGTGTTCCGCGATCAGGAGTTCGGCGCCGACCTCTACTCGCGCGCGGTCGAACGCATCCGGGAAGCGCGCGGACTGCGCGCCGCGCAGTTCGCCGAAGACGCCGGGCCCATGGCGCACCCGGTGCGCCCGGCCTCCTACATGGAGATCAACAATTTCTATACGAGCACCGTATACGAGAAAGGCGCCGAGGTCGTGCGCATGATCCGCACGCTGATCGGGCGGGAGAATTTCCGCAAGGGCATGGACCTCTATTTCGCGCGCCACGACGGGCAGGCGGTGACTTGCGACGATTTCGTGCGGGCGATGGCCGACGCCGCGGGTGCAGACCTCTCGCAATTCATGCGCTGGTACGACCAGGCCGGCACGCCCGTCCTCGAAATCAAGGGCGAGTACGACGCGGCAGGAAGGCGCTACGCGCTCGCGGTGAGGCAGTCCTGCCCGCCGACGCCCGGGCAGGAAGTGAAGCTGCCGTTTCACATTCCGCTCGCGGTCGGGCTCATCGGGCCCGATGGAGGCGACCTGCTCGCCGGAGGCACGCGCGTGTTGTCGCTGCGGCAGCCGGAGGAGCGCTTCGTCCTCGAAAACATCGCGGCGAGGCCGGTGCCGTCGCTCGCTCGCGATTTCTCCGCGCCCGTGATCGTCAAGTATGAATACACCGAGGCCGAGCTCACGCACCTGATGGCGCACGATTCGGACGCCTTCAACCGCTGGGAGGCTGGCCAGCGGCTTGCGCTCGGCATCATGCTGCGCGGAATCGAAGCGTCCGGACGCGAGAACGAAGCACCGAAAGCTTTTGTAGAGGCTGTCGCGCGCCTGGTCACCGACGCATCCGGGGATCCCGCTTTTGCGGCCGAGGCGATCGTGCTCCCTTCCGAAAGCTACATCGCCGAGCAGATGGCGGTGGTCGATCCGGACGCGATCCACGCGGTGCGCGACGCGCTGAGACGGCGCCTTGCCGCCGCGCTCCGAGAGGAACTGCTCGCGGTCTACCGCGCGCACCGGGTCCCCGGCCCTTACTCGCCCGATGCAGTCTCGGCCGGCAAACGTGCGCTCAAGAACACCGCGCTCGGGCTTCTCATGGAGCTCGACGACGCCCGCATGCGCGCGCTATGCCTGAAGCAGTTCGAGGCGGCGGACAACATGACCGACGCGCTCGCCGCGCTTTCGATGCTTGCAAACTGCGACTGCCCCGAGCGAGCGGGCGCGCTCGACGCGTTCTACGGAAAGTGGAAGGACGAGCCGCTCGTGGTGGACAAGTGGCTGGGCGTGCAATCGACGACCCGCCTGCCCTCGGCGCTCGCCGACGTGAGGCGCCTGATGGCGCATCCGGCATTCAACATCAAGAATCCGAACAAGGTCTACGCGCTGATCGGCGGCTTCCGCGGCAACCAGGTCCGTTTTCACTCGGCGGACGGCTCGGGCTACGCGTTTCTCGCCGAGCAGGTGATCGCGCTCGACGCGATCAACCCGCAGGTCGCGGCGCGCATGGCGCGCGGCTTCGACCGCTGGAGGAAGTTCGACGCCGGGCGCCGGGCGCACGCGGGCGCGGCGCTCGAGCGCATCCGCGACGCGAAAGGCACTTCGAAAGGCGTGCTCGAAATCGCGACCCGCGCGCTCGCCTAGCGCCTCGCTATCGCGCTTCAGTTCGCCCGCGCACCATCGCGACCTTGTCCTGGACGCGCACGTCGAATCGAGACACGTTCACCACCATGCGCTCGTGCGTGCCGTCGCCGATGGGTTCTTTTTCATCCTTCACGGATACGCTGAACGTGACCGCGCGCCCTTCCACCTTCACGACCTCGACCTCGGCGCGCACGCGCATGCCCACCGGCGTGGCGGCGAAGTGGCGGATGTCCAGACGCGTGCCGAGCGACTGGTGACCGGCAGGGAGCAGGTTCTCGATCGCGGCGAGCGCCGCGGCCTCGATCACGTTGATCATGACGGGCGTCGCGAGGACGTGAACCCGCCCGCTGCCCACGCGCGGCGCGGTGTGCTCCTCTCTCACCACGAGATCCGCAGTGCCCTTCAGGCCGGGTTTCAGGTTTGCTGCCGCGTTCACCGGATTCTCCAGCGTGCATAATAGCGCCGTAAGGGAACTCGATAGGGAACTTTCGATGAGACCCAGCCTGAAACCCGGACTCGCTCGCACCAGGAAACTCACGGTCGATGAGTCGCGCGTCATCGACTTCATGGGCGAGGACTGCCGCGTCTATGCGACGCCGCGCATCATCAGCGACGTCGAGTACACCTGCCGGAACTTCCTGATCGAGCACCTCGACCCGGGCGAGGACTCGGTCGGCACCAAGGTCAACTGGGAGCACGTGGGCCCGGCGCTGCTCGGCGCCGAAGTGACCATCTCGATCAAGCTCGTCAGCGTGGAGGGCAGGCGCGTGACCTTCGAGGCCGCGGTGAACGACGGCGCGGACGCGGTGGCGCGCGGCACGCACGAGCGTTTCATCGTGGAGGTGCAGAAGGTGCGCGAGCGGCTGCTGAAAAAGAAAGCGGGGCGGAATTGAGCGTGCGCGTCGGCATCCTCGGAGGGAGCGTCGTGTACGAGGAGTGAAGTAAACTCCCTCGTCAAAGGGGTGGATCAGGACGCGCGCCTCTTCAGCGCCTCGAGCATCGGCGTGATCAGATCCATCGGCACCGGGAAGACGATGGTCGAGGCCTTGTCGCCGGCGATGTTGCTGAGCGTCTGCAGGTAGCGCAGCTGCATCGCCTCGGCCTGCTTCGAGAGCATCTGCGCCGCCTGCAGCAGCTTTTCGGAAGCCTGCAGCTCGCCCTCGGCGTGGATGATCTTGGCGCGGCGCTCGCGCTCCGCCTCGGCCTGGCGCGCGATCGCGCGCACCATCGTCTCGTTCAGGTCCACGTCCTTGATCTCGACGTTCGAGACCTTGATACCCCAGGCCTCGGTCTGGGCGTCGAGAGTCTTCTGGATGTCGATGTTCAGCTTCTCGCGCTCGGCGAGCATCTCGTCGAGCTCGTGCTTGCCGAGCACCGCGCGCAGCGTCGTCTGCGCGAGCTGGCTCGTGGCATTGAGGAAGTCCGCCACCTGAATCACGGCGTTCTGGGGATCGACGACCCGGAAATATACCACCGCGTTCACCTTCACCGAGACGTTGTCGCGCGAGATCACGTCCTGTGGCGGCACGTCGAGCACCACGGTGCGCAGGTCCATCCTCACCATCTGCTGGATCACAGGCCAAACCACGATGAGCCCGGGCCCCTTCACCATCCAGAAGCGCCCGAGCTGGAAAACTACGCCCCTTTCGTACTCGCGCAGGATCCTGATCGACCAGACGACCAGGATGAAGACGAGTATCAGCACGCCGAGGCCGAAATTGAAAACCATGGTCACTCTCCCTTCGTCGAGTCGGGGACAACTTCGAGATGCAGGCCGTCCATCGCCGTCACGTGCACGCGCTGGCCCGCCTTGAGCGGCGCTGCGCTGCTGATGCGCCAGGTCTCGCCGTGGACGCGCGCCCAGCCTTCGCGCTCGCAGTCCTCGAGCACGACGCCTGAGCTGCCGATCAATTCCTCGCGCCCGCTCACGACCGGCCGCCTTCGGGCCTTCAGCATCATACCGACGGCGAGGAAAAGGAACGCCGCCCCGGCGGCGGCGACACCGAGCACGAGCGAGAACGGAACGCCGTAGCCGGGGATGTCGGTGTCGATGAGGATCACCGAGCCGATCACGAACGCGATCGCCCCGCCGATTCCGAGCGACCCGTAGGCCGGGAAAAACAGCTCGCCCGCCATGAAGGCGAGCCCCAGGAGCATGAGCGCGAGGCCGGCATAGTTGACCGGCAGCAGGTGAAACGCGTAGAGCGCGATCAGCACGCAGATCGCGCCGACCACGCCCGGGAACACCAGTCCGGGGTTGGAGAACTCGAACACCACCGCGTAGATCCCGACCAGGATGAGGATATAGGCGATGCTCGGATCGGTGATGACCGAGAGAAACCGCGTGCGCCAGTCGGGCTCGACCGCCGTCGCGGCGACGCCGGCCGTCTCGAGCACGCGCTCCTTGCCCTGCGCCTCGAGCTTGCGGCCGTCCAGCCGCCCGAGCAGCGCGGGAACGTCCTCGGCGACGAGGTCGATCACGCGCTCCTTCAGGGCTTCATTCGCAGGAAGGCTCACCGCCTCGCGCACCGCCCGCTCGGCCCAGGCGGCGTTTCTGCCGCGCATTTGCGCGAGACCGCGGATATACGCGGCGGCGTCGTTCACCTGCTTGCGGGTCATCGTGCTCGACGAGCCGCCGCTTTCGCCTTTTTCCGCCTTGCCGGCCTTGCCATCGGATTTGTCGTCGCCGTCCTTCGCGCCGCCCCCCGGCGCGCCGATCGCGACCGGCGTCGCCGCGCCGAGATTGGTCGCCGGCGCCATCGCCGCGATGTGGCTGGCGTAGAGAATGTAGGTCCCGGCGCTCGCCGCGCGCGCTCCCCCCGGCGCGACGTAAGCCGCCACCGGCACCGGAGAGGCGAGGATGTCCTTGATGATGGCGCGCATCGAGGTGTCGAGGCCGCCCGGGGTGTCCATCTGCAGCACCACCAGTTGCGCGCCCTGTTTTTCCGCGTTCTCGATGCCGCGGTGCACGTAATCGGCCGTGGCCGGGCCGATGGCGCCGTTGATGGTCAGCAGGATCACCGGCGCGCCTGCCGCCCGGGCCCAGAGCGGCCAAAGCGCGCACAGTGCAATCAGTACGTTACGCCAACGCAAGGGTCGTCTCCGGGCTCAAGCCTGCTGCGCGATGAACGGCGCTCCGTGGAGGAATCGGCCGCGCACCCGCCTTCGACGTCCGTTCCATCGCGCAGAAAGTAAAGCCGCGTGCGCAGTGTCGGCCTCTGCATCACTATAGTCTTTTCGTCGACTTGGCGCGCCGCCGCACGGCGCGGTCCGGAACCCTCTGGACTTCCGGCGGCGATCGCAGTACCTTCAGCGGCAGAAGAACAAGCAGGCCGAGTCCATTTACCTTATACCGACGCGTTCCCACGCCGCAGCGCGCACCGGGCCTTTTCTCAACGGAGGAATCATGTCGAAGAAATCACTTCTGTCCTTGATCGCGAGCGCTCTCTATTGCTGCGCATTTCCCGGCTGGGGCCAGGGGTCATCCGACAAGGGCAAGCAAATGGTCGACGCCCATTGCAATAGTTGCCACGCGCTGACCGCGCGCACCGGCTCCGGATATGACGCCAAGGGCTGGCGCACGGTCATGCGCATGATGACCAATCAGGGTGTGGTGCTCGCGAAGAACGAGATTGCGCCGATGACGGCTTACCTGATCAAGGCTTATCCGGAAAAAGGCCAGCCGGCCGCCGCGATCGCCAAGGGACCGCTCAAGGTCTCGATGAAGATCTGGAAGGCGCCCACGCCGGGTTCGCGGCCGCACGATCCGCTCGCTGCGCGGGACGGTTCGCTCTGGTACACGGGCCAGATGGCCAATGTGCTCGGCCGAGTCGATCCGAAGACCGGCAAGGTCAAGGAATACCCTCTCAAGACCGCTCACTCCGGACCGCACGGCCTGAAGGAGGACAACGACGGCAACATCTGGTACACGGGCAACACCGGCGCGCTGATCGGCAGGCTCGACCCGAAGACGGGCGCGGTCACCGAGTACCCGATGCCCGACCCGCAGGCGAAAGACCCGCACACCCTGATCTTCGATAAGGCCGGTATCCTGTGGTTTACGGTCCAGAACGCCAATCGTATCGGGCGGCTCGACCCGAAGACGGGCGAAATCAAGCTGCTGACGCCGCCCACGCCGAAGTCGCGCCCTTACGGCATGGCCGTCGACTCCAAGGGCACGATCTTCGTCGTCCAGTTCGGCACCAACAGCGTGGCCGCGGTGGACCCGGCGACCCTGCAGATCAGGGAGTACAAGCTGCCCGATGCCGGCGCGCGTCCCCGCCGCATCGCGATCACGAGCGACGACATCGTCTGGTACACCGACTACGCGCGCGGCTATCTGGGCCGGCTCGACCCGGCGACCGGGAAGGTTTCCGAGTGGCAGTCGCCGAGCGGGCCGAAGTCCGCTCCCTACGGCATCTCGGCGATCCACGACATCCTCTGGTACAGCGAATCCGAGGCTAAGCCGAACACGGTCGTGCGCTTCGATCCCAAGACCGAGAAATTCCAGAGCTGGGCGATCCCGGGCGGCGGCAACATCGTGCGCAACACTTCGGTCACGAAAGACGGCAACTTCGTTCTGGCCAACAGCCTGGTCAATACCGTGACCCTGGTACGAATCCCGAGGTGAAGCCATAAGACGCGGAGCGCGCGGCAGGAGGTATCCGCCGCGCTCTCTTTTTGGAGGATGGGGTGAGCGGAGAAAATACTGTGATCTCCGGTGCGACCCGCACGCGCCGCGATTTGCTCGCCGCCGCCGCGGCCGCGCCGCGCTTTCGGGCCGCGCGGCTGAGACGCTTCATCACCGCTGCGCTGCTCGCCGTCGGCCTGCCCGAGAAAGACGCCGCCATCTGCGCGGACCTGATGGTGCGCGCGGATCTGCAGGGCGCCGACGGCCACGGGATATTTCGCCTGCCGCAGTACGTGCGCCGCATCAAGGGCGGCGCGGTAAACGTCAAGCCTCGCGTGCGCGTCGCGCGCGAGGCGGCCGGCATGGCGCTCGTCGACGGCGACAACGGCATGGGACACGTGGTGATGAGCTTCGCCGCCCGCACCGCGATCCGAAAAGCGAAGTCCGCCGGCGCCGCCTGGGTGGGCGTGAAAAACAGCAACCACGCCGGGCCGGCGTCGCTCTACGCGGCGATGCCGCTCGAGCACGACATGATCGGGCTGTACATCGCCGTGGGCAACGCCAACCACATGGCGCCCTGGGGCGGAATCGACCTGCTCCTCTCGACCAATCCTATCGCGATCGCCGTGCCGGGACGCGAGGGCCCGGTCGTGCTCGACATGGCCACCACCGTCGCCGCCTACGGCAAGGTCAAAACGGCGGCGCAGCGCGGAGATACGATGCCCGAGGGCTGGATGATCGACCACACTGGCCGCCCGCTCACCGATCCGAAGCGCTCGGGCGAGGGACTGCTCGTGCCGATCGGCGGCTACAAGGGTTATGGCCTTGCGCTCATGTTCGGCCTGCTCGCGGGGACACTCAACGGTGCGGCGATGGGAAGCGAGACGATCGACTTCAACGCCGACGACGTGAGCGCGACCAACACCGGCCACGCGATCGTCGCGCTCTCGATATCCCGCTTCGGCAAGGTCGCCGAGTTCAAGCGGCGCGTGGACAAGGTCGTGCGCGAGCTGCGGGGCTCGCGGCACATGCCCGGCGTGGAGCGCATCTGGCTTCCCGGCGAACAGAGCCGCGCGAAGTTCGAGGAGCGCTCGAGGCTCGGCGTGCCGCTGCCCGAGCCCTTGCGGGCGAGCCTCGACAAACTTGCCGGTGAGCTGAAGATCGCCGCGCTCAAAGCCTAGCGGAGCGAACCATGAATAAACCGATCGAAACGGTCCTCATCTACGGCTACGGCGTCATGGGGCGCGGCGTGGCGAAGACCTTCGCCGACGCAGGCTTCACCACTCTCGTGAAGAGCCGCCGCGCGGGCAAGCTCGCCGGGCTGCCGTCGAAGACGACCGCGGTCGAGAGCCTGCCCAGGGAAGCTCCGGACCTCGTCATCGAATTCGTTCAGGAGGACGTGCGCGTCAAGCAAGCGGTGTACGCGGAGATCGAGTCGGCGTATTCGGGCGATGCAGCGAACGATGCGCCGCTGATCGCGACCGGGACCTCGGGGCTCGATCTGGTCGAGCTGGCGCGCGAGATGAAGCGCCCCGAGCGCTTTCTCGGCGTCCACTATTTCATGCCGGCCGACGCCGCGCCGGTGGTCGAGGTGATGGCGGGCCTCGCCACGCCGCGCGCCGACGTGGACCGCGTGGCGGACGCGCTCAAGCGCACCGGCAAGGAGCCCGTGGTGCTGTACAAGCCCATCGTCGGCTTCCTCATCAATCGCCTGCAGCACGCGATCCTGCACGAAGCCTATTACCTGATCGAGGCCGGCGTCGCCTCGGCAGAGGACATCGACCACGCCGCGCGACGGATTCTCGCGCCGCGCATGTGCCTGAACGGCCTCATCCAGCAGAAGGACATCAGCGGCCTCAAGATCCACGCCGACGCGCAGCGCTCGATCGTGCCGCGCCTGTTCCACAACGGCGCGCCGAACCTCATGCTCCAGACGATGGTGGCTCTGGGCCGGACCGGGCTCTCCGCCGGCAAAGGCTTCTACGACTGGAGCGGCTGCGACGCCGAGGCGGTGCGTAGGCAGGCCTCGGGCCAGCTCGCGAAGCTGCTCGAATTCCTGAAGAGCGGGATCGGCGCCCCCGCGCCCGGGACGCAGCCGAAAGCGGTTTCGAAGTGAATATGCTTTCTGAAAGCTAGCGGCTCGACGGAGGGGTCAGGCTTCGCGCTTTCTCCGAAAGGGAACCCAGGACATCGTCGAGTCAAGTTCCCGCGTTTTGATGTACCAGAAGGCGCTGAACGCCCAGACGCCGACGGCTTCGAACCAGAACGCTGCTCGATGTACGCAAAGCGAGCGGACAAAGTCAGCCGAGAAGAACCTCGAAATTATGGCGAGCGCGACGGATCCGATCATGACGCCGGAACACACGCGGTAGAGTGTCCTGAAGCGCTTCCTGCGATTCTCGTCGCGTATCTCCCTTAGTGTGTGCTCGGACATAAAGATGCAGACTACGAAGATGCAGGCAAAGAACACTACTGCGAATACACCGTGCGCCGAGACAGATGGGCCGCTGCAATCGCCCGTTCTGTGTATGGGAAAGAATGCGAGGCCAGCTGCGGAGAATCCCGCGGCGTCGAGAAGCCAGTCTTCGAAATTGCTACGGCCCTTATAGAGGATCAAAAAAACCGCGACGGCGCATAGAACCCCGACAAAGAGGTTTCGTTCGGGGTCCAGAGTCCAGTAGTACATGCTGATGGATGTCTGAAACTCGGTTCTCCCGAGTATCAAGCTGGAGACTAGGAACGCCGCTGGAAATGCCGCGCCCAGCAGCGCCATCCCCCGTCGTTGAATGAGAAAAGACCTTGCCAGGTACGAGCGGTTGTCTGCGGGGCTCTGCATTTCGTCCTCACTGTGCGTCAAAGAATGCGACGTGGCGGCCGTTGAGGGCCTGCCGTGCGGCTCATGCACTCCTAGTAGCCGAGCTTCAATTCGCCCGCGGACGTTCCTTTCACCTTGCCGTCTTTCAGCCATTAAGTCCCGAAGAGCGATCAGCGCTTCTATGAATCCCGCGCGAAAGAGCGGGTTCTCCGCGTTCTTGGCCGAGAAGAAATCCATCCCCAGAAGCTTGTCCATACAGCGGATGTCGTCCTCGATCTCTCCCTTGTCCCACTTGTCCATGCGGTCGATAAAGCCAGCTAACGTTCGCGGTTAGGCGCGCGGTGCGTGGCGCTAAGCGCCACGCGCAACGCGTCGCTCTGAACTGCGCGGCTAGCGCTCATCCTCAATACGTTCGAACTGCAACAGTACAGGAGCATGGTGGTGTCCAGTATGCGCGCCAAATAATGTGCCGCGTAGCCGGACCGGTTGCCGTAAGTAAGGACGAAGCCGGTCGTACCCTTCCTTATTCAGCACCAGCTGAACTAGTCGGACATTCCGCTGGGGATCAGAAAGGTCGTCCCCGGCCGTACAAATCGCCTTTGCTAGCAAAAGATAAAACCCGGTTTCCGGGCGATCACCTTTTGCGACGCTTTCGTAATTCGGAGGCCCCGCATAGGTGCGTCGTTGGAGCTTGCCCTCCAAA
>WNGN01000546.1_pt1 | contig 25361 bp, 22 predicted proteins | sample 5400561 | NCBI WGS metagenome assembly WNGN01 (sample SAMN13153379, study PRJNA577476) | soil metagenome | isolation source: 115 cm soil or saprolite under Garry oak tree replicate 2 | place: USA:California | collected 2016-06-15 | reverse complement strand
CGACACCATGGTGGAGGCCGCTGTAGCGAAGACGTATGTCAGCGAGGCGGCGGTCCGGACCCAGCTCGACGCGGTGCAGGTCTTCGGTGGGTATGGGTACATGACGGAGTCCGAGATCGAGCGTGGCCTGCGGGACGCCATCGGCGGCACGATCTACTCCGGGACGTCCGAGATCCAGCGACGGATCATCGCTCACGGCCTGGGGCTGTAGGGGCGGTGGAGGTGCCGTGACCTTCCTCCTGCACGATCTACTGAGCGAGGCGGCGAAGGCAGCCGCGGATCGCGAGGCGGTCCGTTGCCGAGGCCGGTTGCTCACGTATGCCGAGCTCGACGAGGCCTCGAACGGGGTCGCCCAGGCCCTCATCGCCGGAGGCGTTCGCCCGGGCGATCGAGTGGGCATCGATCTCCCGAAGCGGGTGGAGACGGTCGCTTGCGTCTACGGGATCCTCAAGGCGGGAGCTGCCTACGTTCCCCTCGATCCCAAAGGGCCGCCCCGCCGGGCGGCGCTGGTGGCGAGCGACTGCACCGTGCGTGCTGTGGTCACCACGCCGTCCCGAGCCCGAGACCTAGAGGAGGCGCTGCGGGAGCAGGGCCACCGGCCCCAGACGCTCCTGCTCCTCGACGACGGCAGCGCAGACGAACGCGCGGACGGGCCCGACGTCATCACGTACGAGCAGGCGGCGGCGTCGGGCGCGAAGGATCCTCAGATCCCGACCATCGAGTCGGATCTGGCCTACATCCTGTACACCTCCGGCTCGACCGGGACACCCAAAGGCGTGATGCTGACCCACCGGAATGCCATGACGTTCATTGAATGGTGCGCTCGGCGGATCGGGGTGGGCCCGGAAGACCGAGTGTCGAATCACGCACCCCTGCATTTCGACCTGTCGATCTTCGACATCTACCTCACGGCACTCGGTCGTGCCACCCTGGTCCTGGTCCCGGAGGACGAGGCGTACATGGCCGCGTCGTTGTGCCGGCTGATCCAGGAGGAGCGGATCAGTCTCTGGTACTCGGTGCCGTCGGCGCTCATGATGCTCTCTCGACTCCGGCCGGACCCTCGGGCCCTGGCCAGCCTTCGGACCGTGGTGTTCGCGGGTGAGGTCTATCCCACGGCGCACCTTCGCGAGCTGCGGGAGCTGGTGCCCCACGCAGTGCTGTGGAACCTGTACGGCCCCACCGAGACCAACGTTTGCACCTATTACCAGGTGAAGGAGCTCCCCGAGGACGACCGAACCATCCCAATCGGGCGCGCGTGCGAGAACACCGAGGTGTTCGCGATCCGGGAGGACGGCGCGGTGTCCGGCGTTGGCGAGGAGGGGGAATTGTGCGTCCGCGGCCCGACCGTGATGAAGGGGTACTGGAAGCGGGCGGAGCGAACGGCCGAGATCCTGGTCACCGACCCGCGGTCGGGAAGCCTGGGCGATCCCGTGTACCGCACCGGCGACATCGTGCGGCTCAGGCAGGACGGGGACTACGACTTCCTGGGCCGGCGAGACCACCAGATCAAGAGCCGGGGCTACCGCATCGAGCTCGGAGAGATCGAAGCGGCGCTGAACGCCCATCCTTCCGTGCTGGTAGGGGTGGCCGTGGCGGTTCCCCACGACGAGTGGGGGACCGAGGTGATCGCTTTCGTCGCTCTTCGCGACGGAGAGGTCCTGTCGGAAAAAGACCTCCGTCGACACGTCGCCCGCAGGCTGCCGCGGTACATGGTGCCCACCCAACTCGAGATCGTTGACGAGCTGCCTCGGACCTCCACCGGCAAGATCGACCGCCAGCGCTTGATCCAGGACGTGGGGACCGGAAGCTCGGCACCGGCATGACGTCCCGCTAAGGGCGGCTGGAGCGAACGAGCTCGGAGAGCGTCACCGGCCGAAGGCCCCTTTCCCGGAGGCCCAGCAGGATGGCTGGAAGGGCCGCCAGCGTGTTCTCTGGCGCTCCCGGGTCGCCGTCGGAATCATGCAGCAGGAAGATGGTTCCGGGCTCGGCGGCATCGAGGATCCGATCCGCGATCAAGTCGGGGGTGGCCTCCTGCTCCCAGTCGCGAGCCCCAGCGGTCCAGAGCGTCCGGCGCATGCCGAGGCGAGAGGTCTCGATCCACGAAGACCTGGGGGAGCACCCGGGTCATCGTCCGGTGGCTGTCGCCATGGCTGGCGAGCTCGTGCCCGGCGTCGGCCATGGCCTTCGCCAAGTGCGGCCACTGCCGGACGTTCATCCCCAGCACGAAGAACGTGGCCCGCTCGCCTTCGAGCGCGGACAGGAACCGTTCGGTGTACCTGGGATCGGGGCCGTCATCGAAGGTGAGGGCGACCAATGGCTGGTCAGTCCGGACTCTCCAGAGGACCATCGAGCCGAGACGGTTCCGGACAAAGGAGACGGAAGCGAACCGGACGCCCCAATAGACGCCGATCGCGGCAAACACCGCGCCGGCGACGACGGATGCGTATCTGGCGGCCTGCCTCAAGCCGTCCTCTTGCGGAAGGTCCCGTGCGTCATCAGGCGGGCCGGCCCGGCCTTTGGCTGGTAGAGATGGTCCTCGAGCGTAACGACAAGCATCGACGGTGGAAGCAGGCTCTCCAGGTAGGAGTGCGTCAGGAACCGGGCCCCTCGCTTCCCCAGGAGCCACCGACCCCGAGCTCGGATGCCGCGATAGGAGAGCAGGGGTGGGAATCGCTTCATCGGCTTGGACGCGAAGAGCTGAAGCACACCGCCAGCCTTCAGCAGCCGGTCGGCTTCTCGGAAGTACACGGGCCAGGCTTCCTTGGGCACGCCCTGGAGGCATCCGCGGTCGAAGATGAGAGAGAAGGCCTCGGATCGCAGAGGCAGGATTGGGACTTCCGCTACCACGAACGACGGGCGCGTTCCCCGTTCTCGAGCGAAGTCCCGGGCTTGGGAGACGGCCCCGAGGGCGATGTCCAGGCCGAGAGCCGGGGAGAAGAACCTCGCGAGGTAGGCCGTTGCGACGCCCGACCCGCAGCCCAGGTCGAGGGCAGCGCCGGCTGGCAGCCCGTCCTCTTCCACCAAACGGGTGAGCTCCGTCGGAGGGGCATCCAGATACCAACAGAACTCGGTTGCGGTCCGCTGCTGCCAACGGCCCTCCCACCGCTTCCGGCGCCGCCCGCTTCCCGACACCGGCGCTCCCCGAAGCTCCCCTTGGGTGCCACCCGCTGGTTGCTCACCCATCACATGCCCTCCTCGAGGGCGATGTTGCGCCCTCGCGTCCGTATTCTGGTCGGCGCTTCCCGGGCCCCGATGAAGCACCGGGTTCAGGCCGCGCCACCGCCAGTCGCTGGTGCGGCGCAGTGACTGGTGGGCTGGTTTCTTCGAGCGGTTCCTCTGGGATCGGCCCAGGACCATCGGGTATCTTCTTCTCGATGCCTGGCCCGTCCTTCTCTCCCACACATGAACTGCGGGCACGTTCCGTCGCCTTCGGCGCCCACCCTACCAGCCTCCGTCCCGCGGACCCTGCAGTAGGCGGAGGCCCCGACGGAACCCGCTGACCCCTCGGTCGAGGCTCCGGCAGGCCCCGGAGCCGCCGAAGGGAGCTCCCGAGGGGACGAGGTGCCGGCGGGAAGGAACGCGTCGGACCTGTCCAGGCTCGTCCGAGGCGGGACCTTCACCCTCGCGGGCAGCATCAGCGGCAGCGTTCTCCGGTTCCTGTCGATCGTGGTCATCACGCGAGGACTGGACGCCGCCCGTGCAGGCGTGCTGTTCGAGGGAATCGCCCTGTTTACGATCGCCAGCAACATCGCTGAGCTCGGGGCTGACACCGGGCTTGTGCGGGCCGTGGCTCGCGACCGTGCGCTTGGACACACCCACGACATCCGCAGGACGGCGGCGGTAGCCCTGTGGCCCGTGCTCGCCATCGGGATCGTGCTCGGCGCCGCCGGGTTCGTTCTCGCTCCACGGCTGGCGGCTGTTCTGATCCACGGGGCACGCCGGGCAGATGGGGTCGCGACGATTCGAGTTCTCTCCATGTTTCTCCCACTCGCCGCCCTGACCACGGTGGCGCTCTCGGGGACCAGGGGCTTCGGCACGATGAGGGCGTATGTGGTGATCCAAAACGTCGCGGTGCCCGCCCTCCGCCCCCTCCTCATGGCAGGGACCCTGGTCGCAGGGCTCGGAATGGTCGCCGTGACCCTTGCCTGGTCGCTACCCGTGGCGGTGGGGTTCGCCGCGGCCCTGGGCGCGCTGTTCGCCCTGGTGGGCGTCGCGGAGCGCCGGGAGCCCCGCGATGCATCCTCCGCGCGGTCGCTGCGTGAGCTGGCCTCTGAGTTCTGGAGATTTTCGGCTCCCCGCGGCCTGTCCGTGGTCTTCGCCGTAGCGCTGGCCTGGCTGGATGTGCTGCTGGTGGGGGCGCTGCGCACGGCGCCGGAGGCGGGCGTCTATGCCACGGTGGCCCGGTTCATCAGCGTGGGCGAGTTCTCGCTACAAGCTGCCAGCCTCGCGATCGCGCCGCAGCTCAGCGCCCTCATCGCCCGTGACCAGTCCGGCCGGGCGCAAATGCTGTTCCAGACGGCCACCTGGTGGCTCATGGCCCCTGCCTGGCCCCTGTACGTCTCGCTGGCCCTGTTCGGGCCGTTCTTGCTGAGGATCTTCGGGGCCCAGTACATCACGGGTAGCACGGCCCTGCTGATCATGGTCCCGGCCATGATTTTCTTCGTGGGCACCGGCAACAACAAGATTGTGCTGCTGATGGGGGGGAAGAGTTCCTGGAGCCTGATCAGCATCGCGTCCGCTCTCCTGATCAATGTGGTGCTGAACTTGATCCTGATCCCGCGGCTGGGCATCAACGGGGCGGCCATCGCCTTCGCCGCGGCGATCGTGGTGGACAACGCCATCGTCACGATAGCGGTCCGGGTCTTCCTGAAGATGCACCCCTTCGGCCGCGGATATCCCATCGTCGCGATCGGATCGATCGTCTGCTACGGGGCGGTTGGCCTCGTGATCAAACTCAGCCTCGGGATCTCCCTGGCTTCGTTCCTGCTCTACGGCGTGGTGGCTACAGAGTTGTACATCGCACTGCTGTGGCGCTTTCGGACCACGCTCAAGCTGCAAATACTGCGGAAGGCGTTCAGGGTGCCGGGCGGGGGGAGAGAAGGCGGAGCGGATCGAACCGACTCCCGCCGAACCACGTGACATCTTCTCTATCCACTGGCTAGCATGAGGTGTCGCGCCCGCGGAGGGACCATGCCAATAGATGAAGCATCGTTGATCCAGCACCGCCGCTATGAGGACGCTCGTACCGGCATCGCCGAGGAGTTCCTTCAGCCTTCATTGGGGCTCGGAAAGACGGTGGCGGTCCTTTCTCGGCCGCTCGGACCGACCCATCCGGTGGGATGGGTCGTCTGCCATTCCTTCGGGCTGGAGCAGATCCACCTGGGCCGCCTCGACGTCACCGTGGCTCGGGCGCTGTCCGCTTCGGGATTCCCGGTTCTTCGCTACCACGGAAGTGGGTATGGCGACAGTGAGTTGGGGATGGAGGTGATCGGCCTCGCTTCGCACGTGGGTGAAGCGGCCGCTGCCGTCGAAGCGCTGAGCGAGCAAACGGGAGTCGGTCGAGTCGGCGTCCTCGGGGCACGCTTCGGTGCAATGGTGGCCGCTCTGGTTGCCGACCGTCTGGACCTGCCGTTCATGGCGCTGTTCGAGCCTACGACGAACGGAGCTCAGTACGTGAGGGACCTTCTGCGGACTCGGCTGTTCGCGGAGATGGCCGGCGGCAAGAACGACGGCGGCGCGCGCGGCATGGATCAGCTGCGCCACGAGCTGGCCGCGCAAGGATGGCTCGACGTGAAGGGATTGCGGCTAGCCCGGGAGGCCTACGACGACATCTCCCAGGTTGACCTAGAGAAGGATCTCCAGCGATTCCGTGGGCGCGCGCTTCTGATCGGGGTCTCCCGAACCGGCAAGGCATCGCCGGCGCTGTCCAGGCTCAGCGACCGTCTGACCGCTCTCGGCGGGGTGAGCTCGCTCGAGGTGGTCCGGCACGCGTTGGCCCCGCAGTTCGGGCAGTTCCACTTCCAGACCGCCGATGGGGGAGTGGTGAAGGTGGACACCCAGTACGAGCTTGACCAGGAGATCGCCCAGAAGTCGGTCGCGTGGACCCTGGGACTTCTGCAGGGCTCTGCACGGATGAATGAGGTGTCCGGATGAGAGAGTTCCCCGTCTTCGTTCCGTTCAAAGATGAGCATGTCTCGGCAACCATAGCCGTCCCCGACGGAGCGCCCCGAGGGCTGGTGCTGATGCTAACCGGGACGGGGGCTCCTCGGAGCCATCGGTTCCAGCTCTGGACCCGGGTGGCAAGGGCCTTGGGCGAGCGAGGGCTGGCGTCGGTGCGGCTTGACTACCTGGGGATCGGCGACAGCACTGGCTCGACTCATGAAGTGGCCCTGCAGGGAACCACGGACATCAGGGCCGCACAGGCCATCGCCCGGTTCGGCCTCGAGGTCTTGGGGATCGATCGCTTGGCCGTCGCCGGCAACTGCTCGGGCGCGACCACCGCACTGTCGGTCGCGGCGGAGATGCCGGAATGCGTCGGGGCGGTTTGCATCCTGACCCGTGTCCTGAATCCGAGCCCTGTGAATCGGATCGTCATCGGCGCGCGCCGGTCCAAGCTCGCCGCCATCGTCCGCTCGAACGCGCTCCTGGACCGGTTGGCCGAGCCGTTCAGGGGGAGGAAGGGAAAGCCCAGCTCGGGGGTAGCCAAGCCCTTCAGCCAGGCGCTGAGACGCAGCCGGCTGCTGTTCCTGTACAGCGTGGTCGATACCGACGCCTATAACGAAAAGGCCATGGCTTACCTCAAACAAATGCTGGCGGCGCTTCCCGAGAAGGATCGTGCCCGGTTCGAGCTCCGGATCATGCCTGTCGGGCCGCTCTCCGGATTCGAGTCGCTCGAGGTTCAACGCTCGGTCATCGACACCACCGTCGAGTGGTTGGACGACTGCTTCGGCGACCTCTCTGTGCCGGCGGGGGGCTCGGACACGTTATCGAGGATCGACTCGGCCTGAGGCCTACGCGTCCCAGCGCAGGTCGCGGCCAACGAATTGGTAGAGCCGCTCGTTGTGCGGCCGGAAGTACGCGAGGAGTCTCTCGCGCATGACGGAGCTCATGGTTCCCGAGCTGAAGGCATTGAACTTCTCGTACTCGGCGAGGTCCCACTTGGGAAGGTCAAGGAACTCCAGGACGCGGCCGAGGACGAGCGAGGGATCGGCGAAGAAGTCCTCCGATCGCTCGATCAGGAACCGGTCCCGCGGATACCGATCCATCCACGTTCTGAGCTGATCGACGTAGATCCCTCGCGCCAGGTACGAGTGGTGATGCCGCTCGAAGCTCGTATACCGCTCGTCCTGGAGCATGCGGTCGAGCTCGCCGCGCAGGCGCTCCGGCTCGCGCTCGATCGCCTCTTCGAAGGAGAGCGGCTCGAATCCTCTTTTGGCCTGGTGCCAGTAATGGGAGAAGGCTCGGTCGACCGGGTTGCGGAGCAGGAGGATGAGCTTCACGTCGGGTAGCAGCTCGGCGACCCGGCGCGGAGCATGAGGGTGGAACATGTAGTCGGGGCTGGACTCGCCCACAAGCAGGCCGTGGCCCTGGGTTCGCTCCACCCGCGACCGATGGCGCGCCGACGGGAAGCGCGAGCGGTACCAGCCGACGCCCCTGTCGTAGAAGAGGTCGAAGAATCGAAGTTCCTTGGTCAATGCGTGGCCGACCGCCGGGTGTCTGACCAGGTACTTGTAGAGGGAGGTGGTCCCGGCCCGTTGTGTCCCGATGATGATGTAGTCGGGGAGCAGTCGGGACCCGCTGGTGAGGAGTGCGTACCCGGCCCAGGTCTTCTTGGCCCCGTCCTTCGCCCACCGAGGAAGCCCTTCCCACACGCGCTGAGCGACCTGACGCTCTTTCACAGAGCGCGCTGGCCGCGGGAGCGCAGCGCCGTGCCCAGAACCCGCAGATTCAGACGTCGGCGGAAGATCCACAGCACGCCGACGTAGAGCGTCGTCGCCGCCACCGCGAAGAGCGCGAGGGACTTCACCGTAGCGCCCAGGTATGCCCTGAACGCGAGCCCGAGCCCCCCGTACAGAGTGCTCGCCGCCACCAAGACGATGGGATAGCCCGATCCGAACGGGTGGAGCCGAAGCTTCAGCCAGACCGCGGTCGTGGTCACGATGTTGTCAAGGAGCAGGCTGGACGCGTAGGCGATGGCGGCGCCGTTGATGCCGTAACGGGGAATGAGCAGGAGGTTGAGCCCGATGTTCAGGGCGAGGGCCAGTCCGGCGCTGACGAGGTTGAGCGCGCTTCCCCCGCCCATGAGCAGCACGACCTTGTTGTTGCCCGTGGCGATCACAGAGAGCGAGCCCAGCGTGAGGATGATCAGCGCCGTCTGGCCCGAGGCGAAGTCCCGACCAAACACTCGCATGAACAGCGGCGCGTACATCGCCACGATCACGTACGCGGGCCAGGAGGGGACCATGAGCCACGCGGTCGCCGCGTGATACACGCTCGAGGCGCGGTGCTGTTCGTTCTTGGCGAGGAGCGAGCTGATCTGAGGCGCGATGGCCATCGCCAGCCCGGCCAGGGCGAAGGCACCGAGGCCGACGTAGCGGCTGGCGGCGGCGTAGACGCCGGCGTCCCGCGTCGAACGCAGGGCGCCGATGAGCAGGATGTTCAGCCACACGAGCGCGATCATCATCGTCCCGGCCAGCCCCCGCGGCGCGGAGAACCGCCAGAACTCGGAAGCGAGCGCCCGGGCCGACACTCGGGAGGAGACCCGGGAGGGCCGGGAGGTGGCCTTGCGGGGCTTTCGCCGTTCTTCTCTTCGCAAGAGGGTTAGGAGGACGGCGATCGACACAATGAATCCGAGTCCGACCGGGGCCGCGTAGGCGAGCGCGATGGCCGTACTTCCCAGTCCACCGGCCACGGCCATCAGGACGAGGATCGGTCTGAGCCCTGGTACTCCGATGTTCAGGACTGCCACGTACGGCACCATCGTCCCGAATCCTCGTGTGCCAGCGAGCGCCACCGTGGTGGCGGCTGCCAACGGCAGAAAGGGAGCCAGCAGCCGGATGTAGATGACCCCGTCTTCTGGGTGAGGGCCATGCATGAAGACGTGTGCGAGCTGGGGTGCGAATACGTAGACGGCTGCTCCGAACAGTGCCCCAACGATCAGGACCGGCCACAACGCCACCGTGATCATTTTCCGGAGCTTCACTGTCTGATCCAGGGCCCGATTCCAGGAGACCATGCGGACGAGACCCGTGTCGGCCCCGAGCTCGCCGACGTTACTGAGGATGGTGAACAGCGCGATCGCCTCGAACAACAGGCCCGCACCCTGGGAGTGGAGCCCGCGGGTGATCACAACGACCAGGAGGAAGGCGAGGATGCTGCCGGCGATGCTGCCAGCCAGGCTCAGCATCCCGCCTTGGGCGAGGGTGGACAGGTCGGCTCTGCGATCGGAGCGCCCCTGGTCGTTGCCCCCGATTGCGCCCGCTCCGTTCGTCCGGCGGGAAGGGGCGGGGCGGGTGTTCGAGGTGGTCCAGATGTCGTTCAGAGTCATCGCGCCGGCCGTGGCGAGAGCATCGGGCGTCTGCTGTCGTCGATCCGGCGGGTCAAGATCCCCTCGGGGTGGGGGGTAGCTTCTCGCCACGCCAGGGCTGCCGCGGCCATCATGATGAACAGGCCCCACGGGATCAGCTCGTAGTACGCCATCTGGATGATTCCGGCGAGGATGGCCACGTGTGCCCAGAACCGGGCGTTGGTATTTCGCCCGCTGGATGTGGGGAGCCGCTTCCCGGTCTTGAACAGCGCGGTGATCCACCATCCCATGAACAGGATCACGCCCGGGATGCCGTGGGCGACGATGATGGTCCAGAACTGGCCGTGGGTGCCGACAGAGGGCCCCACCAGCGGCGCGTTGGGATTGACGAGCGTGATGGAGACGGGAGCGCCGTAGCCGAGGATGGGCGACTGCTCGACCGCTTGGATCGACGATTCGTACAGCAGGGCTCGCGTCTTGTCGCCGTAGCCGTGGTTCAACCGCAATTGGATGAGGCTCCACAGCGGGCTGAGAAGGACGATCACCCCGACAGTGATGCCTCCCACGATGAGGGCCCGAGAAATCCGGGCCATCTTGCGGTTCCGACCCGCGGCCAGACGCAGAGTGGCGTAGACCATGCTCACCCCGACGCTGAACCAGGAACCCCGGTCAAGCGAGAAGACCAGCGGGATGATCGAGAAGACGAGGAGCAGGATGAGCGCCGTCCGCCAGAGCCTCGAGCGGATGCCACCGCCCATCAGCGCAGCGATGGCGAACGGCAGCGTGAGCGCGTAGGCCGACCCCCACTGGTTCGTGTAGACGAACGGGGACTTGGGGCGGTGGATCGCCGTTCCGGCGAATGCGTTGGAGGCGGCGGTGGAGGCGTGGACCAGGTCGAAGACGAACCGGTTCCCGGCCACCACGCTGGCCGGAAGCAGCTTCTCGAAGGGTGTGGAGAAGCTGATCTTGGGTAGCAGCATCCCCACGATGCCCCCGACCACGGTGAGGACCCAGAACATGGCGAGAGTTTTCACGATGATGCTTGTGGGCAGCCGCTCCCGCGACTGATTGAACAGGTAGATGAACAGGATCCCTGCCGCGATGTACAGGGACCCCCGCCAACCGAAGGAGACCGTCTTCGAGAGCCCCTTGACCTGGACGTACGTGACCAGCATCCAGACGATGAAGAAGATCCAGAGCAGGAAGGCTCTGGGCATCCTGAGGCGACCGCGCATGTACAACGCGACGACCATCGGGACCGCCATAACCACCTGGATGAAGCCGCTCACCCCGAGCGCCCACCAGGCGAAGAGCCCGAGGAACACGAGGTCGATGAGCCAAGCCGGGCGGAGATGCGGGGTGTCGTCGAGCAGGGGCTCCAACGGACGATCGGCGAACGTTCGCGGCCTGGTGTCGAGCACCGTCTACACCCCCCTGCCGGCCCCGTGCGCGACGCGGACCACGAACTCGGGCCTGAGGATGCGGTAGGAGACAAGGAAGGCGAGGTAGGCCCGAAGCTCTCGCCAGTCGGTCTTGATGCAGCGGCCCGCCCATTTCCTGGCCTGGGCCGGCTCACCCGAAGCCGCGTAGGCGAATGCGATCCGGCCGTAGATGCGCGCCAGGTTCCTCGGATGCTCGCTGATCTCCGGGCGGTGGCCCAGCTGGTACTGGAGCCCTTCGATGATCGTGCGCCAGCGATCCACGAAGTAGGAGTACTGCCACCGGACCCGAACCAGAGGCTTCTGGACCGCCACCAGAGGGGCCCGCCGGGCCGCGCGGAGGTGCCAGTCGTAATCCTCGCCGTAGCTTCCGGGGATGGCCTCGTCGATGAGGCCGATCTCACCGAGGTAGCTCGACCGTCGAACCATCACGCTGCTCGAGTGGACCTCGATCCTGCGCCCCCTGAGCAAGTATTCGAGCGTCATGAGCTCGCGACCCGGGATTCGGGCGGACCGCCAGCCGGTGCCCAGGTAGATGCCGGTGACGGCGACGGATGACTGCGGGTGCGCCTGCAGCGCCTGTACCTGCAGGCGGAGCTTCGAGCGCAGCCATTCGTCATCGTCGTCCAGGAACTCCACCAGCTCGCTCGTGGCCGCCATCACGCCGGCGTTGTATGCCCCGGCCGGCCCCGGGGTCCGATCGTTCGTGATGACCCGAAGATCACGGCCTCTGGGAATCACGACCGGAGGCTGGAAGGGCTCTTCGCGATCGAAGACCACAATGCATTCCACCGGGCCCGGGTAATCCTGGGCGAGCACGCTCCTGACCGCCGCGGCCATCAGCTCGTGGCGGTTGTGGGTAGGGATGACCACGGTGACCGCCGGCCACTCGACCTTGGCTGCCGCCGGCTCGAGTTCGTCGCCGGCGATGGCGCGCTCACCTGAAGCGGTCCTGCGGGCAGTCATGGCCGGTACCCATACCTTCTAAGAAGGGGTCTGGTCAGGAAAGAGACTATCGTACGCTGTCTCGAGCTCATGGCCGATCTCCATTCGTCGTCAAGGTGAAGCTGCAGCGTCCCCAGGTGCATCCGGACGGGATTCCCCATGACCGTGTGGTTCACCGCGAGCCGCACTCGTCCCTTCGAGACGAACCCGAATTCCTCGGAGTTCACGTCTTCGCCGAGCATCGCCACGACGCGCTCGATCTCCTCCACCGGGGCCGTCACGGCGTTCTCATATCGGACCCGAACCTCGGGGGTCCCTAGCTTCCCCAGAGCTTCCATCTGAATGTTGCGGGTGATCCAGCGCAGTCCGATCCGTGCCGGCTGGTATCGGTGCATGTACACCGTCTTGCCGGGCGTGTCCGGCCGGATGACCCGCTTGTTCCACGAATAGGCGACCCCGCGGCTGTCGCGGATCAGGTGGACCAGCCGCAGGTCGAGGGAGGACATCCTCCGAAGGACGAAGGCCGTGGACGGCGCCTTCGAGGAATCCACGATCACCCTGGTCCCTCCCACCTGATGGATCGCTCCGTACAGGGGATCGAGGTAGGCCAGAAACTCGGACAACCTTCTGCCGAACGGCGGCCACATCGAAGGCGCGAGGAGGAAGGGGATCTTGCGATGACGGTCCACGGCCCGAGAGAGGGCAAGAACCTCCCGCACGTCGATCCGGTCCCACCCTCCGAACGCCTCGAAGCCCACCTGCGTCCAGAAGGGGCACTCTCGGAAAACAGTTCCACAGCCGCACAATCGGTTCTCGACCAGCCCTCTTTGCCAGAGGTCGCGGATCTCGCCGTCGGAGAAGAACCCGGGGAGCTGCCCGAGCATGCGGTCGAGGAGGGTGCTCCCGCTTCGGCCGAGGCCGCCGATGTAGGCGACTTTGATCCGCTCCGGCGCCTGTTCCGAAGATGGCTCTGGGGCGAGGGCGAGCTGTGGGCGGGACCGGCCGTCACTCACGATGGCCTCCGTTCCGAACCACCACAGGGTAGCCGTACCTCAGGAGCTCTGGAAGGGTGATCGCGGTCACCCAGCGCCGATCTGAGCGGGACATCTTCCAGCGCCACTCGTCGTCTCGTCGGATGGCCATCCCACCCTCGGTGAATCGGATAGGGTTCCCGTCGACTGTATGGTTGGGCGCCAAGAACACCTCCGAGTCGGTCACGAACGAGAGGTCGGCCGACTCGAGCGGCCACCCGGCGTGGGCGAGCGCTTGCCTCAGGCCGCGTCGGGGCTCCGCCACCAGATCTTCGTACCGCAGGAGGGTGTAGGGGATACCAACCCGGCGGGTCAGGCTGGTCGCCTCGTTGTACAGCAGCCATCGGGCGGACGCCCCGACCGGGCCGTACTTCTCCATGTAGACCGGTTCGGCCCGGGCGGCCCAGTCTCGGACCGGCTTCTCCCACGAGAAGGCGACGCCGCGGCTGTCGCGGATGAGGTGGACCAGCCGGAGGTCGACGCCGGGCAGCATGCGGACCAGGAGCGCGTGCGAGGGGAGCTTCGAGGAATCGACGAGGACCTTGGCTTCGGATACTTCTCCCACGGTCCGGTACACGCGTTCGAGGATGCTCAGGTATCGGCGCAAGCCGCCGCCCGTGCCGGCCGTAGGATGCCGCCGGAAGAGACGCGGCAGGGCCCACGGGCGATCGTAGGCGCGCCACAACTTCAGGACCTCCGCCAGAGGGAGCCGGTCCCAGCCCCCGAACGCCTCTGCCCCTACCCGGGTCCAGAACGGGCACTCGCGGAACGACGCCCCGCAGCCGCAGAGGCGGTTCTCGCGAAGGCCCGATTGCCAGATCTCGCGGACCTCCCCGAGCGAGAAGAATCCCGGGACCTGTCCGAGCATCCGATCAAGGAGCGTGCTGCCGCTGCGCCCCCACCCGCCGATGTACAGGACCCGCAGCCCGGGCTGTGGGATCTCCTTCTCCGAGGTCGCGTCAGGCATCTCGCTCATCATCTACGGCCGCCCCGTGGGTGGGGCACGAGCTCACGGATCAACCGGTCGAAACGGCGGAGCGGCTCGGTCATCTCGAGCGATCGAAGGTCCGTGCGCGGAGGACGAGGCTCCGCCAGGGAGATCTCCGCCCCTTCCCGGAAGCGCTCCTCGGTCTCCGCCAGGAGGACTTCGCCTTGCCCGGCCAGCTGCCGGGCAAATGTCACCTGGTGGTTGTCTACGACCTCGCCGAGTTCAGCCAGGCGGGGGACTACGACTGGCCGGTGACCGACCCAGCGGGCCATCATGATGCTCCCGGGGCCGGCGTGACAAACGATGACCGCCGCCCGGGCCATGGCCGACTCCAGTTCCGGGTACTCGAGGAAATCGACGGAGTCGCCGTGCGTGGACCGGGCAGCTCCGCACTGGATCAGGCACTCCACCCGCTGCGCGGCCCCGGCGGCCAGCCAGCGGTCAACCCAGTCCACGAGCCGCTGGAAGGGATGGTGGTCCATCCCCATCGTCACCAGAACGAACGGCTTTCGTGCCCGGCCGCCCTTCGCAGGCTCAGAGGAGTCGGCCAATGACCTTGCCCTTCCGGTAGAAGCGCTGCTGGCCCTCCCACTGCAGCAGGAACAAATCGCTCAGCGGATAGCAGAGCCTGCCGGTGAGCGTGGGGGAGTCGATGCGATCGTAGACCTCGATGTAGACGGTCCGGATACCGAGGAGCTTCGCGATCACGAAGAACGGGAACGCCACGCCGGCGCCGCAGGAGACGAGGACGTCGGGGAGCGTTCGGCGCAGAGTTCGCCACGCGAGCTGCAAGTTCCGTGCCGCATTGGGGAGGTTGCGTGTGGTGGGGTGGAAGGCCCACACGACGGTCTCGCCAGCGAGCATCGACAGGCTGTCGGATTTGCGGAACGTGACCCAGATCCGATCGTGACGGTCCCACCACGGACGCAGCCGGTAGAGCTGGATGAGGTGTCCGCCGGAGGAGGCCACCAACATCACCTTCAACTGAGGAGCGGGCTCGGCGATTTCGTGAGCGACCGTCGCCGTGGACGAGACGGGTGCCTGATCGACCATGGCCAACGGAAGCCGTCCCCCTTCTCGTCGTCGAGCCCTATCCCCGCCGTTCGAACGACGGGACTCCCCGGGCCGGAAGCCTCACGTTCACGGGCGGAGAACCCTCAGGGTGTGGTGCTGCTCCGGGTGGAGGGCTCGGCGCTCGGGTCTTCCACGGCCACGCTCGTGGGCGCGCCGCCCCGCGGCCGGGAGCCGTTCTCATGACCCAGCTCGTAAGCCGCCGAGTCATACCCATAGGACCCGTAACGGTACCGGTACGACGCGTACGGGTCGGTGTATCGGTAAGCCTTCGCCTTCCTCGGGTCGAAGTCGTTGAGCAGGGCCCCGAAGATCGTCGCGCCAACCTGCTCGAGGAGGTTGCGCGTTTGGGTGACCGCGCTGCGGGGTGTCTTCTCCGAGTCGGCGACGAACAGGACGCCGTCGGTCAGTGGCACGAGGGCCAGCGCGTCGGACACCAGGAGCACGGGCGCCGTGTCGATGATGATGAAGTCGGAGACGTCCCGGAGTCCCGTGATGATCTCCGCCATGTGCTCCGACTGGAGCATCTCGGCGGGCCGACTCGGCACGGGGCCGCTCGGCATGATGCGGAGATTCTCCACGCCGGGATCGAGGATGGCTTCCCACGGCTCCACTTCGCCGGCCAGCACGTTCGCCAACCCGACGTCGTTCGACAGCTCGAAGAATTGGTGGATGCGGGGCTTGCGGAGGTCGGCGGAGACCAACACGACCCGCTTGCCCGCGTCGGCCAGCACCAGGGCGAGGTTCGCAGCGGTGGTCGTCTTGCCGTCGCCCGCAGCAGGGCTCGTGATCATGATGGTCTTGATGCCCTGCTGAACCGCGGCGAACGATACGCTGGTCCGAAGCGTGCGGTAGGACTCTGCCACGCCGCTCTTGGGCTGCTCTCGGGATACGAGCTTCGCATCGTGCCGGTTCTTCCACCCTGGGACCTTAGGGACGACGCCCAGGACCGGGGCACCGATGGCTGCTTCCAGGTCGGATCGGCCGCGGAGCCCGTCGTCGAGGCGCTCCCGGACGAAGGCAAGGGTGATCCCGAGCGCCAGGCCGGCCAGGACTCCCAGGGCGCCGACCACGAGTGGCTTGGGGCTCGAAGGCTTGGGCGGGATGCCCGCCGGCACCAGCAACAGAGGAGGATTGATCTTCGACGGGTCGAGCTGCAGCAGCGAGTTGTTGACGCCGTTGATCTGCTGGGCGATGTTCTGCTGCTGCTGCTGGTCGTTCTGGAACTTCTGCTGGAGGGCCAGGTCGGGCGGGGGCGGTTGGAGCCCATTGTTGATCGCGTCCTGGGCCGCCTTCGCCTCTGCCGAGCTTTTCCGCAGGTCCGCGGCGATGGCAGCGTTGCTGTCGGCAAGCTCTTTGTTGAGGGTCTTCTGTTGGGCGAGGAGGGGCGCTCGGAGCGTTGCGAGCGTCAGGTTGGCCTGGTCGAGCTTCGTCTTGATGTAGGAAAGAGCGAACGCCTGGGCTCCGACCTGAGCCCTTCGAACGGAGGGGTCGGAGTACGTGATCACCATCACGGGGTCGCCCTGGACGATCGTGGTGGAGACGGATTGGGTGAGGAAGCGGATCTGGGGCGTGAGCGGCGTGCTCCCCAAGGCGTCCGTCGAGCAGATCTGATCGGCGCTCACCGTCGGATCCGTGGGGGCACTCCTGAAGGCTGGGTCGTTCATGAGGAGCGAGGCGCACCTTGCCACCAGACCCGACGTGACGAGGGAGGACTCGGTCGACATGTTGGGGCTGGTGGCGGCGCCGCCGCCCTGGCCCACCGGCACCGTTGCCTGGACCGTAGCGTTCGAAGAGTAGATAGGCGTGGCGACCTTGAGGTAGGCGCCCGCTGCGCCGATCCCGATCAGCGTGACCAGGATCACCGACCACTTCCGACGGCGGAGGACCGACAGGTAGTGGCCGATGGAGACGGTATCGTCGCGAAGTGGGGAATCGGCAATGGACATCTGACGGGGGCCGAGTATATGGCACCTCAGGCGGGTCTGTCATGAGTTTTTGCGAGTCGAAGCCAACAAACAACACTTCGACCTAGTTACGCAACAAGCGGTCGGCTCCTCGGCTTAAGGCGCCGGGTGGATGGCTCGCGAATGGACGCTGGCAGTCGGTCCCCTGTGGACATGGGGACCTCTTCGATGGTCAGGGCTCGCTGGACCGATAGGCCAAAATCCCGCTGCGAAAGCCACGAGTTCGTCAATGAGCCTAGACACCAGCGCGCAGGCCCAACTATCCTCAGGTCTCCCAACTTGATCGGAAAGGAGCCGGCCCCGTGATCGATCGAAGCCTCCCAGCGGAGCCGACTGCGGAGTCGGCGGAGTCGGCCCCGCTTCGAGGGGTAGCGCCTGCGTCGCGCCGCGGCGAGACGCACCGGCGATATGCCAGGCTCGCCAGATGGATCGCGCTCACCGACGCGGCTGCCCTCGTGCTGGCCCTCGCCATCACCCGAGCGGTTCACCCGGGCCTCGATGGAGCCCACTGGACCTTTCCTCTGATCCTCACGGTCGCCGGGGTCGTCTGGGTGATCATCTTCGCCTCCTTCCAGCTCTACTCGTTCTCCCGCCTCTCCCCGGCGCAGGAGTTCCGGCGGATCCTCGAGGCATCCGGCATCGCGGTCATCGTGATGGTGGTCGCCACGGCCGCCTTCGAGCACAACTCGACGAGAGCACTCTCCGGCTGGTGGGTCGCACTCGCGTGGGTGTTTGGCCTGCTGTTCGTCCTGTTCGGGCGGCGGACCTGGCACAAGCACATGTGGCGCCTGCGCTCGAGGGACGAGCTTTCCTACCGGACGCTCATCATCGGGGCGAACCTGGAAGCCGTCCGGATCGCCCGAACGCTCGCGCCGAAGTCGTGGGGGTTCCAGACGCTCGGCATGATCGACACTGGCGCCTCGATCGTCGCGTCGAAAGACGCGCCCCCGATTCTCGGGAACATTATCGACCTCTCCAACATCATCGAAGCCAACGGGGTCGAGTGCGTCTTCATCTCTTCTTCGGCGGTGAGCCCGGAACAGATGAAGCGGCTGACCCGTCACCTTCGCAGGCACGACGTCGAGGTGCGCGTGTCGGCCAACATGACCGACATCCTGGCTTCGCGGCTGACCGTGCAGCCCATCGGCGACCTCTTGGCCCTCTCCCTCCGGCCCGTCCGGCTGACCGGCATGCAGGACCTCTTGAAGAGAAGCTTCGACCTGACCGTGGCGATCCTGGCCGTGGCGCTGTCCAGCCCGATCTGGCTGGCCTCGGCCGTGGCCATCAAACTCACCTCTCGAGGTCCAGTCTTCTTCAGGCAGGTCCGGGTCGGGAGGGAAGGGCGGCCGTTCACCGTGTACAAGTTCCGGACCATGGTCCGGGGCGCGGAGCTGCTCCTTGCCCAGCTCGAAGAGCGGAACGAAGCGTCGGGCCCGCTGTTCAAGATCCGCCACGATCCCCGGATCACGTGGGTCGGCAGATGGCTCCGCCACTATAGCCTCGATGAGCTGCCCCAGCTGTTCAACGTGCTGAAGGGAGAGATGAGCCTCGTTGGGCCGCGGCCGCCCCTTCCGAAGGAAGTCGCAACCTACGAGGACTGGCACCGCGACCGGTTGGAGGTTCGCCCGGGCATCACCGGGCTGTGGCAGACGGGGGGGCGGAGCGAGCTCTCCTTCGACGACTACGTCCGACTGGATTTGTTCTACATCGAGAACTGGTCGATTACCTACGACCTGTTCATCCTGTTCAAGACCATCCCCGCGGTGCTCATGTCCAAGGGCGCTTTCTGAGTGGCCCTCCGCCGGCTCTAGGGAATGGCCGACCTGCTCGAAACGGACATCGACGGAGTCCTTCTCGTCTCGCTGACCCGGCACGCTGACGATCGGGGATCGATGACGGAGATCTTCCGCCGCGATTGGATTCCGGGCGCGCGGGATATGGTGCAGGCGAACCTGTCCCGGTCTCGGCCGAACGTCCTGCGGGGCCTGCATTTCCACCGCCGCCAGGCCGACTACTGGTGCGTCCTCGAGGGTGAGGCGCTGATTGGACTCTTCGATCTTCGGACGGGGTCGCCCACCGAGGGAGGGTCGGCGGCGGTCGCCGTGGCGTCGGACGACCTTCGTTGTCTGTACATTCCTCGGGGCGTGGCCCATGGCTTCTACACGGCCACCGGGTTGCTGCTGCAGTATCTCGTCGACGAGGCGTACTCAGGGACCGACGAATTCGGGGTGGCCTGGGACGACCCGGCGCTTGGCATCGACTGGCCGACCCGCGATCCGATCCTGTCAGAGCGTGACCGGTCGAACCCGCTGCTCCGCGAGGTTCTGAGGAATCCGCCGCCGTTTCCCTAGAATGGCCGCGTGAAGAAGGTCCTTGTGATCGGCGGAGCCGGCTACGTCGGCTGCGTCCTGGTCGAGGAGCTCCTGGCGAAGGGCTACTCGGTTCGCGTCCTGGACCGGATGTTCTTTGGCCGAGAGCCGGCGCGATCGTTCCTGGATCGCGTCGAGCTGATCGTCGAGGACATGCGTGAGTTCGACGCCTCGCACGTGCGGGACTGCGGAGCGGTGATCAACATCGGGGGGCTCTCCAACGACCCGACGGCTGAATTCGCCCCCAAGGCGAACGAGGAGATGAACACGCACGCCTCGATCCGAGTCGCCGAGGTGGCCAAAGCCGCTGGGGTGTCACGCCTGATCTACGCGAGCACCGCCTCGATCTACGACCGAGGCGTCGGTGAGCAGGTTCGGGACGTCCTCCTGGACGAGGAGGCGGCCGTGGAGCCGAGGGCCGCGTACGCGACGTCCAAGCTCGCCGCCGAGCGGGAGATTCTGGCAATGGCCGACGAGTCGTTCGCGCCCGTGTCCTTCCGGCAGGGCACGGTCTTCGGCTTCTCCCCTCGGATGCGATACGACCTCGTGGTCAACACCTTCGTGAAGGACGCTCTGGCCACCCGGGAACTGCACGTCTTCTACGGCGGCGAGATGTGGCGGCCGCTGATCGACGTCAAGGACGTTGCCCGGGCGTACGTCACCGCGCTTGAGTCCGACGTCGGGCTCATCCGGGGCGAGATCTTCAACTTGGCGGCAAAGAACTTCCGGATCTCCGAGCTGGCCCTTCGAGCCCAGCTCGCCCTTCGCCGCATCGGCGTTCCCGTCGAGCTCGACGTCGACTACTCGTACCGGCTGGTGCGGAGCTACCGCCTCTCCTCTGAGAAGGTGGAGAAGGTCCTGGGGTTCCGGCCGCAAGTCTCGGTCGAAGAGTCCATCACCCACATGGTGAGGGAGATCCGCGCGCACGGCTACACCGATTTCTCGCATCCTCGCTACTACAACATCGAGTGGATGAAGCTGCTCGAGGAGTCGGTGGAGACCGTGTCCCGCCACGGCTTCGTGCTGTCAAAGCCTGGGTGGGGGGAAGACCCGGAAAGGGCCGGCTGACCCTCCGATGCGGATCCTGGCCTTCGGCGGCTGGGGACAGCTGGGGTCCGACCTGGCGATCGCGGCCGAAGGGCGCCACACCCTCTTGAGACCGACCCACGCGGAGGTCGACGTGACCAACGCAGAGGCGGTGGAGCGATCGGTGCTCGAAAATCATCCCGACGCTGTCATCGACGCGGCCGCCTTCCACAGGGTCGAGGCGTGCGAGCGGGAGCCCGGCATGGCCTTCGCCGTGAATGCCGTCGGAGCGTTGAGCGTGGCTCGGGCCGCTTTCCGAGCCGGTGCCACGTGTGTCTTCGTGAGCAGCGACTACGTGTTCGACGGGACGAAGGAAGGCGGCTATGTCGAGGACGATCCCCTCGGCCCGGTGAACGTCTACGGGGTGAGCAAGGCAGCGGGGGAGTGGCTGGTCTCGGCCGCCTGCCCCGACTCGCTGATCGTGCGGGCATCTGGTCTGTTCGGACATGCCGGCAGCTCCGCAAAGGGCGGGAACTTCATCGAGACGATGCTGGCCAAAGCGGCTCGAGGCGAGGCACTCTCGGTGGTTGACGACCTGCGCTTCTCTCCGACAGCGACCCGCGACATGGCCGAGCGGATGATCGCGCTGCTGGAAGCCGGTGCGGCCACCGGCATCTATCACGTGGCCAATGCCGGGTCCTGCACGTGGTACGAGCTCGCCCGGAGGACGTTCGAGCTCGCCGGTCTCGCCCCATCGCTTTCTCGACGAGAGAGCGATCCGGAGGGGGTGCGCCGTCCCCGGTCATCGATCCTGCTCGACACCAGGACGGCGCGGGTCGGGCTGCCTCCGGCCTCTCCCTGGCAGGAGGCCCTCCACCGGTATCTCAGGGAACGGAATCGGCCCGACGATAGGATTAGGAGTTCGCCCGAATGACGGGAGTCGCCGTGGAGCACGAAGCTTCTCGTTTCCAGCCTTATTCGCCCATTACTCGAATCCGCGAGGAGCACGTACTCGCGGAGAGGATGTCGCTGCTCGAGGCAGCGCCTCTGTTCTCCGTGCTCCATCCGACCGACCTCCGAGTGCTTGCCAGCAAGTTCCATCTGGTCCGGTACCGGCGGGGGGATGTGATCTTCCGCGAGGGCGAAACCGCCGAGCGGCTCTTCCTCATCGGAGACGGCCGGGTGAAGCTGTCCACGGCCTCCCCGACCGGCCAGGAGCTGCTGATCGGAGTACTCGGAAAGGGGCAGATCTTCGGTGAGCTCGAGGTGATCGAACACGGGCCTCGAGCGATGGATGCCCGTGCCATGGAGGACGCCGAGGTCTACGCGTTCGGGGCAGATGTCTTCTGGACGATGCTGGAGAACAGACCGGCGTTGGCTCGGCGCCTGCTGGAACTGATGGCACGCCGCCTCCGCCGCGCGGACCAGACCAGTCAGGACCTCGTGTTCTTCGACGCGCCGACGCGCCTGGCCCGCCGTCTCCTCGAACTCGCGGAGGAACACGGGGAACACCAGGGAGAAGGAGAGTCGGTACGGATCAACGTCAAGGTGACCCAGGAGGAAGTAGCCCAGATGATCGGGGTCACTCGAGCCAGCGCGAACCGGCTCATCGCCTCGTTCGCCGGACGCGGGTGGATCGACTGGAACGATGGCTACCCGATCATCGTGCAGCCGGAGGCGCTCATGCGCCGGGCCCGTTAGGCTCTCCAGCCGACACAAAGCCCCGCTTGGTCTGATCGTGTGTCCCGGCGCACATCGCGCCCGTGCTCAACCGCATAGGCAGAATGTCGATTCCGTTATGGTGGCGCCGGGCGCCTGGGGAGCACAATCTCAAGGCCTCATCGCGCTTCGTTGGCAGCTGAGCACAAGGGCGCAGAACGCGAGGAACCTCAAGGCTACCGGACAGCAAAGGGGTCGAGTCAGGTGAGTGAGAGAACCTACGACGCAGACGTGATCATCATCGGTGGAGGTCCCGCCGGAGCGGCCCTGGGAACGTATCTGGCCCGTGACGGGCACAAGACGCTCATCATCGAAAAGGACATCCACCCCCGCGACCACGTGGGCGAGTCGCTCACCCCTTCCACGAACCTCGTGTTCCAAGAGCTCGGCTTCCTCGACAAGATGAACGACGCCGGATTCATCCACAAGCCGGGGACCGGATGGAACGCCCCGCGTTCGCCCCTGTGGAAGTTCGTCGAGATCTGGCTCTTCGAGTACCCGATCCCGAATGCTCCCCAGCCGTACACCTACAACGTCGAGCGGGACGTCATGGACACGATGCTGCTGCGGCACGCCCACGAGAACGGTGCCAAGGTCCTCCAAGGTGTCAAGGTCCAGAACGTCCTGTTCGAGGACGGCCGGGCAGTCGGCGTCCGGGCCCAGGTGACCGACGGGTGGGAGCGCGATCTCTACGCGAAGCTGATCGTGGACGCCTCGGGGCGCCGATGCTTCCTTGCCAGCCAGCTCGGAATGAAGAAGAAGGACGCCAACTTCAACCAGTTCTGCATGTTCTCCTGGTTCCGTGGCGTGAAGGAGCCCCCGAAGCGGTACGAGGGCTTCACGCTCTTCTACTTCCTGGGCCTCAACCAGGGCTGGACGTGGCACATCCCGCTGCGCAACGGGATCACCTCGATGGGCGTCGTACTGGACAAGGAGGACTTCCAGAAGTCGGGCATGAGCCACGAGGACTTCTTCTACTCCCTGGTCAAGCGCAACCGCACGTTCACCCACGCCATGCAGGACGCCGAGCGGATCCGGCCGTGGTGGATCGAGGGCGACTACTCCTACAAGATCGACAAGTTCGTGGGTCCCGGGTGGATGCTCGTCGGGGACTCCCTGCGCTTCGTCGACCCGATCTTCTCCTCCGGCGTCGACGTGGCCCTGTTCTCCTCAAAGTACGCCTACGAGACCATCAGGAAAGCGTGGGCCACGGGGGACGAGGCGGCGGCTTTCGCCGACTACCAGAGCCGCGTGGAGACCGGTGTGGACACCTGGTACGAGCTGATCTCCACGTTCTACCGCCTTCAGAACCTGGTCACCATGTACGCGACCCGGCCGAAGTGGCGCGAGCAGATCGTGCGGACCCTCCAGGGCAACCCGTACCTTCCCGACACGCAGGAGCGCGCGAAGAAGTTGCTCGTCGCGATGAACGAGTCCTACGACAAGATCCTGCAGAGTCCGGGCAATCTCCTCCGGCCGTGGATGATGGATCCGGAGAAGAATCATTCGCTTACCTGCCCGACGTGCCTGGGCGTGGCCGACTACGTCCCCGACGAAGAAGCCTACGTCTGCCGCAAGTGCGGGGCGAAGGCCTCGGCGCCCCGGCCGATGTCCCTCGCCGGGGCAGCGTCGGATCGCTAAGCAGGCGGCTTGCCACGACATGCATGAGAAGCCTGTCTGTGATTGGCGTGAGAGCGAGTACCGGTGACTGACCACCAGCTCCTCCTGTTCCTGGCCGAGGTCCTGGTGCTGGTGATTGCGGCACGGGTCGGCGGCGAGATCGCCGCTCGTCTGGGCATCGCCCAGGTCGTCGGGGAACTGATCCTCGGGATCTGCATCGGACCGTCGCTCTTCGGCAAGCTCTGGCCGGGGGGGTTCGCGGCGCTGTTCCCCAAGGATCCGGTCCAGCGCGGGGCGTTGGAGATCATGAGCTGGCTCGGGGTCATCTTCTTGGTGCTGCTATCGGGCCTCGAGACCAGGTTGGGGATTCTCAAGCGAGCCGGCAAGGCGGTGGTCACCGGCTGGATCGGCGGCTTCTTCCTGCCCTTCGCCCTCGGGTTTGGCCTCGGGTGGCTGGTGCCACAGGATCTGATCGGCGCGAATGTCGACCGGCCGGTGTTCGCCCTGTTCATCGCCACTGCCATGTCGATCTCCGCCATCCCGGTGATCGCCCGGATCCTCATCGACCTGGACTTGTTCAAGACTCGGATCGGGATGATCATCATCTCGACGGCCGTGGCCGACGACACGGTCGGCTGGATTGTCCTGGCGGTCGTGTCCGGGCTCGCGCTCAGCCACCACGTCGACGGCGGAGCGATCGCCACGGCGCTGGTTGGGACCGCGGCGTTCCTGGTGGCCGCGTTCACCGCGGGTCAGTGGCTGGTTCGCAAGGCGCTCCGAGGGAGCGAGCGGCTCAAGGTTCCCTACGCCCAGGCAACGGTCATCCTGTGCATCGTGCTGCTCGGGGGGGCCATCACCCAGGCCATCCACGTGCACCTCGTGCTCGGTTGCTTCGTCGCTGGGATCCTCATCCACCGCAGTCCGGGCAAGAATCGCAATCAGGAGACCATGGACTCCATCTGGCGGTTGGGGATGGCGTTCTTCATCCCGTTCTTCTTCGGCTACACGGGCATCAAGGTAGATCTTTCCTCGCTGCATGGGTCGGCGTTTCCTGTCGCGGTCGCAGCCCTTGCCGTCGCGTGCTTCGGCAAGTTCGTGGGCGGGGGGTTGGGCGCGCGGGTCGGTGGACTCCCGCTCTGGGAAGCCGTCGCCGTGGGCGTCGGCCTGAACGCCCGGGGAGCGATGGAGCTGGTGATCGCGGCCATCGGACTCTCGATCGGGGTGCTGACCGTACCCATGTATACCGTCATCGTGTTGATCGCGGTGGTGACCACGCTGATGGCCGCCCCTCTGCTTCGATACTGCGTTCGCAGACAGACCTCAACAAATGTGTCCGATGAATTGACCCGTAGGGAGGTAGCCGCAAGATGATCGCTTCGCTCCTTCACCCCCTGGTCCACACGAACGTGAAGGGCACGATCCTGATCGAGTACGTGCTGCTCGACATCTTCCTGATCGTCGGGCTGGCCAGGATCCTCGGGACCATCTGCACGAAGATCGGCCAGCCCCGGGTGGTCGGGGAGATCCTGGCCGGCATCGTCCTCGGCCCCACGCTCCTGGGGAAGGACCTGTCGTTCTTCATCGCGCCGGCCGAGGCCAGGCCGGTCATCGCCACGTTCGCCCAGCTGGCCCTGATCATGTTCATGTTCCTGGCCGGCAA
>WNGN01004754.1_pt1 | contig 25370 bp, 24 predicted proteins | sample 5400561 | NCBI WGS metagenome assembly WNGN01 (sample SAMN13153379, study PRJNA577476) | soil metagenome | isolation source: 115 cm soil or saprolite under Garry oak tree replicate 2 | place: USA:California | collected 2016-06-15 | reverse complement strand
GCCCCGGCGCCGCGCGCAAAATGAAACCGTGCGCACGCTGACCCGACTCGGCTCGGTTGCGGTGGCGATACTTTGGGCCGCCTGCTCTCCGGCCCATGTGCCGGTGGAGGTTCGCCCCGCCCTCGCCACGGCATCCGTATCCGACGATCCTGACGATCCCGCCGTCTGGATCCACGCGTCTGTTCCCGAGCGGAGCTTGATCCTCGGCACGAACAAGGCGCCAGCGCCCAACGGCGCGCTGGTGGTTTTTGGATTGGACGGCAAGGTCCGGCAAACACTGGCTGGCATCGATCGGCCCAACAATGTGGACGTCGAGTACGGGCTGATGCTGCAAGGCCAGGCCACGGACATCGCGGTCCTGACGGAGCGCCTGCGGCGACGATTGCGAGTGTTTCGAATCGCGAGCGACGGGAGTGCGCTCACCGACGTCTCTTCCCCGGGTGGCCTCCCGGTATTCGAAGGCGAGGCCGGAGAAGCTGGGGAGCCGATGGGGATCGCCCTGTATCGCCGCCCTCGGGATGGAACAGTCTTCGCCATTGTGAGCCGAAAAGCGGGGCCGCGCGTGGGGTATCTCTGGCAATACCGGCTGGAGGACGACGGTCGCGGCCGGGTCAAGGCAACGAAAGTGCGCGAGTTCGGCGTGTTCAGCGGCGCGGGCGAAATCGAGGCCATCGCGGTGGACGACGCCCTCGGCTACGTGTACTACGCCGACGAAGGCGACGGCATCCACAAGTGGCATGCCGACCCTGACCATCCCGAAGCGGGCCGCGAGCTGGCCCACTTTGGCACGGCAGGGTTCTCGGGCGATCGCGAAGGCATCGGGATTTATGCGCGGGAGGATGGGACCGGCTACATCATTTGCACAGATCAACTCGCGGGCCAGAGCGCCTACTACATCTACCCTCGCCAAGGGACACCAGGCAATCCGCACGATCACTCGCAACTAGTAAAGGGCTTTCGGGGCGGGGCGGATTCGACCGACGGCGTCGAGGTGACGTCGGCGAGCCTCGGCGCTCGCTTTCCAAACGGTCTGCTGGTGGCCATGAACAGCGCCAGCCGAAATTTTCTGGTTTACCGATGGGAAGATATTGCAACCGTCGGCGAGCCGAGGCTTCTCATCGGGAGGAAATGATCGCTTCGAGACGCCTTGCCTCGCCAGACAGACACGTCGCGATTTCGGCGAGCATGGTCGAAAGTTCTCCGGTGCGCGGACTGTTCATGCGGTTGACCCGCCGGGTCGCGATTTTGAGCAAGAAGGCACCTTCGTAGAGGTACGTACGTTCCAGAATGCCGTCCGTCGTTACCTCGTCGATGCCGCGTTCGCGCAGCGCTTGGCGATAGGCGCTGACGAAGCATGCCGCTGAACTCTCGAACCACGGGCGCATACCCGGACGGCGATACCACAGACCGCTGGGGCGCAGGTAGGCCAGGAAGTAGCCGACGTCGAGCGCGGGATCGGCGCGGCAGAAACCGTCAAAATCCACGACAAAGGCCCGCTGACCGTGGAAGAGCAACTGGCTCGCCTTGAACCCACCGTGTGCCGGACGATACGCGTCGGGCTCGAGCGCCTCCAGGCGTGTCGCCAGTTGCTCCGCGAGCCGCTGTGCCGCTGCCGCCTGGGCCGGGTCGTGGGCGGCGATCAGCGCGGCCCGCTCGCGCGCGCGCTTCGCCTCTTTGGCTCCCGTGCGCAGCGCCCCGGCAGGTCGCGCCGCGCTGGTGTGCAGACGTGCCAGGGCATGCGCCGCGAGGCGTAGCTCTGTGCCAGGGATGACCACGTCGAGGATCTCGCCCGCGCCGCCCCGGACGACGCGAGCCTGCAGGGCGCGTAATCCCGTGCGCAGCGGCTCTGGTTCGGTCCCCTCCGGCGACTCTACAGGCTCGTTGAGCGTAAGGCCCAGCCTCTCCACGGCGCCGAGCGGCCGAGGAAGGATGGGCTGACCTGCCTCCGCCTGCTCCGTGTAGAGTTGCTGCATCGCTGCCTGGATCGCGCGTGCCTGTTCACGATCGCCGTACACTTTACCGAAGAGCGCCAGGCGCCGCTGAAGGCTTCCTTCCGTCGTGGTTCTCGCGAGCAGGAGCGTGTAGCGTATGACGCAGCGACTGGAGGGCTTGTAGCGTACGGGCTCGGCTTTCGCCGAGACGAGATGCCAGGCAGGGTCACAAAGCTGGACGCGCGCCGCCGCTTCCAGTGCTGAGAAGAGAGGGCCGTCTCGCGCGGGCGTGCAGCTCGCGGCGAGGCCCGGGAGGCCATCATCGGCGGGAAAGGCCTGCACCACGAGGTCCAGGTCAGGAATCCGTAAAACGCCTGGCGGCAGTGCCTCGAGCGCTGCCTCCTGAGCCTGCCGCGCGGCGAAGCGGATCTGCGTCCCTTCGAGCGCTGCCTCACCGAGCGTCAGACTGACCCAGCGTTCCGGAGTGCGGCTGCGAGTTCCGCGCGAGGAATTCAGCGGGCTCGCGTTATAGACGACCGCCAGTCCCCGTCCCGGTTTACGACGCAGATAGCGTACAAAGAGGCCGTGCTGCCCTTGAGTGCCCGGGAGTAACGGCTGACGCGCGCGCTCGAAGAGCTGGACGACGACGGACGGAAGCTCCCGAATGGAGAGGGCCGCGACGGCTTCGTTCTGGATCATGCCATCAGGGGGTCAGACAGTCACCTGCCTCTCCTCAAGCAGGCGCTCTATCAGGGCGATCAACGCGGAGGCGGCACCAGCGACACCTCGATAGCCAGGGAATGAATTCACGTCGACGACGAGAGGCCCTTGCCCTTGCTCGGTCACAAGAAGATCGACGCCATAGAGACGCAAATCAAAGACCCGCCCTATCTCCAGAGTCACGGATCTCCAATCGCTCGGAAGCGTCTCGATGGGCATGGGAACGTCTTCTTGAGGCGCGTTCGCGTCCAGAGGCGTCCGACGACGTGCCGCGAATATCTGCCGGTCGATCACCCACAATTTGATATCCCACCCATCCCCACGCACGAACTCCTGGAGAATGAATGGCTCGTGGCGCCATTGTCCTGCGAGCGCTTGAAGCTGCTCGACGTCATGCACCTTGGCGACGAGATCTCCACGATGGCTGTAGCGGCTCTTGATCATGAGCGGGAATCGCAGCGTCGAGACCGTCCGATCCAGTCCTCGCACGTCTCCCCACGAATGGAAACTCCAGGTGCGAGGGCAGGGAAGACGAGCCTCACTCATGCGTTGCGCCATGAGCACACGATCTTGACAGGCCGATGATGAGGCCCACCCGTTGACCACCAACGCCCCACGCGCTTCCAGGTGAAGCGCAACCTTCAATGCCTGGAGCGTGTGTGACTTCAGTAAGTAGATGTCGGATAGAGGGCGCACCTGCTCGCGCGCGATCGCTTCATCGCCCGTCAGTCGATGAACATCGAGCAGCCGTACAATGTGTCTCGCGCTCAGTTGTTGAAGCATCGTGCCCAGAACTGGATGCCTGGGTGTTTCTGGATTGTCCAGAATCAGGCACACGTCCACAGGGCTAGCTCTTTCCCTCTGCGGTCACGACCAGCTCGACGAGGTGCTCCCTCGATCTCCGCCGATCGGCATCGGCCTGGCGGCGCTCGAACGGGACAGATTCGCTGGTCGCGCGCCGCTCGCCATGGCGCCTGTTCACGATGATCCTGACGTTCTCTTGTTCCTCAAAGGCCGTTCGAATCGTCCCTTCGAGATAGGCATGCGTTTGCGCGATGATGACGTACATCGTCCCGAGGCCATGTCCGGGCCCGGGGTTTGCGCGAAGGATGCTCACGAGGATTCCGGGGAGGGGTTCGATCACGACGTCTTCCTTTCCAGGAACACGCCATCGCTACTCTCGCGCCGCGGATGGCCGTTGAGACAAATGCCCCCCTTGGAGGACGGGTTTCAAAGCGGTAAAGGCCCGCATCACCATGGCGCTGTTACGGCGGCGTCGCAGCCTGGCCTGTTCGGCAATGTGGAGGATATAGTTCGAAACCTGGCTTACTGCTCCCGGTACATGACCAAAGCTTGGGAAGTCATTGATGTCGACCACGACCGGACCGTTGCTCGTCGCGACCACGTCCAAGCCATAGATGTCCAACCCGAAGATCTCGCCAACGCGCAGTGCCAATCTTTTCCACTCTGACGTGACCGGAATCGGGTGCTCCTCCACATCCACCTCGGGATGAAGCGGTGATTGCTTCGCGACGGCGTAGACATCCTTGCCGATCACATACAGTTTGATGTCATATCCCGCGTTTTCCTCGTAGCGTTGCGCGAGGAAGTAACACGGATTGCGTTCGCCCATGTCGAACGTCGCCAGGTCGGCATGACCATTCACTCGATAAATTCCAACACACGAGCTCCCGTTCGTCGGTTTGACCACGAGAGGATACTCTGTCTGTGGAATCTTCTTGAGAAGACGCGGATGAGTGATGAAGTACGTACGTGGGACGGGGAGCCCTTGAGCATGGGCGAATGCCGTGGCGATGGCCTTGTCACGCACCAGACTGATCGATCGCGAGTTATTGATGGTTGGAATACCTGCCGCCTCGGCCGCCTCCAGGATGCTCAGCCCGGGGCCGCCCGATACCGTTTTCAAGACGAAGGCGTCGTACCGTTGGCTCGGGAGATCAGACAAACAAGTGACGGACTCGGGTGGTTCCAAGAGATCGATCGTATGGCCCCATCGCAGCAGCTGGTCGGCGATGACCAGTGGCATCGAGTCTCCTCTGGTCGGCGATGACCAGTGGCATCGAATCGCCTCGATACTGCTCCTCAACGATGAAGCACAAACGCATCTTCCGCCTTGCCTCACCCGGTTCGCCGACCACCTTCAGCTCCGGTTCCCTCTCCAAGGTTCGGGGTACGCGTCACATGCGGGTAACAGTGGCGTAACACGGCAACTGTGCGGGGACGCGGGACGGCTTCGCAATCGGGGGAATGTCTGAATCGAAGGTGGGGAAACCTCTGGATCGGGGTGGGAGATACATTCGGGCTCACTCCTCTTCGGCAACGAGGGCATGTCCCGCTCTCGCCGGAAGGTCCGGTCGTAGCTTGGACGACTCTCCCCGACGGGTGAGGGCCACAGCGTAGACCTCGGTCGCGATGGCGAGCAGCGCGCGGGCGCCCATCAGGACCGTGATGCCCCATGTGCTCCACAAGACACCGGCCAGGACGGGCGCCACCAGGCCGCCTGCGTCTTCGCCCATGCTCATCCAGCTCATGGTGCGCGCACGGTTGCGCTTGTCGAAGCCAGAGATCTGGGCCATCAGCGCGCCCCAGGCCGGACGGAAGGCGCTTTTCCCCATGTCATCGATCGTCTTCGCTACCCCGACCCCGACGAACGTGGGAGCGACCACATAGAGGATGGATGAGAGCGTATTGGCGACTCCTCGCACCATCAGCACCAATTTGCGGCTGACATTGTCGGAGAGCCAGCCGAAGATGGGACCGGAGACCATGGTGGCGAGCGTCGAAACCGCATAGACGATGCCGGCCTGGGCCGTGCTCAAGCCCGCGTATTCAGTCGCCAGGACGGGAAACAGGCCACCGAGCATTTCGGCACTGCCGGCAATCAAGAACCCCAGCCCGACGAAGGGGAGTAGCCTCGGCCTCGGTCCGTGTTGCACCGCGCCCGCCGAAGTGTCGACTTCGTTTCCCTGCACCACAGGCCGAGAGGATGATCCCCGGTCGCTTGTTTCCTTCACATAGCGGGTCACCACCAGTAGCGGCAGCACCGAAAGCGCGAAGCCTACGAAGAACACCAGCGGGTAATTGGCCGCGGTGACCGTCAAGAGAATGCCCGCGAGAGCCCTGCTCATCGAGCCCGCCACAGTTCTGGCTGTCTGGTACCAGGCGAACGCGGACGCCACAGATTTCTCTCCACCATGCTCGGCAATCAGAGCGTTGACCGAGGGATCGCGCAGGGACATGGACAACCCGTGCGCACTCCGAATGGCGAAGAGCTCCCACGGCGCACTGGCGAAGCCCAAGAGGAGCGAAACCAGGCTGCGTAAGCTGATCGCGGCCACGAAGGTGCGTTTCAGGCCGAAGCGGTCCGCCCCCCAACCCAGCAACGGCTTCGACAGCACGGCCACCGCGCTGTTGAGCCCGACCAGAATGCCAACCTCAGCGAGACTGAACCCCAGGTGCCGGGCGTAGAGAGGCAAGGCGAAGTTGATCAGGCCGAAGCTGAGGCGAGAGAGCAGCCCCTCGCCCACGATTGCAAGCAGCGACCCGTCGATCCGGGGCTTCATCGACCCATGACCCGTCAACCGACCTCTATGGTGAGCCCGCGCGAGCCTCAGTCGTAGTATTCCGCGCCGAGGTGCGTGATCAGATCTTCGCCCATCATCCAGCGCAACGTGTTCTTCAGTTTCATCAACTGAATGAACAGATCGTGCTCCGGGTAGAGCTCCGGCGCGCACATGGGCGACTTGAAATAGAAGCTCAGCCACTCCTGGATGCCGCGCAGCCCGGCGCGTTGGGCCAGATCGAGGAACAGCACCAGGTCGAGCACGATCGGCGCCGCCAGGATCGAATCGCGGCAAAGGAAATCCACCTTGATCTGCATGGGGTAGCCGAGCCAACCGAAGATATCGATGTTGTCCCAGCCTTCTTTGTTGTCGCCACGCGGCGGGTAGTAGTTGATGCGCACCTTGTGGCACAGCTTGCCGTAGAGTTGCGGGTAGAGCTGCGGCTGGAGAACGTACTCCAGCACGCCGAGCTTGGACTCCTCCTTGGTCTTGAACGACTCGGGGTCGTCGAGCACTTCGCCGTCCCGGTTTCCGAGGATGTTGGTCGAAAACCACCCGTTCAGCCCCAGCATCCGCGCCTTGAAGCCGGGCGCCAGAATCGTCTTCAGGAGCGTCTGGCCGGTCTTGAAGTCTTTGCCGCAGATGGGCACGTGATGCTCGCGGGCGAGCTCCTGCAGTGCGGGGATGTCCACAGTGAGGTTGGGCGCACCGTTGGCGAACGGCACCCCGCTGGTGATCGCTGCCCAGGCGTAGAGCATCGAGGGCGCGATCGAGGGATGGTTCGTCTTCATCGCGTTCTCGAACCTCGCCGGGTCGGCGTGCACCTCGTCCGGGGTCAGGAAAACCTCGGTTGAGCCGCACCAGACCATCACCAGCCGCTGCGCCCCGGTCTCTTTCTTGAACTGCCGAATGTCGTCTTTGATCTCCTCGGCCAAGTCGAACTTCGTCTTGGCCTTCTTCACGTGCGGCCCGTTGAGCTTCTTCACGTACGCCTGGTCGAACGCCGCCTTCATCGGCCAGATGCCGCCGAGCAAGCCCTTCACCTCCTCCAGGTGATTGGGCTCGAGCACGCCGGCCTTCCGCGCGGCCTCGTACGCGGTGTCGGGGAAGATGTCCCAGCCGCCGAAGACGAGGCTGTCAAGTTTTTCGAGCGGGACGAACTCCCGGATCATCGGCGAGCGGCCCTCGGTGCGCTTCCCCAAGCGGATGGTGGCGAGCTGGGTCACCGAGCCGACTGGCAGCGCCAGGCCCTTGCGGACGAGCTCCACCCCGGCCATAAACGTCGTGCTGACCGCCCCCATGCCGGGCGTGAGAACACCCAGCGTGCCCTTCGGAAGGGAAATGGCGGCGGGCCGACGCATCCCACGACGCGCTTCCTCGTCCTGAGTCGCAAACATGTCAGTGTCCCCCCTCCGTCATGTGATTCTTCCCACGCCCGATCCTATTCGTAGCGGAGCGCATCGATCGGGTCGAGCCGCGCCGCCTTTCGCGCCGGATAGAATCCGAAGAAGATTCCGACCGCGGCGGCGAAGCCGAACGCGAGCCCGATCGACTCCGGCGCGATGAGGGTCCGCCATTCGGCCAAATAGCTGACTGCGTGCGAGCCAGCCAGACCCAAGACAATCCCGATGATGCCCCCGATGAGCGAGAGCGTGATCGCCTCGACCAGGAACTGGGCAAGAATGTGGCCGCGTCGGGCGCCGACGGCCATCCGCAACCCGATCTCCCGAGTCCGCTCCGTCACGGAGACGAGCATGATGTTCATGATGCCGATCCCGCCGACCAGCAGGGAGACCGAGGCGATGGCGGCCAGCAGGTACGTCAACGCGCGCGACGACTCCTCTTGTGTCTCGAGCACGTTTGAGAGGTTGCGGAGGGAGAAGTCGTCCGGCTGCTGGGGCCTCAGGTTGTGGCGCTCTCTCAGGAGGACGCGAATCTGCGCTTCCGCTTCCGTCATGTCTTCGCCGGGCCGGACCTTGAAATAGATGGCCCAGACCGATCGGAACCCCGCTCGGCTCACACCGAGGACCTTCTTTTTCGCCGTGGAGAGGGGAATGAGGATCGTATCGTCCTGGTCTTGGCCCGACGTGCTCTGTCCCTTCCGCTCGAGCACCCCGATCACGGTGAACGGGATCCTCTTGATCCGGATGATCTCGCCGACGGGATCAGCGTCCCCAAAGAGGGTCACGGCGCACGTGTGACCAAGCAGGGCGACCTTCGTGGCGCCCTGAGCGTCGGCAGGTGCGATCGGCCGACCCGCAGCTAGGGGCCAATCGCGCGCCTCGAGATAGTCGGCCGTCACGCCATACACCACGGTCGACCAGTTCTGGTTGCCGTACACGACTTGGTCGGTATCGCGCACCACGGGCGCGGCGACCTGCACGCTCTCGAGCTCGCGCGGCGCGACCAGGGCATCGTCTTCGGTGAGCGTGAGCTGGCTTCCCGAGCCGATCCGCACACCACCGGCGGTCACGCTGCCTGAGCGGGCAATGATCAGGTTCGACCCGAGGCTCTGGATCTGCTCGGCCACGCGCGCCTGGGCGCCGGCGCCGACGCCGACCATCGCGATGACGGCGGCGACGCCGATGATGATGCCGAGCATCGTGAGCGCGCTCCGAAGCTTGTTGACCCGCAGCGCTCGGATGGCGATGCGGACGCTCTGCCAGACGCTCACGCGGCGGCCTCCTCCGCCGACCCCGACGCCAGGGCTCGCTCGGCGTCGAGCGGCGCCGCCACGGGCTCGTCATTGCGCAGCCTGCCGTCCCGGAACGAGAGGACGCGGCCCGCGTAGGCGGCGATGTCCGGTTCGTGGGTGACCAGCACGATCGTGAGCCCCTCGCGGTTGAGCCGCTGCAAGAGCGCGAGCACCTCGACGCTGGTGCGCGAGTCGAGGTTGCCGGTGGGCTCGTCGGCGAGAATCACGGCCGGGTCGTTGACAAGCGCCCGGGCGATCGCGACGCGCTGCTGCTGGCCGCCCGAGAGCTGGCTCGGCTGATGGCTCTCGCGGTCGGCGAGCGCCACCGCACTGAGGCGCGCCCGCGCGCGGGCGCGCCGCTCGCGGGCCGGCACGCCCGCGTAGAGCAGCGGAAGCTCGACGTTCTCGAGCGCGGTCGTCCGGCGCAGGAGGTTGAACTGCTGGAAGACGAAGCCGATCTTCGCGTTCCGGATTTGCGCGAGCGCGTCCGGCGAGACGCCGGCGACGTCCTCGCCGTCGAGCACGTAGCGGCCCGCGGTGGGCGTGTCGAGGCAGCCGAGGAGGTTCATGAAGGTGGACTTGCCAGAGCCCGAGGGGCCCATCACCGCGATGAACTCGCCGCGCTCGATGGTGACCGAGACGCCACGGAGGGCATGAACTGTGTGCGGCCCGAGATGGTAATCCTTCGTCAGGCCCTCGGCGACGATGATCGGTCCGGCCACGGCTAGAGTCTCAGGCGCCGCTCGCTCTTGGGCTTCTTGGCGCCCCCGCCCACGCTCCCCGCCAGACCAACGATGACTTCCTGGCCCTCCTTCAGATCGCCCCGCAGCACTTCGGTGAAGCTGCCATCGCTGAGACCCAGCGCGAGCCGGACTGGCGCCGGCTTTCCATCGGGGCCGAGGATCCAAACACGGCCGGCGAGCTTTTTCGCGTGATCCTCAGAGAGCTTTGGGTCCTTCGCGGGACGGTCGGGGTTCTTCTTCTTTGAGGGCGCTGCGCCACCCGCCACCGGGCCACCCGGCGATCCGCTCGGCGCCGCGGCCTCGGCGCCCGGCGGGCGGAACCTGAGCGCCGCGTTCGGGACCTTCAGCACGCTCGGCTTCTCCGCGACGACGAGCTTGACGTTCGCCGTCATGCCGGGCAGGAGCTTCCCCGCCGGGTTGTCCACGGCGACGACGACCGTGTACGTCACGACGTTCTGCACGATCTGCCCCGCCTTCCGGATCTGCGTGACGGTGCCCTCGAACGTCTCGCCCGGAAACGCGTCCACTGTGAACGTGGCACGGTCGTCGAGTTTGATGCGCCCGATATCGGCCTCGTCCACGCTCGTCTCGACCTGCATCTTCGTCAGGTCCTGGGCGATCGTGAAGAGCACCGGCGCCTGCAGGCTCGCCGCGACGGTCTGGCCGACATCCACCTGGCGCGAGACCACGACGCCCTGCACCGGCGCGCGGATCGTGGTGTGATCGAGATCCACCTGGGCCTGCTTGAGGCCGGCGTCTTTCTGCTCCACCTGCGCGCGCGCCGATACAAGCATGGCTTCCGCCACGCGCAGCTGGGCGATCGCCGACTGGATGGCGGACTCCAGCGCCTGCTCGTGCGCCCGCGCCGAGTCCAACTGGGCGACCGCCGAGTCGTGCGCCGCCTGGGACGTGTCGAGGTCGCTCTTAGCGATGAGCTGGCGCGCGAACAGCTCCGTCTTCCGGTCGAAATCGCGCTTGGTGTCGAGCACGGCGACCTGCGCCTTCGCCGTCTGGGCGCGCGCCTCGGCGTGCGCCGCGCGGGCGTTCCCGACGTCGGCGCGCGAGCGCTCGACCTGCGCCTGCTGGTTGAGGACCGTGGCCTTGGCGGAGTCGAGGTCTGCCCTGGCCTGGATGACCTTCGCCTCGAAGATGTCCGGATCGATCCGCGCGATCACCTGGCCTTTCTTCACGACCGAGTTGAAGTCGACGAGGAGCTCCTTGATCTGGCCCGACACCTGACTGCCCACCTGGACGGTGATGACCGCGTTGAGGTTGCCGCTGGCCGAGACGGCGGCGGTGAGTGGACCGAGCTCAGCGCTGGCGAACCGATACTGCGGTGAGCTGCCGCCGATCTCGACGAAATAGCGTGTGGAGTTTCGGCGCTGGGACCGGGAGGTCGCAATCCGGGGAATCATGGATTCGACCTCGGAAAACCCCCGAGTGCGCTCCGGAGCCGGGAAACATGTCAGAGATTCCCCGGGGCGTGCATGCATTCCCCGGGGTTGCATACAATGATTTACCCGATTGTTCGCTCCGTGCGGCAGCCGATCATGCACAATCAACTTTTACGCGTTGAGGAGCTCGCCATGGCCGAGACGCCCGTCCTCGTCACGCACACGCGCCTGCACGAGTTCATCGTCGACGTCCTGATGGCGATGAAGATGGAGCGCGCCCCCGCCGAGATCACCGCGGGTCACATGGTCCGGACCGACCTGCGCGGCGTGGACTCGCACGGAATCGGCATGCTGCCGCGCTACGTCGAATACTGGCGCGCCGGCTACCTGCAGCTCGACAGCGAGCCGAAGGTTGTCCGCGACGACGGCGCCATGGCGCTCTTCGACGCCGGCAAGAGCCTCGGCCACTACGCTTCGACGCTCGCGATGCGCAAGGCGATCGAGAAGGCGAAGGCATACTCTATCGGCATCGCCACGGTGCGGAACTCGAGCCACTTCGGCGCCGCCGCGAACTACTCGATGCTGGCGCTCGAGCACGACATGATCGGCCTCGCGACGACCAACACGCCCAGGCCCGCCGCGGTGCCGACCTTCGGGCGGCAGGCGATGTTCGGCACCAACCCGCTTTCCTTCGCTGCCCCCGCCGGCCGCCACGCGCCGTTCGTCCTCGACATGGCGACGACGACCGTCGCGGTCGGCAAGCTCGTCGTCGCCTCGCGGTGGGGGAAGCCGATCCCCGAAGGCTGGGCGCTCGACGACCGCGGCCGACCGACCACCGACCCCCTGGTCGCCCTGAAGCACCGGCTCCTGTCGCCCCTCGGCGGCTCGCGCGAGCTCGGCGGCCACAAGGGCTACGGCCTCGGCGTTATGGTGGACATCCTCTCCGGCGTCCTCAACGGCGCCGTCTACGGCGACCTCTTCGAGCGGAGCGACATGAAGGCACGGCAGGTCCACAACGCCGGTCACTGCTTCGCGGCTGTCGATCCGTCGCGCTTCCGGCCCCTCGAGGAGTTCAAGCGCGACATGGACGACATGCTCGAGGCGCTCCGGTCGTCGCCGCGCGCCGAGGGCCAGGAGCGGATCTACGTCGCGGGCGAGCCCGAGCTCGAGAGTGAGCAGCGGCGGCGGAAGGACGGCATTCCGCTGGCGCCCGTCCTCGTCGCCGAGTGCAACAGGATCGCGCGCGACCTCGGTGTCAAGGCACTGGTCTGAGCCGAGCGGCCCGCGCTCCTAACCACCCGGGACCTCCTCGCCACGTGCGGCGACCCACTCGCGGAGCGCGTCGCGGGTGGACGGGAACGCGAGCGCGTCCCACGGGATCCGCGTCGGCCGCACCCACTCGAGCGCGTCGTTCTCCTCGCAGGTCGTGAGGGTGCCGCCGACGACGCGCGCCCGGTAGACGATGATCACGGGTGCGCCGGGATACGTGTACACGTTGTGCAGGCCCGTGAGGTCCACCGTGAGACCCGTCTCCTCGAACGTCTCCCGCACCGCGGCGTCGGTCACGGTCTCGCCGAAGTCGACGAAGCCGCCCGGGAACGTCCAGAGCCCGCGCCCGGGGCTGATCGACCGGCGCGTGAGCAGGACGGCGCCGTCCTGCTCGGGGAGCGTGGCGCCGACGACCTTGGGGCTCAGATAGAAGACGAAGCGGCAGCGCGGGCACACGTGCTGCTCGCGCTGGTCGGGCGGCACAGGCTTGCGGGCCGTCGGCGCGCCGCACAGCGGGCAGAAGCGGACCGTGTCCGGCGCCAGGAACCCGGGTGCGTGATCGTCGCCCACGTGTTCGAGTCTAAACCAGCTATTCGCGACGGCACAATGCAGGACGCTTCCACGCGCTCGCGCGTCGGCGCCGGCCTTGACACTCGCCACGGCCGGGTGCTACAACCCGGCCGTCGCTTCGAAGACGCGTCCACTCATCAGGAGGTCTCGTATGCACCGCCGGACCGTCGTCACCGTCGTGACCGCGCTCGCCGTCGTCCTCGGCGCCGCCCGCGCCGGCGTCCACGGCCAGTCGCTCTCGGGCGAGTACAAGATCGGCGTGCTCGAACCGCTCACGGGCCCGCTCGCGGGCGAGGGCAAGCGACACCTCGAGGGGTACGAGATCGTCCGCGACATGATCAACGAGCGCGGCGGCGTCATGGGCAAGAAGCTCGTGTTCGTGGCGGCCGACGCCCCCGACCCCACCGCCGCCGCGAGCGAGGCGAACCGGCTGATCACGCGCGAGGGGGTCAAGATCATCACGGGCACGTTCTCGTCGCGGCTCTGCGGGGCCGCGAGCGAAGCGGCGGCGCGCCACAACGTCATCTACTGGGAGAGCTCCTGCGTCGATCCGCGGTTCAACAAGCGCGGCCTCAAGACCGTCTTCCGCACCGAGATCGACGCCACCGGGTTCGGCTGGTACAACATCGAGTTCATCGTCAAGTACCTGGCGCCGCGCTTCAACACGAAGCCGAACCAGCTCAAGATCGCCTTCCTCTCGGAGGACTCCTCGTACGGCCAGGGCGTGACGGAGTCCGCGCGAGCGCGGGCGAAGCAGGAGTTCGGGATGCAGGAGGTGGCGGCGGAGTACTACTCCTTCACCTCGATCAACGACTTCACGCCGATCATCACCAAGTTCAAGCAGCTCAACCCCGACGTGGTCCACCACATCGGCTACACCAACGACGCGCCGCTCTTCTGGCGTCAGGCGCGCGAGCAGAACTTCCTCTTCAAGGCACTCGTCCATGCGGGGGCCACGGGGTACGGCTCGCCCGACTTCGGCAAGGCGCTCGGCAACGACGCCAACGGCGTCTTCGCGCTTCTCGAGCCCGGCCCCGGCTTTCGCCTGGAGGCGCTCCGGCCCGAAGGCCAGAAGATCGAGCGCGAGTTTCGTGAGGCCGTCCAGAAGCGGACCGGCTCCTACCCGTTCGGTGGCCACCAGCTCGCCGGCGGGGGGCTCTGGCTCCTGAAGGTCGTGCTCGACCGCGCGAAGAGCGACGACCTCGACAAGTTCCGCGACGCCGTGATGTCGCTCGACCTCCCCGTCGGTTCCGTGATCAACGGCTGGGGCGTGAAGTTCGCCGAGAACGGCCAGAACGCCAACGAGCGCGTCCAGCACTATATGCTCCAGTGGCAGAGCGGCCAGCTCGTCACGGTCTGGCCGGAGGAGTTCACGACGAACCGGGCGAAGTGGATCCCGCTCGGCGCCTGGGACGCGCGCAAATAGACGTCCTCGCGCAGCTCGGCGTCTCGACGGTCCTCCTCGGGGGGATCTATGCCCTGATCGCCGTCGGCCTCACGCTGATCTTCGGGATCATGCGTGTCGTCAACTTCGCCCACGGCGAGTTCCTCATGCTCGGCATGTACGTCGCCTTCTGGGCCTACAGTCTCTGGACCCTCGACCCCTACTTCGTCCTCTTCGTCTCGATTCCGCTCTTCTTCGGGATCGGCTACCTCACCTACGTCCTGGTCATGCGGGGCGTGATCCATGCGTCCCACAACGTCCAGATCTTCACGACCGTGGGGCTCTCCACCGCGCTGCAGAACGTCGCGCTCGTCCTCTGGACGGGGGACTTCCGGACCGTGCGGCCGTGGCACTCGTCGGTCGTGATCCGCGTGTTCGGCACCGCGTTCAATCTCTCCCAGGTGGTCGCGTTCGCCATCGCCCTCGGCCTCACGCTGGTACTCTTCGCCTTCATGAAGTGGACCCACACGGGCCGGGTCATGCGCGCCACGGCGCAGGACCACGACGCGGCGACACTGATGGGCGTCGACACCGACAAGGTCTACCGCTTGACGTTCGCGATCGGCATCGCGTGCGTCGGCGCCGCGGGCGCGCTGGTGTCGCCGCTCTACGCCGTCTACCCCACGGCGGGGCTGCAGTTCGTCCTCCTCGCCTACGTCGTCGTCGTGCTGGGCGGCCTCGGCGACATGGTGGGGGCGATGCTGGGAAGCCTGATCGTGGCGGCGGTGGAGGTCGTCGGCTCGTACTTCTTCGGCGTCGCCTGGAAAGAGGTCTGCTACTTCATTCTCTTCATCGCCGTGCTCGTCTTCCGCCCGGCCGGGCTCTTCGGTCAGCGCGGTGCCGAGACGCTCGGGGTCTGATCGTGTCGCTTCCGCCCAGCCGTCGGGCCGCCGCGGTCCTCCTCGGCGTCGCCGCACTCGCGCCCCTCATCGTCCGCGACTCCTTCGTCCTCGACAGCCTGATCCTGATCCTCATGTGGGGTGCGCTCTCGGCCGCCTGGAACGTGGCCGGCGGCTATGCCGGCCAGGTCTCGCTCGGTCACGCCGCATTCTTCGGAATCGGCGCCTACTCCGCGGCCCTGATGACTGCGCGCTTCCAGCAGAGCCCGTGGCTCGGGTTGGTCCTCGGGGTCGTGCTCTCGCTCGCCGCCGGCGGGGCGATCGGCTACCTTTCGAACCGTCTCCGCGGCCCGTACTTCGCGCTCTCCACGATCGCGTTCTCGCAGGTGCTCCTGATCGGCGCGAGCCGCTGGCGCGGCTTCACGGCGGGCTCGGAGGGGATCCCGGTCCCGTTCCGCCCCGGCGTCTGGACGCTCGGCCTCGGCCACGTCGCGTGGGTCTACGTGGCCCTCGTGCTGGCGGTGCTCTGCTACGCGGTGGAGATCTGGCTCGAGGGCTCGCGGATCGGCTACCAGCTCGCCGGCATCCGCGAGGACGAGGACGCCGCCGAAGCGCTCGGCATCGCGAGCCGCCGATTGAAAGTCTTCGCGGTGACGCTCAGCGCCGCGCTGACGTCGGTCGGCGGCACGCTGTGGGCGCAGTACGTCGGCTTCGTGGACCCCTTCTACGTCTTCTCGATCGACCTCTCGATCAGGTTCGCGCTGAACACGATCATCGGCGGTCTGGGCACCGCCCTCGGCCCCTTCCTCGGCTCGATCCTGATCACGTCGCTCGAGACGTACCTGCGCGCGACATTCTCGGGCTTCAAGACGGGGTTCGCCGGGATCTACCTCGTCATCTACGGCACGGCCCTCATCCTCGTGGTGCGCTTCGCCCCCGAGGGACTGATCGGCCTCGCCGGGCGCTTCGGGGCCTGGAGAGCTCGTGCTGACGCTTGAGCGCGTGACGAAGCGCTTCGGCGGCCTCACGGCGGTGCGCGAGGTGAGCCTCCACGTTCGCCAGGGCGACCTCCTCGGCATCATCGGGCCGAACGGCGCCGGCAAGACGACGCTCTTCAACGTCATCTCCGGCTACTACCGCCCCGACGGCGGCCGCGTCGTGTTCGCCGGCCGGGACATGGCCGGCCTGCCCCCGCACGTGATCTGCCGCCTCGGCCTCACGCGGACGTTCCAGCTCGTCAAACCCTTCGGCAACCTCTCGGTCGTGGACAACGCGATGATCGGCGCGCTCACCCGGCTCCCGAGCGTGAGCGCGGCGCGGCTCGAAGCCGAGCGCGTCATCGAGACGTGCGGCCTCGCGCCGCACGCCGCCGCGCGCGCCAGGGCGCTGCCGATCGGGCTCCGCAAGCGCCTCGAGGTCGCGCGGGCGCTCGCCACGCGACCGCGCCTCCTCCTGCTCGACGAGGCGATGGCCGGCCTCAACCCGTCCGAGCTCGTGGGGATGATCGAGCTGATCCGACGCCTGCACGCCGACGGCGTCACGCTGATCGTGATCGAGCACATCATGGCGGCGATGATGCGCCTCGCCCGGCGCATCGTCGTGCTCCACCACGGCGAGGCGATCGCCGAGGGCACGCCGGGCGAGATTGCGAGCGATCGCCGCGTCATCGACGCCTACCTCGGCGAGGAATTCGTCCTTGCTCAGGCTTGACGCGATCGACGCCTTCTACGACGACCTGCAAGCGCTCGCCGCCGTCTCGTTCGAGGTGGGCCGGGGCGAGATCGTCGCGCTCGTCGGCGCCAACGCCGCGGGCAAGTCCACCACGCTGCGCGTGGTCTCCGGCCTGATGGCGCCGCGCCGCGGGCGCGTCCTCTTCGGCGACGAGGACCTGACCCGGGTCGCCGCACACCTCAGGGTCGAGCGCGGGATCGTCCAGGTGCCGGAGGGCCGCCGCCTGTTCCCCTTCATGACCGTCGTCGAGAACCTGCTCCTCGGGGCCCATCCGACGCGCGCGCGGGCCGCGCGAGCGAAGACGCTCGAGTACGTCTACTCGCTCTTCCCCCTGCTCGCCGATCGGCGGGCCCAGCTCGCGGGCTCGCTCTCGGGGGGCGAGCAGCAGATGTGCGCGATCGGTCGGGCGCTCATGGCGCGCCCGCGCATGCTCATGCTCGACGAGCCGACGCTCGGCCTGGCGCCGGTGCTCGTCTCCAGGATCTTCGAGACGGTGCGCGCGATCAACCTGGACGGCGTCACGGTGCTCCTGGTCGAGCAGAACGTCCGTCAGGCGCTCACGCTGGCGCACCGGGCGTGCGTGCTCGAGAGCGGGAAGCTCGTGCTCCAGGGGCGGGCGAGCGAGCTCCTCGGCGACGAGCGGCTGAAGCGCGCGTATCTCGGACTGTAACGTTGTAGAGTGGGGCGGCGGGAGGGGCGCATGAGAATCGATCGGAAGAGACTCGAGCGGTCGATGGACGACCTGGGCAGGATCGGCGAGACGCCGCGGGGTGGCCTCACCCGCCTGGCCCTGACCGACGACGACAGGCGTGGGCGCGACTGGATGGTCGCGCACATGCGCGAGGCGGGCCTCCGCGTGACGGTGGACCAGATGGGGAACATCTTCGGCGAGCGCGCCGGCGCCGAGGCGCTGCCGCCCGTGCTGATGGGCTCGCACGTGGATTCCGTGCCGACGGGCGGCAAGTACGACGGCCAGCTCGGCGTCCTCTGCGGCCTCGAGACGATCCGGGCGCTGAACGACCACAGGATCCGGACCCGCCGTCCCGTGACCCTGGTGATCTTCACGAACGAGGAGGGCGCGCGCTTTCAGCCGGCCATGATCGCGAGCGGCGTGATGGCCGGAAAGATCGCGCTCGAGGACGCCTACAACACGCGCGACGCGGACGGGATCCGCCTGGCGGACGAGCTGGAGCGGATCGGCTACCTGGGCTCGGAGCCCTGCGTCGCGCGGCCCTTCCGCGCCTACCTGGAGCTCCACATCGAGCAGGGCCCGATCCTCGAGGAGGAAGGGCTCTCGGTGGGCGTCGTCGAGGGGATCGTCGCCATCTCGTGGTCGCGGCTCACGATCCACGGCGTCCAGGACCACGCCGGCCCCACGCCGATGCGCATCCGCCACGACGCGCTCGTGGCGGCAGCGCAGGTCGTCACGGGCGTGCGGCGCATCGCGCACGAGATCGGCGGGGACCTGGTGACGACCGTCGGCCGCCTCACCGTGAGCCCGAACATCGTCAACGCGATCCCGGGCAAGGTCGCGCTCTCGATCGACATGCGCGACCCGAAGAACGAGACGCTCGACCGCGCGCTGCCGCTCGTGGACCGCGTCGTCCGCGACGCGTGCGAGCGCGAAGGCGTCCGCTACGAGCTCGAGCACTACTGGCGCGTGCCGTTCACCCGCTTCGCCCCCGACGTCGTCGGCGCGGTCGAGCGGGCGGCGAAGGCGAGCGGCGTGCGCTACCGCCGCATCCTGTCGGGCGCCGGCCACGACGCCCAGTACATGGCGGCGATCGGCCCCGCGGGGATGATCTTCGTGCCCTCGCGCGGCGGGCGCAGCCACTGCGAAGAGGAGTTCACGCCCATGGACGACATCGAGAACGGCGCGAACACCCTCTTCCTCGTCGCGCTCGAACTGGCTGAACAGGCCTGAGGACACAGGGGCAGAGAGGGATAACGATGACCAAAACCGCGAAGACTCTGATCTGGGCTTGGCTCGTCGTTCTGTCGCTCGCCGTCGCAGGGTGCTGGGGCGCAATGAAGACCAGCCCCGATAACCCGACCGGTGCGGGAGGTCTGACGCCCAACGTCGAAGATAAGGACGCCGGGCTCGTCGCTCTCGCACCGGGCTTCGATGTGAGGAGTTACGGAGTCATCGCGGTGGATCGCTTTCCCGTGACCGATCTCGCGATCAAGGATGAGGACGATCGGAAGCTCGCTGCCGAGATGCAGTCGTATCTCCAGTCGGAGCTCGTCCGTCGTCTGCGAGATACCGGACTCTTCCAACGCGTCGTGAACCTCAGCGAGGCAGAGTTCAAGCCGGAGGCTGATAAGACGCTGCGGCTTGAAGGAACGATCACCCGCCTTGGGGGAGGGTCCCAGGCCGCCCGAGCCTTCTTCGGGGCCTACGGCGCCGGTCGCACGCGGGCGCAGGCAGACATGCGGTTTGTGGAGGTGCCGTCGGGCCAGGCCATGATGGTCACGGCGGACCGTCGGATCGCGTCGGTCGGGTTCTTCGGGGGTGCCACGCGCGATCACTTCCGAGAATCGTTCGACGACATGGCCCGTGATCTCGCGAAGTTCCTGGTGCGACTATCGAAGGGCGAGGCGCCCAGAAAGGACTGATCCGATGACGCTCGACCGCTACGTCAAGGCCGTGCTGACCGTCGCCTACTCGAACGGCAACCTCCTCGCCGAGGCGCCGGACGGGACGTGGCGCGAGATCGATCTGCGGGGCAAGCCGCCCGAGTACCCGAAGGTGATCGTGCAGATGAAGGTCAACTAGCGGCAACGGTAGTGTTGAGCGCAGAATGTCAGCGAGGAGAACGCGAGTTCGCGGACTTGCGTGACGATGCCCACCGCCAGCCGGCGCCCGATCGAACCCGAAGAGGTCGCCAACGTCCTGACCGCTTTCATCAGCACGAGCATCATGGCGCGCGGCCATCCGGTTCAGCCGGACGACGATCTCGAGGCGGTGGGCCTGGACTCCATGGCGCTGCTGAAGGTCCTCCTCTTCATCGAGGCGGAGTTCGGGTTCTGGATACCGGACGAGGACCTCGTGCACGAGAACATCAGATCCCCCCGTGCTCTGGCGAACTACATCTCGCGACGCAGGAGCTCGACCTAGCGAGCCGGCGGGGCCGGGCCGACGCAGCGTCGTGACCGGCCGGCCCCCTCGGAGTTCCGCGCAACCACGCTCGCAGCGCCTGCCCTTGCGCGGTGCTGATCTCGTCCTCGTCGCGACACACGCGCTCTGGAAGCACGCGCTGCGCGACTCCGGCGGCCGTTTCCCTGGGGCAAGCTTCACTGGGCGGCAGGACCGCGCGCCACGCTGGTCCCTCCGCCCGTCCGCCATCGGTCCGTCGCCTCGCGCGACGAGCTTCACGCGGCTCTGGAGACGGAGCTCAACTCGGCGATCGATCCGAGACGCGATCCGCCGGTCCGCTTCTTGATCATCGACTGCGGGCCGGAGCCGGAAAGACCTCAAAGCGTTCTTGTGTTGACGTGGTTTCATCCTTTCATGGACCCTCGGGGGGGTCAGAACTTGCTCATGCACCTGGCCCACCTGGACCGGGACGGACATCAGGCGCCCTGGGGAGGCGCGCCTCCGGCGTTCGTGCCTGATCCCGATCCGCGGCCGCTCAAGGAGCGCGGGCGGCTCGGCCGTCGCAGCCTCGCATACATGCGGACGCTCGCGCCCGTGCCCCCGGTCTCTCCGGGAACGGGCCTCCCCTCGCCCGGACGCGCCCGCTTCCGGCGGGAGAGCTTCGTCGAGCGCGATCCCGGTATCGATGGCCGGCGCGCCTCGCGAGAGATCTGCTGGCGTCTGGCCCTGGTCGGCCGTGCCATGGCCGAACTCTGGGACCGGCGGGGGCTGCCTGATGTTCCCTTCCTCGTCCCCCTCGCTGTGGACCTGCGGCCCAAGGGCGCTCCGGGACCGACGTTCGGCAACTCGCTCGCTTTCCACTTCGCCCGGTTCACTCCCGCTGAAACGACCGACGTGGCCGACCTGGCGCAGGCCCTGCGCCGCCAGATGACCGACGCCCTCCGCGACGGACAGATCGACGCCAACGCGGTGGCCATGGAGTTCCTGAAATACCGCCCGGTCTCGATGATGCTGCGGTATCTACCCGGGGCTTCGAGTGGCGCGGCCTTCTCCTTTCACTGCGCTGACGTCATGGACTTTCCCGTGCTCGAGTCCATGTTCGGCCGCCGCGTCGTGAATGCGTACCACGCCCCGGCCGTCCTTCCGCGGCCGGGGATCGGGGTGTTCTTCAACCGGTGCGCGGCGCGGAATAACCTCGTCATCTCGTGGATCGAAGGCGCGGTGAGCGAGAAAGAGGTGGCGCGGATCATCGAGGTCGTCCGCGAGGGGATGGAGTGGGTCAGCATCCCGTGAGCTACGACGTCGTGGTCGTGGGAGGCGGCTCCGCGGGACTGGCCGCCGCGGTGACGGCCGCCGGCTGCGGCGCACGCACTGCACTGATCGAGCGCTACGGCTTTCTCGGAGGCATGGCGACCGCGGGCATGGTGAGCACGATCTGCGGGCTGTACCAGACCTCGCCGTCCGGACCACCAGAGCCGCTCAACGAGGGCTTTGCCGAGAGCTTTGCGCGACGGCTGGCGACCATGCCTGGCTGTGGGACCCCGGTTCGCCGAGGACGGACCTTCGTCCTGCCCTACACGCCGTTCGGGGTAGAGAGCCGCGCGGGCCGGATCGAGGCGCTGCGCATCGCCACCTGGGAGCGGGTCGTCGACCTCGAAGCGCGGGCCGTCGTGGACGCGAGCGGCGACGCGGTGGTCGCGCACCAGGCTGGCGATGCCACGGAGACTACGCCGGTGGCAGAGCGGCAACTTCCGTCTCTGGTCTTCGTGCTCCAACACGTCGACACCGACGCCCTCGGACCAGGCCCGCGCGTGGCGCTGCTGCGGGCCCTCGCGGCGGCCGAGCGCGAAGGGCGGTTGCCGAAGGGCGCGTCGAACCTGGCGCTGGCGCCATCGCCGCAGACTGGCGAAGTCATCTGCAAGCTCACGCTGAGCGGCATTGCGGAGGAGCTCCCGGCAGGCCGCGACCTGCTGACGATGGCTGAGCAAGAAGGACGGAAGCGTGCCCTCGCAGTCACCGAACTCTTGAAGACCATGCCAGCGTTCACCCGCGCGTTCGTCTCACACGCCGCACCCCAGGTCGGTGTCCGTGAGAGCCGCCGCGTGATCGGACGCTATCAGCTCACCCGCGAGGACGTGCTGTCCGGGCACAAGTTCGAGGACGCGGTGGCCCGAGCGAGCTGGCCGATCGAGCTGTGGGAGGAGGGACGGCTCGGGGCCACCTACGAGTACCTGGAGGACGGGCAGTTCTACGAGATCCCGCTCCGCTCCCTGCAGGCGCGCGACGTGGAGAATCTCTTCGTGGCGGGCCGCTGCATGAGCGCCTCGCACGACGCTCTTGGATCTGCGCGCGTGATCGGGACCTGCCTGGCCACGGGCGAGGCGGTCGGGATCGCGGCCGCCCGCCAGGCAACGCAGGGATAGTCGGCGATGAACCTGGCGGAGCTCCTCCATGCATCGGCCGCGAGGCACGCGAACCGCCCCGGCGTGACGGATGTGAGGTCGGGGCGCTCCCTCAGCTACGGACAGCTGGCTCGGGAGGCGGAGCGCGTCGCCACATTCCTGATCGCCCAGGGCGTGGAGCCCGGTCAGCGGATCGGGCTCGTCGCCCCGAATGCTCTGGCCTATCTCCCCGCGGCCTTCGGCCTTCTCGCCACCGGCGCCTGCCTGACCCCGCTCGCCAGCCACCTCACGCAGGCGGAGACCGCTCAGATCATGACGGAGGTCCAGGTGAACGGCTGCCTGTCCTGGCCGAAGGCAGCCCGGCACTCGGCTCGGGAAGGCGGCGTGATCGTGTCGGGCGGCGAGTGCGACGGGTTCACGTTCTGGTGGACCGATCGTGGTGCACAAGGCCCGACGGAGTTCAGGCAGCTCAACCCCGCCTTCGTACGCTTCACCTCTGGAACCACCGCGAGCAGCAAAGGAGTCGTGCTGTCGCACGAAGCGACCGCCGCGCGCGTCCAGGCCGCGGATTCCGTGCTGAGCTTCAGCGAAGAGGACCGCGTCCTCTGGGTGCTTCCGCTCGCGTACCACTTCGCGGTGACGATCGTCGCCTACGTGAGGGCTGGGGCGCACATTCTCCTGTGCCCCGACACCCTCCCCAGAACGCTGGTCGACTCGGTCCGGCGCCTCGAGCCCAGCGTGCTCTATGCCTCCCCGCTCCACTTCGAGCGCATGGCGAGCCTCGGACCAAGCGAGCCGCTCACGAGCGTGCGGGTCTGTCTCTCGACCAGCGCTCCCATCACCGCGGCCGTGATGGAGCGCTTCGAATCGATCTACGGCGTGCCCGTCGGCCAAGCCTACGGCATCATCGAGGCGGGCCTGCCCTGCATAAACTTACGGTCCGACGATCTTCCGGCCACCTCAGTGGGCCGCCCGGTTCCCGGCTACGAGATCGCCGTGTTCTCTGACGAGGGCGAGCGTCTGGCGCCGGGCGCGCTCGGTGAGATCGCCGTGCGGGGCAACGGCCTCTTCTCCGCGTACTACACGCCGTGGCGGCTTCGCGAGCACATCACACGGGACGGCTGGTTCCTGACAGGTGATATTGGCTGGCTGGATGAGGGCGGCGCCCTCTATCTCAAGAGCCGCAAGAAGGCCGTCATCTTCGTCGCAGGGCTCAAGTTCTTCCCGGAGGAGGTGGAAGACTGTATCAACCGATTCCCCGGAATCCAGGAGTCCCGGGTGTTCGCCCGCTCGCACGCTCGGCTGGGCGAGGTGCCCTGTGCAGAGGTCGTCCTCGACTCATCGGGCTGTGATCTCGACGCTCTCAGGGCGCACTGCGCCCGCGTCCTCTCTCCATATAAAGTGCCCCTCGAGTTCACGGTCGTCGCGGCGGTCCCCAGGACGCCGGGCGGCAAGATCCTCAGGCGGTCGGTGAGGACGGAGGAGGCCCAAGTGTCCGTCGAGCGTCCCTAACCAGATGACGGGGCGCGCGAGCTCAGCGCAGCCGACGGATCAGCCATCCATTCTGCGGGTGGCCGTCATCGGCGCCGGCCCCTGCGGATCCGCGCTCGCGACCTTCCTCGCTCGCCAAGGTGCCGAGGTCACGCTCTTCGACGACGGCCGACGCCCAGAACTGCTGGTTGGGGAATCGCTCGTGCCGGCCGTGATCCCGATTCTCAAGCGCCTCGGCATCGAGGAGGAGACGGCGATGCTTGGCGTCCTGAAGCCGGGCGTCTCCTTCGTCTGGTCGCCAACGGACCGCTTCAGCTTCACCTTCGCCCGCTTCGCTCCGGCCGTGCCCCCTTACGCATACAACATCCCACGTCCACGGTTCGACGACGCGTTGCTCGCCAAGGCTGTCGCCGCCGGGGCCCACCAGGTAGTCGCCCGGGCTCGGCTGGAGCCGGCCGCGCGCGGCGGCGCCGAGCTCGCGCTCGCTCCCGAGACCCTGGCCGCAGCGCCCAGGCTCAGCGGTCGGCAGCCCGACCTCATCGTCGACGCCACGGGTCGCGCCCGGCTCGCGGCCCGCGTACTGAGGATCCCCGCCCGGGTCGGGCCACGCAACGACGTGGCGCACTTCGCCCACTTCGAGGGATGTCGTTGGGACGACGCGCCGGGCCAGGTCATCATTGCGCGCCTCCAGGCCGGTTGGAGCTGGTGCATCCCGCTCAAGGACCGGCTCTCCGTGGGCATCGTAGTGGGTCGAGAGGACGCCGCCCGCCTGGGGCGCATCCCGGCGGGGCGGCTCGAGCGAGCCATCGCGGTCGACGCCTGGCTCTCTGCGATCGCCGGAGGCGGCAGACGCGTGACGTCGGTCGCCACGTACTCGAATTATCAGCTGATCTCCCAACGAGGTTACGGCCCCGGCTGGGTGATGGTGGGGGACGCCTTCGGATTCGTGGACCCCATGCTATCGCCCGGAGTCTTCCTCGCGCTCCGGTCGGCGGAGCTCGTCGCCGAGGCCCTCAACCCTGTCCTGCGCCGAGGAACCACTCCATCGCCAGCCGAGCTGGCCTCGGCGCTCCGCTCGTATGCCGCCGTTCAGAGCGCGATGCTGGCCGCATGGTCGGATCTCGTGGCCTATCTCTACGACGGGCGGATGCTGGCTCTCCTGCGGGCCGGGCGTGGCTGGGTGGACGGAGGATCGACCTTCCTCAAGAGCGCGGCGCAACGTCACATCGAGCGGCACATCGCGCTACAAGCTTCCGGCGTGCGCACGACGTCGCGCTACAGCCGGGGCCTGCTCCGCATGCTGGGGCGTCGCGGGTTGAGAGGAATCGAGCCCGCCGAGCTGGCGATCCGTTGAACGCCTGGTGCAGAGTCGCTCCCCGGCGTCACCGCGCCGGTTTCACGCCGACGTACTCGCTGAGGAGCCCACCGCGAACGCGGTGCCCGACGTCGACGAAGCCGCC
>WNGN01001273.1_pt1 | contig 25399 bp, 28 predicted proteins | sample 5400561 | NCBI WGS metagenome assembly WNGN01 (sample SAMN13153379, study PRJNA577476) | soil metagenome | isolation source: 115 cm soil or saprolite under Garry oak tree replicate 2 | place: USA:California | collected 2016-06-15 | reverse complement strand
GGTACAATCTTAGAACCGTATACGCTCACTTCCCAGTCACCGTGAAGGTTGACGAAAAAGCAAGAGCGCTCAAAGTCGAAAACTTCACCGGCGAAAAGACGCCTAGATCCGCCCGGATACTTGACGGCGTAAAAGTCGCTGTCAAAGTAGATGACATTACCGTTGAGGGAATCGACATTATGGCCGTAAGCCAGACTGCAGCTAACATACAGAACTCGACAAAGATCAAGAAGAAAGACCTCCGAGTCTTCCTATATGGCATCTACATCGACACGAAGACCAGTCTCGAGACGCCCGTTGGACCGGCGAAAGGGAAGTAAAATGGCGAACATGAGCAAGCACGCGTTCAACCGGCAAGAGAGCTGGCGGTACAAGCGCGTAAAGCCAGCATGGAGGCGAGCCCGCGGAGTCACCAGCAAGATCAGGAAGGAAGAAGCAGGCTGGCCCCCCAAAGTCAAGGTCGGATACGGGACGGCAGCAGCAACAAGAGGTCTCCATCCACGAGGACTACAAGAACGTCTCATCCACAGACTGTCAGAGCTCGAAGGACTCGACCCGAAGATCCACATCATCAGAATCTCGGCCCGAGTTGGAGAACGAAAGAGACTACCCCTCCTCGAAGAGATACGCCATCGAAACTTCCACATCGCCAACCCAGGCAAGCAAGAAGAGAAACCTGTAACAACCGAAGAGCCAACCACAGAAGAAGCTCCAAGTTCGGAAGAAACAAAAATTCCATCCACACCAAGCGATACAGAGGAAGCAGGAGAGGAAGACCCACAGCCAGGGACAATGGAGGAGTCAACGAAGGAGGACGCTAACGAGGAGGAAGAAGACAAGTGAGCCTGAAAAGCCAGAAACGACTCGCAGCCAGCCTCCTCGGCTCGGGCAAGAGCAGAATCTGGATTGACCCAGAAGAAACAACCAGAGTCGAGTCAGCAATTACACGCCAGGAAGTCAAGTCGCTAATCGATAGCGGCAGGATTCGCTTACTTCAGAAGAAAGGGGTAAGCAGAGGCCGCCATCGAATGAAATCAGGGCGACGGAAGAAAGCTGGCAGCAGAAAAGGGGGACAAAAGCAGGGCAAGGATGCCTGGGTCCTGAAGATCAGAGCGATCCGACGACATCTCCGGTTCTTGAGAGACAAGAGACAGCTCGCCCCGGCCAGCTACAAGTTGCTCCTGGGCATGTCGAAAGGAGGCGCGTTCCGAAGCCGATCGCACGTCGATGAGTATGTAAAGGCCCACCAGCTGCAGAGGAAGCGTTAGACAGATGGCTGACGGCCCACGATACTCGGTTCCGTTCAGGCGCAGAAGAGAGGGTAGGACAGACTACAAGCTTCGCCGAGCCCTTGTCCGGTCAGGGAAACCGAGAGCCGTTGTTCGGGTCACCAACAAGTATGTTTACGTCCAGATAACTGATGCCGAGCTTCGCGGGGATATAGTGCGAGCCGCTGCATCATCCAAGGAACTCGCGAAGATGGGATGGAAGGGAGCGACAGGAAATATTCCGTCAGCATACCTAACAGGGGCGCTGGCCGCGCGTCGCGCCTTGGCGAAAGGGGTCAAGGAGGCTGTGCTGGATATCGGTTTGAAGTCTTCAACTAAAGGCTCCAAGTTGTTTGCTGTCCTGAAAGAGGCGAAAGCATGAGCCAGAGACCATACCAGGGAGGCGGGCAACGACCCGGTCAAGAGGTAGGATGGGTCCCGAAGACCAAGCTTGGAAAGCTCGTCCAGGCAGGCGAGATCGTCTCAATGGAAGAGATCTTCACACAGGGCATGAGGATCAAGGAGCCAGAGATCGTTGACACTTTGCTCCCGAACATTCAGCAAGAGGTCTTGGGAATCGGCTTCGTCCAGAAACAGACCGATGCCGGTGAAAGGTCAAGATTCCGAGCAATTGTTGCAGTCGGGAACGGAGATGGTTACATTGGCGTTGGGGAAGGAAAGGCACGGCAGGTTCGCACTGCCATTGACAAGGGGACTATACAGGCAAAACTGAACGTTGTCCCCGTGCGCCGTGGATGTGGGAGCTGGGAGTGCCGTTGTGGCAGAGCCCACACCGTACCATTCGGCGTTGTCGGGAAGTGTGGCAGCGTAAGAGTGCACGTTCTTCCAAGCCCTAGAGGACTCGGACTAGTCGCTGGGGAGATTCCGAAGCAGGTTTTGCGGTTGGCCGGGGTCAAGGACTGCTGGACTCGAACCTACGGGTCCACCTCTACGCTTACCTCTTCCGCGCTTGCAGTGTTTGATGCCTTGGTGCAGACCTACAATGTGGTTACGCAGCAGGACTGGGTGGCATAAGATTGGCAGAATCTGCTAAGCAATCTATCATCCTCGCCGTACGCATCCGGGGAACAGCAACCGATAATCCCGACATAAGGAAAACGATGGAGACTTTGAAGATGGAGAGTACCTTCCGTGCACGGCTCCTGGAAAGCAGCCCATCGACCCTAGGCATGTTGCGGACAGCCAAGAACCTAGTCGCTTGGGGGCAGGTCAGCCCAGAAGTGTTGGAGAACTTGCTACGGAAGAGAGGGGAGAGAGAGGGAAACAAAGATCTCAACGATGAGTTCGCCAAGGTATTCTTCAAGAAAGAGAATATTGCGGACCTTGCCAAGTCGGTTGTCGCCGGAGAGATCGGCGTCAAAGAACTGTGGCTTGCGGGCGTGAAACCGGGGTTCAGGCTTCATCCTCCAAAGGGAGGTTTCAAGCGAAGTACGAGACGGGCCGCGACTGATGGTGGAGAGCTTGGCTACAGGGGCGAGGACATCAACCGACTCGTCCGTCGAATGATCTAGCTCGACTTATGCTAGCGCAAACTCCAATATACTTCCCGAAACATTCTCGATCCGTCTACTATGGCTCACAGCAGAGACTCAACCAGAAAGAAACATACCCGGCGGTCGGGCTGGTGGTTCGACATCTTCGAGGAAATGGACCGGATGGATCGCCTAATGGACGAGATGATGCGGAAGGCAGTAGAGATGCCCAAGGCAAGTGAAGGGCCACAACCCTTCGTTTACGGATTCTCAATGTCTGTTGGAGAGGACGGCAAACCGGTAATCAGGGAGTTCGGCAACGTCGAACCGACCTCTCGAGGGCCGTTAGTGAAAGAAGAAAGGGAACCACTCGTGGATGTTTTACAAGAAGGCAATGAAGTGGTCGTTGTGACCGAATTGCCGGGAGTAGAGAAGGAGCATATCAAACTGGAATCCACCGACAGGGCACTGAAGATTGCAGTAGAATCAGCTAAGCGACGTTACTTCAAAGAACTCGAAATGCCGCACCTAGTTGATCCCCGGACCGCAAGAGCAACTTACAAGAACGGAGTCCTAGAGGTACGGTTCACAAAGAGCGACGAGAAGAGACCCACACGGGCCATTGAAGTAGAATAGCTAGATTGGTCGCAAGATTTTCAACTACACTCGTGTTTGCCCGACCCTCTACGCAAGACTCCCTCCTCTGGAATTGATTTCACACTTGCTATTGATTTCGGCGAATCCGTCTGATTAGGATACAGTCCCGGGTTGGACACCTGGGCGAAAGCCATTATTATTTCAAGCCAACCCCGAAAGACTCAAAACGAAAGGCTTCACATAAGCTTCCAGAACAGCGAACAGGCTGATAATGGAGCGATTTTGCGGGGTCGGTCTGCCAGCATCGGTCTGTATTGAGCTTGTTTCTTGAGGACCCCCCGTTTCGGAGCAACCTCTCTCAGCTGAGGCGCTCGGGCCCAGCACCCCATGGCGTGGGTTGTATCGGCGATTTGAAATACAGTAACCCAGAAGCTGCGGCGGACTAGTATGCTTCCCGGTGTAAAGGTTCACGATTTGAAGAAGAACTTGGACGAAAGAGGGTTCTTCGCAGAGATCATTCGGCAAGACTGGGCAGATTTGCTAGGCCAGGACACTCTTGTCCAGGCCAATCTGTCCCATAGTTACCCGGGCATGATTCGGGCATGGCACCGACACAATCGTGGTCAGGTGGACTATTTCATAGTCCAGGGCTCGATGAAGATTTGTGCCTACGACGACCGTAAAGGCTCAGAGGGTCGAATGGTAACGAAATGGCTCGGGAGTGAGAATTTCTCCGATCTCCGAAAGTGACCCTCTCCGCTTCCCGAGTTAAACTTCATTTGAGACCAGTAAGGCTTGACCAGGTCGCGTAAGTCCAGCTCTAAGACCTCCTTTCCTCAGTGCTTTCTTTAGTGGCGAGCTCACATTAGTTCGTCGATCCATACTCTGGGCGCCTTTCTTGTAATCTCTAACGGTAGTTTGTAAGTGGGCTCTTGGGGTCCAAGGTCTCTCGCCCATTCGACCATTTTCGAAAGACCCTGTTTCAAAGCGTGATTTGTCTTATAGTCTAACAGGTCCATCGATTTGCGAACTGTACAGTAGGCGTGCTTGACCTCACCGGGCCGAGCGGCTTCATATATGGGTTCCATTTCAAAGCCCATTATCTCCAAAAGGAGGTGACAGGCATCGTTGACGGGAGTGACCTCGTCGCTTCCAACGTTGATGATCTGTCCGTTGGCTTTCTCCCTGAAGGCAGCGTTTGCAATGGCGGGGGTAACATCCTCGATGAATGAGAAAGCGCGAGTCTGTTCGCCGCTCCCATATATAAATGGAGGTTTATTTCTCAGGATTCGGTTGATCCATATTCCCAGAACGTTTCGGTAGGGGTCCGCAATGTTTTGTCGTGGCCCGTAGACGTTATGTGGCCTGAGAATCGTGTAGTGTAAGTCATAAGTGCGGGCGAAGATCTCCAACATCGTCTCGCAATACGCTTTTGCCGCCCCATAGGGATCCTCAGGCTCTCGAGGCAAATCCTCAGGGAAGGGAGGCTTCTGAGCGCCATAGACCGCCATCGACGAGGTAAATACGAAAGTCTCTACGTTATTGTTCACAGCTTCAACCAAGAGATTGTTCATCGGAACAATATTGATCTCATTTATTGCAACAGGGGAAAAAATCGACTGACCTTCCGCAGCGTAAGCCGCTAGATGGAAGACTATGTTGGCTCCTTTAACGACTTCTCGGACTTTGTCCTTACTTCTTAAATCTGCCTTGACAAATTTGCAATCTTTGTGGACGTTCCTTTCACTACCACCAAGGAGATTGTCGACACTTACGACCTCATGTCCTCTCGTGATCAGTTCATCGACGAGCCACGAACCCATGAACCCTGCTCCTCCCGTCACAAGAACAGTTCGAGTCTCCATTCTCAGATCTCTCTGTAATGTGTGTCTGCGATTGTTACCGGTTTATACATTTCTAGCATACCGATGTGGCTTCGCTTTTGGACAACCGTTTCGGAGAAGGATCTCCAAATACGCGTTGGATGGCGATTTTCATTCTATCCGCGGACTCTGCCGGGGGGATATCGGCGTCCTCCTGGTTTTGCTGGTGGCTGCAACGAAACGCAATAAACAAACCTTTTGCTTGGACCTTCAGAGCTTCCTGAACAATGACTCATACCCCGAAATGATGTCTGGCCAATTGTAAGCTACCCTTATCCGAGCAGGACCCCAAACCCTGGCCTTTTCCCTGAGGGCGAGAAGCTCCTGGTCAGCGGACTCTATCTTCTCAGCGATGGAATCCGGTTCTGGACGGAAATAAAATGCCGGAAGCTCAAGACCTTCACCGATCACTTCTCGGTTGAACTCTGTGTCCGTCCCTAAGACAACATTTCCTGCGCTGAGTGCCTCAAGTAGTGACGGGTTTGTGCCGCCCACCATGTGCCCGTGGAGATAGCCCGCACAATGCCATCGAAGCATCGTTTTGATCCCTTTGTCGTAAACTGCGCCCGCCAGTATGATCCTGTCATCTTTTCTCGCAAGATCCTTTAGCCGCAGGAGGTATGAGGGTGAAATGCAGGGACCTACCAAGAGCAGCTTTCTAGTCGTTCTGGTCTGAGCGAAACCCTGGATAATCTTGTCTATGTTGTTGTCGGGCTCCATTCGTGCCAACACAAGATAGTAGTTATCTGGTCTCAATAGATCGACAAGGCCAGGACGCCATTTCATTATCGAGTCTGGGTTCCACGGAGGCGGAGCGATCGCCGGAGTCCCGTAAGGGAGGAATATTGGAGGTTTGCCATATGTCTGCTCGACGTATCGAGCAACACACTTTGAATCAGCAACAACCACGTTGGCTGCCGTAAGCCCGAACCTCTCGCTCATTCTGAGAAGAAACCGCGACATTCTCCCGAACTTTGGACGCTTCCACTCCATCCCATCGGAATTGACTATCAGCGTCTTTCGTAAGAATCTAGCAATCCAGAAGAAAAAACCTGCTCCGTAACCTAGCATATAGATCGCATCTACTCTCGTCCCAATCTCTATGAGAGAACGGATGTCGTAGGCGATTTCAGACAGCGGGCGCAATGAGTCTTTCACCGAAAAATAGACCAGTTCTACACCCTGATAGCTGGGAAGATGTGGCCTGCGAGAATCCTCTTCGCATGCAACTATGACTCCAAATCCAGCCTTTCTCAAACCAACAGCAATCGTCTCGGCAGCTGTCTCGAACCCACCATAACGGGCAGGTAATCCGCGGGTTCCGAGAATGCCGATGGTCTTTATTCTAGTCAATCACGTGCTTTCCAGACTTTGAATACCTCTGCCCATTGAACTATGCGTAAGTTGATAATCAGCTTCATTGTGTTAAAGGTGATTGAGCAGTCGAGACTGGGGAGATGTCTCGAGATGAAGATTGTGAAGGCTCGTCTCGACCGACCACCAATCGAGCCCCCCTTCGAAACGTTAACGTCAAGTAGCATAACCTGACCTAGCAATATGTTGTTGCGAACAGCGCGCTTCCTCCCGACTGAAACACCGGACTATGCCCAAAGCATGCAGCAGATGCGAAGAGTGCTATTTCATCTGTGTGCGCTACGACATATGTGATGTTGTAATCGCGAATAATCATAGGAACTCTTCCATCACTTGGGCTCTCGTAAAGAATTGCCATGCTCTTGTAGATCTGGATATAGTTTGCTGGCGCCACTATCGCAGCAAAATCAGCCCGATAGAGAAAATGAAGTCTCATGGAGTACACTTGCACCCAGGTTACTGTCGAATCTACATCATCATCATTCGTTATGACCGCGGTTGACGGAGAATTTGTGGCGAGCCAAAGCCCGACTTGCTTGTCATCTTGGTAGAACGCTTCAACCGGCAAGTATCGTGACGGCAAAGAGAACCCGCCAGGTATTCGTTCAAGAACGGGCACTGCCAAGCCACCAATCTGGACCGTGATGATAATGGTCATCAATAAAGTCCCTAGAAGCGGGACCTTGCGACGACGAATCCACTCAAACCTAGTCATTGGAGATGACTCGGGTAGGACGCTCCTGCCAAGCACAAGATACCCAAAGATTGCTCCCAGAATCGCGAAAGGCTCGGTCAGCCTCCACAGAAAGCGCAGTGGGTCAGGAATGGGGATTCCGATCAAGAGGGAATTTGTCAAGAAGAATAGTGCGGACGTCCAACCAAAGAGCATCATAAACTCCAATGCCTTTCGCTTCACTGTTGCAATAATCCCTGCGATTCCGAGCAAGCCAAGGGTGGCTCCCGGTACTAAAGGGTCGATGTAAATTGCCGGCACGTATTGTCTCCAATTTCCAGTCACGAGTTGGGAGGCAGCGCTAGAGCTGACATAAGTTGTTGTGGCGGCATACGCAAATGCCAGGAGAACCATTGTCATCCAAAACACGAAGTGAATGCGGCCCGCAAAGATAGATCGAAGCGTCTCCCATAGTGCAGAACGAGACCGAATGTAGGAATAAGAAATTGTGAAGAGAACAACTACGGGAAGAATGACAGTCGCCAGTTGATGACTTGGAATGATCGAGACAGCGGTCAAGCCAAGAGGATAGGAGAACGAGGGAGTCCTTCGCACCCGAAGAATCGAGTAAAGTGTCGAGATCAGAAGGAGGTATCCTGAAATGTCAGGGAGGTTGCCTCTTTGTATGTAACCGTAGGGTTGGTACGCACTTCCATAGAGAAAGGCGGCTATCAACGCCGCCAACTTGGATTCTGTGATTCTCAGAGTGATTAAGACGACGCCTGAAAATATCCCGATCGACCCAATTATCGTCGTAATCCATGTGTATTCTTCTATCGGAAGGCCGGCGAGAAGGAAGAATTGTGCAAGTATCAAGTGGGCCCCGTACGTGAACTTAACTGCTTGATCAAGAGGTTCCACTGAAAAGTAGTTCGGCAGCCTGCCCGTGGCGATTATAGTCTTCGCCCAAAACACGTGCTCGCCCATGTCTTCTCGATGTGTCCCAATCGCCGAATACCAATTGAACCCGGCAACTGCGGCGGCCGTTAGGGCTAGTAGAAGCAGTTTCGGGTCTAAGCGTCTTAGGTCGATTAGGAGTTGTCGAAGATTTGCCCGCGTAGCCAAATAGATCCAGAGTTTACGCCCGATTGAAACAGCACCAACAAAACCTGCTACACAAAAAGAGGCGAGAACTGTTGTGGTGTTGATCCCGATAGTGTTTCCCAATATGAATCCGATAAGGACTACCGAGGCAAAACTCAACGAGAGAGAATAGAAGATACTCTCTGCGAAATTCGCAAACTTTAGCCTGAAGAGGCAGGAGATACTATAGCCAGGGAGGAGGAAAACTAGAACTGTCGCGAGGAGGGTGATAAGATAGATTGGCACGAGTCAATTTTCCCGATGCAAGAGTCGAGCCGCCTTGTCTCTTCTGAGCCATCTAATGAATCTGCCATCCGGGCTCAGAGCAATTGCCAAGGTGCCTAGGGTGAACGCTAGTGTTGAAGCCCCGAATCCGAGCCAGGAGAAAGGCATTCTCACTAACCCGAGTGACACCAGTACCGTTGTCAGAGTTCCTAGTGCAAGTGTCCAACCTACTCTTGAGACAGTTTTCCTGTGACTATGCTTGGGTAAAACGATTGACCAGACTACGCGAATAATGTGGCTCACTGGGTTCAGTGTGGAAGTGTCTCCGCCGTAAGTAACTGTGATGTCTCTCTCTTCTATTTTGAAACCCATCTTGGCCAGCTCGATGAGAATTTCTGAGTCAACACCCATTCCGTTTTCGGTAATCGATATGCTAGGAATCACCTTCGAAGAATATGCTCTAAAGCCGCTTTGAGTATCTCGAATGCTAGTCCCCGCGCTCCAGTTCGTGATGAGATTTAGTAAATTGTTTCCAAATCGGCGATAGAAAGGGATCTGGTTTTTCCCATTGAACCTGCAACCAACCACAACGTCAGCTAGTCCATCTAGGACCGGTCTTGTAAGCAGAGGAATGTCCGAAGGATCATGCTGCCCATCACCGTCCAATGTCACAATAATATCGGGATGGAATTTTGATGCCACTTGCAGAAGGGTCTTTAGAGCCGCCCCTTTCCCCATATTTCGTAGGTGGGTCGTGACATTTGCGCCGTTCTTCGAGGCTTCTGAAGCTGTCTCATCAGCTGAGCCGTCATCGCAAACTACAATTTGAGTTCCATATGTTTTAGAGCGGGAAACTATGTCTCCTATCGTAGTTTCCTCATTGAAGGCCGGTATGCATATGACAATGTAAGGACTGGAATCCGCATGAATCAGACTTTCACTTAGTGCTGTGACCAATGTCGAATTTGCAGAACCCTGCGGTGCAATCGTCACTTTCTAAGCCTCCGGCTCTCAGCGCTGAGCCACGTTGACCAATACTTGTACTCAGAAAGTGGCAGCCTCAAGAACGGCCTTTCTCTCGAGACAATGTCAGTCGCGCCAGGAGACAAAATTACATCAATTCGGGTCGCGCAAGGGCAAACGCAACAAAAAGCTTTTGGTCTAATTTCGACTGGTCAACCAACTAATCGACGGTTGATAGGCAAACCTTCAACAAAAACGACTACGGCTTTTTGCCGGTTTCATGAGACTGAACATTTCCTCATTTTCCCCAAAAGAGGATTTTTGCGTCTGAGGGTGAACACGTGAGGGCGCGATTGGCTTAAGCTTGGCTTAGTCGTCTGTACGACGGCGTCACTAGCCTTAGGCGGCTGCATTGAAGGCTGAGAAGACTTTTTCGGCATTTTTCTCAAAGACGGCTTCTTCTTGGCGGAGACCGCGGGCTCTTGGACAGCTCTCATTTCCTTCATGCTCATAGTAGAGATAGATTGCAATTGATGCAGACGAGACGCCAAAAAGGCGACGCTGAGACCCGGTACCAAAACCGGGTCGAAGCTGTTGGCGTATGTTTGGAAGTGTACGTCGTTAAGGTAAGTCGCATAAATCCATGAACCTAGAGTGGCGGTAATCCCCAGCTCGAATAGAATGATGAGCCACGCTTTCTTTGGGACGTTCCACCAGGTGAGAGAACCCCATCTCTGAGATCCCAGTCTCTTAAGAGAGATTCGCGTTGGTCCGAAATTAAGGCAGGATGTTACTTTGTGTCTGGAACTCGGAAGGCAGACCCTCAGGAGAACCAAGCCGATGCCCGGGAAAGATGCACTTAGTTACGACGGAATCGCAGTCCCCAGCCGCAAGAATCAAGGTTTTAGTCTTAGGGTTGTGGTGGTGCCCAGTTCCACGAATAAAGTGGGATCGTAAACATTTGGAAGAAAATAGCTATGAAGAAGAGGGTCCACCAAAGGATCTCTAATTTATTCAGAAGAATCCCCTTTTCGCGGCTACTGCATCATCTATATCTTGACAGAGGACGAGTGTTTGCTGAGATGGTTGCCATAGACAGCCGCGGTAGAAGCGAATGTCATCCTTTTTACCGAATGTCTCAGGCAGCTTTCCAAAACGTTGAGCGTCCTTTCCACATTTGTCCTACGGACAAGATTGGGATCTTCCAAGGATCGGTTAACGCTCACCATAGCCACCAGATGAGCCGCCTCATCTGCCCCGGCAACCGCCTCGTCGATGTTGCGTTGATCGAGTACGCTCCCCTCTAACAACTTAAATTTCGGATTTGCCATGTGCTGTCTGACACTAGCTACTCGGCTGGAGGATAGATCATCGGGAACTGTAACCTCGCTCGTTGAAATTAAGCGGTCAACCAAATTAGCTCCAAAAAATCCCAGGCAGCAAGTGATTAAGATTCGCTTCATGGAAGTAGTCTCTGTTAAATGTTGATTCTCCTAAAAAAAGTGGATCTAAATCTAGACCTTGTCTTCCCGGCCTGACATTCGTAATGATGAAGCGAAGCCAGACGAGCTGAACTGTAGGCCCCCGGAGCTTACTGGGGTTCATGCGAGAAATGTTTGTGGGACAGGTTTTGTGCCTGCCAGTAGAGATCTGGGGAGCCTATGTCGAGCCAAACCTCGCTTGACTCGACTCTTGTGGAGAACGCATTGAGTCCCTAGTCCACGATCTTTTGGATACCATCTATTAACTGTAACTCACCGGCAAAGCCGGCTTTCGTGGCCTCTAATGCCTTGAAGATGTTGGAGTCGAAAACATACACGGGCATGATGGCCAACTTCGATGGTGGATTCAAAGGTTTCTCGACTAGACGCTTCACTCTCACGAGCCCGTTTTCGACAATCTCACCCTCGACGATCCCGAACCGCTTTGGACCCTCTACCTCCATTGACAAGAACAACGCGTTTGCGCCAGACCCCTCACTCGTCCTTATCACTCGTCTCAAAATGGCCGGCATTCTTTGAAATGAAATGGCTGTCACCAGCATGGACCATGAATTTGTCGTCTCCGACAATCGACTTCGCCTTCAACACCGCGTCCCCAAACCCTCTTGGGTCTGGCCGATTCACCCACGACAATGTGGATCCTTCGATTATTTTGTAGAAATGTTCTAGATCTGCTGCAGGTCCACCTCGACCCCTACTATCCAGGATGGTTACAAAGTTGAAGTCGGGAGTAAAATGATCCTCGATTGCTCTCTTTGCGCGGCCGATGACGAAACAGAACTCGCAAAACCCGACGTTGTACAATTGTTCGAAGACTACCTGGACGATGGGCTTGGGACACATTTCCCGTTCGTCCCCTGGACAAAGACCGGAAGCATCTCTTTCGCTTGTTCTTTTGTTACTGAGAGAAGACGGGTACCTAGCCCGGCAGCAGGAATGACAGCCTTTCTTAATACTAGAGACCCAATAACTGACATTTCAGGATCGGCTTAGAGCTTATAGTTCCTAGCTGTCTTGCCGACTTTCAAGATGAAGCAATAGCTATCGGTTTCTGTCATCGGTTTGGAGTTGTAGGTCTCCTCACCGCTGTGACGTTCGCCCAGAAAGGATTCCACACGATTGGCGAGGGCATCGATAGGCGCAAAATTGAAAGGATCACTCCTCACGATGTGGAGTTTGCCTATCCTAGGGGTCATCTGGAAAGAGTCAAATTCATGGGCAAACTTGCGTCAGGCAAAACGCATGATCTGTATTCATTCTCCATAACGAGCTAGGGTTGTTTCTTGCCGTCAGGGTTTGAATTGTGATCCTCGCGTTCTTTCATAGGAGGCTTTTGGCTCTGAACATGGCTCTGAGGCGGGGCTACTGATTTGAGTTTGGCTGAAATGGTCGAGGGTGAATCAGCACCCTTGGGTTGTGAGGTCGAGGGCGGGGGAAGCCGCTTCGGTGTCTTCCTCTGCTGAATCCTCTTTTTGACCGGGGTTTCTGGTTCTTGGAGAGTTCGTATTCGTTTCATTCCGAGGTAAAGGTAGGTGGCGATTGATGCTGATGAGATCCCGAAGGCAACGCTTAGAACGGGAACTAGTATTGGGGAAAGACTGTTTACGTATGTCTGGAAGTAGACGTTGCTCAGATACGTTATGTAAAGCGCGACGGATAAGGACGTGATTATGGCTAGCTCTCCTATGATGATGAGCCATGCCTTCTTCGGAAAGTTCCACCAGGTGAGGTAGCCTATCTTTGAGACCTCCGGAATAGTCTCATGAGAACTCATCGTGTGCTGGAATTAAGGCGAGGTGTTACTCGGCAGAACGAACATTGAACATTCAGTCAGCCATGTGGAGAAATTGAGGCTTGGTCTGGTAGCTTGCGACTGGCAATGACAGTTCTAACCCCTTGAACGACACCTATACCGAGAATCCCAATCAAGACTACATGGCCCAATGTTATCAGTGTCAGAGCTTTTCTCGAAAAAGCGAAGGCTGCGAGCGAAACGTTGTTGTCGCCAGCAAACAGAAGGGTCAACGTAACGATCGAAACCATGGGGATCACCAGATAGATAGATTCTCCTTGGGACTCCGTCACAAGCTTGTAGTCTCCGTTGAGATACGATAGGACTAGAACGAGTCCTAAGGCTCCGACTTCGAGAACTGTGTCAGCCGGACTCGGTAGCCCTAAGCTTATTCCGAATTGGAAATTTGACAGGGGGTAAAGAGGGGGAATCGTTCCAACTATCGAGTCCGCTACGAGGTGGGAGAGAATCCCCACTGAGAATGCCAGTCCGAGACCCTTGAATCTGATGACGAGAACTGCGCAGATAGGTAGCAGAATAATCAGCGAGTGAGTGTAGGTATGATGTTGAATCAGTGGTTTGAAGTATATGTCAAAGTCAGGAAGAACTCCCGCCAAAAGAGCCATGTAAGCAGGGAGGTTGACTTTGACCTGTTTACCGGTGAGCTTCGAGAAGAGATAGCTCCAGCAGCTGTGTCCGAGAAGAAACACGATTCATTCTGCTCCGTATCCGCAAGCCACTTGCAAGCGCACTCTCAGTCAGAGATACTAATGGTTAGTGTCGGAACCATTTGTCGATCCGGCTCAGACCGGGGTTCCAAAAAAATTCTCGTCAGGAATTGGCCTAAGCAACTCGTCTCGCGGGAATTCCCTCGTCTCTAGCTCTAGATCTTTGCATGCCCACGTAACACCATAATAAAATAGAGGCGGCCAAGGTTTGCCGCTCGGCAATAGGAGCCTGCGGACGTTGACACGAGAGGCGAGAACGGGCGTTTTGCTTTTTCACATAACTCTTAAAGGGTCATTTTGCGGGTCCAGACTTAGTCTTGAGTCGCATGTGCCTATAGGGTTTGATCGATGATTATTCCCGTCCGTCGCATTTCTCATCTCCTCAGGACACGTGCAGCCCGATTCTTGGGCCTTAGCCAGGACCCATCCACCCAGGCCGGAAAGGGGACGAGGATCGGACTGCTCATCTCGGGGGCCTTCCTTGTATCCGTTGGGCTGTTGATCGTTCTTATCTCCAGCCTTTTCGTCGTTCTCGCGTTTCCCCTGTTCCTGTTCGGAGCGTTCAACCTGTTAAACTCGAGAAGGAAACAGTTGTCGCTTAGCCGGTCAAATCTTCTCTCCCTTTCAGGACACCTCTGCGCCACGGTTGTACTCTATTTGCTGTTTACAAGAGTCCTCTGGGTCACGTACATCACCGACAGCATCGTCGGTTCCTACATGGGAGTCTTGAAAGTTCTGGCGTTTCAGAACCCGTACGGCTACTCCATCAAGCCCTTCCTCGACCAGTTCAGCTTTTCACCGTCCTTTTACACACCTAGAGTCGACGGCTCGTTCGAGTTTCACCTCAACTACCCTGCCTTGAATTTCCTCTCGCTCCTTCCACTTTACGCCGTGGGACTGCACGATCTGCGTGATGGGGTCTTCGTCTTTCACCTCCTATCAGTCCTCGTGATCTTCGGGCTTGTTCCCTCGCGTCAGAAAGCACTCAGCCTCGTTCCCTTCGTATTCTTTCCCGCATTCATCGCGTCAAGCTGGACGGACAGCGTTTGGGCGTTCTTCCTCCTTGCGGGCACCGTCCTTTGGTATCGAAACCGGAACATTGGCCTCTTGATGGTAGGGCTGGCCGGCGCTACCAAACAAATCGCTCTCGTTGCAGCCCCATTTCTCATCATTCGCCTTTGGCAGGAATCCCCCAGATCCAAGCTGAGAAATACTCTTGTTGGCACCACCGCGATAGTGACCGGGTTTATCGGCCCCAACATTCCGTTCATCCTCTCCTCACCGTCTCAGTGGTGGGCGGCGACAATTGCCCCCTACCTCCCAGGCGGCGCAGTGGAGATCCCCGGGGGAATCGGGCTCTCCGGGATTCTCCTACGCGTGGGGATATCGCCTCCGCCTCTCTTCTTCGTCGCCCTGATGGGACTGGTCGGCATCGGCTCGCTATGTCTTTACGCAACGCGATACTCGAAATCAAGATACTATGTCTGGATCTTCCCCATCATGATCTTGTTCTTCTACTACCGATCATTTCCAAACTACATCTTCTACTGGTCGCTTCCACTGGCCCTAGAATTCTTCAGAAATAGACCCGCTCTAGCGATCTGGCACTTTTCGCCGTTCAAGGGTATTGCCTTTCGCCCGACAATAGCTGTTGGTTTGCACTCGCTGCGCGTGAGGCTAAGAGTTCCTCTCCTTGCAAGCTTGCTGCTTACGACGATATTCGTCGGTACCTATGGAGTCTACGTTTCCAGCTCACCGCCCTCCAGGGTCGATGTCCAGATAAACTCAGTAACAGATCCCGACGGAATAGGCGCTGCGACACTTCTGAACCTAACACTTGACAACCAGACCCCCAAACCCATTACCCCATCATTCTTCGTCTACTGGTCATATCTCCCATATCTCTGGTCGTCGAACTCGACCAAGACGCTTGGACCTATGTCCAGTGCCTCCTACATCGCAACTGCTACTGACGGCGTGGGAGCGGTCCCGCGATCGACCAGCTTTCGGGTCTACGTATTCGATGCAACCACTGGAAGCCTTGTAGGCCAGTCTCGTTCTCTCACCCCAAATATTGCCCTTCCAGCTCTTGCAAACCACCACTTTAGATGGTGGACTCTGGATGTTGGCGCGGGAACCAAGGTACCATTCGGTTGGAAGCTGACCAAGATCAACGTCGACCAGCTCACCTCGGTAATTCAAGGACTGGACCAGAACCGGACAATGGGGATGAGCCTACAGCTCAACTATTCTACCCCGGCGATCAATCTTGAAAGGATAATGATCTCCCAGAAGATTCTCCTCAACGCTACCACAGTGAACCTCTCCCTGTTCGACCCTATAGCGACAAGCACCGGCACGGGGGCTGTCCTCGGGATAATGGTGACAGATGGCGCCCACGAACTGTCCTACATCTTCTCCAATAGCACCGCGAGGCAAACATTCTCGACCTCCAACTATAACTCCACAGCAATAATTCCCATCACGGCCTCCGCTTGGACTTTCGTTTCGATCGATCCAAATCAGGCTTGGCAGGCTCAAGGCTGGGCAGTTCCTAACCAGGTGACCTTCACGATCTTTCTGCAAGCCAACAGTGTAGGTCTCTACTCGGCAGACATCCGAGACGTGACACCTCCCGCCCCAGCCAAGTAAGTTTGTAGATGCCGCTGCAACCCTGTTCCTTGCTAAGACTCCGCAATAACGAGGTTAGAGGAATGTCATGATCACTGCACGGTCAAACAATTGCTAGAGAGAGTGCGAGACTGTCCCGCTTGCCGCCAGGACAAGTATCGTGTAGCCTCTCCGAGGGGTTAGACCAGACGTTGACACGAACAGCGGCTAGTTTGCGGTTCCGCCTGAAGCTAGCGAAACCTTAGCCCTGTGGTAGACAATTCGACCAGAAACCCCCCAGATTGAAATGTATATCCCGAGGAATCATTATGTCGTAAAAGGTTAGTAGATCTATGATACGGGCGCTCGGCCTTATATTGCGCCGAATCGTCAAGTCATAATCGAGGTTCCTGCAGATAATAACGGCAATGCTAATTGGAGGCTACCTATCTGTCTAAGTTCATGCAGTCTCTGGGAGACGCTGCCTATACGAAGCTGCGGAAGATCGCTGACGAGAGGGACATCACAGTGCAGGAATTGATCCGGGCAATAGTCATACCCGACTGGTTGAAGATCGTCGAGAAGCACGATGGGGGAGAAAGCCAATCGGAGAGACACCGCAAAAGGAGTTCAAGATCGAGAGCCCGAACGCCCAGCCTTCCCGTCGTGGTTTTGCCGAAACTGAAGAAAAAACAATAAACAGTTCCATAGAGCACTTCCTGAAGACCACCGACAACGGTCAGGTTATCGCTCAACTAGGATGATGGCCCTAAGTTGTCTTAAGAGCGAAACCGGGATACATTGAACAATCTCTACCCTCAATCTAGAGCCGGTATCTCGACGAGAAGTGGTCGGTAACTATAGCCTAAAGAGGATATTCTCACTGGGTACATTCTCGGCAATGTCGGACACCAAGGCGAGCAAGGATTGGGCCCCTTTTTCCAAGCAGATCAAACTCGACGAAAGTGATTGGGCCATAGTTGACGCGCTCTACGAGGATCATCGCAACCGAGAAGGGGTTATCTCAAAGGCAGACTTCATCCGAAAACTAGTTCTTACAGGCGCTCGATCACAGCTTTTGTATCTCCGCCAGCACGCACCGGCCTCGCTATCGCGAGTGGCAAAAACTAGCGGGACCGATTGAGACCCGAACCTTTTTCGACGTCCTATGTTTCAGGTGCGATCTGGGTAGGTCTAGAAGACTATCGTGTATGTGAACTGGGTGTTCAGTTTCGTGGTGATTGTAATAAGGTAGGTGTGGGTTGGAACGAATTGTTGGAAGAGATCAATTATTCCCTTGTAAGCGCACGCGTTGCAACTGGAGCCAATCGAGATTACTGCAGAACTAGTACTTCCGGGTGAAAGGGTAGGCCCCGTCCAATTCGCAAGGGTCCACATGTCTCCCGAAATGTCCGTCACACTGTAAGATTGAAGCGTTATTGGGGTATTGCCGTTATTCCGTAGAGACAGAGTCAAGTTGGTGGGGAACTTATTGGTGACTCCTAATAGGGACAAGGATTCTGGAGACGGGTCTACAATGTTGACCGTCAGGATACATGGGTGGCTGACGGTTCCGCTGGATCCTGTTATAGTGACATTGTACTTCCCAGATACTGTAGATGTGGTAGTTGGTGAACCCAGCAACGACGGTAATCGAGTAGGGATAAGCGTACACCCCAAAGTCGCCTTGCGGATTGACCGTGGCTGTCAACAGAGCTGAGCTGCTAAGGACCTTCCTTCCAGCTACAGCCATCCCAGTCGCAATGATATCGTACGTTCCGATAGAGGCGTTCTTAGCGGCTTGTACAGTGGTTATCGAGGTCGCGGTTCCTCCAACCGGCACATTGACTCCGCTAGGATTGAAGACTACGGCGATTCCGCTAGCAACCTGTGCAGTAAGTGCTACAGTTCCAGCGAAACCCTGAGTGCTTAGAATGGTGACGGTCGAGGTAATGTTCATGCCCTGTGGGATGTTGAGTACGGACGGGCTGATTGTCAACACGAAGCTGCCCGTGGTCTTGTGGGCATCACTAATGGTGAAAGGGAGAACAGTTCCGCTAACGGTGAACGAGCCGAACGCGAAGGTTACGAGCAGAAGTAGGGCTTTGAGAGGGACTCGCTTCTTGGATAGCATCGTGTTGCATTCCTCCGAGCTCAACCCTTGTAGTATTCTATCGCGGTTCGCGACCTTACGGGTCCTGTAACCAGACCCGGGAGGGGTCGCTTCTAGTGCCCGCTCTCACGTGGGCCTCACGGTCCAGTTCGGCTCTCTCAAATCGGTACGGTCTTCGGCCAGATGCACATCTTACCATCGGCATCCTTGTGGCCGTGGAAGCGATAGGAGGCTTGCTGATACCCTTTGAGTTCACATTGTGCACCGTGCTTTGGGCAGATGGAGTCGCACTGGACGAGTTCTTCGGCCGTTCTAGCTTTTTCCGTTGTCGTAAGAAACCGGTCAAGCTTGGCCGATGCCATAGTTAGGTCTATCCGCCTTGAACCGGGTCATCATCATGCCTAGGTTGGGAGAGTGTCCGAGTCAGGGTTCGCATTCCCTCGATTTTTCCTGGCCAAAAACAACAAAGCAAGTACGATCCCGCCTAGGGCGGCGTAGCCGATTATCGGCAGGGTCGCGTCCAGGCTGCCAACAATGGAGCTATAGTTCTGGCCGGCGAGAAAACCAAGGTAGATGAGTATGATGTCCCAGATGACTATGCCAATGGTGGAGAAGGCGAGGAATTTGGGAATTTTCATCTTGGCGACGCCGGCCGGAAAAGCGATTAATGTTCGAAGGAGGGGGACGAATCTTGCCAGCAAGACGGCTGCGCTGCCGTGTTTGGCAAACCAGCCCTCAGCAATCATAAGATGTCGCTCGCTCAGTCTGATCTTCCTACCGTATCTGAGCACAGCAGGTCTCCCCAAATAGTACCCGATGCTGAAGTCGATCATTGTTCCAAGGAGTCCTCCTAGCGAGGCCACGGCGACAGCGGGCCAAAAGTCTAGGGTGTGATTGTAAACGAGGAACCCGGTCACTGGGAGGATGATCTCGCTTGGAACTGGAAGCGTCGCGCCCTCAAGAGCCATCAACAGGAAGACTCCAGTGTAGCCCCATTGGGATAGTAGGTTCAGTGCAAAGGTGAATATCGTATCGCTCAAGCTCAAAAATGGTCTACTGTCGGCAAACCGGAGCCTTTCAAATCCTTTAGGCTCCCCGGAGCAATGTTTACTGCTTAGTCGAGGTCGGACTGTTTTTCTTTCCCGAACTGCCCTGGGTAACTGTTTTTAGCGCTCGTTTAAGGTAAGTTCGTCAGCGATGGCTCGGCGAGAACGCGAGGAAGGCGTATCCGGAAAGATCATTCTATTCATTGTGCTCGGAATCTTCCCTGCGATTTTCATGTTGATAGTTCTCCTGTTTGGCCCGATGCTCGGGCTGCGGTTCGGGGCTTGAAACTCGGTTCCACACCGAACCAAGACAATGACGCTTGGATGATCGATAGGACGGTTGAACTCTGATTAGTGCTGGCGTGCGGCCAGTGTCGATTGTGATAGTTATTCAAGCGGTAGGGTAGCGGCTACGTTCGGTTTCGGATAGTACTTCTTGATATCAGAAGGACCGTACTTTCCCTTGAACAACTCGATGACTTCCTCAATCCGCCGCTTCTCGGTTATCACGCGGAGATTGCCATTGAACGATTGTTGGCCTGCGCTAATCTTTACCAGCGGATTGACGAGGACGTTCCGGTACCACTGAGAGTCTGTGCCTGTGACAGGTAGTAGCAGCAGCTCCGTCCCTCTGAGCACGAACCAGACAGGACGGGGAAGGGGTTTTCCGCTCTTTCGGCCTGTAACGGTCAGCTCGATCTCTTTCTTCTTCTTCAAAGCTGGAAGGGTGTTGTCAGACTTCAACCCGGAAACGCAAGGTTAAACGCGATGCTGTGTGAAAAAAGCTTTCGATTTCATAACCCGCAAGCCCCTGCGGGAACAGAAAAGCTAAGGCGCCCAGCTCCAAAGGTGATCCAATATGAATTGTCCAGTCTGCGACGGGGAACTGGAAGACTCCACCAGTTTCTGTCCGTACTGTGGGACAAGACTTGACTGGACAGGCTCCAGCCGAACTGGTTCGCGTCCCTCGAAGCATGTCGGCGCCGCGATCGGCCTAATCGTACTTCTTGTGGCTGGAAGTCTCTTCGCCACGGGGATCTTGGTTCCCGCGGTTGCCCGGCTGTACGATGACGCGCGGAGTGTTCTGCGGAATCTTACGTGCCTCGACCCAGCGCTTTGCACGAACTCCACCTTTCCCACAACGGCGGGAAAGGCCACGTATGACCAGCAGGTGTCAATGATCTTTACCCAAAACTTTCAAGCGCTAGACTACAACGTGACCGCGGTAGCTCAAACCGACTCTGGCGGTTATGGTCCTGCGTACCTCCTCAACGGCCTCTCTGACACAGGTTATTGGTACCAGGTTGGCCTAGCGTACAACTGGCCCTTGGCCTCTGGGAGTGGCTATGATTCAGGATTCCATTTCATCTGGGAGGTTTTCGCGCCGAATGGAACGACAAACAATCCTGTCTTGTCGAGGATCCCGGACAATGTCAACCAGGGTGATACTATTCAACTGAGCCTGTCGTTCGTCAGCGGCAACGTTGTAATGTTGGCTAGCGATTACAATACTGGTGCGAGTTCTTCTCACAGTTACACTGCCGCGCAAGGGACGACCTTCTCGGGGGCCACAAGCGCGTCTAACTCTCGTACTCCTACGAGTTTGATGACCGAGTGGTACCATCCGGGCCCATCTGAAACCTCGATGAAACAGGTTACATATTCGATGATCGGCTCCACGATCCAATCGGCATGGGTTTGTATCGGCGAATACGTGCCTCCGAACTCGATCTCGTTAGTCTACGCCCAGTGCTCCTCAAAGTTGACGTTGACCAGCACTTTCCAGCAATACTCTTATCACGGGTTGAACACTTACGTTAGCAATTACCAGTTCCAGACGGGCCCGTCCTGATCTGTTTTCTATTCCCGACGGAAGTTTGAATGGGATAAACTTGGGCCGATATGAGTTCGGTTACTTTACGCTTAAGCTAGAGCGGTAGTCTACTGACTGGAGTGAGGCCCTTTGCGACAGGTAGCAGCCCGTTCGGGCGTGCCGGTTCTACCGGAACCGAAGCCGGCCCTAGACCTTTCAAGTCGCAAGCCCTTTCAGGAATTTCGGGTCGCGACCTTGGACGAGTTGGTGAAGCAATTGGAGGCAGCTGGTCAGGGAATCGACGTTCTCACGATAGAGGGTGTTCCTCACCTGGTCTGCGGGAAGCTTCTGGCTAACATTCTGGTTCAGACTGATGCTGTGAAGCATGTGCCTGGTGATCTCTTGGCTATCTATCAGTACTGCCAGGGCTGCAAAACAGCCACTAGAGTCCTATAGTAAGAGCGGAGATCCATTCCGGTCGTCTAGATGTGAGAGAATGCAGTACGAAACGAGATCGTGGTAGGCCCTTCATAGTTCAACGAATTCAACCCTCTTGTAGTCGAGTTCGAAGTGTAGATCAAGAAAAGAGTGGCGTGTCCAGATTGCCGGAAGTACCATGGATTGAGTGCTAGCGTTCCACGAATTTGAGATAAGACGTGTAGGCCTCTCTAGATCAGAGAGTCGATCTTGGTGCGCGTTATGGGACGTTCTTGGAGAGATACTCCAAGGTTTGTGAGGATCGTTCTGGTATTGCAGGCATTGGTTATCGCTGGCTTGTCGGCCTGGATCTACAACGAGTACGTGAACAACCAGTACCTTCAGATGTACCTGTTCAGCCTGTTTCAGGGAAGAGGGTCGGTGATCGCGGTAATAGGTTTCGGAGGGCTTCTTGGAACGGCTCTGATCGGAATCCTTCTTAAGGCGGGGAATATTCTCGGGGAAATTGAACACCTCTCAGAAAAGGTCGAGGATCGAACGGTTGTGATTCCCACTCGTTCAGGGAGGTCAACGCTCATGCCTGTCCTGCAGATGAAACAGGCCGAGCCAGTTGACGAAATAGGCCGATTACATAGGTCTCTACTCAGATGGAGCGAGCGGTCGAAAGGTCGGGAATAACCTCGAAAACTACTCTTTGAGCTCAAGCTCTCTCAGTAACTTCTTGTAGTGAGCGTTTATGATCTCCCAGAGTCTATCTCGGTTTTCCCCGGTCACCGTCTCGCGCTCGAAGGTGATCTCCAAAGCCTGGTCCGGGAGCCTGAAACCCCCAATTCTGACCTCCGGGAGGCTCGCTTTTGTCAGATCCTCGTTTATTGTTTCTTGAAGCTCCATCAACTTCTTCGGAGTAGGCAAGCTAAGACAACTGAGAGTCTCGTTTCGCATTTCGTATTTAACCCTCTGAGCCATCGGGGGAACGTTTCGAGTGACAGCCAGCGAGTATGATCATCGTCAAGGCTGAAGGATATATTGACGGGATCTTAGCCAAATTAAAGACGGGTTGTGTGCTGATACTGGATACGATATTCGCGTAAAATGGGTACCGGGCTTCGGAGGTCTCTGTTTCACCACTTTGACATAGCACAGGGGCCCCTTCGAGAACGAGAGAGAGAATACTGTCAGGGGTTTCTTGATACGTCTCAGAATGCTGATTTTAGCGCGGGAAGAACTGTTCCGGGATTCGCTAAGGCTATAATGATCTTGCAGATGCTGGTGATCCTTCTACTTTCCTCCTGGATCGTCGAGGAATACTTGAACAACATCTATTTGCAAGCCTACGTTAACGATGTGCTTCAGGCTGACGGCTCCCTAATCGCTGTTCTGATGATTATCAGCGGACTGGGCGTTGCTCTAGGACTCTTCAAGGTTCTGAAATCGACCCATAGGCAAATCGGAGCCCTCGTAACTCAGCCGCAAGTTCCAACGTCGGCTCGCGTCGGGTCAAGTTCTATTCCGGGTCTGGACCTACATCCGATGGTCGCCGCGCTCAAAGCAGACATGGCACACCAAGCATCTATGGAACCCCTTCCTCCAGTGGACCTCAAACAGGCACCATCTATCCTCGTGCAAGCGCCACCGGGTCCGCCCCCTACCAGGACTCTGGCAGTTGTTCCAACAACTATTGTCACTGGAAACATGCCGGTTTTGAAGAGAGCAAATCCTGAACAGGATAAAAGCGAAAACTCTCATCAGTAGATAAGACTCGGTTTTCTTTCCTCCCTAAGCTCACCTTGGGCAGTTTCTAATTCAGAAGTTGGGATAGCGGAGGCTGTAAAATTGTAGCCGGGATTATCCGGCTGTCTGGCCGCAGAATGGGCATGCGAATAGTCCGTAGGCGTTGACGCGTCCGCATTTCTTGCAGGCATCTTGGCTGGTCCGCGGCGTGTTCGCTGAGCCGGGTGGGGGGCGAGGGCGAGGTTAGGGTTCGGGCATTATTACCCCTATCAGACAGGTGATTATTCCGGCGACGAAGAGGGCTCCCCCGCCGATGAAAACTGGCAGGTCATTGGCGCAGGCGAACACGTCGCCGGAGAGTATTGTTAGTAGACAGGAGCTGGCCGCTGCGGCCGTGAGGACTGGACCTATGACAACCATCATTATCCCGAGAATGAAAATGTCAGATCTCAACTTTTCTCGACACCATCGGAATCGTTTTGGTTCCGCGTGATAACGTGGAGAGGCCGGGGAGGCTTTCTAAGCCTCTGTTACTATCCAATCGCGCTCAAGGATGCTTCTCGAGATGGTCTTCAGCTGACGAGAGTAAAGCTGAAAGAGGGAGATTTCGTGCAGAATATACGCTGGGCGAATTTATCGCACTATTCTTGGTAGCTGGTTACTTGGTTTGCCGTAAGGACTCTTTTGTCAGATAGTACACCTCAAGCCCCCGTTTCAGGGGTCGGATGTAGTACGGTTGTTCATGGGCTAGTTCTCTTGGGACTTCACTGCCCTCTTTTAGCAGCAGCTTTGTGATGCGCCATCCTCTTTCTGCACGTAGCAGACTGGTGGTCTTGAGTTCAAGATCGTCGAGAACGTCATGCAGGCTGACACGGGACGGGCCTGGTCCTTCCCACTCGACCGGTTCCATCGAGGAATTAGTCTTGATCTCGCCACTGTCTATGAAAGAAGACCGGATGAACCTGAGGGCCAAGCGACGGATTTCTTCATCTTTCAATTTGGGGGTTGGATTGACTGCACTGACTATGGGCGTGACGTAACTATTTCACGAAATCACCAGTAACGTGCACCGGAGGACCGTTTCGTCTGGCTACTTGGGCGGAATTGTTACACTTCCTCTGCTCCAAGACTAGCGCAGTGCCAACTACCAGCATTGCGGCGGCTGCGAGCCCGGTGTACAGGTAGATTGTCCATGGGGAATGAAGCAGAACGGGAGAATGCATGATGGGGTGGAGATTGCCATCATAGCGATGGAAAGTGTTTCAGTGGGTCCTACCAGCTAGGCGGCATTTGTGAGCTCCTAAGGCAACTATGAGATGGGTCCTCGTCGAGGATTTTCGAGTCCCACGCCGATCGCGGCGTAGCTCAGCTGGCTGAACTCTTCAGGGTCATAAATTCTCCTAGCATCTACTATGTTCGGGGTCTTCATGTACGTCTGGAAGTCTTTGGCTTTGAGCTTACCGATTTCGTCCCACTCTGTCATTATGATCGCGCAATCTGCTCCTTTGAGAGCGGAGCGAGGGTTGTCAGCATAGCTGATCTGGTCTGCGAGCAGTTTCCTGGTGTTGGGTATGGCCATAGGGTCGTAGGCGATGACGTGTGCTCCTTTCTTCTTGAGCTGGCTAATTACTCGCAGGGACGAGGCTTCGCGAATATCGTCGGTATCCTTCTTGAACGCGAGACCTAACACTGCGACCTTCTTATTGGATAAGGATCCGAGAAGCGTCTCGGCCATATCCACGACCTTGTTGGCTTGTTGCTCGTTGGTCTCTTCCGTGGCCCGGAATAAGATAGGATCATAACCGTTGTTGTGGCTGTAGTTGATGAGTGCTTGGAGGTCTTTGTGGAAACAGCTCCCACCATAGCCAGGTCCGGCTTTGAGGAATAATCCTCCGATTCTAGGGTCGAGGCCTATGGCCTCCGCGATCGTGCCCACGTCTACGCCGGGTATCTGCTGGGCGATGCTGGCTACTGTGTTGATGAAGCTGATCTTTGTGGCGAGGAATG
>WNGN01001010.1_pt1 | contig 25416 bp, 29 predicted proteins | sample 5400561 | NCBI WGS metagenome assembly WNGN01 (sample SAMN13153379, study PRJNA577476) | soil metagenome | isolation source: 115 cm soil or saprolite under Garry oak tree replicate 2 | place: USA:California | collected 2016-06-15 | reverse complement strand
GCCGGCCCTGGCTCTCGCTCGCCTTCGCCACCTGATCGTAGCTCACGTACGTCCCCAGGCCCTTGTCGGCCGAGACTTTCGTCAGCGCCGCGGTCAACGTCGTCTTGCCGTGATCGACGTGCCCGATGGTCCCCACGTTTACATGTGGCTTGGTACGCTCAAACTTTGCCTTTGCCATTTTCTCCTCTGTTAGGTCTTCAGTTAAGAACAGAGCTCGCGACCGGGATTGAACCGGTGACCTCGTCCTTACCAAGGACGCGCTCTACCGACTGAGCTACGCGAGCGTTCTTGGTACAGAGCGGGCGACGGGGCTCGAACCCGTGACCCTCAGCTTGGAAGGCTGATGCTCTACCAACTGAGCTACGCCCGCGCGCCACAAAGTGGTGGGGGAAGGATTCGAACCTTCGTAGCGCTAAGCGCGGCAGATTTACAGTCTGCTCCCTTTGGCCGCTCGGGCACCCCACCGCGCCCTCGCCTCGCGAGACTTCCCCTGACAACAGACCCCGCGTGTCGCCGCGCGCGGGGTTTGTTGGTTCCTCGAATTCTTCGTTCTTCGGCAGTGAGCTGACGAAGGGACTCGAACCCTTAACCTGCTGATTACAAATCAGCTGCTCTACCATTGAGCTACGTCAGCTGGTCAAGGCTCAAATCCTACAGACTCGTATCTTAGACGGGGCGTGCGACTATGGCAAGGGTAGGACTTCGAACGACTTAGGCCCCGTCAGCCGACTCGCCACTTGGTCCCGGTCGGCGTGTCTTCGATCTCGACGCCGCGGGCCTGGAGCTCGGCCCGGATCGCGTCGGCGGCCTTGAAATCCTTGGACTTACGCGCCTGGTTGCGCGCCGCAACGCGCTCGGCCACCCAGTCAGCCAGTTCGGCGTTCACGGCACGCTGGGTCGGCAAGACGTCGAATACATCCATGAGCCGATCGAACGCCTTGAGGGCAAATGACGCCCCGCCCCCACCCTGATCCAGCTCTCGGTTGGCGATCCGTACGAAATCGAAGAGCGCTGCGATTGCTCTGGGAGCGTTCAGGTCATCGTTCAAGGCGGCGTGCACGTCCGTCTCAACTGATGAGCTGATTTTTTTCAGCGGCTCGTCCCTTCTTTGGTTTCGCGACTCACGCTCCAGTCGTTCACGGAATTCTCCAAGTCGCTTCACGCCCTCCGCAGCACCAGCGAGTGCGTCGTCGTTGAAATCGACGGGTTGGCGATAGTGCGTCTGAAAGAACAGCAGCCGCACCGCCGCCGCATCGACGCCTTGCTCTCGCAAGTCGCGCGCGGTGAGAAAATTGCCGTGGCGCTTTGACATTTTCGTGCCGCGCACATTGAGAAACTCGCCGTGCACCCAATGCCGTGCGAACGGCTGTCCGGTCGCGCCCTCCGACTGCGCGATCTCATTCTCGTGATGCGGGAAAATCAGATCGATGCCGCCGGCGTGGATATCGAGCGTCTGAACGCCGCAGCACTTCCGGATCTCGTCGAGTGACATCGCCGAGCATTCGAGGTGCCAGCCCGGACGACCGCGCCCAAATGGCGCATCCCACGCGGCGCCCACCGCTTCGTCCTCGGCGTCGGCTTTCTTCCAGAGAGCGAAATCGCTCGGATCTCCCTTGGCGTACTCATCACTGGCGACGCGTGCGCCGACTTTGATCTCGCGCTTGTCGAGCTGAGACAGGCGGCCGTAGCTCGGAAACTTGCTGATCGCGAAGTAGACCGAGCCGTCCTCTCCTTTATATGCGACCCCGCGCTCGAGCAGTTTCGAGACCAGCGCAATCATCTGCGGCATGTATTCCGTGGCCGGCGTATAGACGTGGGCCGGCTTGATGCGCAGATAGTCGCGGTCCTCAAAGAATGCCTTCGTGAACGGCGCCGTGTGCTCTGTGAGCTTCTTTCCCGCCTGACGCGCGGCCTTGATGGTCCGGTCATCCACGTCGGTGAGATTCATGATGTGGAACACATCGTAGCCGGACTGCCCGACCCAGCGTCGCAGCAAATCTTCGAATAGAAACGTGCGGAAGTTACCGATGTGGGCGTAGTTCCAGACGGTGGGACCGCAGGTGTAGAGCGTGACTCGCGGCGGCGCGAGCGGGACGAGCGGCTCGACGCGGCGGGTCAGCGTATTGAACAGCGAAAGCCTGGAAGGAGCGGGCGCCGTCATTGACGGCGAAACGTACTAGTGGACGTCGTGGGTTTCCAGCACGATCTCCTCGAGCGACTTGACGCGAACGCGCGAGGCTCGGACCGGCAGGCGATGCGCCCGGCACAGCGCCAATGCGGCCTCCACCGTCCTTCCGGCAAGCGGCGTTTCGATCCCGGCCACGGTCAGGCGAAAGCCGGGCGGTGGTGCCGGGGGTGGGGCATCCAGAATCACCTCGAGCACCCGCTCGCCCAAGAGTGTTGCCAGCGGACCGGCGCGCACGATGCGACCGTCTCGCAGCACTAACACGCGGGCAGCCAGCCGCTCGAGCACAGCCGGATCGCGCGACGTGATCAGCACGGCGACCCCCGTCGCGGCGAGTGCGGCGATGCGGCCGCGCAAGTCGCGGCGCGCAAACGCGTCCAGCCCAGACAACATCTCGTCGAGCAACAGGACGCGGCGTCCGCCCAAGGCCGCCTGCGCGAGGTTCAGGCGATGCAGGTCCGCCTGCCCCAACGCCTCGACGCGCAAGTCGGCGGACGGCGCCAAGCCGGCGATTTCCAGCGCCTCTCGCATCAGACCGAGGGGTGGACGGACCCTACGCATCGAGTAATGGAGGCGCGCGTAGTACATCAGAACTTCTCTGACCGTCAACGACGGCGGAAAGGCGGCCGTATCGCGCGCATAACCTACGAGCCTACGTGCGGCGGGATGCGTCACTGGCAACCCCCATACGCGGATGGCTCCGGTGAGCGGCCGGAGGAAGCCCGCGACGACGCGTAGGAGCTTCGTCTTGCCGGCACCGGCCGGGCCAACCAGACCGGCGATCTCCCCGGGTACCAGCGCGAACGAGAGCGGGCCTAGGTCGTGGCCCGAGACATCACTCAGCGTGAGTGCGAAATCACTCATCCGTGCACACCGCGCCATGCGATCGTAGCGCTGGCGAACAGGACGCCCAGGCCTGCCCAGGCGAGCGCGTGGAGCGCGGCGGCCACGTCGCCCCTTGCGATATCGCGATAGTGCCAGAGTGCTGGACCGAGCTCGAGCGCGCTCGCGGCCGTGAGACGCATCACGCCTGGGCGGGCGAAATCAACCAGGCGCTCGGGCGCCACGGTGCCAGCGACCGCCATAAAGAGGAAGAGCGCGAGTGCGCCGCCGTTACCGAAAAGCAGCACGACGAACAAGGCGCAACCACCGACAGCAGCGGCGGCGGCAAGTCCCGCCGTTACCGCGCCGGTGTTCCCCCCGCCGGTGGCCGCCGCGCAGAGAATCGTGAGCGGTGCGAGCGGCAGCACGACCGCAAGCCACCGTCCCGTGGCGACGCCGAGAGCGGTTGTGGGATGGGTCAGCGCGGTTGCGAGCGCAGCTCGGTCGCGCTCACGTCCCACGAGCTCCGCCGCACCGATAATCGCCCCCAAAGCGCCAGCCTGAAGCGCTGCGGTGAGCGGATCAAGGCCATGCACACTGAGCCAGACGAGCGTGCCGCCGAGGGCCAGTAGGGAAAGGCCGAGGCGTGTGCGAGTGAGTCGCGGCAGCACGAGCAGGAATTCGGCGTGCACGCAGTGCAGGAATCGCATGCCGGCACGATATGAAATGAACGGCGGCGATTGGTACCAAATCGCCGCCGCAATCATCAAATTGGCGCCGTCGCCTCTTTCACAATCGCATCCACCAATGGTGTCGCATCAAACCGCACCGGATCCGTGGCCGGCAGCCCGGTCTCCTCAGCAGCCTTGGCCACGGCCTCCCGCGCCGCATGTTCATCCATGTCGTAGGTGTTGAGGGAGATCCCGATCACCTTGGTCGGGTGCACCGGCTGCGCCGCACGCTCGTGGATGTCGATCAGCTCCGGGTACGATGGGATCTTCACCCACGGCTCGCGCCCGTGATAATCGCCGATGTAATCGCGCGTCACCTGGTGGCAGAGGATCAACGCGTCGGGACACGACCCGTGTAACAGTCCCAGCGTGACGCCGGAATAGCCGGGATGAATCAGGCTGCCCTGCCCCTCCACGAGCACGATGTCATTGTCCTTCGCGGCCTGGAGCACGAGCTGCTCGGCGGCGCCCGCGATGAAATCCGCCACCACCGCGTCCACCGCGATGCCCCACCCTTCGATGAAAATCCCGGTCTGCCCGGTCGCAACGAAGCTCGTGCGATGGCCGCGCTGGACGAGCGCATCGCGCAGCTGCAGCTGCGCCGTCATCTTACCGACGTTGCAATCGGACCCCACCGCGAGCACGACCAGTGCATCGACCTCGGCCGTGCGACCGTCGGCGATCGGCAGGTTCGGCGGCGGCTTGCGGGCGTCGAAAATCCGCACGCCGCGCGCCTTCGCGAGCGGCCCCAGCTCGGGATCGTCGCCGATGAACGTATGCAGGCCACTCCAGATCTCGAGTTTCTTGTCGATCGCGCTCCGGAGCCAGGCCCTCCACTCCTCGGGAAGCCGGCCGCCGGCGGGAGCGATCCCGACCATCACCGCCGTCGCTCCTCTTCCCTGCGCGACCCCCCGCTCGAAGTCCCCGACCACCGGTATGTTGCCGCCGAAGCCGAGGACGTGCTGCGCGGTCTTCCCAGCCTGCTGGCGATCCAGCACTGCAACGATGCGCTCGGGGAAGTAGCGAATGCAGGAGTTGGCGGTCTTGGACGTCAGTGGCCCGAAGTCGCCGTCGGCGATGATGAGGAAGCGATGCTTGGGAATCGTCATTTCTTGGCGGAGACCGCGACCTGGCGCCGCTCGACGCCGCTCCATGGCTCGGTGGGACGCAGCACGGCGGGCCTGAAGCGCCCCGCTTCACCGTAGATCTCGCCGTGCAGAATATGCCGAATCAACACCATTGTTACGCACAGCACCGGAACCGCGACGATCAATCCGATCGCGCCGAGCAGACTCCCCATCACCAGCACGCTGGCGATCGTGAGCACGGGGGGAAGCTCAACCTTGCGCTGCATGATGCGCGGCACGACGACGTTCGCCTCGAACACATGCACCAGCACGCCGAGCAAGAGGACGAGGAGCACCTTCAGCCAATCCCCCGATGCCACCATGAACAGCGCGGGCAGAATGGTGGAGATCAGGGTGCCGAAGAACGGCACGATGGCGACCAGCCCGGTGAAGATTCCAAACGCCAGCCAGTATGGCACGCCGAGGATCCACAGGCCGATCGCGGTCAGGGCGGCCAACACCGCCATCGCAATCAGCTGGCCCACAACCCAGGCGCGCAGCGTCGCCGACGCGTCATCGAACACCGCAACCGCAATGGGCCGGTGGCGCGGCGCAAACAAAGAGATCAGGCCGTCGCGGTACATCGCGGGCTGCCTCGCCAGGTAAAGCGCCATCACGACTACGCTCGCGCCTTCGATGAAGAGCATGCCGCCGCCGCGGACATAACCGAGGATCGAGCCGCTCAGAAATCCAACTGCATCGCTCACGAGTCCCGACACCACTCCCGACGACGGATTCGCCAGCTCGGTCTGGTCGAGCACGGGATATTGACTCGCCCAGCGCGCGAGCACGTTCTGAATGTTCGTGAGCGTCTGCGGCAATCCACTGACGAGGGCATGCGTCTGCTCGATCACCGGCGGGGCGAGCAGCGCCGCCACACTGGCGACACCCGCGACGGTGGCAACGACGGTCAGTGTGAGCCCGATCCAGCGTCGCATGCCGAAGCGATACTCGAGCCAATCGGTGATCGCGGAGAGATAGACCGCCAGGAGGATGGCGAGAAAGAGGAGCAGCAGGACGTCGATGACCTTGAGAATGAACAGGACGGCGAGGGCCGCAACAAAGAGCGCCACGAACGTGGCGCTCGACAACCGGGGCGGGGGCGGGGAAGGAGCCGCGGGACCGTTCAGCTTCTCTGCTCCGCGTCGTCGTCCTCGAGCAGCTCAGCCTCTTTCGCGCCTTTGCCGAGTGCCTTGGCCTGCTCCTGGGTGCCTCCGGGCAGCAATCCCATCTTGCGCTTCAGCGCGAGCAGCTGCTCGTCCGCGGTGGCCTTCACCTCGATTCCCTGAAACTGCTTGATGAGGGAATCGCCTGAAAGATCTTCATTCACCTCGGCCGCCGCGATCAGCTTGCGCTCCTCGTGCTCGATTTGCTCGGCCATCCGCTCAAACGTCTCGAACGCGCTCTTGTCGGAGATCGCGCCCATCGTTTCCTGAATCCGCTTGTGCGCCTCGGCCCGCTTCTGGCGCGCGATCAGGATGTTCTTCTTCCGTTTCGCTTCCTCGATCTTGTCGTTCAGTGAGCGCAGCGAGGCCTTGAGCTTCTCGGTCTCCTCACGGTGTTTCACCCACGTGTCGTGGAGCTGCACCGCATTCTGCACGTGTTCGTTGTAGCGCAGCAGCGCCTGCTTGGCGAGATCGTCGCGGCCTTCCTGGACGGCGAGGACCGCCCGCTTCTCCCAATCCTCAGAGAGCTTCTTTTCCTGCTCGGCCTGCGCGGAGAGACGCTTCTCATCGGCAATGGCGGCGGCGACCTGCTGCTTCGCCTTCGCCAGCTGATTACGCATGTCGACGATGAGCTGCTCGAGGACCTTTTGCGGGTTCTCGGCACGCGAGATCAGATCGTTGATGTTCGACCGGATCAGCGTAGACAGACGATCAATGATCCCCATGGCTCCCTATGCTCCTGGCAATGAGCGCTCGCGCTTCTGCGCGAGCAGCCGCTCCGCAAAATCCAGCCGCTCGGCCATCTCGGCTATCTGGCCCTGCATGTCGATCACGCGCTGCTCCAACTCCGCGACGTGGCCGGGGTCGGTGTCCCCGCCGATCGGCGTGTCGATCCACTCGCCCCCAAAACCCTTCCAGCGCTTCTTGCGGTGGATGCCGGCGCGAATCCGCTCGGCGATTGCCGCCGCCAAGTCCGACTTAAAGAACGCGTACAAAACGACGCCAGCCACGATCATCCCACCGATCATCCCGATCAGCGGAATCAGTTGATTCGGGTCGAACGGAATCGTCGGTGTCGGGGGCGGCGTTTGCAAAGGCACTTAGTCTCCTACGCCGCACCGGCGATGCCCGTTTCAGCAGGCAACGTCACGTCCGCGGCCGTTGCAGCTGCTCCGCAGCCTTCTGCTGGCCGAGGAGCCGTTCCGTAAAATCTACTCGCTCCGCCAGTTCCGCCACCTCTCGGCGCAACTGCTCCACGGTTTCGACCAACTCTGCGTGCTCTTCGGCGGTTCCGGCGCCATCGCGAGGCACAGGACCATGCTTGAGGCGCTCCGCGAACGCCTTCCCCACCGGCGAGAGCGAAATCATCCACGCGAAAAAGCCGCCGATGGCGATGATCGGGATGAAAACGGCGATGATGTCTTCCATCACCCGTCCTTTGGCCGCGCGAGGAGGCGTTCGGCGAAGTCCATCCGCTCCGCCAGCTCGGCGACTTCCTGCCTCATCTGCTGGAGCTCGCTCAAGATCTCGTCGCGCTCAGCCGGATCGATGCCGGGCTTGCGGTGCTCGCCGGCGATGCGCTTCGCGACCGCTGCTGCGACCGGCCGCAGCACCCAAAATGTCCCCCCGAAAAACATGAAGGCCGCGACGGCTTCCGGCCCGTTCATGTCTGCGACTTCTTCGCCAGCAATCGCTCCGTGAAGTCCACACGCTCGCCGAGCTCACCGATCTCGCGGCGCGCCTGCTGGATCTCGCCCAAGAGGTCTTCACGAAGCACCTGCAGCTCCTCCCTCACGCCAGCATCGACGTTCTTGGAGCGGATGCGCTCTGCGAGGGCACGCACGAGCGGGAACAGCAGTACAGTCGACCCGATGATGGTCAACGTAAAGAGAAAGGCCACCCCCTCGGGGGGCATCGGCTACCTCGCCGGCGGGAGGCGCTCAGCTTCCCGCCGTCGCGCGACCAGCCGTTCGAGAAAATCCACGCGCTCACCCAGCTCACTCATCTGCTCCGTCAGGTGCCGCATTTCATCGACCTCGCGCCGCAGCTCTTTCACTTCTTCCGCGGTCTCATCGTCTTCCGCAACGCCCTTCTTTCCGGTGATCCGTGCGGCAAGCGCTTTTCCCACGGGCGACATGGCGAGAAGGCACACCGTTCCGCCTCCAAACAGGAGCACGACGGCTACGAGACCAACGAGATCGTCAGGATTCACCAGGCAACCTCGCCGCGCCGCCCTTCTGCAACGCGCCGGCGCGGTCGTCCCGGCGGGCGAGCACGCGCTCAGCGAAGTCCAACCGTTCCTGCACGTCCGCAAGCTGGCGCTGCAGCTCTTCGACCTCGGCGCGGAGCTCAGATACTTCCCCGGGGTCACGGCCCGCCGCGACTTCGGCCCATTTCGCTTCCATGGCCTTGTGCTCCGGGCTCCCCCAGCTCGCGATCCACTGTGCCACCGCTTTGCCGATCGGTCCGCGCAGGACGATTGCCGTGCCGAGCGTCAGCGTGATGAATCCCATTACCAGGGCGGCCAAGACCTGCTCTCTCATCGGATCACTCCTCCTCGTCCAACCTGCCGCATCAGTCTCCGGCTTGCAACACCTTGCGCAGAAACTGCCCGGTATGCGACGCCTTGGACTGCACGATCTTTTCCGGCGGTCCTTCGGCTACCACGCGGCCGCCCAGTTCTCCGCCCTCGGGCCCGAGGTCGATGACCCAATCGGCGGTCTTCACGACATCGAGATTGTGCTCGATGACGACGACGGTGTTCCCTTTGTCCACCAGCCGGTGCAGCACCTCCAGCAACAACCGTACATCCTCGAAATGCAATCCAGTGGTCGGCTCGTCCAGGATATACAACGTGCGCCCCGTGTCCCGTTTGGCGAGCTCAGTCGCGAGCTTCACGCGCTGGGCCTCGCCACCCGAGAGGGTCGTCGCCGACTGTCCGAGGTGGATGTATCCCAGACCTACGTCGTTGAGCAACTCGAGTTTCGTCCTGATACGAGGCTGATGCTCGAAAAAGTCGAGGGCGTCGGCGACGGTCAGGTCGAGCACGTCGGCGATCGACTTTCCTTTATAACGAACCTCCAACGTTTCCCGATTGTAACGCCGGCCCTTACAGACTTCGCACGGGACGTAGACGTCGGGAAGGAAATGCATCTCGACTTTTACGAGCCCGTCGCCCTGGCACGCTTCGCAGCGGCCGCCCTTGACGTTGAACGAGAACCGGCCGGGTCCATAGCCGCGCAGCTTGGACTCCGGGAGATACGTGAAGAGCTCCCGAATCGGGGTGAAGAGGCCCGTATACGTCGCCGGATTCGAGCGAGGCGTGCGGCCGATGGGGCTCTGATCGATGTCGATGACCTTATCGACGTGGTCGAGACCCTCCAAACGGTCGTGAGCGCCGGGGACGACCTTCGCGCGATAGAAGTGCCGTGCGAGTGACTGATACAGGATGTCGGTAACCAGGGTCGATTTTCCCGATCCCGAGACCCCCGTCACCGCGACGAACAGGCCGAGTGGGAATTCGACGGTGAGATCCTTGAGATTGTGATGCTTCGCCCCCACCACGCGCAGGAAGCGGCCCAACTGCGCGACCCGCCGGCGCGGTGGGAGGGGAATACGAAGCTCGCCGCGGAGATAGCGCGCCGTGAGCGAATCAGGGTGCTGCAACACGTCATTGAGTGGACCCGCGGCTACGACCTCGCCGCCGTGCCGGCCGGCGCGCGGCCCCAGGTCAACGACATAATCGGCCGCGCGGATCGTTTCCTCGTCGTGCTCGACGACCAGTACCGTATTGCCGAGATCGCGCAGCTCTCGCAGCGTCGCGAGCAGGCGGGCGTTGTCGCGTTGATGCAGGCCGATGGACGGCTCGTCCAGGATGTAGAGCACGCCCACCAGGCGACTGCCGATCTGCGTCGCGAGCCGGATGCGCTGCGCTTCGCCGCCGGACAGCGTGGCGGCGGAGCGATCGAGCGTCAGGTAGTCGAGGCCGACATCGACAAGGAACCGAAGCCGATCGATGACTTCCTTGAGAATGGGCCGGGAAATTTCCGGATCCAGGCCGGGGCGCCCGTTACCTCGCAACGGGACCTTCGAGAAGAACTCGAGCGATTCACGAACCGCGAGCGCAACGACGTCGCCGATGCTCTTCCCCGCCACCAGGACCGAGAGGCTCTCCGGCTTGAGCCGCCGACCGCCGCACGCCGGGCACGGTTGCTCGACCATGTACTGCTCGAGCTGCTCGCGGACGGCATCGGACGCCGTTTCCCGGTAGCGCTTTTCGACGTGATCGAGGACGCCTTTCCAACCCGACTCATACGAGCCGTGCCAGCGCTCGCTGGCGTACTGATAGGTGATGGTTTTCCCGGGAGCGCCTGTGAGCAGAATCTTCTGTACCGCGGGCGCCAGGTCGCTCCAGGGGGAATTCAGGTCGAACTTGTAAGTCCGCGCGAGTGCCGGCAGCACCACCTTCCTTAAATAGCCACTCGGCTCGCCCCAGGGCAGCACGACGCCTTCGAGAATCGACAGACTCTTCTCGCCCAGGACGAGGTCAGCGTTCACCTCGCGGCGCGTGCCGAGTCCCGAGCACTCCGGACACGCACCATACGGCGAGTTGAATGAGAACTGCCGCGGCTCGAGCTCGGGGAGCGACAATCCGCATTTCGGGCACGCATAGCGCTCCGAGAACAGGCGGGACCGCGGGCTACCGCTCTGGCGGACAACTTCCACCACGCCATCCGCCGTCTTGAGCGCCGTTTCGATCGAGTCGGCAAGTCGTCCGCGATCAGTCGCTCGCACTACCAGCCGGTCCACCACGATGGCGATCTCATGGTTCTGGCGGCGGTTGAGCTTCGGCACGTCGGCGAGATCATACGTCTCGCCGTCGACTCGCACGCGCACGAAGCCCTGCTTGCGCATGGCCTCGAACTCGTCGCGGAACTCGCCTTTGCGACCGCGCACCAGCGGCGCGAGCACTTCGATCTTGGTGCCTTCCGGCCACTCGAGCACGAGGTCGGTGATCTGCGACGCGGACTGCCGCTCGACCGGCGTTCCATCGTTGGGGCAATGCGGCGTACCGGTGCGGGCCCAGAGCAGGCGGAGATAGTCGTAGATCTCCGTGATCGTGCCCACGGTGGAACGTGGATTCGCGCCGGCGGTCTTCTGCTCGATGGAGATCGCGGGCGACAGACCTTCGATCGCATCGACGTCGGGCTTGTCCATGAGCCCGAGGAATTGGCGCGCATAGGCTGAGAGCGATTCGACATAGCGGCGCTGGCCCTCGGCGTAGATCGTGTCGAAAGCCAGTGACGATTTGCCGGAGCCGGAGAGTCCCGTGATCACGACCAAAGCGTTGCGGGGGAGCTCGACGTCGATGTTCTTGAGATTGTGTTCGCGAGCTCCGCGGACGACTAGGGCGTCACCAGGCATAGACTTTGAGGCTAGCGGGGGTCCGGTGTTCAGGTCAACACTCAAAGGGTGCCCTTTCTCTTGCTTAGCCCCCGCCGGTTTCCTACGTTAGCACCCCCATGATGAACAATCCCAAGGACCGGAGTCCCAAGCGGGAGCGGCGCTGGCAGACCTCGCAGGAGCGGGCGCGGGTCGCGGCCGAGCTGATCGAGGAAGCCGAGTCGCTCACGCAGACCGGCGCCATCGCCAGCCCGAACGATGTCGCGCGGGACGAGCAGCCGCCCCCGTTGCGCGTCGCGCACTCGCTGGCCACTCCAGCGCCGGACAGAGCAACCGCCAAGCTGGATGACGAGGAGCCCCAGGAGCCTCCGGAGCCTCGGGTGCCTCCCCCACAACTTCCACCTCCTCCACCGTCCTCCAGGCCCTCGGAGCCGCCGGCTCCGGCGGCGGACGACCCTCTCTACATTGCCGCCCGCGAAGCGTCCGACCGGGGCGAAGTCGAGCGCGCGGCGGCGGCGTATCGTGAACTCCTGGCGCGCGATCCCAAGCATGTGAAGGCACGCAACAACCTGGCGCTCATTCTCGACGCGCGTGGCGACCGCGACGGCGCGCTCACGGAGCTCGATCGCGCGCTCGAGACGGACCCTGACAACCCCGCGTTGCTCCTGAACCGCGCCGCCGTGCTCGGGGCGACAGTGCGCTATGCGGCCGCACAGCGCGACCTGCAGCGCGTGCTGCGCGCCGATCCCAACAACGTCGAGGCGTTATTCAATCTCGGTATCGTGCTCACCCGGCGTGGCATGTGGCGCGAGGGCATCGACCAGCTCAAACGCGCCGTTGAGATCGAGCCGGGACGGGCCGCCGCCTGGTACTATCTCGGCGAAGCGCTCAACCACATGGACGACCTCACCGGCGCGCTGGCGGCGTACGAGCGGGCCGTCGAGCTGCAACCCGCCAATCCGAAGGCGCTCTACGGCATCGGCAAGGTGCTGGACCGGTTGAACCGCCCTGACGAAGCGACGGCGATGTACCGCCGGTCCCGGGAAATGACCGGTAGGTGATTCGCGTAGTTGTGGACGATCTCGCCTCGTATGCCGCAGATGCCATCGTCCGTCCCGCCACGACTCGTCTCGACCCCACGGCAGCCGCCCTGCGCCGTCTGGAAGTCCTCGGCGGGCAGGAATTCCAAAATCGTATTCGATTGAGCCGCGAGCTTGCCGTCGGCGCCGCGGTCGTCACCGCGGCCGGCGGGGACTTGCCCGCCGAATTCGTCATCCACGCCGTGATTCGCAGCGAGACCGAGCCAGTGACACGCGGCAACGTTGCCCGCGCGTGGCTGTCGACCCTGCATCAGGCGCAGGAGTGGCAGTTCTCGCACGTCAGCGCACCGCCGCTGGGCACCGGCGCCGGCAATCTGACGCTCGAGGACTCCGCCGAGATCATGGCGACGGTGTTGCACGCGCACAAAGGCAGCGCAGAGTTCCCGACGGAGGTGTCGTTCATCGTCGAGCGGCCGGAAGACCAACAGGTGTTCGAGGCAGCATTGCAGCGGGCGGTGTCGTGAGCCGGCGCGGCTGGGTGATTGCCATCCTCACCGCCTGGGTGCTGTCGCTCGCGTGGCTGGTGAAGCGGGAAGTCTTTCGCCCCACCGGAGCGCGGCTCGCGGAAGCAGCGCTGGCCGTGCCTCCGGGCACGCTGTTTTACCGGCTCGCCGTCGGCGGGCAGCAGGTGGGCTACTCGTCGACCACCATCGACACGCTTCCCAGCGCGCTCCGTGTGGAGACCGTGTTCGTCCTCGACGTCCCGGCTCTCGGCAAGCTGCATCGCACCACCGCGCGCAGCACGGCAATGCTCTCGCGCGCGCTGCGGCTGCAGAGCGTGGTCGCGTCATTCGACGGTGATATCGGACGATTCGAGACGCACGGCCGCGTGATCGGCGATACCGTCCTGTCGGTGGCCATCGTATCGGGCCAGGACTCCCAGATGACACGCATTCCACTCAAGGGCCCAGTGACGCTCCCGGCGCTGCTACCGCTCCGCCTCGCGTTCGGGGGAGAGCTGCAGTCGGGACGCTCGTACACGGCGCGCCTGTTCGATCCCCTGCTCGTGAGCGGACGCGACGTGACCGCGCGCGTGTCCGCCGAAACGACGCTGGTCGTGTCTGACAGCGCCGATATCGATTCGACGACCATGACCTGGGTGCCGGAGCACTTTGATACCGTGCGCGCATTCCGCATCGATCAAGAGGCGAACGGGATCACGACGCACAGTTGGATCGATGCGCAAGGGCGGATCGTGCTCGCCGCAAGCGGGGGTGGGCCCCCCAATGGGTTCGCGATGGAGCGGGCCGCGTTCGAGATCGTGTACGAGAACTTCAAGCACCGTGATACCGCGCGCGTCGCGCGCAGCAGTGCCGCTCCCGGCGCGGATGCCATCGTGCCGCTGACCGCCCTGGCGGCGGGGGTGCAGGCAAGCCCCACGCCGCGCGCGCGCATGCGCTTGCGCCTGAACGAACGCGACACCCTGGACATCGTCCAGGTGAGCGCGATCCAGACGACCGCGGCTCCCTATCGCCTTCCGTCGCCGGACACGGCGCTGGCCCGTTGGCTCGCCCCGGAGCCGCTGATCCAGAGCCACGATCCGCGCATCGCCGCAGAGGGGCGCCAGATCATCGGGCGGGAGCGCAGCCCCGCGCGCGTCGCCGAGCTACTCACGCACTGGGTGTCTCACTCGCTGCGGCGCGCCACAGTCGTCGAGGCGAGCGCGCCGAGTGCGGTGAACGTGCTGGACACGCGCCGCGGCGACTGCAACGAAGCCGCTACCCTCTTCGTCGCGCTCGCGCGCGGGGCGGGACTGCCGGCCCGAACCGTGGCCGGACTGATCTACCTGAACGGCCGTTTCTATTATCACGCCTGGGCCGAAGTGCGCCTGAACGATTGGGTCGCCGTGGACCCCACGTTCGATCAATTCCCGGCCGACGCGTCGCGACTACCCATCGTGATCGGAGGACTCGCCCGGCAGGTCGAGCTCGTCCCGCTCATCGGCCGGCTGAAGCTCGAGGTGCTATGATCCGTTTGGAGAATCTCACCAAGCTTTACGGCAGCTTCGTCGCGGTCGACGACATCAGCCTCCATGTCCCGCGCGGCGTGCTCTACGGCTGTCTCGGTCCCAATGGCGCGGGCAAGACGACGACGCTGCGCATGATCGCCGGAATTCTGCGGCCTTCGCAGGGCCGCATCCTGCTCGGCGGCGACGACGTACACGGGAATCCGATCGCCGCCAAGATGCGGCTCGGCTTCATCCCGGACCGGCCGTTCGTCTACGACAAGCTCACCGGCGCGGAGTTCTTGCGGTTCGTCGCAGGCCTGTACGGGCAGCAAGGGGACGTCGTCGAGCGGCGTATCGCGGAGCTCCTCGAAGTCTTCGAGCTGACGAGCTGGAAAGACGAGCTGGTCGAGGCGTACAGCCACGGCATGCGCCAGAAGCTCATCATCTCGAGCGCGTTGATTCACCGCCCCGAATGCATCGTCGTCGATGAACCGATGGTCGGGCTCGATCCCAAAGCGGCGCGACTCCTCAAGGACATCTTCCGGCAGTTTGTGGATCGCGGCGGCACCGTGCTCATGAGCACGCATACGCTCGAAGTCGCGGAGGCGATGTGCGATCAAATCGCGATCATCCAGCACGGCAAGATCGTCGCCGCCGGGACGGTCAGCGATGTGCGACGACAGCACAAGGCCGGTGACGCTAGTCTCGAGGAACTGTTTCTCAAGCTCACCGGCGGGGCTCAGGTCCGGGACTTGGTCGAGGTCCTCGGCGCATGAAGCAGCCCTCGCTCGCCCACGTGCTGCAGCCGAAGTGGCGCACCGCGCTGCAGCGGCTGCGCGAGGAACGGGAGAAGGGCGGCAGCGGCAAGCTCGTCATCCTGATCATCGTCGGCGGGGCGTTCTGGGCCGGCGTCTTCGGGGTGCTGTACCTGATATTGCGAAATCTGCGGAAAGTCGAGGAGCTGGGACCGCTCATTCCCGGCAAGATTCTCGGGCTGATTCTGCTTTCCTTTATCTCCATCCTGGTCCTCTCGAACGTCATCACGGCGCTGTCGAGCTTTTTCCTCGCGAAGGACCTCGACCTGCTCGTCTCGGCGCCGGTCGACTGGCTGCGGCTGTATCTCGCCAAACTCGGCGAGACACTGCTCCATTCGTCGTGGATGGTGGCGCTGATGGTCGTGCCGATCCTGGCGGCCTACGGCGTCGTGTACAAGAGTGGCGTGCTGTTCGCGCTGTACGCCGTCCTCGCGATCGTCCCGATGCTGATTCTACCGGCGGTGCTGGGCTGCGCGGTCACGCTGGTGCTGGTGAACATCTTCCCGGCGCGGCGGACGCGCGATCTGCTGTCGATCATCGCGCTGGGCGCCGCGGGCGGCGTGATCCTGCTCTTCCGGGTCATTCGCCCCGAACAGCTCGCCCGGCCCGAAGGATTTCGCAATCTGCTCGACTTCGTCATTCTCCTGCGCGGTCCGACATCGCCGTTCCTGCCGAGCGAGTGGGCGTCGCAGGCGGTGATGGGGTATCTGCAGCATCGGCTCGATCCCCTGCCCCTGATGCTGCTGTGGACAACGGCCGCCGCATTCGTCACGCTCGGCGCGGTCCTACACCGCGCGCTGTACGCCCAGGGGTTTACCAAGGCGCAGGAAGGCGCAGAGCGCTTCATTCGCGGCGGGTTGTGGCGCTGGACCGTGGGCTCGCTGCTCGGCTGGCTCCCCGTCGCCAAACGCGAGTTCGTGCTCAAGGACATCAAGCTCTTCTTCCGCGATACCACGCAGTGGAGCCAGCTGATCCTGCTTGCCGTGCTGGTCGTGGTCTATCTCTTCAATATTCAAGCCCTGCCACTGCATCGCGGCGAGCCGGTCGGCTTCTTCTATGTGAACCTGGTCTCGTTCCTAAATCTCGGCCTGGCGGGCTTCGTCCTCGCATCCATCGCGGCCCGGTTCATTTTCCCCGCCGTGTCGCTCGAGGGGCGCCAGATGTGGCTGTTACGGTCGTCGCCGCTCGATCTGCGCGCGCTGCTGTGGTCGAAGTATTGGGTCGGCACCGTGCCGCTGCTGGCACTGGGCCTGCTGCTCACGGGCATGACCAACGCGCTGCTCGAGGTCTCGACGTTCATGATGCTGATGAGCCTGGCGACGATGGCCAGTTTGACGCTAGCGATCGCCGCGATGGCGCTCGCGTTCGGGACGCTCTATCCGCAGTTCGAGACGGAGAACGCGGCGCAGATCCCGACGTCGTTCGGCGGTCTGGTGTTCATGATGGCAACGATCGCGTTACTCGCGGGGGTGATCGTCTCGCTGTGGCAGGCGGTCTACCAATACGTCCGGGCCGTCTACGAAGGACGGCCCGTGGTCATCGACGCGTGGATGTTTCTCTGGTTTGGCGTGGCCGCCGCACTGTGCACGGCGGCCACGATCGTCCCGCTCCGGTTGGCGCTGAAGAAGATGGAGACATTCGAGTTCTAGCTAGCGCCAGCTGAGCCCGACGACAATCTGGAATGAGCTGCTGTTGGCGAGGATGAACTTGCCTTCGACGTACGGACGCGTGCGGCCGCGCCGGCCCTCGAGTCCCGTCAGCAAGTTGAGCCCGGTCTCGCTGTTGCTGGTACCGCCCGCGCTCGCGTGCGACCAGTTGAGGCCGCCACCGAGATACCAGGCGCGATACACGGTGGGCGGCCGATACTTCACGTCGAAGTTCAGCGACCACAGCGAGCCGCCGCTCACGAAGTAATAGTCGAAGCTCGGATAGAGATCGAGCGCCGGCACGATCGGCCACGACAGCTGCGCGCCGAGCAGCGCGTTCCCACCGTTGTCGAAGTTGTATCCCAGATGCGCGCCGTAGCGCGGACCCGATTGGGTCACGATCGCGCGCCGGCGTGAGCGCCGCTGTGCATCCGCCGTCGACGCCGTCAACGCCACGAGCAGCAGCACGACCAGCAACCGCGAAACCCATCGGTTCACAACGCGCTCCAGAGTTCAGGGATGCAGACTGATAGGAAACGGCACTGGAAAATGCAATAGTCAGGCGGCGACGCGGGCTCCACAGCGATTGCAGTAGCGGGCGTCACTCTCCAATACGGTACCGCAACGAGTGCAATACCCCGGTGCGCTCCCTAACCGCCTGCCACAATCCGAGCAGAAGATGGCTCCCATCTCCGGGCGAGCTCCATGTTCGGGACACGAGAGACGCGGGACGGGGGACGGGGGACGGGTGCAAGTGCGCTTGATCGCCTCGTCCCCCGTCTCCCGTCCCACGTCCCCCCGCATCGCAACCAACGCTTCCTGGGTGTACTTCGCCTTCAGCTGCTCGTAATCGGAGTCGGAGAGTTTGCAGCTCAAGCATCGAGCCGGTCTAGTTCGCGATGCAGACGCTCGAGCTCTTCGGGTGTGGCGGCGGGGGAGGGCGCGACAGTCTGGCCCACCGGCGCGGCCGCGGCTTCGCGCGTCCAGCGCCGTAACACGCGCACCAGGATCGCGGCCGCGACGAGGATCGCGATCGAAGGAACGAAATAGCCGGCGAGGTTGAAGCCGCGCTTGGGCGGCGCCATCAACGCCTGCTGCCCGTATTGCGCGACAAAGTCATCGATCACCTGCTGCGCCGTCTTGCCCTGTCCCGTCAGGCGCAGGACCTCTTTGTGCAAGGCGGGGCTGTAGGTGCATTGGAAGTCGGTCGTGCGACAGGTGTAGATGTCGAGCCCGCAGCCACAGCTACACCGCAGCTTCTTCTCGATCGCCTGGATATGCGCGTCGTTATCGGCGGTCGTGATCGGCGCCTGCGCACGACCGGCGCGATTGGGATCGTAGACTCGGGCCGCATTGACGGTGTCCTGGAGCGCCGCACCGGCCAAAGCCGCGGCCGCCCCGAAGAATGCTCGGCGGTTCAGGCGATCGCTCACCGCGCCGCCTCGAGCTTCACCGTGTATCCCGCTTGTGAGCTCGGCCCCTTTTGCCCCTTCACCGCCACCGGTGCACCGCCCGGCCACAGCACGATCAGTCCACCGATCACGAGCACAAATCCGCCGAACCACACCCACCAGACGAGCGGATTGATCGTGAAACGAAATACCGCTTGCTCGGTGCCGTTGACCAGCCCTGCCAAGACGACGTACAGATCGACTCGGAGCCCGCTCATGATCCCGACTTCGGTGGACGGCTCGAACGTATTATTGCCAAGGGCATCGACGTGCTGGCGTTTCTCAGTACGAAGACGTCCGATCGCCTTCCCGTCCCGGCGCACGTCGATGAGCGCTGCCGTCACCTGCCGGTTCAGCGCGTTGTACTGCGAGATCCCGAGGTGCGTGAACGTGTAGACGTGCCCATCGCGCCCCTTCAACTCGGCCGATTCGCCCGGCCGCAACGTCGCCTCGGTCTCGGTCTTGAACGCCATCCCGGCGAAGGCGACGAAGAGCAGGACGATTGCGACATGCACGATGTAGCCGCCGTAGCGCCGGCGATTGCGGGCGAGCAGTTGGACGATCGCGTACGGTGTCGGCTCGCCGTATTGGCGATGCCGGGCGCGCGCGCCGCGCGCGAACTCCTGGACGACCGTGCCGAGGACGAATCCGCCGATGCTGGCAGCCATGAGCGCCCCGAGGTCCCGAACGCCGGCCACCAGCAGGATCAGTAACACAAACACGCCGCTCGTCACCGGGACGGCGAACTGCCGCTGCAGATTCGGGATCGATGCTCGCCGCCATGCGATCAAGGGGCCGATCCCCGTCATCGCGAGCAGCGCGAGACCGAGTGGCACGTTGACCTGATTAAAGAACGGCGGCCCGACCGTGATCTTCGTGCCCTTGATCGCCTCGGACAGAATCGGGAACAGCGTGCCCCACAGCACCGAGAAGGCGATGCCGATCAGGAGCAGGTTATTGAAGAGAAAACTCGCTTCGCGGCTCACCATCGACTCGAGCGTCGCCTCCGCCTCGAGCAAGGGCAACCGCGAGGCGTAGAGCGCGAAGCTGAGGGCGGCGGCCACAATCAAGAACACGAGGAAGAAGTAGCCGACATTCGACTGCGTGAACGAATGGACGCTCGCGATAACGCCCGAGCGCGTGATGAACGTCCCGAAGATCGACAGCAGCCAGGCGCCGATGATCAGCCCGAGGTTCCACTTCTTCAACATCCCGCGCTTTTCCTGGACCATGACCGAGTGCAGGAACGCCGTCATCACGAGCCACGGCAACAGCGCGGCATTCTCCACCGGATCCCAGGCCCAGTAGCCGCCCCAGCCCAGCTCGACATAGGCCCACCACATGCCGAGGATCAGACCGATACTGAGGAAGAGCCACGACACCAATGTCCACTTGCGGATCGCCACCAGCCAATCGCTGTCGAGCCGTTTCGACAAGAGCGCGGCGATCGCGAACGCGAACGGGATCGTGATCGAGATGTAGCCGAGGTACAACATGGGCGGATGAAATACCATCCCCGGGTTCTGGAGCTGCGGGTTCATGCCGCGGCCGTCCAGCGGCACAAAGGCGAGGCGCTCGAACGGATTCGCGGCGAACAGCATCACCGTGATGAAGAACGTCGCCACGGTGCACGTTACGGCGGCGACGAAGGGGAGATAGACGCGATGCCGCCCGCTCGTCATCACCTGCACGAGCATCGCGAAGAAGCTCAGGACCGTCGCCCAGAAGAGCAAGCTGCCCTTCTGTCCCGCGTAGAGCGCGGACCAGAGGTAGAACGTCGGGAGATTGCGACTGGTGTAGGCCGCGACGTATTCGAGACTGAAGTCGTGGCGGAAGATCCCGATCTCGAGCGAGATGACCGCAACCGCCAGCGCGCCGAACAGCGCGAATGTGGCGTGGCGCGCACTCTGCTGCAGATCCGCGCGATCCTGCGTCCCGCCGACAAATCCCGTGATCGCTCCCCACAGGCCGACCAGGAAGGCGACCCAGAGGGAGAGAGACCCTAGCAGCGGCATTTATGCCTTGGGGACGGCTTCGTACCGCGACCCGCACTTCGCCAGCACGTTGGTCGCGTGAATCACACCATCGCGTTGCAGTCGTCCTTCGACGACGACCTCGACGGAGTCGGTGAACGTATCGGGCGGGAGGCCTTTGAACACCACGGGATAGCTGACGGTGCCATCGGTGATATGGAAGCTCAGCGTCTGCGTCGCGATCTCTTTGGTGACCGTGCCCGGCACGACGCGCGCGCCAACCTTCAGGCCCAGATCATAAAACGAGGGGTCCGCGGAGACGCGCTGCGCCAGCTCGCTGGGGGTGAGGAAATACTGTCCCGTCTGCTTGATCCCCGCCGCCATGAGATAGCCGACGGAGCCGACGATCAGCACCGCACCAAGTGCGAACTTCGTGCCTGCTTTCATGTGCGTATTATACCACGCCCTCGCGCGCACGCTCTAGCGCCCACTGCACCGCTTCCACTGCCTTCTGCACCCGCGGAATATCCACGGCGTTCCTGAAGGAATCGTGAAGCCCGACGACCGGCTTCCCGATCCGCCGCGCCAGGGCGATTTCTGACAATGTTCCGACGCCACCGCCGATCGCGATGAGCGCGTGCGCGGTGCGGACAATGAGGAAGTTCCGCATCTCGCCCAGGCCGGTCGCGAGCGGCACATCGATATAGGGGTTCGCCGCGGCCGCGTCCGCTCCCGGTAGGATGCCGACCGTCACACCGCCGTTTGCTTTCGCGCCCTTCGCAGCGGCCTCCATCACCCCGCTCAGCCCGCCGCAGACCAGCACCGCGCCGCGCTCGGCGAGCAGCCGGCCGGCCTCTTCGGCGAGCGCAGTTTCCTCGGTCGTGCAGTTGCTCCCGCCAATCACCGCGATGATCGGCTTCATCCAGCCCAGTGCAACGCGGTCTGCACGGCACGGTGCCATTCGCCGGCGCGTGCCTGGACGGCGCGGCGCTGCAAGCTGGGATGAAATCGCGTGAACATGCGCCCCCCGAGGAAGTCGTCGGCCGATTTCCAGAGGCCGGCACCCAGGCCCGCGAGCCCGGCGGCGCCGAGCGCGGTGGTCTCAACGAGATCGGGGCGCGCCACCGTGACACCCAGCACATCGGCCTGGAACTGCATGAGCCAATCGTTCGCGGCCGCGCCGCCGTCGACGAGCAGGCTCGACAGTTTGAGCTTCGCGTCGGCGAGCATCGCGTCGAGCACGTCCTTCGTGCTGAAAGCCATCGCCTCCAGCGCGGCACGAACGAGATGCGCGCGGCTGCTGCCGCGCGTCAGGCCGACGATCGTGCCGCGGGCATTGGGCTCCCAATGCGGCGCGCCCAGGCCGACAAACGCCGGAACGAAGTACACGCCGCCGGTGTCCTCCACGCTCCGTGCCAAGGGGTCTGATTCGGCAGCGCGGGCGATGATGCCGAGTCCATCCCGGAGCCACTGCATCGCGGCGCCGGCGATGAAGACACTGCCTTCAAGCGCGAACACCGGCTCACCGCGCGGGCCGCACGCCAGTGTGGTGAGCAGCCCGCGTTTGGAATTGGCGCGCCGCGTCCCGGTGTTGAGCAAGAGAAACGCACCGGTGCCGTAGGTGTTCTTCGCCTGGCCGGGCTTCCAGCATCCCTGGCCAAACAGCGCCGCCTGTTGGTCGCCGGCCACGCCGCTGATCGGCAGCTCGCTCCCGAAATGCTCGGCGACGGCGGTGCCGAAGTCGCCGCTCGATTTCCGAACATCCGCGAGCGTCTCGGCGGGGACGCCGAACAGTTTGAGGAGATCGCGATCCCACACGCGCCTGCCGATGTCGTAGAGCATCGTCCGGGACGCATTGGTGTGATCGGTGGCGAAGGTCTTGCCATTCGTGAGCCGATAAATCAGCCAGGTGTCGATCGTGCCAAACACCACGTCGCCGTCCTTCGCACGCTTGCGCAATCCCTTCACGTGCTCGAGCAGCCACTCGATTTTCGTTGCCGAGAAGTACGGATCGAGCACGAGGCCGGTGCGCGACTTCACCAGCGCGCCCTTCTTTTGCTTCTCGAGCTGCGCACAACGCGCCGCGGTGCGGCGATCCTGCCACACGATGGCGCGATGGACAGGCCGGCCGGTGGCGCGCTCCCACGCGCAAATCGTCTCGCGCTGATTCGTGATGCCGATAGCGGCGGGCGTCACCTTGGCCTGGGCGATCGCCTCGCGCGCGGCGTCGACGGTGACGCGCAAGATCTCCTCGGCGTCGTGCTCGACCTCTCCGGGCGACGGGAAATGCTGCGTGAATTCGCGGTAGCCGCGGCCAAGCACGCGGCCCTCGGCGCTGAGGACAAGCGCAGTCGAGCCGGTGGTGCCCTGATCGAGTGCGAGGACTGCGGTCATGTGACAGACTCCGAGAACGGTGGTTGAACGATGCCGCGATCCGTGATGAATCCCGTCACGTAGCGCGCCGGCGTGACGTCGAAGGCGGGATTGAGCGCAGGCATTCCCTCGGGGGCCGTCGGCCGGCCGGCCATGACGGTGACTTCCGCCGGCGCCCGCTGTTCGATCGCGATCAAGTCACCCTCCGCGAGTTTGGCGTCGACGGTGGACCAGGGTGCGGCGCAGTAGAACGGGACGCCGTGATGACGCGCTAGCACCGCGAGCCCATAGGTGCCGATCTTGTTCGCAAAATCCCCATTGGCGCAGATCCGATCTGCCCCGACCAGGACGAGGTCCACCTTGGCCTGCCGCATCAACGTCGCCGCGGTGGCATCGGTGATCAGCGTGGACGGAACGCCCGCATGCATCAGCTCCCACGCGGTGAGACGTGAACCCTGCAGCAGCGGCCGGGTCTCGTCCACGTAGACATGGACTTTACGGCCCTGCTCGTGCGCGAGATAGACCGGCGCGAGCGCGGTTCCGATCCCGCCGGTCGCCAGCGCGCCGGTATTGCAATGCGTGAGCACGTTCGCGCCGTCCGGAAGAATCGTCAGGCCGTACTCGCCGATCTTGCGACACATCGCCCGATCTTCTTCCCAGATCGTCGTCGCCTCGACACGCAGTCGCTCCCACAAGTCGGCTCCCCCGCCGCCAGTGTCCTGGGCCACGCGCACCATGCGATCGAGGGCCCAGCGCAGATTCACTGCAGTCGGTCGCGCCGTACCGAGCGTCCCCGCCAACTCCTCGACACGCATGAGAAATGCGTCACGGGAAGCCGCGCGCTGCTCACGCAGGCCGGTAACCAGGCCCATCGCTGCGGCGATGCCGATCAGCGGCGCGCCACGCACCTGCAATTGTCGGATAGCCTCCGCCACCGACTCGGCGCTCTCGAGATCCCGCGTGATTTCGGCTTCCGGCAAAGCGCGTTGGTCAATGATGCGAACGGCGCCGCTGGGTGACCATGAGATGGCTTGGATGGGCACGGTGGTGAACCTAATGCGGATTGCGGATTGCGGAATGCGGATTGTAAGTGGAAGGTCGCGCGCTACGCAGCCTCATGCTACAAAATCCGCAATCCGCATTCCGCTATCCGCAATCGCCGTGTAGCATTCTTTCCATGTCTTACCAAACTCTCCTTTTCGAAATCCGGGATGGCATCGCGTTCGTCACCATCAACCGTCCCGATAAGCTCAACGCCCTGAACGATCAGGTGATGCTGGAGCTCGCCGGCGCCGCCGAGCGCATCGCCACCGAGCCCGACGTCAAGGGCGCCATTGTCACCGGCTCGGGGCCCAAGTCGTTCGTCGCCGGCGCGGACATCGGCGATCTCTCCCGGCAGGGCCCGTTCGACGGCAAGGCGCGCGCGCAGCGCGGGCAGGCCGTTCTGCGGCGACTCGAGACCTGCGGCAAGCCCGTCATCGCCGCGATCAACGGCTTCGCACTCGGCGGCGGCTGCGAGCTGGCGATGGCCTGTCACATCCGCATCGCGAGCGAGAACGCCAAATTTGGCCAGCCAGAAGTGAAGCTGGGGATCGCACCCGGCTATGGCGGGACACAGCGACTGCCGCGCCTCGTCGGAAAGGGCGTCGCTCTGCATTGGCGGTGCGGCTCGCCATGGAGGCCGTTGATCAGGGCCTCGAGATGACTCTCGACGAGGGCCTGTTGCTCGAAGCGAATCATTTCGGCCTGCTGGCCGCGACCGCGGACATGAAAGAAGGAACGGCCGCATTTCTGGAAAAACGCGCCGCCAAGTTCCAGGGGCGTTAGCGCTCCTGCTCGTCGCCGCGTGTCTCGCGGACCGGGAGCGGCCCGGGCCCCCGCAGCTCGCGTTCACGATCGACGATACCACCCTCGTCGCGAGCCGCGTCGACACGCTTGCGGGGACGGTGCGCGCCGAGGATTTCGATGGGATCGATTCGGTGTGGGTCGCCGTCGGGTCCGACGAGCGGGGGGCGAACGGGGGGTTCAGCCGGGTGTTCACGTGGCGCTATCGGATCATCGTCCCCTCCGGCACCACCCCTGGCGCCCACGTCGGGATGTCGTTTCGGACCCGTGATGCCGCCGGGTTTGAGGCCCAGAGGGACACCTACGTCGTGGCTGTACCGTAACTTCCGCCACAGCCTTAACTGTTGACAGGACAATGACTTCCGTGTATTTTTAAGGCTGTGACTGACCGCTCCAACCGCCCTCAAAAAAGCCGTCCCGTTGCCGTGGCCGAGGCGCTCGAAGGGTACCTAAAACGGGCCGGTTTGGCGCGCCGGGTGGGTCAGGCGCAGATGATTCCCGATTGGCCGCGCCTCGTCGGTCCGCAGATCGCGGCGGTCGCGACGCCCGAAAGTATCACGCCCGATGGCGTGCTCTTCGTGCGCGTGGCGACGAGCTCATGGATGAATGAGCTGCAGCTCATGACGCCCGACATCATGGCCCGCATCAACGCGGGCCGCGGTCCGGGGCGCATTACGACAATACGCTGGCTTCTTTCACGCTAGGAACTTGATGCCTAAGAAGAAACCCGCCGCACCTAAGAAAGAAAAAGGCAACGGCGGCTACCAGGCCGACTCCATCCAGGTCTTGAAGGGGCTCGAGGCGGTTCGGCGCCGGCCGGCGATGTACATC
>WNGN01000444.1_pt1 | contig 25482 bp, 24 predicted proteins | sample 5400561 | NCBI WGS metagenome assembly WNGN01 (sample SAMN13153379, study PRJNA577476) | soil metagenome | isolation source: 115 cm soil or saprolite under Garry oak tree replicate 2 | place: USA:California | collected 2016-06-15 | reverse complement strand
GCTCGTCGAGCCGCGCAACATGCCTCCCGCGCCCGGCTTATCCGGCAGCACGCTGCGCCAGGTGATCCACACGTCGGTCGGCGGATCGACGCTGCGTGTGCGGCTCGCGAATACGTTCGGTGACGGACCGCTCGCCGTCACCGCGGCTCACGTCGCCCGGTCGCTCGGCGGGAGCGCCATCGAGGTGGCGAGCGACCGCGCGCTGACGTTCGGCGGAGCGGACTCAGTGCGGATCGCTCCGGGCGCCGTCGCCACGTCCGATCCCCTGGACTACGCCGTCCCCGCGCTCGGCGACCTCGCCGTCACGATCGAGATCGGCACCGCACCCGGCGCCGCCACGGGCCACCCCGGGTCACGCACCACGTCGTATCTTCGGGCCGGCCGCTGGGCGAGCGCGCCCGAGCTGGCGGAGGCGGCGACGACCGATCACTGGTACGCGCTCGCGGGGCTCGATGTGATGGGGAACGGGCTCGCGGTCGTCGCGCTGGGCAACTCGATCACCGACGGTCGCGGCTCGGGCACCAACCGGAACGACCGCTGGCCAGACAACCTGGCGCGTCGCCTGCAGGCGGACGCGCGCACCCGGCACGTTGCCGTGCTCAACGCCGGCATCGGCGGCAACACGGTGCTCGCGGGCGGCCTCGGCCCCACGGCGCTGGCGCGGCTCGATCGCGACGTCCTGGCACAGCAGGGAGTACGCTGGGTGATCCTGCTCGAGGGTGTGAACGACATCGGAGGAGCGCGTGACTCGGGAAGCGCCGCGGCCGTGGCGCGGAACCTGCCGCTCGCCTACCGGGAGATCATCGACCGCGTGCATGCCCGCGGGCTGCGGATTTACGGGGCGACCATCACGCCGTTCGGAGGCTCGCACTACGGCGGAGCCGAGCGCGAGGCGGCGCGGCAGGCGATCAACCGGTGGATCCGGACCGGCGGCGCCTTCGATGCCGTCATCGACTTCGACGCCGTGCTGCGCGATCCGGCGCAGCCGTCGCGTCTCCTGCCGCTCGTGGACACGGGCGATCACCTGCACCCCAACGAGGCCGGTTACCGCATGATGGCCGACGCGATCGACCTAGCGCTGTTGCTTCCATGAGGCGCGTATGCTGACGGCCGTCCTGATCGTCGCGCAACAGCTGACCTTCACGCCCTATCATGCGAACGGCATGTACGAGCTGCACGAGCGCGTGGGGTGGAATGTCGGCGTCGCGCCGGGCCAGACTGCTGCGGGGACATATACGTACACCGTCAAGCGCGACGGTCTCGCGCTGATCGGCTCCGGCACCCTGGACCTGTCGTCGGGTCATGCCACCATCGTGACATCGCTCGATCAGCCCGGCATGCTGCTCGTCGAAGTGCGGCCGCCGGCCGGGACGACCGGCTTCCACGGCGCGAGCAAGGCCGAGGTCGGCAGGGTGCTGCTCGGCGCGGCGGTCGCTCCGACACAGATCAGGCCTTCCGACCGCCGCCCGCCGGACTTCGAAGCGTTTTGGGCGGCTGAGCTGCGCCGCCTCGATTCCATCCCGCTCGACACGGTCCTCACGCCGGGCGAGAGCGGGAGACCGGGCGTCGAGTTCTTCACGATTCGGATGAACAACGTGGGCGGCGCCCATGTCTACGGGCAGCTCGCCCGCCCCTCCGGTGCGGCACCCGGTACGCTCCCGGCACTGCTCATTCTCCAATGGGCGAGCCCGCCCTACCCGCTCGAGCGGGAGTGGGTGACCGAGTACGCCGCGCGCGGCTGGCTCACGCTCGACGTCGAGCCCCACGACGTGCCCGCGAACATGCCGCAGGCGTTCTACGACGCCCTGCCCCAGCTGATCAAAAACTACCGCCTGATCGGGCGACACAGCCGCGACGAGAGCTACTTCCTGCCGATGTACCTGGGCGATTACCGCGCGGCCGAGTACCTGGCGAGCCGCGCCGACTGGAACGGCAAGACCCTCGTGGTGATGGGGACGAGCATGGGGGGCCAGCAGGGCTTCGCCCTCGCCGGGCTCGACACCCTCGTCACCGCGCTCATCGCGCACGTGCCCGCCGGCTGCGACTTGCTGGGCCCGCTGCACGGCCGGGCGGCGCCGTACCCCAACTGGGATGTCGAGCGGCCGGAGGTGGGACGAACGGCCGCGTACTTCGACGCAGTCAACTTCGCGCCGCGCATCCGGGCCCGAGCGCTGGTTTCGATGGGATTCATCGACGAGACGTCGCCGCCGGCCGGGATCTGGGCTGCCTTCAACCAGCTGCCGGGGCCCAAGGAAGCCGTGCCCATGGTGGAGTCGCCCCACAACCACCTGGCAACACCCGTGGAGATGCTGCTTTACGAGGAGCGCTCCACGGCATGGCTCGACGAACTGGCGCGCGGCGGCCACAGATGAGCGGGTCGCCGTTCGGTCTCGCCGGTCGTGTCGCGGTCGTCACGGGCGGTTACGGCGTGCTCGGGGGCGTCATCGCCGCGGGGCTCGCGCGCGCGGGCGCGGCCGTCGCGATCCTGGGCCGGCGCCGCGCCGCCGCCGAAGCGAAGGTCAAAGAGATCCGTGATGGCGGAGGCGACGCCATCGCTCTCGTCGCGGACGTCCTGGATCAGGCCAAGGTCCGCTCGGCCAGGGACGACCTGCTCGAGACCCGCGGCCGGGTGGACATCCTCGTCAACGCCGCGGGAGGCAACGTCGCGCGCGCCCGCAGCGACGACCGGCCCGTGTTCGACGTGCCGCTGGACGCATTCGACGAGGTGCTGCGGCTCAACCTGCACGGCTCGCTCATCCCGTCGCTCGCGTTCGGGGAAGCCATGGGCCGCCAAGGCTCGGGCTCGATCGTGAACGTCTCGTCGATGGCGGCGCGCCGTGTCTTGAGTGGCGTGCTGGGATACTCGGTCGCCAAAGCCGGGATCGAGAGCGTCACGCGCTGGCTCGCCGTCGAGCTGGCGCGGCGCTACGGCGACGGACTGCGCGTGAATGCCGTCGCGCCGGGCTTCTTCGTGACGGAACAGAACCGCGCCGTGCTCCTCAAGCCGGACGGCAGCCACACGGAGCGGGCTCGCGCCATCATCTCCCACACGCCCATGGGTCGCTTCGGCAAGCCCGAAGAGGTCGTGGGCGCCGTACAATGGCTGTGCAGCGACGCGGCGGCGTTCGTGACCGGCGCCGTCATCCCGGTGGACGGGGGCTTCAGCGTGGCGAGCGGTGTCTGAACCGCGATGGGGGCATCGCTGGACCGTCGTGGCGCTGCTGTTCGGCGCCGCGACGGTCAATTATGTGGACCGCCAGGTCCTCGGCATCCTCGCGCCGACGCTGTCGCGCGAGCTGCGGTGGACCGAGACCGACTACGCCGCCATCGTCTCCTGGTTCAGCGTCGCCTACGGCCTGGGGCTGCTCGTCATGGGCCGGGTCATGGACCGGATCGGCGTGCGCGCGGGACTCGCGATCGCCGTGCTGGTCTGGAGCCTCGCTGCCATGGGGCACGCCCTGGTGCGCACGGTCGCGGGCTTCGGCGTCGCGCGCGCGCTGCTCGGCCTCGGCGAGTCGGGCAACTTCCCCGCCGCGGTCAAGGCCGTGGCGCAATGGTTCCCGAAGAGCGAGCGGGCGCTCGCTACCGGGGTTTTCAACGCCGGGAGCAACGTGGGCGTGGTGGTCGCGGCGCTGCTGGTGCCGCCGATCGCCCTCGGCCTGGGGTGGCGCTGGGCGTTCCTCGCCACGGGCGCGCTCGACCTGATCTGGCTCGCCCTGTGGGTGGCCCTGTACCGCGAGCCGGCCCGACCGCCGCGGCTCGCGGACGCGGAGCGGAGCGGCGCAGATACCATGTCATGGGGCAGTCTGATCGGCCGCCGCCAGACCTGGGCGTTTATCGTGGGAAAAGCGCTGACCGACCCGGTGTGGCTCTTCTATCTGTTCTGGCTTCCCAAGTTTCTCGACGCGAGCTTCGGCGTCCGCCTGGCGGGCCTCGCCGCCCCGCTGGTGGTCATTTACGTCGCGGCCGACGTCGGCTCGATCACCGGCGGATGGATGTCGGGGGCGTTGATCAAGCGCGGCTGGAGCGTGAACCGGGGGCGCAAGACAGCGTTGCTCATCGCGGCCCTGTGTATCGTGCCGACCATGTTCGCGCCCGCGGCGGGCCGCCTGTGGGTGGCAGTGAGCATCGTGAGCGTCGCCGCCGGCGCGCATCAGTGGTGGTCGGCCAACCTGTACACGACCGTGAGTGACATGTTTCCCCGCGAAGCGGTCGCGTCGGTCGTCGGGATCGGCGGGTGCGCCGGTCTATTCAGCGCCTTCGGCTTTCAGCGGCTCACGGGCGCGATCCTGCAGGCGACGGGCGGCAACTACGCGCCGATTTTCGCGGTGCTGGGACTCGCCTACCTGGGGGCGCTGGCCCTGATCCATTTTCTCGTGCCGCGTCTCGAGCCCGCGGCGGAGGCGCTTGCCGGGCGGGGGTGATAAGATCAGTTTATCACCATGAAAATCGCCGATATCCGTGCCACCCCGGTGTCCGTTCCCCTCGTGGCCCCGCTGCGCCACGCGAACGGGTGCCACTGGGGGCGCTTCGTGCGGACCATCGTCGAGGTCGAGACCGACGACGGGCGCGTCGGCCTGGGCGAGCTGGGAGGCGGGGGTGAGGCGGCGACGGCCGCCGTGCTGGGGTTGAAACCGTACCTCGTGGGCCGCGACCCGGCGCGGCTCGAGGAGATGCGCTTCGTCATCGCCAACCCCACTGCATCGCTCTACAACCAGCGCACCCAGCTGCTCGCCGCGCTCGAGTTCGCCTGCCTCGACCTGCTCGGTCAGGAGTGGGGCGTTCCGGTGAGCGACATCCTGGGGGGCCGGCTGCGCGACCACGTGCCGTTCGCGTCGTACCTCTTCTTCCGCTATCCCAACGCCGACGGATCGGGTGAAGTGCGCACGCTGGACCACCTCGTCGCGGAAGCCCGCGCGCTCAAGCAGCAGAGCGGGTTCGCCACGCACAAGCTCAAGGGCGGCGTGTTTCCGCCCCGCTATGAGCTGGAGTGCTACCGCGCACTCGCCGCCGCGCTCCCGGACGACAGCCTCCGCTTCGATCCCAACGGCGTCTGGTCCACGGAAGTGGCCGTCTGGTTCGGGCGGCAGATCGAGAGCCTGAACAACGACTACCTGGAAGACCCGGTGTTCGGGCTGCACGGCATGCGCCGCGCCCGCGACCGCATCCGGATCCCGCTGGCCACCAACACGGTCGTAGTGGGCTTCGAGCAGCTGGCGGCCAACGTGCTGCAGACGGCGGTGGACGTGATCCTGCTCGACACGACGTTCTGGGGCGGGATCCGGCCGTGCGTGAAGGCGGCGGGCATCTGCGAGGCGTTCCAGTTCGGCGTGGCGGTGCACTCCTCGGGGGAGCTGGGCATCCAGCTCGCGACCATGCTGCACCTGGGGGCCGTGATCCCGAACCTCACCTTCGCCGCGGACGCGCACTACCACCACCTCCTGGACGACATCGTCGAGGGCGGCAAGCTGCAGTACTGCCACGGCGCGATCCCCGTCCCGACGGCTCCGGGGCTCGGCGTACGACTCGATCGCGAGCGCATGGCGCGCTACCACGAGTCGTTCCTGCGGTTGGGGCCCTACCCGTACGACCAGGACCCCCTGCGGCCGGGCTGGGCGCCCCTGATCCCCAACACCCGCTGGGCGGATCCGGCGGACGCCCGCGTCCCGCACGTGCCGGCCTGAGGGGGTGGGGGGGCGGGGGGGCGGGACGGGGGGCATGCGACGGCTGGCGTCATTCCGGTCCCTGGTCTGGTGCTGCGTCCTCGTCGCGGCGTCTCCTGCTCCCCCGCCGTCCCGGCCTCCCGGCGCCGAGGACGGCTACGACCTGTGGCTGCGCTACCGCCTGGTCGGCGACGCCGGGCGACTGGCCGAGTATCGCGCGGCGCTGACCCATCTGGTCGTGGAAGGCGACTCACCCACCCTGCGCGCCGCCCATGACGAGCTGGCGCACGGCCTCAGGGGTCTCCTGGGCGCGGATATCCCAAGCGCTGACCACGTCCGGGGAGACGGCGCCCTCATCGCGGGCACGCCCGCAACCTCACGCCTCATCGCCGCCCTCCCCCCGCCGGTCGCGGACGAGCTGACGCGTGCGGGCGACGAGGGGTTCGTGCTTCGAGCCCTGCGCGTCCAACACAGACAGGCGATCGTCATCGCCGCCAACCGCGACATCGGCGTGCTGTACGGCGCGTTCGCGTTGCTGCGACTGATCCAGACGGACAGTCCGCTCAGCGACCTCCCCGTGGTCAGCGCGCCCCAGCTCCGGCTGCGGCTGCTCGACCACTGGGACAATCTCGACGGCACCGTGGAGCGCGGCTACGCGGGGCCCTCACTATGGGATTGGGCGCACCTGCCCGATTCGATCGACCCGCGCTATCGCGACTACGCCCGCGCCAACGCGTCGCTCGGGATCAACGGCACGGTGCTCACGAATGTGAATGCCGACGCCCGCGTGCTCGCACCCGACTTTCTCGCCAAGGTGGCAGCCCTCGCCGCTGTGTTCCGGCCGTACGGGCTCCGCGTGTATCTCACGGCGCGCTTCAGCGCGCCGATCGAGCTGGGCGGGCTCGCCACGGCCGACCCGTTCGACCCCGCGGTGAGTGCGTGGTGGCGGGGCAAGGTGGACGAGATCTACCACGTCGTGCCGGACTTCGGCGGATTCGTCGTGAAGGCGAACTCGGAGGGGCAACCGGGGCCGCAGGATTACCACCGGACCCATGCCGACGGCGCCAACCTGCTCGCCGACGCCCTGCGGCCGTACGGCGGGATGGTGATGTGGCGCGCATTCGTCTATGCGAACCAAGTCCCCACCGACCGCGTGCGCCAGGCGTACGACGAGTTCGTGCCGCTCGACAGCCGGTTCCGCGACAACGTGCTGGTCCAGGTGAAGAACGGGCCGCTCGACTTCCAGCCGCGCGAGCCGTTCCATCCCTTGTTCGGCGCCATGCCCCGGACCCCGCTGATGATGGAAGTTCAGATCACCAAGGAGTACCTGGGTCAGGACACGCATCTCGCGTTCCTCGCTCCGATGTGGGAGGAAGTACTTCGGGCGGACACCTACTCGCATGGCGCCGGCTCGACGGTGGCGCGGCAGATCCGCGGCCTCGCTGGCGTCGCCAACATCGGGAGCGACCGCGACTGGTGCGGCTCCGACTTCAATCAGGCCAACTGGTACGCGTTCGGCCGGCTGGCGTGGGACGACTCGCTCTCATCCGCCGCGATCGCGGACGAGTGGATTCGGATGACGTTCTCGAACGATCGGCATGTGGTCGACCCGGTGAAGGCCCTAATGCTCGCTTCGCGCGAGGCGGTGGTGAACTACATGACTCCGCTGGGACTCGCCCACCAGATGGCGCGGGGCCACCACTATGGACCGGGGCCGTGGGTGTCGGGGGGCCGGGCCGACCAGACGTCGGTCTACTTCAACCGCGCGGACTCCGCTGGTCTCGGCTTCGACCGCACCGCCAGCGGCAGCAACGGCGTGGGCCAGTACTTCCCGCCGGTGAGGAACCGATTCGCGAGCCGCGACTCGGTGCCCGAGACGCTGCTCTTGTGGTTCCACCACGTGCGCTGGAACGAGCGCTTGCGCTCGGGGAGCACTCTGTGGGAAGAGTTGCTGCGCCACTACGAGGCCGGCGTCGACACCGTACGCTGGATGGAGCGGACCTGGGACGGCTTGGAGGGCCTGGTCGACGCCGAGCGATTCCGCCGCGTGCAGGGGTTCCTGCGCATTCAGGACGTCGAGGCGCGGTGGTGGCGTGACGCGTCGGTGGCGTATTGGGAGTCGTTTTCCCATCTGCCGCTGCCGCCTGGCTACGAGGCGCCCGCACACCCGCTCGACTGGTACAGGCTGCTGCGCTGCCCTCCCGATCCGCGCAAACCCCGTTGCGCCGTTTTGGGGGGGGCTCGCGTTCCAGCCGATAAGTGATAAGATCACCGTACCACGTGACGCCGTCGGAGGCTCTCACATGTATCGCACCTGGGTGCTCCCGCTCGCTCTCGCGCTGGTGGTGAGCGGCTGCGGGGCGGTGGCCGGCCCCGGAGGTTACACGGTCACCTACCGCGCCAGCCTCGCCGGGATCGCCACGATCGACTCGATCTACTACAACAACGGCACGGGCAAGTGCTCGTCGAATTGCACCGCCGACGGCACCATGCAACGTGTGGTGGGGCCGACAGTCCCGGCCGCCAATCCGTCGTGGGTGGTGGTGCTGAGCAATGTGCCCCCGGGCTCGACGTTGGAGGTGCATTTGTTCGGGAACGGGACCAACGCTGGCACGGCCAACCTGGTGCGGTTGTGGATGACGGCCGAGGGCGTGCTCTCAGGTGACAGCGTCACGGCGACGACCGCGGCCGGCGCCAAGTTCACCGAGGATCTGGCCGCGCATCATCTCTAGAGGCTGGCGGGGCTCGTTCGCCCTGCTTGACAGTCCTTGCGCGCGGGGTAGAATCGTCCCTTGGCATAGTCATCTTATCACCTAGTCACTTGGCTGGAGTGCCAGACTGTGGACTCGCCGCGCCGCCCGCAGCACCGCCGTCCCACCCTCGCTCAGCTCCGCATGGTCCGGGAGGTTCTCATGCGACACGGCTTGTTCGTTCTCACCGCCCTGTGTGCCGCGGTTCGCCTGCACGCGCAGGGCCGGATCTCGGGTACGGTGACCGACTCCGCCACCGCGCTCCCCATCGCGGGCGCGACCGTCGTCGTACTGGGCACGAACCGCACGGCCGCCACCAGCACGTCCGGTGCGTACGTGATCACCGACGTGCCCGCGGGGACGCGGCAGGTGCGCGCGCGGTTCGTGGGCTACGCGTCGGTGACGCAGAGTCTGGCGGTGGACGCCGCCTCGGGCACCACGCTGGACTTCCGGCTCGTCGCGGCGCCGATCCAGCTCGAGGGTCTCGTCGTCGTCGGCTACGGCACGCAGGAGCGCCGCGACCTGACCGGCTCCATCGGTTCGGTGACCCCGCAACAGATTGCGGAAGTCCCCACCTCCAACCCGATGCAGGCGATCCAGGCGCGGGTGGCGGGCGTGGATGTGGTGGCGGGCGGCAGCTACCGCCCCGGCATTCCGATGAACGTGACCGTGCGCGGCATCCGGTCGATCGCGGCGGGGAACGGACCGCTGTACGTCGTGGACGGCGTGCCGCTGGCAGGCGGCATCGAGGATTTCAACCCGGCGACGATCCAGTCCATCGAGGTCCTGAAGGACGCGTCGGCGACGGCGGTGTACGGCAGCCGCGGCTCGAACGGCGTCATCCTCATCACCACGCGGCGCGGCGCGGCGGGCGTCCCCGACAACACCATCCGCGTCAGCTACGACGCGCAGTATGGCGCGCAGAGCGCGCTCAATCTCGTCGACATGATGAACGGACCGGAGACGATCGCGGAGCGGCGCGCCGCCGCCGCAGCGGCTGGCAAGCCGACGGACAACGTGAGCGTGTTCAAACCCGACGAGCTGCCGCAGGTGCTGTGCGCCACGGATGCGACGTATCAGGCCGCGCATCCGGGATGCTCGACCGGCACGGATTGGCAGCGCAGCGTGCTGCGGACCGGCGCTCAGCAGCGCCATCAGCTCAGCCTCACGTCCGTCGCGGGGGCCTCGCGGCTCACCCTCACGGGCAGCTACTTCGATCAGGACGGCATCACCCTCGGCCAGGGGTATCGGCAGTACTCCGGCACGGTGAGCTTCGAGAACACCTACCAGCGGCTGCGGGTCGGCATCACGGTCACCGGCACGCGCTCCGTCGCCGACATCGGCGCCGACGCGCAGCTGTGGGGCGAAGCCCTCGCGAACAACCCGCTGGGCCTCCCCTACGACAGCGCCGGCGTCCCCTCCGCCACGCCGTGCGGCGTGTGCACACTGAAGCTCAAGCCGACCCCCGACCCCCTGCGCGTGAACCCGCTGCGTGAAGAGCAAGGCTTCGTGCGCCAGCAGACGCGTGACCGCCTGTTCGGCGCGGCGTTCGCCGAGCTGCAGCTGGGGCGGGGCTTCGCGTACCGCGTGAACTTCGGCCCCGACCTGGGCAACCGCATGGACGGCCAGTTCCAGGGGGCGGACGTCGTGTTCAACGGCACGCCGATCGGCAACGCCCAAGCGCAGCGGACCGACGCCGAAGAGTTCGCCTACACGCTGGACCAGCTGCTGACTTGGAACGGCAATCTGGGGAATCACCGATTCGACGTCACGGCGCTGTACGGCATCCAGTACGACCGCACCACCACGACCACCGCCGCGGCGCAGAACCTCCCCTACGACTCGCAGCTCTGGTACAATCTCGGCACCGGCGAGAACCCGCAGCCGCCGCAAAGCACGCTCAGCGTGTGGACGCTGGCCTCGTACATGGGCCGCATCAATTACGCGTTCAACAACCGCTATCTCCTCACGTTGACGGGCCGGTTCGACGGCTCGAGCCGCCTGGCACCGGGGCACAAGTGGTCGTTCTTCCCGTCCATCGGGCTCGGGTGGCAGATCGGCGACGAGCCGTTCATGCGCCGCCTCGGCTTCATCTCGGCGCTCAAGCTGCGCGGCAGCGCCGGCACGACCGGCAATACCTCCATCGCCCCGTACCAGACGTGGGGCGGGCTCGACCGCTCGCGGTACAACTTCGGCAGCGGGGGCGCCCTGGGCTATCGGCCCGGGCAGATCCCCAATCCGGACCTGCTTTGGGAGCGGACGGCCCAGCTCGACGTGGGCGTGGACTTCGGCCTGTTCCACGACCGCATCAGCGGCACGGTCGACGTCTACCGCGAGCGGACCAGCGACCTGCTGCTGCCACGGCAGCTGCCGGCCTCAACCGGGTTCACCCAGGTGCTGCAGAACGTCGGGGAGACGGAGAACCGGGGATGGGAGGCGACCGTCACGACCGTCAATCTTCCGGGCCGCGAAGGCGGCCCCCGCTGGACCACCGACCTGAGCCTCACCCACAACCGCAACTTCATCGTTGCCCTGGCGAGCGGCGCAGGTGACGATATCGGCAACCGCTGGTTCATCGGCGAGCCGATCAACATCGGCACCAACCCGGCCATCCCGCCGTACGACGGGCTGCGCCAGGTGTTCTACGACTACGAGTTCGTCGGCATCTGGCAACTCGCCGATTCGGCCGTCGCCCGGCGCTACGGCCAGAAACCCGGCGATATCCGCGTGGCGGACCTGAACGGCGACAGCGCGATCACCGCCGCCGACCGCGTCATCCGCGGGAACACCTACCCCAAGCTGCTCGCGAGCATCTACAACCACCTCACGTGGGGCCCCTTCGACGTGTCGTTCCTGCTCCAGGGCCGGCTCGGTTACACGATGAACGACGCGTTCAGCTCCGGCGCGACCAAGCTGTTCGACCGCTTCAACAACCTGAACGTGCCGTACTGGACGCCGGAGAAGTGTGACGGCGGCCCCGATCCCACCAAACTCGACGGCCCCCCCGGCATGACGGCGGCGCAGCAGGCCGCCATCCCCGGCTGCAACTCCTACTGGAGTCCCAGCGCTGGCCGCGAGAACCCGCTGTACAACGACCCCAACTCCGCGTCGCCAGCCTATCGGCCGGGGGGCCATTGGCGGGTGCGCAACATCACGGTGGGCTACACGCTGCCGGCGAGTATCGCGGGCCACTTCCGCTTCGCCTCGTTGCGCATCTACGCGCAGGCGCAGGACCCTTTCGTGTTCACGAGCTATTACGGCTACGACCCCGAGGCGGGCAGCGCCACCACGCCGCCGAGCTATCGCACGCTCATCATCGGCGCGAACGTGGGTTTCTAGGGCGAGATCACACCCAATACCGAGGCGACCATGAAGAACCTGCGATTCTTGCTGTGGGGCCTGGCGCTGGCGACGCTGACCGCGTGCGTGGATCTCGACGAGCAGCTGGTCGGCACCGTCACCACCACCTACTTCAGCACCCCCGCGGGTCTCGAGGCGGCGGTCGACGGCGATTACGCCCAACTGCGCGACTTCTTCGGGCGGGAGGAGTCCTTCGCCGTGACGGAGTTCGGCACCGACCTGACCTCCAACGGCGACCAGGGCGCCTACCAGTTCGAGAACACCTACGCCGCCGGCCTGAACGCCAGCGATGGTCATTATCAGTTCCCGTGGACCAGCTTCTACCGCGGCATCAACACGTCCAACACCGTGGTGGAGCGGGCGCCCGCCGTAACCGGCATGGACCCGGCCGTGAAGGCCGGTCGCATCGCCGAGGCGAAGTTCCTCCGGGCGCTGAGCTACTTCTGGCTGGTGCAGATGTACGGGCCGGTGCCGCTACCGCTCACGGAGAGCCAGGGCGCAAGCAACCAGGCGCACCGCTCGCCGGTCGACTCGGTGTACCTCCAGATCGTGCAGGACCTGCGAGAAGCGATCCCGGACCTGCCCGTGACGCAGAGCCAGTTCGGCCGCGCGACGAAGGGAGCGGCGCAGCAGCTGCTGGCCAAGGTGCTGCTCACCCGCGCCTACCATCCCCTCGCGTACGAGGCGGCCAACACCGGCTTCTACCTGAGCGGTCCGACGTTCCAGCGGGAGGCGAGCGCGACCGCTGCGACCGATTTCGCGGCGGCACGGGCCGAGGCGGACTCCGTGATCGCGGGACCGTACGCCCTCATGCCGAACTATGTGGACGTCTACTGCGCGCCGATGGGGGGGCGCGGTCCGGGCTCCTACTGCAACGTGCCGAGCAACGAGAACAACTCCGAGATCATCTTCTCGGTCCAGTTCACGACCACGGCGGGCCAGTTCAACACGGGCGGCGGCAACTCCCTGTTCGTGCAAATGCTCTCGTTCTACGATGACCGCCAGGGCATGACCCGCGACTGCAACAACGGTCGCGGCTTCCGCCGCGCCCGGCCGACACTGTTCGCCCGCAACCTGTGGCAACGCTGGACCGACTCGACCTACTCGACGGTGCTCGACACGCGCTACGACGGCACGTTCCAGAGCGTGTGGTACGCCAACGCGAGCAACACGGGGGCGTGCTTTGCATCGCAGGGCGCCGCCCGGATGAACGGCTACCGCGGCGGCACCTGCGGCTCGGGCGGCCTGCCGACGTTCGGGGTTGCCTCGAGCGACACCGCGACTGTGCCGAACTGCACCAACGGCCAGCCGTTCGTCGCCGGCGACACGGCCATCCTCCAGCCCGGCCACCTCGTGGGGCAGGCGGTGCGGCAGGCGGCCAAGTACGCCATCTACGAGCCGTGCATCGCGGAGCCGTGTCCCAACCAAACCACAGTGGGGCAATACGACATCTTTCGATTCCCCACCATGAAGAAGTGGCAGGACGAAGCGCGCCCTGACTTCAACAACCTGGACGGCGGCCGGGACATCATCCTGATGCGCCTGGGCGAGACGTACCTCATCGCCGCCGAGGCGGCGCTCGGCGCCGGCGACGAGCCGGGTGCGCTGGCCTACCTCGTCACGCTGCGCCAGCGGGCCGCGAATTGCCGTGGCTGCGCGGCCGAAGCGGCGAATCGGGCGCTGATCGTGGACGCGACGCACATGCCGGCGACGATCGACCTCGAGTACATCATGGACGAGCGCGGGCGCGAGATGTACGGCGAGCTGACGCGCTGGCTCGATCTCGCCCGCACCAGCCTGTGGCACCGCGTCGTGGACGACAACTGGCAGGCGTCGCAGCTGCACGGCGGGTTCTTCAACGAGGCGAAGCACCATCTGCGGCCGATCCCGCAGAATCAGATCGATCTGACTGCCGGCGGCACCCAGGCGTTCCCGCAGAACCCGGGGTACTGATGCTCGGCCCTGGACCCCGGGGCACCGCCCCGGGGTCAGCCGCCCTCCTCACGGTAGCGTTGTTCGCCGGTGCCGCGTCAGCCCAGGCCAGGCAGGACCGCGCCCCCTATCTGGATCCGAGCCTCCCCATCGAGCGCCGGGTCGACGACCTGCTTTCCCGAATGACGCTCGAGGAGAAGGTCGGCCAGATGCTGTGCCTGTGGCAGGGCAAGCAGGCCATCACCGATCGCGACGGCCGGTTCGATCCTGCGCGGGCACCCAAATGGTTTCGGATTGGCGTCGGACGCATCGAGCGACCGGGCGAAGGCCACGGGGCCCGGGCGGAAGCGGAGTACACGAACGCCATCCAACGCTGGGTGAAGGACAGCACCCGCCTCGGCATTCCCGTGCTGTTCCACGAGGAAGCGCTCCACGGCCTCGAGGCGGAGCAGGCCACGAGCTTCCCGCAGGCTATCGCGCTCGCCAGCACCTGGAACCCAGAGCTGGTGGAACGCGTGTTCGCCGTCGCGGCGGCTGAGGCCCGCGCGCGGGGCGTGCACCAAGTGTTGGCGCCCGTGGTCGACGTCGCGCGCGACCCGCGGTGGGGGCGCATCGAGGAGACCTACGGGGAGGATCCCTATCTCGCCGCCCGTATGGGCGTGGCGGCGGTGCGTGGCTTCCAGGGGACCGAGGCCCTGATCGGGCCGTCGCACGTGCTCGCCACACTCAAGCATATGACGGGGCACGGCCAACCCGAGTCGGGGACCAACGTCGGCCCCGCGCCTTACGGGGAGCGCACGCTGCGCGACGTGTTTCTCTACCCCTTTGAGGTGGCGATCAAGCAGGCGGGCGCGCGCTCCGTGATGCCGTCGTACAACGAGGTGGATGGCATTCCGTCACACGCCAACCGCTGGCTGCTACGCGACGTGTTGCGCGGAGAGTGGCGGTTCGACGGAGTGATCGTCTCCGACTGGTTCGCCATTTCGCAGCTCGCCGATCTACACCACGTCGCGGCGGACCATGCGGAAGCGGCGCGCCAGGCCCTCGCGGCCGGCGTGGACGTCGAGCTGCCCGACGTCCAGGCGTACGGCACGCTGGTCGATCAGGTGCGGCAGGGGCGCGTCGCCGAGGCCGGCATCGATACCACTGTGCGACGGCTGCTGCGGGCGAAGTTCGAGCTCGGCCTGTTCGAGAATCCGTTGGTCGATCCCGACGCGGCGGACCGAATCTCGGGCGCGGACGCAAGCCGGAGCCTGGCGCTCGACGCGGCCCGGCAAGCGATCACCCTGCTCAAGAACGACGGGGGAGTCCTGCCGCTCTCGGCGGAGCGGCTGTCGCGCGTCGCGGTCATCGGGCCCCACGCGGCCGAGGTACTGTTGGGCGGCTACTCCGGCGGCCCGCGGCACCTCGTCAGTATCCTCGAGGGCATCCGTACCCGCCTGGGACCGCGGGCCACGGTCGAGTATGCGGAAGGGACGCGCATCACCGAAGATTCCACGTTCACGCGCGAGCCCCAGCCGCACGTCGGCGGCACCCGCTCGCACGCCCGCTGGGGCGCCGACCGGGTCGCGCTCGCCGACTCGGCGTCCAACGCAGGGCGGCGCGCCGCCGCCGTCGCCCTCGCCCGGCGCAGCCAGGTGGCGATCGTCGTGGTCGGGGACAACGAGATGACGAGTCGCGAGGCATACGCGCCGAATCACCTCGGCGACCGGGCGGACCTCGGGCTGCCGGGCCAACAGGAGGAGCTCGTGCGCGCGGTGCTCGCCACCGGCACGCGAACCGTCCTGGTGCTCATTCACGGCCGCCCGCTGTCGATCCCGGCACTCGTGACCCGTGTCCCTGCGATTCTCGAAGGATGGTATCTGGGGCAGGAAACCGGCACGGCTGTGGCCGAGGCCCTATTCGGCGACATCAATCCCGGTGGCAAGCTGCCCGTCACCGTCGCCCGTCACGTGGGGCAGCTGCCGGTGTTCTACAATCACAAGCCCTCCGCCCGGCGAGGGTACCTGTTCGACACGACGCAGCCGCTGTTCCCGTTCGGGTACGGCCTGTCGTACACGACCTTCGCGTATGCCAACCTGCGCGTGGCGCCGGCTCGCATCGGGACCCGGGAGCGGACCACCGTCTCGGTCGACGTGACGAACACGGGAGCCCGGGCCGGAGACGAGGTCGCGCAGCTGTACATCCGCGACGTCGTCAGCATGGCGACGCGGCCGGTGAAGGAGCTGCGCGGGTTCCGGCGCGTCACGTTGCAGCCGGGTGAAACGCGCACCGTCAGGTTCGAGATCGGGCCGGAGCAGCTGTCCTACCATGGCCCCGACATGAAGCGCGTTGTCGAGCCGGGGCGCTTCGACATCATGGTGGGCGGCAACTCCGTGGACGTCTCGAGCGTCGCCTTGGATGTCGTCGAGGAGCCTTAGGTGGCGCCGCGTGGCGCTGCTGGGAGCGGTCGCGGCCGGGTGCGCCCGGCCGCAGCCGCCCGAGCTCGGGTCTACACAGCGTAGCCTCCGTACGATCTTCGAGGGCGCTTTCCTGGTCGGGGCGGCGCTCAACGCGGCCCAGTTCTCGGGGCTGGATACGATCGGAGCCGCTATCGTCCGGGCGCAGTTCAACTCGATCACGCCCGAGAACGTGCTCAAGTGGGCCTCGGTGCATCCCCGCCCCGAGACCTACGACTTCGCCGCCGCCGACCGCTACGTCGCGTTCGGCGAGCAGAACCGTATGTTCATCGTCGGGCACAATCTGGTCTGGCACAATCAGACGCCGCGCTGGGTGTTCGAGGACTCGAGCGGTGGGGGGCATCCGGTGAGCCGGGACACGCTGCTCGCCCGGCTGCGCGACCACATCCACACCGTGGTGGGGCGCTACCGCGGCCGGATCAAGGGCTGGGACGTCGTGAACGAGGCGCTCAACGACGACGGCACCCTGCGCCGTACTCCGTGGCTCACCACGCTGGGTGAGGACTACGTCGCCACCGCGTTTCGATTTGCCCACGAAGCCGACCCCGACGCCGAGTTGTACTACAACGACTACTCGCTCGAGAACGCGCCCAAGCGGCGTGGGGCCGTGGAGCTGGTCCAACGCCTCCAGAACGAGGGAATCCCGATCGCGGCCGTCGGGCTGCAGAACCACGACCGTCTCGACTGGCCGTCGCCGGCGCAGGAAGATTCCACGATCGACGGGTTCGCAGCGCTGGGCGTGCGGGTGATGATCACCGAGCTCGACGTGGACGTGCTGCCGCGGGGAGCGGACCCGTTCGTGGACGGCCTCCCCGACTCGCTACAACAGGCGCTGGCGCGGCGCTATGCGGAGCTGTTCGGCTCGTACCTGCGGCACCGCGGGACGGTGACGCGGGTGACCTTCTGGGGCGTCACCGACCGGGACTCCTGGCTCAACAACTGGCCGGTGCGAGGGCGCACGAATTATCCTTTGCTGTTCGATCGGGACGGCCGGCCCAAGCCGGCGTTCGCGGCCGTCATCGGTACGGCTCCGGCAAAGCAAGGAAGGCACGATTGACGCACGCATTGAAACCGGTTTCGAAACAGAGTCTCCCTGACCGGCTGGCGCGGCAGATCCGGGTGCTGATACAGCAAGGAGAGTACCGCCAAGGCGACAAGCTGCCTCCGATCATGGAGATGGCACGCCGCTTCCGCGTGGGGCATCCGACGGTGCGCGAGGCGCTCAAGAGCCTCGAGACCATCGGGTTGGTGTCGATCCGCCACGGCTCCGGCGTGTACGTCAACCGCACCGACGAAGTCTTGGTGCTCGCGAGCCCGCACCATTCGGGCGCGTTCACCAAGCGGCTGCTGCTCGATCTCCTCCGGACCCGGCAACCCCTCGAGGTCGGTGCCATCGCGGCCGCCGTCGAGCACGCAACGCCCTCGCATCTGAAGGAGATGCGACGACTGCTCACCACCGCGGAGCAGAACTTCGACGACGACGACGTGCTGAACCGGGTCAACATGGAGTTCCATCGGCAGATCTCGATCGCGTCGGGGAACACGGTGATGCTGCAGACGCTCGACGTGTTGCGGGAGCTGTTTACCGCGGAGCAGCGCCTCATCCTCGCCATCGTCGCCTCGCGCGAGCGGGACCACAAGGAGCACCTCGGCATCCTCGAGGCCCTGGAGCGGCGCGACGCGAGGCTCGCCGTGGAGCGCATGCACAATCACATCGAGGGCGTCGTGAAGGCGGTGCAGAAATGGAATCCCGAGGATCACCCGGTCGACCGGGGGTGATGCCCGCGGCACTCACATGCGCGTCGACACCAGTATGACCCCCTGGCCGTGGTCGAGTCCCCACCGCGCCGACGCCGCGATGCCGTCGATGAACCGGATGGACAGCACGTTGGTCATGGGAAGCGCGCGCAGGGTTTCCACGCCACCCAGCCGGCTCTCGTCCAGGTACACGAGCACCTGACTGGGAGCCGTGAAGCTGTCCGGGCCCCTCGTCTCGAGCCAGGAGGAGCGCAGCGCCGCCACCGCCTCGTAGGCCGTGACGAAGTGGTGCTCACGCAGCTGCTGTTCGGTGAGGAGGTTGTGGTCCGGGTGGACCCCCGGGCTTGCGCCCGGGGTCAGTTCGCCCGGCGCCCGCGCCGTGCAGGCCGCCACCAGGCAGGCGAGCACGGCCAGGAACGAGAGAGGGGGACACTTCCGAGGCATGACGCTAAGATACTCCGGGCTTCACGATCGCACCTTCTTCGTCACCGGCGCCAACTCCGGTATCGGCCGCGCCCTGGTCGAGGCGCTCGTGGCCGGCGGCGGCCGGGTGGTGCTCGCGACCCGCTCCGAGGAGCGGACCAGGCCCGTGTTGAGCGCGATCCAGGGCCGCTACCCGGCCGCGCAGCCGCACTGGGTGTCCCTCGATGTCTCGGATCTCGGCTCGGTGCGGCGCGCCGCCCAGGCGTACCTCGCGTCCGGTCAGCCGATCGACGTGCTGGTCAACAATGCCGGCGTCGCCGGGACGCGTGCCCTGAGCAAGGACGGCTTCGACCTCACGTACGCGAGCAACCACATCGGGCCGTTTCTGCTCACCAGCCTGCTGCTGCCGCGGCTGCGCGAGTCGCCGCAAGGACGGGTGGTCAATGTGGCGAGCGCCGCCCACATGACGGTCCAGCAGATCGACTGGTCGGGGCTCGAGCGCCGGGCGACGCCGCGGCGCAGCGGCTACCGCGACTACGGCGTCACCAAGCTCATGAACGTGCTGCACGCCAAGGAGCTGGCGCGCCGCCTGGCCGGCACCCGGGTGACGACCTACGCGCTCCACCCCGGGGTGGTGGCGTCCAACATCTGGCGCGCCCTGCCGCTACCGCTGCAATGGCTCGGCAAGCTGTTCATGCTCTCGAACGAGCAGGGCGCGGAGAGCCCGCTCTACTGCGCCACCGCGCCCGAGCTCGCGGCGACCACCGGCCGGTATTACGATCGCATGCGCGAGGTCAGGCCGAGTCCACTGGCGGAAGACGCTGCCCTGGCACAGGAGCTCTGGGCCAGAACCGAAGCGGCGGTGGGATCCGCGACTTGAGCGCTGCTACGCGCGCGCCACCTTGGCGACGGTGTCCCAGGTGCGCGTCGTCACGTCCTTGCCGAAGGTCTTTTCGATCAGGGTCATGAACACAGGACCCTTGGGAGTCGGCAGGTAGGCACCGAACACCTCTCGCCCTTTGATCACGAGAATGCGCGCGCCGTCCCGTTCGATCGGCAGCTCGGGCGGGGATGGTGGCTTGGCGCGCAGGAACGTGACGATGCGCTTCGCTTTGGGGTCCACCCGAAACGCTCGGTACGGGTCCGCCGCGAGCAGGTCGCGCAGCGCGTCCATCGAGCGCACGAAGCAGAGAAAGGCCTGACCCAGCCGCCGCGCCATCGCCGCCTCGGCCCGGCGCTCGAGCGTCACCTCCGACGCGGCGCGCGCGGTGAACGCGACGTTGCCGCTCGACAGCACGGTTCTCACATCCGTGAAGCCGGCCGACTCGAACGCGGCCTTGAGATCGGGCATCTTCGCGTTCATCGGCATCACGCCGCGCAGCAACGCGGCATATCGTGGCATAGCCGTCCTCGGGAAGCTAAGATCCCAGGTAAACCAGGAGTCGCCCCATGCTCACCACCGCGCCGATCCGCGCTTACATCCCCGTTTCCGACCTGCAGCGGGCGAGGCGATTCTACGAGCAGACCGTGGGGCTCGAGCCCGGTGAGGAGTACGGCGGCGGTGTGATCTATACATGCGGCGGCGCCGAGGTCTTCATGTATCCGACTCCTAATGCGGGCACGTCGCGGGCGAGCCAGGCGTTCTGGCAGGTCGCCGACGTGGAGCGGGAGGTGGCCCAGCTCAAGGCCCGCGGCGTCGTGTTCGAGGAATACGACATGCCGGGGCTCAAGACCAAGAACAGCGTCGCCACGGGGGGCGGCGCCAAGACCGCCTGGTTCAAGGATTCCGAGGGCAACATCATGGCGGTGAGTCAGCGCCTACGCTAGGCCAGAGCCACGCCGCGCCGCGCACGCCGCTCGAATCGCCGTGAGCGGCGCGTACCACGCGCGTGGCGACGGGCTCGGAGCCGGCGCCCGCCGCGAACAGGTAGCGTGGGAGCATGGCGTACGCGGCCTCCGGCAGTCCGGCGATGTTCGACATCCCGCCGCCCAGCACCACGACATCGGGGTCGAGCACGTGGATCAGCGACACGAGGGCGCGACCGAGACGGTCGTGGTATCGCGCCAGCGTGGCCGCCGCGCTCGCGTCCCCTGCCGCGGCGGCCTGCACGATCTCGCGCCCCGACAGCGCGACGCCCGTACGCTCGGCGTGGTCGCGCTCGAACCCGGGGCCGGAGAGCCAGGCCTCGATGCAGCCGCGCTTGGCACAGTAACACGGCGGACCGGGCCATTCATCGGACGTGGGCCAGGGAAGCGGATTGTGCCCCCATTCGCCGGCGATCAGGTTCGCGCCCAGTAGCACCCGACCGTCGACCACGATCCCCCCGCCGACTCCCGTGCCCAGGATGATGCCGAACACGACGTGCGCGCCCGCGGCGGCGCCGTCGGTGGCCTCGGAGATCGCGAAGCAGTTCGCGTCGTTCATGAGTCTCACGGGGCGGTCGAGTCGCGCCTCGAGATCGCGTCCCAGCGGCCGCCCGTTGAGCCAGACGGAGTTGGCGTTCTTCACGAGCCCAGTGTGGGGCACGACCGCCCCCGGAATGCCCATGCCCACCGTACCGGCCTCGCCGGCGGCGCGGTCGAGCTCCCGCACCAGCCGCGCGACGGCGTCGAGCAACGCCAGGTAATCGGGCGGGGTGATCACCCGTCGCCGGGCGATTTCCTCGCCGGCAGGCGAGAGCACGATCCCTTCGATTTTCGTTCCGCCGAGGTCGATGCCGATGCGCACGGCGCCAGTCTACGACCCGGTGGATACGTTCGATAGGGCGCCGGCGGACGCTCGTTCGATCCCGACAATCCGAACCTGTTCACCTGGTGGGCTCCGTCCACGCGGGTGTCCTTCCGGAGCTGCCTGTTGCTCCGACGCAACGGCGACGCAGCGGACGGAGCGTTGCTGTTTGGCACTGAACGTGCGGCGCGGCGAAGTCCACCCGTGAGCCACCCATGGCTAGTCTACCACGTCTCCCGACCATCACGTGCGGCATCGCAGCGTGTAGTTCCACAGCAGCTCCAGACCATGTGAGGACGTTTGTGTCCGAGGGCGTTGTGGCCGGCTTCGTGCGGGACTCCGCGGGCCGAGGCGTCAGAGAGGCGAAGGTGTGCGCTACCGCCGTCGTTCAGGTTCACGGGGGGCCCCTCTTGATGTCCAGCCTCTCATCCACGAGCGCCGATGGCGGCTACCTCATCGAAATCAGCCTCCAAGACTCGCTCGAGCTTCGAGCCGGTGTAGCGGTAACGGCCACCCCCCCCACGAATAGCGGTCTGGAGTCGAAGCTGTCGCCCCGGCTCGAGCTCATCATCACCGCGACGCAGCCCCCACCCGAAACCACCTACGTCGATCTCGTCCTGGCCAAAGCGTCGCCTGGCACCGGTGCGCCCGGCGGTAAACAAATCTTGTGCTTCTACTAGTCGGGGCCGGCGGTCCCCACGGAGGGGATCAAGGAAGGTGCCCAATTCGTCGCGCCTCGTAGCTCCTTGGATCTCGCCCAGTAGTACCGTATCGTTGCGTGTGGTGGAATGACTTTTTCGACGGCGACCCTGACATTCCTGCGCGGCCTCAAGCGTCACAACGACCGGGCGTGGTTCGAGGGCCACCGCGCCGAATACGAAGCGGTCGTGCAGCAGCCAATGCGCCATCTCATCGAGGAGATGGACGTGCGCCTGGCGCGACTCGCGCCCGAGATCGTCGGCGACCCCAAACGCTCGCTGTTCCGGATCTACCGCGACATCCGGTTTTCGGCCGACAAGTCCCCGTACAAGACCCACGCCGCCTGCTGGTTCTACCATCGCGACGGCTCGCGCGCGGTGGGGCGCGAGGCCGCGGGCGGCGGCGCCGGGTTCTACTTCCAGATCGCGCCGGGCGACTCGTTTCTCGGCGGCGGTATGTGGATGCCGGCACGCGAGGCGTTGCGGGCGCTGCGCGAAGCCATCGCCCGAGACCCGAAGCAATTCACCAAGATCGCGACCGACCGAAGGGTGCTGCGGCGGTTCGGCGGACTGTCCGACGAAGCGGTGCTCCGCCGCGTGCCGCGCGGCTTCGCCCCCGATCACCCGGCGGCGCGGTGGCTCAAGTTCCAGTCGTTCGTGATGGGCCGGGCGTTGACGGACGCCCAGGTGGTGAGCGCCCGGCTGCCGGCGCTGCTCGAAGCCGACTTCCGCCTCATGTTGCCGCTGGTGCAATGGATCAACGGCGTGCTGGGGTTACGGGCGGCGGAGCGGCGCTAGGCCGGCTCGAGCCGCTGCCGAATGGCGCCGAGATGGTACGCCGTGTGTGCGACGGCGCCGAGCGCCACACCCAGCGCGTCCTCGTCCCAGCGCGCGTGCATCTCCACCGCGACCACCAGCCGGTCGTATTCCTCGCGCAGCCGCGTCCGGAGCGCAGCCCACGCGGCGTCGTCGACCACGGACACGGTCCAGCTGCGACTGCGGTCGCGCGACGTCGGCTCTCCCCGCAGGCCCTTGGTCGAGAGGGCCACGCTCGAGCTCAGGTGGTGCACGTGGCCAGCGATCGTCGTGCCGCCCGGTCCCCCCGGCCGCGACGCCGCGGCGGCGCTCAACCCGCCGATGGTGCCGAACACCCCGGTCCCCGAGGATGTGTCGGTGAAGTAGGTCCAGGGACCGGGCGGCCCCTCGAACGCTTCACGCAGCATCCTGACGAGCAAAGTCACCGTTACGGCGGGCGGCGTACCGGTCATACCGGGTCCTCCTCACACCAGTCTGGTCTGAATGTTGATCTCCGACGTGAGCGTCCGATGCACGGGACACTTCTCGGCGATCTCCAGTGCCTTGGTACGCTGCTCCCGGTCGAGCGCCCCGTCCAGAGCGATCTCGCTCTCGATCCGGTCGAGCAGACCCTGCTTGGTCTCGCATTCGGCGCAGTCAACGGCGTGGATTCGCGAGTGGCGGAGCCGAACGGTGACGCGCTCGAGGGGCCATCCTTTTCGTCGCGCATACAGCGCGATGGTCATGGACGTTCAGGCCCCCAGCGCCGCCAGCAGCAGATCGTAGGGTCCGGGGCCGCGGTCGCTGCCTCCGGCAGACACGGGCTCGTCGGCGACGAGCCGGTGGCGCCCGAGGGTGATCTCCTGGACGAATCCCTGCGCGCCGCCGCGCACGACCACCAGGCCCTGCTCGATTGGATCGACCATGCTGTGACCTCCCTTTCCGCGTCGTTGGTCCTCACGCCCGTCCCCCTACCCCTCCTTAGTCCTCGCCCCCGCCCCTACGTCTCCGCCTCCTTGGTCCTCACCCCCTGTCCCCCTCTCCGCATACGCGGAGAGGGGGGACGCTAAACGTGCGTCGATGAGCAAGGACTGGGGAGAGGGGGGAAAAAGGGGTGAGGACCACGCAACGTTATGCCCCAACGTGCGCTGTTCGGGTTAGGGCCGTGCCCTCGGAGACGTCAGTATTGCGGGATGGATCCGCTCAGGCGTGTCACGTGCGCCCAGAAGCACGCACTCGCGGCCAAGCTGCGCCGCACAGCGACCCCGATGGAGCGCCACGCGTGGTCCCTGCTACGCGACTGCGGCATACTCGGTTTCAAATTCCGCCGCCAGCACGTGCTGCGCGGGTTCATCGTCGACTTCTATTGCGCCGCCAAGCGGCTCGTCTTGGAGCTGGAGGGCGACGCGCACGACGGGCCCGACCAACGAGCTTACGACGCGGCCCGCGCGGAGGTGCTCGAAGCGGCCGGCTTCCGCGTGGTCCGGGTGCGGAACGGGGACGTCACGCGGGCGGGGCTCGAGGCTCTCGTACGGACACACGGTTCGTAGTCCCCCCTCTCCGCGTATGCGGAGAGGGGGACAGGGTGAAGTTGACCCGATTTGATGGACACCGACCAGAGCCTCCATTTTGGAGGCAGGAGGTGTCCGATGGCCACGAAGCGGCGGCAGTTTAGTCGGGAGTTCAAAGAGGAGGCCGTGCGGCTCTGGGCCGAGAGCGGTCGACCGCTGGCCCAGATCGCACGGGAGCTCACGGTGCGGACCGAGCAGCTGCGGCGGTGGCGGCGCCAGTTGGGGGCCGGGAAGGCAGCCCCGGCAGCGGCGCCCGAGACGGAGGCGCAGGAGCTCCGCCGGCTGCGGCGGGAGCTCGAGATCACGCGCCAGGAGCGGGACTTCCTAAAAAAAGCGGCGGCGTTCTTCGCGAAAGAGTCCCGGTGAGGTACGCCTGCATTGCCGCCCACCGGGCCGAGTACCCGGTCCGCCTCATGTGCCGGGTGCTCGTCGTCTCGCGGGCAGGGTTCTACGCTTGGCTCGAGCGGGCGCCGAGCCAGCGGGCTCACACCGACGCCCGCTTGCGCGTCGCAATCCGGGCGATTCACGCCGAGAGCCGGCGCTCGTATGGGAGCCCGCGGATCCACCGCGAGCTGCGCGCCCAGGGGCAGTGCCATGGTCGCAAGCGGATCGCGCGGTTGATGCGGGTCGAGGGCCTGCGGGCGAAGCGGAGCCGACGCTATCGGGTGACGACGCGGCGTGACGCAACGCACCCGGCGGCGCCCAATACGCTTGGCCGGCAGTTTGCGGTGCGGGAGGTGAATCGGGTGTGGGCGGGCGACGTCACGGCCTGCTGGACGAGTGAGGGCTGGCTCTACCTCGCGGCGTTGTTGGATCTCGGGTCGCGGCGCGTCGTGGGGTGGGCGACGAGCGGCACGTTGGACCAGACGCTCACGCAGCGGGCGCTGCGGCGCGCCCTGGTGCAGCGGCAGCCGGCGGCCGGACTGCTGCATCACTCCGATCGGGGGACGCCCTACACGGCCGCGGAGTACCGGGCCGCGCTCCGCGCCGCGCACGTCGCCGTGAGCATGAGCCGCTCGGGCGACTGCTGGGACAACGCCGTGATGGAGAGTTTCTTCGCGACGCTCAAGACCGAGCTGGTACACGAGGCACGATGGGCGACGCGGGCCGAGGCGACCGCGGCGCTCGCGACGTACATCGAGGGCTGGTACAATCGGCGGCGCCGGCACTCGACCCTGGATTATCTGAGTCCCGCCGAATATGAACTGCGGCTCCGTGCCGCTTAACCCAGGTGTCCATCAAACCGGGGCAACATCACCCCCTGTCCCCCTCTCCCTTCGGGAGAGGGGGCACTAAAGGTCGTGCTTCGTCCCCCCTCTCCGCATGGCGGAGAGGGGGACAGGGG
>WNGN01000746.1_pt1 | contig 25499 bp, 20 predicted proteins | sample 5400561 | NCBI WGS metagenome assembly WNGN01 (sample SAMN13153379, study PRJNA577476) | soil metagenome | isolation source: 115 cm soil or saprolite under Garry oak tree replicate 2 | place: USA:California | collected 2016-06-15 | reverse complement strand
GCCCACATAGAGATTATTGTTGCGGTCGGCCACAATGGCATGCGGCAGGTGAAATTGGCCGGGCCCTGTGCCTGGCTCGCCACAGGACTTCACCCAGTCGCCATCCTTATTGTACTTGGCCACACGGGAGTTGACGTATCCGTCGGTAATGTAGATGTTCCCCTCGGAGTCCCAGGTTACGTCGGTGGGCTGGCGAAATAGCCCATCGATCGCAGGAAGAGGCGGATTGACGTGCTCCCAGGGTTTGGCTCCCTCGTCTGCCGCTTCCTTCCGGCGCCCGAACACCCACACCACGCGACCTGCCTGATTAAATTTGATAATCATGTCGGAACCCTTGTCGATGGCCCAGATGTTGTCGTCCTTGTCGATGCGCACACTGTGAGCTTCGGACCAGGCGTAAAGGCCTTTGCCAATTTCACGCAAGAACTCGCCTTTCGGACCGAACTCCAGCAGCTGCGCCGCTGCCGCACCATAAGCGGGGCCAGTGGCGCTATTGGAACGCGTGAAGACGAAGATATGGCCCTTGGAATTAACGGCCACGCCCGGAACCTCACCGAAATTCATCCCGGGCGGCAGCTTTGGGAAATCAGGGACGGAATCGTAGGGGATTTCCGGCACGTTCTGCTGAGCGAAGGACAGTTGAGCCAGCAGAGCGAAGCACGCTAATACGCAAATTTTCATTGGAGCCTCCGGTTAGTCTGCGTTCTCTTCGACAATGTCCGGCCGCGAGCCTATGCCGTGCCGCTTGCCGGAGACACCCTACACCTATCTGCTGTTAGTGGGCCCACTCACAAGCAGGAACTTTTGGATCCGTTTGCCGGTTTCAACTTCACCCGAATAAAGATTTCCGGCAGAATCCGACACCAACTGGTGAATCGCGTGGAACTGGCCGGCATTGCGGCCGTCGTGCCCCATCATGCCAAGCACGGTGCCGTCACTGCGGCGCAAAGTCCAGATCACATTATTTGTGTCATCGGCTATCAACAGATATTCCTGTCCAGCATCGTGCGAAAAAGCAATGTCGCAGACAGTTCCAGGTTCTAAAGTTTCGGGACGCACGAAGAATTCCTTGAGGAACTTTCCTTGTTTCGTAAAGGCCTGGACTCGGTCATTGGAGCGATCGCAGACGTAAACAAGCCCATCTTTCGAGATGTGGGCGCAATGGACGGGAGACCGGAACTGCTGATCGATAGGGGCGTTTCCTCTGCCCTTGTACGGGCCCGGATCGGCATCATTCGGAGCATTTCCATACCCGCCCCACATCCGTTTGAATGCCAACGTATCAGAATCAAAAACGATGACGCGTTTGTTTAGATAACCATCCGAGATGTACAGCTCATGGGCGCCTTCGTCAATCTCCAGACCGGCTGGCCGGCCGAGTAGAGTCGTGTCCGCGCTATCGGCCGGTCCCTTTAAAGGATGACCAATCTGCTTGAGGAATTTCCCATCGTTGGTGAATTTGAGCACCTGGCGACTCGTGGGGCCATTGCCGCCAATCCAGACATTGCCTGCTCGATCGACAAAAATTCCGTGTTCTACATCCGGCCAATCATATCCGTTACCCGGCCCGCCCCAGGATTTCAGAAGGTTCCCCTCCTTGTCGAATTCGAGCACCGGGGGCGCAGGTACACAACACATTGCTTTACGCGGGGAACTTGGGTCTGCGCCGATCTCATCGGGAGTGTCGCTACCTGGACGCTGCAAGACCCAGATATGATCGTTGCTATCTACAGCCATTCCACCGATCTGTCCTACGATCCAATTGTTTGGCAGTTCCTTTGGCCAAAACGGATCGACTTTATAGTGCGGTTGTGGGACTTGCGCTAACGCGATTTGGGAGACGGCGGCATACAAGCAGATCATAACCGTGAACCAAGCTGCCCTAATCAACTCGTCCCTTATCAGTTTCGGCATAGAGGGATTCTCCAGTCTAAGCGCACGCCAGTTTGCAAAAGGGAATTGATGTTCTTCTTCCGCACCCGGAACATACAACTGACCTTCTTCAAGTGCAAGCCCTGCGACTGCGAACCAGGGCGCGGCGGTTCAATAAATGCAAGCGCAAGAACCTGAAGGAGTCTTGGGGTGAGCGACGGGATTTGAACCCGCGACCCTCGGTTCCACAGCTGAATAGAATAGCCCGTCTTTGCCTTTCAATGACTTACGTTGTGCCTGTTAGTCGCTGTTGGCCCCTATTCCGGTGTGTTCTGTTCCCAGTTTGTGCCAGCACATCGGTTCAAGTGAGCGCGGTGTCGTTATGTCTGAGTTTCTTTATATGTCCTGCTGCGATCCAGAAGAGATTTCTCACGAATGTGGACCGAATCGGGTGATTGCGGCGCGCTGGCGCCGAGCGTTGACTTGGGTCGAAAGCTGTCTTACGATCACGGCTTGTTACGAATGATTCTTGATTTTTTGTCTGCGGAGACGTCAGGGAGGTTCTCGGTGATGCGCAAGTCCATAGTATCTTTTGTGTTGGCGTCGCTTGTGGGCGTCTCGATACCGCTATTCGCACACCACGGAAACAATTCCTATGACAGTGGCAAAAGGATCACTCAGAAAGGAATTGTAACGCAATGGATCTGGTCTAATCCTCATTGCTTACTGAGGTACGACGTCAAGGATGACAACGGGCAGGTCGTACATTGGCTTGCGGAGACTCAAGCTCCCATAAACATGGTTGCGGGCGGCTGGAGGCAGACCTCGTTCAAGCCTGGCGATGAGATTACCATTACCGTCGAACCGATGAAGAACGGGCGGACTGCCGGGCGCATTGAGGACGTTACGTTGCCCAATGGTACGACATTGCATGGCCAGACGGAATTCAAGGAAGATCAGTTCGCGCCCAAGAAATAACCAGAATCTTTTTTGTCGTCGAAACTAGCCGTCGAGCAATAAGCGGCCCCGGATCGCCATCGTTATTCGAAGTTAGGGTCTTTCAGCCCCTTCCACCCTCGCCTACGACTCAACCCCCGAACGGCCTACTTTCCAGATCCGTTTGGGTCAGGCCCATCGGTAAGATTATTGTATCTGGATCGCTCGACGGGTGAGCAGTAAAACTCCATGACGTCGGTACGTGGGTCCAGCAGTCTCATCTTCAGCTTGTCGAGGGTCGCCCAGGGTCTTATATATATCTTCGGGTCATCGATTACCTCTGACAGTTCCAGCGTGTCATAGTTCACACGGTGGTAGGTTTCAGTTACCTTGAGCTGATCGCTGATCGGTCGGCCGGTAGCGTCAAGCCAGACTCTGTCCTCGGGCATCATCCCGACCGTCTGAACAACAAGGGTGGCATCGTCAATCCACTTTCCGACGGAGTAGCCATAAAATCGCTGCTCTCGCGTGTCATTGCCTATTTGTACGCCGCCTTCTATCGATTTGGGAAGCTCGCGCCCGTCTGTCCAGATGATGCGCCAGCGATTATCGTACTGGTAGAGCACCACAACTTTGACGTCATCCTGGAAGATTTGCGTCTGCCTTAATTGGTAATGATTCACATGCGGGACGCCCAGGGGATCGCAGAGTTCTCTCGGATCATTCTCTTGACCGGGAGGAACTGCGTCATATCCTTCTAATGGCTTATGAGATTTATACAGCTGCAATCCGTAGGGAGTGTAAGGTAACTGATGTTCCGGCTTGCCGTCATTCGGCATCGTTTCCACACCACCGGCTTGGACTGCGTTGACGTACCACATTCCGGAAATATTGTGGCGCGGAGCGGAGGCTGATGGCGACTTCTGCTGAGTTTGCTGTTTCTGCCTCCCTGGCGTCGAATCGAACCAAATCCAGCCATTTTGAGCGAATCCCAAGGAACAGAAGGTGAGCACTCCGATAACAATAGACGTCAAGATTGCCGAGCGTCGTTCACCCATGCAGTTCCTCCCTTACCAGAATTTCCGCTTAATTTTTGCGGAGTCCTACTCAGGGATGCCAACGATCCTGCCTTTATTTGGCAGCGGTGTCTGCGGGAACGGTGTTTCGATTGGTGAAACTAATCGAATCGGATGGCACACACATATATTCCCCGATTTCAGCATTCGGGCGCAGAGTGGCTGTGCCGGTTGTCGTCCAGGGCTGCGCATATACCTTGGGGTCGATAACCGTAAGCGTCGCCTGAAGCTTTCCATAGTCGAGCCGCTTGTAAGCTTCCACGACCCGCATTTCTGACGTATGCGGAAAGCCGTGCCGACGCTGCCTGCGGTCCTCAGAGACCCAGGACCTGTCGTCAAAGCCATTCGCCTCGACGATGAACGTGTCTCCGTCCCACCTGCCGACCGAATATCCCATGTATCGCAGAATCGGGGGATCCGGCGGCAGTTTGCGCCCGTCGGTCCAGATGGTCCGCCACGTATGACTCAGCTCAAAGAATTGCAAAACTCGGTCGGGCAATTGGACGAACTCCATCCCATAGTTGTAAGCGAATGCCCGTGGATAACCCAGGGGATCGCAGATATTCATCGGATCCTTTGAATTCCACTCTGGCGAGTCACTCTTGGTGGCGTCGTACAACTTCTGTCCGTAAGGAGTAAGTGGCGGAAGCGTCTTAAGGTCAAGCTCAATACCGTTGTCGCCCCACACTCCGGAGATATCGTGCGGATCAAACGCGCGCGTATCCACGTTCGCTTTCTTTCGCTCGTCCGCCACGTGGGCTTCATTTTCGCAGCGCGGACACGTCTTCCAGCCGGGCCCTGGAGTGACCACGGGTATCTCCAGTCCGGGCTTTTGGGCGAGCGCTACCTGACCTGAGCCAAGCAAGGCCGCAGCGGATACAATGCTGAAAATTGCGAAAGTTCGCATTTCCTCAACCGCTCCTTCGTCGGGCGGATCGCGCCAGAGCAGACCATAGTATTCGAGGGGGGAGAATTCTAATTCCTGAACCGCGGCACGAATTTTCGGTCCACGACATGCCGTCACCTATCTCTGTTCTCGACCAGGTGCGTCCAGATAACTGGAATACCCGCCATCGGGACGACCTGAAGTAGCAAGCGACTTCGCCGCCATGCGCTAAACGTGGACTTGGATTTTTCCAGACTGTCTAATTCTTCGGCTTGTTGGCCTCTGCATCGCGGGCTTCGCGGGCTCTATCCCGCGCAGCCCGTTCTTCGTCTGTGCCACCAGCTTGCCGCGACCACCGCAACACCATTGTCCCATCCGCTCTCTTGATCTGATCGATTACGCTGTGTGGCGCGCCTGATTTCGCTGGACGGACGTAGATAATCACCTCATCGCCCGGCTTGAGGGTATTCTTGGTCATACCGCCATCCCCCATAAGGGTCTCTGGAGAAGCGAGCTCGCCGGTCCACTGCACAACGTTACCCTTGTCATCCTTTACATCCCAAATGACCAGCACATGCGGATTTCGCCAAACGTATTCCACAACAGTCCCCTTGAGGGTCACTTCGTCCGGCGACCAGAGAGCTGTACCATGGTGCGCCTGGACCGGAAGATTCAAGATGGGAAATACAACCATAGCTACCAGTGATGCAGTCACAAGCATAGGCCGCCGCATGAACTTATCCTCCTTACATCTTCTTCGGAAATTGCAGAACTAACTCGCGCCAACCGCTACCGTCGCTTACTGGCATCCGCCGTCGATGGTATCGTGTTTCGGTCGTTGAAACTAATCGAGTCGGACGGCACGCAAAAATATTCCCCAATTTCGGCATTCGGCCGCAGTGTGGCCGTGCCCGTTGTCGTCCAAGGTTTGGAATACACTTTCGGGTCTGTAATCGTCAGGGTGGTCTGGAGTAGCCCGTAATTAACACGCTTGTAGCGCTCCTCGACTCTCATTTCGGGAGTATGTGGAAGTCCACCCCAACCCATAGAGCCGCGGTATTCAACAATCCAGGATCTGTCGTCAAATCCATTCGCCTCGATAATGAATGTATCTTCCTCCCACCTACCGACAGCATACCCCAAATATCGATAAATCGGCGGGTCCGGCGGCAGTTTGCGACCGTCCGTCCAGATGGTCCGCCATGCATGCCCCCATTCAAAGAACTGCAAAACCCGGTCTGGCAGTTGCACGAATTCCATCCCGTAGTTATACGTAAATGATCGTGGGTAACCGAGAGGATCACAGATATTCATGGGGTCCTTCGAATTCCACTCGGTTGAGTCACTCTTAGTGGCGTCGAATAGCTTTTGCCCGTAAGGGGTAAGTGGCGGAAGCATCTTCATGTCCAGAGCGATACCGTTGTCGCCCCAAACTCCGGAGATGTCATGCGCGTCAAAGGGTCGTGTATCGACGTTCGCTTTCTTACGGTCTTCCGCGACGTGAGCTTCGTTTTGGCAGCGGGGACAGCTCTTCCACCCGGGACCCGGAGTAACTAAGGGTATCTCCAACCCGGGTCGTTGCCCGGGCGCTTGACCCAAAGCGGCCGACCCGAAGCCCAGCAGACACGGGAACGTCACAATGCTGACAATCGGAAAGATCCGCATTTGTTCAGACTCCTTTGCTTCGTCCCCGGAGGCTTGCTCCATGGTGAAGCTAGAAGCTCAGTCGGAAAGCTAACTGGATCGCGCGGCTTCCTCCTGTCCCAAGCGCAATATCGCCGCAGAAAAACTACTTGGCCGCGCCGAACTCCCATTCCGTCATTGGTTTAGTTTTGTGCTTTGGGGTTGCGCCGTTATTCTCGCCAATTGCGCGTCGGTGCATTCCTTGATGATTGTCAAAAAGCGATTCAAGTTGTCTTTGCTTACAAACGGATGGGGATCCCCTGATTTGCGGTATTGCAGCAGGTGGATCTTCTCCAGTGCATTATCATAGAAGGGATGGATGGTCAGATAAGTGTCGGCGCCCGCTTTCGCCGCGATTTCCTGAAATCGTACGGTCGAAGCGCTCCAGGTTTTGAAGGTCTCCTCCCAATTGGCGAAATATTTTACTCGATACCGCACTAGACTCGGATTGATGCCTCCCCATACGGCCCCGACGTGCCGTTGGTTTCCGTCCTTGAGCGGAACAAGTGTTGAAATCGTACCCGGCGTGTGGCCCGGCGTCAGGTACAGCGTCAGGGTAGTGTCACCTAAGGTCAGTTTCATGCCATCTGTCGCGATCATGTCTTTTTTCGGTTTGATCTCGTTGGGTTCGTCGCTCTTCGCGAGCACATCCCAATCCTTTTCGGACATGATGATGTGCGCATGATATGCGTCCTGGATGTATCTTGACCCGAAATAGCGATCCCCGTGAGCATGACTCAGAACGACATACTTGATCTGCGCCGGATCTAACCCCAGCTTCTTCAGCCCTTCCCCGATCAACACTGGAGCGCTGTAGTCATAGCCACTATCGATCAGGATGATTCCCTCGGATGTTGTCACAGCCCAGGTGGAGTCTCCTCCCGGGTTTGGAGGAATACGGGAAGCAGTACCCCAACTGCCTAGCCAGTACAGGTTATCGAACACCTTTGCCGGCTCCTGATACCAGTCCGCACGAGGCGGGACCTTTCGCTCAGACAACGGCGGTGGCGCTTGGTCGGGAGGCTCCCCAGGGCCCTTGGGCGACAATGCAGGCGCGCAAACCACCTCGTATAAATGGGTCAGGTCGTTGAGGCCGTCAGCCGGCCGCCAAGCCGCTGCTTTAGCTTTATCAAGGTGAGGCTGCGCCGCCGCCATCGAGCCTTGCGCGTAGGCCGCGCGCGGAATCGTGATTCCCAAGAGCAGTAAAATCCAAAACAGTCTCAGGTGATATCCCTTCATTGCTGCTTCTCCGCCTGATGGATTTCGATTCGGGTGCGCACAGCCTACCACGATCCGTGCTTGTGCAGGTAGGTCCCGGCGCAATTTATTGACGTCGCTAGACGGGTCTGCTGTAAATGGCGCTACACTACCCGACGACGCGCGTAATGCGTTGTGAAAAGCAAATCAGCCGAAACGCGTGAACGTGAACCCTCCGGGCTCGGTTCGCTCCACGCCGACAGCACTCGATAGGGTTATGGTAACGAACTAGCCGACGCTTCGGCAGGAGAGATGGGCGCCGGTTATATGGCCATAGTCTGGGGCATCGATGGTTGAATTAGGCAACCTGGAAACCTTACAAAGCCGACGCGATTTTGGCACCTATGCAAAAGGTGACCGGTTATCAGGTCCGATTTTGGTTTTATTTTCTGCCAGTGGTTGCGCCGCTCTCATCTACGAGGTCGTTTGGCTGCAACAACTGCAATTGGTCATCGGATCTTCAGCTGTTTCTCTTGGTCTGCTCCTTGCTATATATATCGGAGGTCTATTCCTCGGCAGCATTGCCGCGCCTCAGCTGATTTCGGCCAGCCGTCACCCACTGCGCGTTTACGCCACGATTGAAATGGGAATCGCAATTTGCGGCATTCTCATTTTGTCCGTGCTACCTTCTGTAGCTTCCTTCTACATTAGTCGCGCAGCTGAAGGATTCCCGAACCTTCCTTTGCGGGGAATGATCTGTGCGGTTTGCCTGCTGCCGCCCACAATCCTTATGGGTGCGAGCTTCCCTATGCTTTGCCGTTGGATCGCATCCACCAACACCGGCGTTTCGCGTATGGGGCTACTCTATGCGGCGAATATTGCGGGCGCCGTTTTCGGCAGCCTGTGGGCAGGGTTCTATTTGCTGCGAGTGTACGATTTGACGACTGCGACTCACACAGCGGTGGCGATAAATATCATTGTTACTTCGGCCGCTTTCGGATTGGCGGGCCGCAAAAGTTATCGGGCTTCAACCTACGGCTTCAGCAAGGATCGTGGCGGCCAGACCGGAGGAAGCGCTCCCATTTACATTGCCATAGCACTATCGGGGCTTTCAGCTCTCGGCGCTGAGGTCGTGTGGACGCGGCTGCTATCGGTCTTGTTCGGGACGACCGTCTACACTTTCTCGATAATCCTCGCAGCCTTTCTATTCGGAATAGGAATCGGTAGCGGCGTTGGATCAATGCTCACACGCTGGACGGAACGCCCACAATTCATGTTCGGCATTTGTCAGCTGGTTCTGGCAGCTTCAATCGCGTGGACGGCCTGGGCAATAGCCAAATCGCTTCCCTACTGGCCGATCGATACCTCGCTCGCTCCGAGTCCCTGGTTCAACTTCCAGTTGGACGTGTTGCGGGCGCTTTGGGCAATGCTATCCGCGACGTTGCTTTGGGGCGCAAGCTTTCCCTTGGCCCTGGCGTCGCTTGCGGCGGGAGCGCAAGACCCCGGCTGGCTTGCAGCGAAAATTTATGGCGCGAACACATTCGGTGCGATCGTTGGCGCACTCACGTTTAGTTTTCTGGTGATTCCGCGAATGGGAACAATGCGTTCCCAGCAAATATTGATTGGAATTGCCTGCACTGCGGCGCTTGCTCTGCTGACGCCGCGGTGTCTCCGATTTTCCGGGCAACTTTATCGAGAACCTGCGTTTCGATGGCGTGGTGTCTTGATTTTCGGCATCCCCATCCTAGCTGCGCTGACCTTGATCACCACTGTCTCTGAAATTCCATGGCAACTGATCGCCTATGGGCGGCGTATTGCGCTGATGATGTATTCCGATCGGAAGGACAGCAACACCTATCCCATCAGCGTGCTATATAGAGGCGAAGGATTGAATTCCTCAATTGTGATCACAGATCAGTCCGGTCTCCGCATTATTTATGTTAATGGGAATGTCGAAGCTTCCAATGCGGCTGACGATATGCGCCTCGAGCGAATAGCCGGACATATCCCCGCCCTCGTCCATGCCGGCGCTCGCGATGTATTTATCGTGGGTTTCGGTGCAGGAATTACCGCCGGCTCGTTCATAACCTACCCGGAAGTCAAAAGCATAACCATTGCAGAATTGGAATCCTTGATTCCTCCAGCATCCGCTAGATTCTTCCGGCGCGAGAACGAAGGTGTGTTGAATGACCCGCGTACCCGCGTCGTTTACGATGACGGCCGGCATTACCTCCTAACCCACAATGAGAGCTTCGACGTAATTACCTCCGACCCGGTTCATTTGTGGGTGAAAGGCACTTCTGCACTTTATTCGCGGGAGTACTTCGAAATCGTTCGCCATCACTTGAGAGCCGGCGGCGTCATTGCGCAGTGGCTTCCTCTTTATGACGGCGATGTGGAAGCCATTCAGAGCGTATTGGCCACTTTCTTTGAAGTGTTTCCGAACGGCACGGTTTGGAGTAATCACATCGGAAATAGCGGCTATGATTTGGTCCTTCTCGGTCAAGTCGGTCCGACCAAAATCAATGTTGACGAACTACAACGGCGCCTTGAACGGCCGGATTATTCCGCCGTCATCGCTTCGCTACGCGCCGTCGGATTCCAATCCGCAGTTGATATCCTGGCGACATACCTGGCCCAAGCATCGGACCTCAACCCCTGGTTGGCTGGCGCGCAAATTAATTTGGATAGAAACCTGAGGCTCCAATATCTCGCTGGACTCGAAATGAACTCCCGTGCTTCCGAGCGAATCTACCGCTCGCTTTCAGGCTACCGGCGGTTTCCCGAGGCTTTTTTCACAGGATCAGACGGCTACGTACAGCTGCTGAGAGCATTGTTGAAACCCTCAAATTGACCGCTGCGGTTCCATCTGCCTCATCTCTACTTCAGCGCTTCACTACGAATTCAAACATTGACGTATTCGGAAAACATCTATATAGACGACTTATAAGTATTAGTCCTCCTGGCAAAGGTCACTGCGCGCGCTCGGACGAGGAAGTACATAATAAAAACGCATTCTGGGCTGAGCGCGACGCGCTTGGAAGGAGCAGCGTAAAGATGCGCCACATTGTGATCCCCGGCTTTGTACTGCTGGCGGCTGGCCTGGCCTCTGGGTCGGCTGCCTGGGCCCAAAAGCCCGGTCTGGAGGTGCCTCTGATTACTCCAGGACCCGGATGGAAACCGTGCCCGCGCTGCGAAAACGAAGCTCATGTGGCGGAAGACCGAAGAAAAGCGAACGTCGATACACGTCCATTCGATCGGCACGACCTTTCGGGAGTTTGGGGCGACAACGGCGTGCCTCAGGATCCGAAGACCCGTCCGGCATTTACTCCGTACGGAGAGAAGTTATATGAAGAAATGAAGAAAAAAGTGACTCCCAAGGGTGTGGACGACGCCCTGAACGATCCAATTGGAATCTGTGATCCTATCGGCTACCCGCGAGCCTTTGGATACAACTATGGCTTTGAATTCATTCAAGTGCCGAACCGCGCTTTTCAATTCTTTGAGTGGAGCCACACCTGGCGCACCATCTGGACCGATGGACGCAAACTGCCGCCGGATCCGCCGATTGATCGATTCATGGGTTATGCGGTTGGCAGGTGGGAGGGAGATACATTCGTCGTCGAGTCGAATGGCTACGATGACCGAACGCTTCTTGGGGGCGACGCCGCTCATCCCATCTTTCCGCATACTGCCGAAATGCGGGTGGTGGAACATTACAAGCGGCTCAACTATGGGTTGCTCGAGTTTTCGTTAACCGTCATTGACCCAAAGGTCTTTACAGCACCGTGGACGACCACCGGCACGATCACACTGCATCCCAATGCCGAAATTAGTGAATATTTTTGCGTGCCCTCTGATTCCATCGATTTCAACAATCGCAACACGATACCAGCATATTGAGTGTTGATGGGTATCCGGGATGCTAGCAGCAACCCGCTGCCGCGTGGCCTAAGGGTTAAAAGCCTGAAAATTGTTCCTGCGGTTTCATTGCTTTGAAAGCGGAGCTAATCATCAAGGCGGCGCTTGAGCGTGACGGCTGGGAAGTGACCGGTGTGCAACCAATGTGCACCCGTTTGCGCAACCAGCAGGTGCCAAGTGTTTGAAACATTTGGGGTGAGCGACGGGATTTGAACCCGCGACCCTCGGTTCCACAGACCGATGCTCTACCAGCTGAGCTACGCTCACCACAGATTGATTGCAAACAGTTTAGCATCGTTTCCTTTAAGCTGCCGATTTGCATGTTTGCGATTGAAGGCAGACTAGTGATGATGTTCGCATGGAACTGTGGCGTTGCACGGGTATATCGGGCCGCCATTTGGGGCGGCACGAGGAACGGAAGCAGTACCTGAGCCAGAGGTCGATCGCGAAGAAGAAACAGAAACTCGCAAAACCAACTCCCAACTCCCAACTCCCAACTCCCAAGACAGAAACTTGGGAGTTGGGAATCTTGGTTAGTTAGCCAGCGGATCCGGTCGCATCTGGAACTTCACGAGCTTGCTCGTGGTTCCTTTGCCACCTTCCATGTGGAATGGCGCTCGCGTTGAGATTGGCGTGTAGATGCCCTTGCCCTTCCAGCCGCCGTTCGGATTATCGATGCGTCCGTCCAGGCCTTTCGCGTAGTAGCCCATTGGATACGGCACGCGCAGCGTCATGAACTTGCCGTCCACCAGCACCAGCAATCCCTCGGACAGATTGCCGGTCGCCAGCGGCACGTCCTTGCCGACGCCAAGCATGTCGAAGCGATCGACAAAGTTGTAGTACGCCGAGTCGGCGCTGCCGTTCTCCACCGCTCCCTTGTAGTTCGGACCCGGGAACGGATAGAGCGTCCAGCCTTCCGGGCACTGCTGTCCCGTCGCGGCGGTCGGGCCGTTGAGCGGGCCCTTGCACTTGCTGCGGTCGAAGCTCGCGAGATGTCCACTCGAGAGCACTGTCCAGACGACGCCCTTGCTGTCGACGTCCAAGCCGCGAGGCGCGAAGCCTTGCACCGGCGCCTTGGGGTTATTCCAGGGGACCTCGTAGTACTCGGCCAGCGCCGTCTCCGGCGGGTGAGATCCAGGGACGAAACGAACAATGGCGCCCGGCATTCCCAGGGCTGTTCCCCAGACCGAGCCGTCCGGCGCCGGCGAGACGCCGTAGAACGTCACGTTGACGCGCTTGTCCTTGGTTGGATCCGCGGGCTGATTGGGTTCGGTGTAGGCGTCGCGCTTCCCGTTTCCGTTGTAATCGAGGACGAAGGCGCTCCAGCCCTGCGCCTTCTTCTCGTCGTGCGTCTTGTCCCAGATCTTCGTGTCGAACCAGCCCTCGACGCCGGCAGGCCCGAACGACGACCACAGCACATCGTTGTCGTCGAAATTCACGTGGCCCCAGGTGTAGCAGGTGTCGATGGTAGTCAACTGTTTGGTTTTCGGATCGTAGAGCTCCAGCCCCCGCTGGCCCTGATTGATCGGGAACAACTTCGCCGACGGATGATCCGATCCCGCCTGACACCATGCCGACGTCTCGGGCTTCCGGACTCGCGCCGCAGCCCACACGCGACCCTGCTTGTCCATGGCGAAGCTGTGCACCGTGGTCTGGCTGTTCCAGATCTTTTCGTCGCCCCAGAACGGCGACGCCGCCAGTGGCGGTGTATCGGCGGAGCTGGGCGTGTGCGGATCGCGAACGGTCAGCTTCACTTGGCTCGCTGCGGTGTGCGTCGGATCGACGACGGTCAGGTAATCGCCACTCTCTTCGAGCGCTCCGTAGACGGGGCCGTTGGCGTTCACGGTGGGATTCCGCTTGTCGCTGGAGATGTCGTCGTGCAGATAAACCTTGGGATCTGCCCAGTCCCACATCGTAACGACGACGTTCCGCTCCCGACCCTGAGGACGCGAAGGAGCGGCAGCGGGCAGTTCGCCGTGGGCAATCCGGTCGGTCCAATCCGCGTACATCGCCGCCGCGCGCTTAGAGCCAACCTGCTCGAAGCGGGCAGCCATCCCGGCGCCGGCCTGGCCTGATTGGATGCGGCGTTCCCACGCCGCTTTCGAATCCGCGGAGTGAGCGAGGATGCTCTTGGGAATCTCGCGCGTGGCCTCGTCGCCCATCTGATGACAGCCAGTGCAGCCGTCCGTGTTCACGATTTCGCGTATCCATTGGCCCTGGCTCTTGATGCTTGCAGCAATACCGTTCCCGCTCGGCCCCGTGCCGGGGAAATCACTCTTGGGCGGCACCTGCAGCAAAGAGAACCAGTACAGCGCGGGATAGTATTCGACCGCAGACTTCTTGTCCGGCGCCAAGACCGCCTTCAGGTTAAGGGTCTGGCCCGGTGTAGCTTTAACCTTCGGCGAATCCACCAGCCCGTAGCCGCGAACAAACAGACTGTAGTTCGCCTTGGGAAGCTCCGGCACCAGGTAGCGCCCCTGATCATCGGTGACGACGATCTTGACGAACTTGGTGGGCAGGTCGGTGGTTTCGGCGATCACCCAGACCCCCGCCTCAGGTCCATTGGGGCTGCTCACTACACCGCCAATGTCGGCATTGCCAACACGGACAGTTTCGCTCTTCAGTTGGCCCGCGCGCACTCCGCCCAGCGTAGCGGCCAAGAGCACGCCAATTACGATCACCATTCCCGGATACAAAGCTCTCTTGCTCATAATCTCAGACCTCCTTCCACGGTCGAATCACGCAACTACTGGATGCCAATCAGCCGGCTCAAGCGTTGGAGTTGCTCGAGATTCTGATCGGCCAGTTAAAGGGTATTTATCTACACAGATTCCGAAATTGGTGCCTGATGTGATCTGGGTCATTTCTTGGTTTCCGGATCACTCTCCCGCGCCTGCAGGCCGAGGAACAGCTTTCTGCCGTCAGCAAAGGTAACGCTTTTGCCGACTGCACGAGTGGAGAGGTCCTTGGCCTGGTAGCCCTCGACCATGATCTCGGAGCCAGGCGGCAGGGAATCCTTTGTGAACCCGAGTCTGTACAGATTGTTCGGGCTGCCGCCTTCGATCATCCAAGTGACCACCTTGCCATCATCGCCCTTCACGTCCATGTGGATCCAGGAGTGTGGATTGGTCACTTCCCATTTGACGACCGTTCCCTTCAGCTTGAGCGGTCTGCTCTGGTCGAATTCCGCCGCGAACGCGTGATGCGCCCACGCCGGCGCCGCCGTCAGAAGCACGCCAAACAGTACCAGTAGCTTCGTTTTCATCTCTTACTCCTTTCGCTTGAGTCTATCGATTACTTCGCTTCCTTCTTGGCCGCTTGCTCCTCGGCCACGCGGGCGCCGCGGAGGGTATCCGCCAATGGGTAATTCGCCTCATGACACGCGTACTCGTAGAGTTGCCCCTTAATTTTGACGATGGGCAATTCCCCAGACCATGGTTTGGTCCACATTCCCGGATCTTCCACGGTGAACTGGTAGAGGATCGTGTCTTCGTCGGCGCGCGTGAGCCGCTCGATCATATGCAGGTTCTGGGACCCCCGGAACGGGCTCAGGTCGGTGAAATTGGTGGTGTCGATCACCAGCGTATTTCCCTCCCAATGGCCGACCGAGTCGCCATACCACTGGCGGATGGTGTTGGGTATGTGCGGACGGCCGTCAGTGGGGATCATCCGAACGTCGTGGATCTCTTCTGTTTCAATGGCTACGTATCCTCTGCCCTGCACAATCTGTAGATTGCTGTTGTAGGCCGTGGGAAGCAAGGGCGCCACGTTCGGCCGAGCCAGACATCGCGCGCCCAAGGTAAGGTTCTCCGGGCCATCGAACTCGTGTCCTTTGGCCTTGGCCCTTATTTCCGCGAGTCTCGCGCGAGCCTCAGGTGTCAACGGAGGAATCTTCCCATCCGGCCCCACAATGATTGACGTCCGCCGGTTCCAGGCTAATTTAGACTGGCCCCGGTCCAGCCCGAACTGGGAGAAATCGTAATGAACGTCGTCCGCCGGTGCGCCTTCTACACCTGAATGGTTAGCGGGCGGCTGGCCCTCATCCTCAATCTTGGTGAGTCGCTCGCGTTCCTTTTTGGCAAGGGCCTGAAGCTCCGCTTCCGCATAGAACTCCTTCCCGGCAAGCTCCTTGGGCCGTTCCAAAGGCGTCACGGTATTATTGGTCCATACGCCCTGCAGGTCGGGCTGCCCGTCGGCTGTTCGCGGAGGAGTCCAAGTCTTGCGCACGGTGGTCGTCTTGGCGACGGGCGACAAGGCCTGGCCCGCTGCGGACGCCGGTGTCAGCAAGACCACTACACCCAACGCCAGAGTGGCCATTGAACCGTAATATCGATAGTTCATGGTTCCTCCAAATTCATCGCATTACTTCGCTTCCTTCTTCGCCGCTTCCTCCTCCTGCACACGGGCTCCGCGGAGTATGGTGGATATCATCGTATTCCCCTCGTGGCAGGCCCACTCGTAGACCGGCCCCTGAGTCTTCGTCATCGGAATCTCCGCGGTCCAAGGTTTGGCCCACGTGGTGGGATCTTCGGCGGTGAATTGGTAAGTGACCGCATCGTCGGCGGTGCGCGTGAAGCGTTCCACCAGGTGCAGTTTCTCCCCGGATCCTCTGAAAGCGGTTCGAGCAGTGAAGTTGGTGGTGTCGATCACCAGCGTACTGCCCTCCCAATGGCCAACCGAGTCTCCTTGCCACTCGCGGATGTTTTGCGGGATATGCGGGCGCCCGTCGGTGGGGATGACGCGAGTGGAGTGGTCAATCTCGTGGAGCAGGGCTACGTATCCCGGCCCCTGCACAATCTGGAGAAGGTTTCCCTCGCCGGCTCCGGGAAGCATGGGGATCATCTCCTGGGCCATCAGGATACAACGCTCTGACAACGGCCGGTTCTCGTAACTGTCGAATTCGTGTCCCTTATTTTTCGCGGCACGTTCGGCGTTTCTCTGTTTGGCCTCTGGCAGCATAGGAGGAACCACGCCCTCCGGTCCCACAATCAGCGACGTGCGTTTGTTGGATGCGAACCTGGCCTTAGTGATGTCAAAACCACCGTACAGACTGATGTCATAACGGAGGGCGTTCTCTCTAGCAGCCCCGAGTTCAGCTTCCTCGCCTACATCGCCTTGCCGGATACGCGCCGACAGCTTGGCAAATTCCTCGTCCGTATAGAACTCTTTGGCGCCCAGCCCTTTAGGCCGTTCCAACGGAGTTACGGTGGCGTTGCCCCATATTCCCTGCAGGTCGGGCTTGCCATCGGGCGTACGCGGCGGTGTCCACGACTTCCCTGCGGGTGTCGCCTTCGCTGGCGCCGCCTTCGTCGCGGGCGACGCGGCCTGTCCGGCGGCGGGCGCCTGCGCAATCAGCAGGACGGCGATCATGGCCGCCAAAGCAGTTGCTGAAGCAAGAGAGCGACAGATCATGGGAGCCTCCTTCTTGCCGATCTAGTTACTGGGCTTCTTACGAAGAGGCCCATACAACAACTCCTCCGCGAATTCCGGGCACTTGTATTCCAGGAGCCGGGCATTCTTCTCCACACGGCGATACAGCGGCATGCTGATCTTCCAGGGCCGCGAAAAGACCTTCGGATCCTCGATAGTGGCCTCATAGTTGAGAGTGTCCGCACTTCGTGGAGTGTAGCGCTCCACCACATGCAAGGCGTCACTGTGGAAGTTCCCGGAGCGGTCGAACCAGGTATCTTCCATTTGACTGGTCACATCAACCACCAGCGTTTCGCCTTCCCAGTGCCCGTTGGACCAGCCCATCCAACTATCGGCCGGGGCCTTGGTCGGCGCCCCCATGTTGATGGCGCGAACTGCGCCCGCGTACTCGTAGGAAATCAGGATGTTGTTCTGAGACTGGACTATTTGAAATGGGTAAGGGAGATAGGTGGCGCGTGGCACACCTGGCAAATAACACTTTACCTCCGGGTCCAGCTTCGTCCAATTCGCTTGATTCTCCTTTTTCTTCGCGGCCATCGCCGGCAGATACGGGATCGCATCGCCTTCCACGACGCCCAGCCCGGGCGGCTTTGCGAATACCGCTCCCAGCGAGGGCACCGGCCCCGCTCCGGCTGCGTGGCCTTCGAGATCCCAATCTGCCGTGTTGAGGGCTTGCCAAATCCCGCTCAACTCGGGTTTACCATCCGCCGTCCGAGGGGCCCGGTAAGCGGGGGCCTGAGCAGGGGAGGGCCAGGCGGCCAGCGAGAGGACACATAGCACCGCGACTCCGGCTATCATCGAATCTCTGAACCAATTTCGCATTTCATACCCGCCGTTAATGGTCAACTCCAATCACGCCGCGTAAACCCGGTAAACAACTACAGCTTGATACGGACTAACGCGCCTTCAGCGGAGCCGGCCTGCCGAACTTCGCCTCGCTGACCGGGACGTTCGCCTTTATGTCGTTCAGCACGATCGAATCGCGCCCGTCCAGCCACGCGTAAGTTATGCGGAATGGTAACTTGATTCCGTTGACGTCGCGATAATCAGCGAAGTCAATTTGCGTGGGAACGCGGCCGATCGGCGAGTTGCCATAGCGCAACTCGCGTAAAAGCAGGCCGGTCTTCCTGTCGAAGTATAATGTTACAAGAAGGCCCCTCGGCCCGTTTCCCTGGACGACGTCGACATCGTGACTCTGCCCCAACGTCACATCGCTCTGCAGCGATGATTGGCTGGATGGCGCCGAAAGATCGGTGATCGTGGCGGGCGGGCCGGTTTTCAAATTCGTGAGAAGCTGCTTGATCTGCCCTGGAAAAGACAACTGGGCGTCCAGCCTGGCCCCGTCCAGATCGCCGCCGCTTAGCTGAAACTCCCCTAACACATTGAGTGGTGTTCTTACCCAACCGGTGCGGCCGTCGTAAGTCCTGATCTGGTCTCCTCGGCCAGGCGCTTCCTTGAATAAGATGATCGTGGCGCGCTTATCCGGGGCTTCCGCGACAAGTTCGACTTCGCCACCGCCCCCGAATCCCCCGAACCCCACGCTAGTCCCCTTGCCGACAAAGCTTTTGAGGCCGGCCAAGCGTTGGGCTCCGCCGGCCGCCTGAACATATTTGTCGAGAATCGACTCAGCGGAAGGCATTCCGTCAGCTGCTGCGATGACGTCGTCCGGCTCTATGGTTACCGTGCCGTATATGGTCTCCATAACGGGCGTGACCAGGGGTTTATCGCGGTTGCGATGGCAGGTCCAGCACGTCACAACCTGGCGGCCTGCGAAGTTGTTTTTGTTAATGTTGGCAACCATGTTGATCATGATGCGCGCCATCACTTTGCGCGGAGTGTCGGCCGGCCAATCTACCTGGTCGGTGCCGGCCCCGACATGACAATCCGAGCAGTCGAAGTCCAGCGAGGCCGCCATGACCCCCATCGTCTCCATGAAATCGTCCACGGGGATTCCCTTGAGTACCTGGACGTTCTTGAAGGCCTGTTCCGCGAGAAGCGGTTTCTCTTGTGACGCTGTTTGGGCGACCGCAAACCCGACGGCAATCAGCACCACGACCGTGATTCCAGAGGCCGCAAGTATCCCTCGTCTGGACCATAACTTCATCTCTTGTCCCCTCAGCCTCAGATGTCCTTTAACGGTACGTTGCCGACGCCCCTACTTGGGAGCGACGGAGCGCGTCTCGGGGGCCTCTCGACGAAAGATTCCGCCGCTGGCACACACAGCCACAAGTCCATCAAAGCTCACGCCGTCCTAGGTTCCCGTCTTCGACCTCCCGTATAGACGCCTTATACACCCAAGGCGTTTCCGAATGAAGCGAATTGTTCTTCGTCGCACCATCTTCATTCTGGAGTAATCAGCGGGCCGTCAGCTGTAGCCACGTTCTCGGCTCCGGCAGCACTCTTAGGAGTTGCCGTACCTGAGCAGGTGCGTAGAACCGGCGTTCAGTTTTGGTATCCGTTTTGCGAATGCCACGCCGTCCGCCGGATTCTTGTCGACGTAACCACGCTATACGGGCTCTTATTTCGCAGCAGCCAAAGCGACGGCGGCCTCGCCTTCTTTGACGGTGGCGCCATGCCCACCGGCGATGGTGGCGCCGCTGATGCGGTATTTCCGCAGGGCGTCACCGGCCGCAATGGTCATGTCCGAACGATCGATCGGGCCACGCGGCGAGACGAGATCGGTGATATAGGCGACGTTACTTTTCACCACATAGCCAATGAGCATGCCTTGGACGTGCGGATTGGGAATGTTATAGAGACGGATTTCGTCGGTATCATCCTTCAGCGCCATCTGATCCTTGACCTCCACGATGGTCGCAGGCCGCGGCTTTTTTTGCAGATCGTCGGGAACCAGGGTGCGCGGCGTCCGAACATCGTTTTCGAAATAGGCCTTGTCCGGAGTGGGAACGACTACCGTAGCCCCTTCCGCCACGTAGGTGCGCATCCCGCCGGTGTGATCCATGTGATGATGCGTGAGAATCAGATACTTGATGGGCTTGCCGGGATATTTCTTTTTCGCCGCGTCGATGGTCCAGCGCGATTGCAGTTCGCCGTAAGGCGCATCGAAGACGACGAGATAGTCTTTCATGGCCACGATCAGGTTGTTGGCCGTGCCGCCCTGGACGTGTTGCACGTTGGGCGCCAGCTCGACCAGTTTCAGACCGCCGCCGGCAGGATAGATGACCGCGTCACTATCAAGGAAGCGCGTAAGGAACAGCCGGCGCACCACCCATTGATAGGGCACGTCGCTCGTGGCGGGCGGATGGGCAGCCGCCTTCACGGCGGCGGGAACGGCAAAGGTCTCCGCCGCGATCTTGGGATTCGCAGTGACCATGCGGTACGTGAGTTTTGCCACTTCGATACCGTTGATCTGATAAGAGAGCGATTGAGCGACCTTCGCGCCAGCAACCGATGTCCACCCGGAGAGCACGAGATCGTAATTGGAATCGCCGTTGATGTTGTCGTCATCGCGCGTACCGATGGGAGTGCAGGCAACGATTGCTTGCCGAGCTGCTGCGAGTCCGCGGCGCGGAGATTGTTGGGACCGTCCATGGCCTTTAGCAGCAGCCGCGGCGAAGCGCGTTCGAGCTCACGCAGCTGCGCGGCAACGCGAATGGCGGACATCGGCTGGGTGCCGTTGCTGTCCGTCACAAAGCCGAGCGAGGGCAGCAAGGTTTCGGTATATTTCAGCTGTACGGGCGGGGGCGGATATTTCTGATCGCGTTCCCACTCCGTGCGCGCCATTCCTTTGGCGAGATCCCAGGTGATGGCGAACGTCGCGTCCCCGAGGAAACGCGGTTCGCCGCCTGCCGCAAACGACTGTCCCGGCTCCCAGAACCTGGCATCACCCTTGACGGCGAGGCCCGTCAATCCGCGCAGCGCGGCGGCGCCACCTTCCGCCGCAATGGCTTGCTTGACGAGATCGGCGGCGTTCCCTTGAGCGAAAGTTGGCTGCACCTTGGTCGTGGCCAGCAACAATACGGCAATTGACAATACGTACTTCATAAGGTTTCCTCCGCGAGCTTGCCGCGCGATTCTACTTCCTGACCGGCAGCTTTTTCAAGCGGCCGTGAGCGGAGCCTTCCTTGGGAGACCCGCACGCGAACTGCGCTCAACCGATTAGACGCTGACGGTGGGCGCATTCCATAACGTCGCCGGCGTCCTCACCTTCACTTCGACAAGCAACGGCAGCAGCGTGAACGTGAGGGCGCATTCGCGAACGGCCTCAGCGTGAATCTGAACGGCGCCAACGACATCTTGCAGGCCGGCTCCTTGAATATTTCTGACACATTCCGATAAACTCATTCTCCGCCGGAAACTTTTAGTGGCATCAATCGATTTCTCCCGAGCCGGAGGAGGGATCAGTCTGCGTGCCTCCAGCCGGAGGTCTATTCGAGTTCATCAAGCGAAGGAGATGGCGGTGAACAACAAATCGAGTTCTCGTTGGCTGCGTCTGTCTGCCGGTTTCGGTCTGTGCCTGGCGAGCGTGGCCTGGCCTTTCCTCTCGCGCGTACACGCTGCGCCGCAACAACCTTCACTCCCCAGCGTGACGTCAACTGCACTGCGCCGCGACGTTTCGCCCATCGCTGCGTCACCCGCTTTTTCCGCTCAGGATCTCACCGCACCGCCCGTCGAGAACTGGCTCAAGGTCGGAGGCAGCCTCTTCAACCAGAACTGGTCTCCGCTAAAACAGATCGATCGTGAAAATGTGGGCAAGCTCAAGGCCGTCTGGCAAACGCATTTGGATGGCTCCGCACTCGCCATGAAATACTCCGGCGAGGCGCAGCCCGTCGTTTATCAAGGCGTTCTTTACATCGTTACCGGAGCCGACGACGTATTTGCGATCAGCGTGAAGACCGGCCAGATTCTTTGGAAATACCAGGCGAATCTGGACCAGAGCATCTCCACGGTGTGCTGCGGCTGGACCAGTCGGGGCGTCGCCTTGGGTGATGGCAACGTTTATGTCGGTCAGTTAGACGGCCGCCTTGTGGCGCTCGACGAGAAATCTGGCAAGCCGGTTTGGTCGATTCAAGCCGAGCAATGGCAGCAGGGCTACACCATCACTGCCGCTCCGCTGTATTACGACGGAATGGTGATTGCCGCCTTCGCGGGTGGCGAAAATGGCGTCCGGGGCCGCGTCAAAGCCTACGACGCCAAAGACGGGCACCTGATTTGGACTTTCTACACGATCCCGGGGCCAGGCGAAATCGGGCACGACACTTGGCCCAAAGACAGCGACGCCTGGAAGTACGGGGGCGCAACGGTCTGGCAGACTCCAGCCGTGGATCCGGAACTGGGCCTCCTCTACTTCACTACGGGTAACCCGGGGCCCGACTTCAATGGAAGAATCCGCCCCGGCGACAACTTATTCGCAAATTCCATGGTCGCCATTGAAGCGAAGACCGGCAAATATCGCTGGCACTTCCAGCAGATTCACCATGATTTGTGGGATTACGACGGCCCGAATCCCGTCATGCTTTTCGACGCGAAGGTCGGTGGCCGGATTCGCAAAGCCGCTGCCGAAGCGAACAAGGCCGGCTGGGTGTACATACTGGATCGCACGAACGGAAAGCCGCTGATCGGCATCGACGAAAAACCGGTCCCGCAGGAGCCGCGGCAATTCACCTCACCCACGCAGCCGATTCCTCGCGGCGACGCATTCGTGCCGCAGTCGATCGATGTAGCTCCGGAAGGCTTCGCCCTCGTGAATCAAGGGCGAATTTTCACGCCGTTCTGGGCTGAGGGAGTTGTCGCCAAGCCATCCGCGCGTGGCGGGGCGAACTGGCCAGCTAGCTCCTACGACCCTGACACGAACGACTACTACGTCTGCGCCACCGACGCTCCCAATTTTTTCAAGGGCGGCGAGGACGATCAAAAATTCCCGCAAGCCGGTCAAAGATATCTGGGAAGCGCTTTTGGCGGCATGCCTCTTCCGGCGAACGGAATTTTTGCGGCGTTGGACATGAAGACCAATCGCCTGGTTTGGCAACAGAGATGGAAGGATAGTTGCTACAGTGGTTCGGTAACCACGGAGGGCGGCCTCATCTTTGTGGGCAGAAACGACGGTAGGCTCACCGCCCTAAACTCCTCCAACGGTCAGCGCCTTTGGGAGTTCCAGACTGGCGCCGGCGTGAACGCTCCAGCCAGCGTCTTCGAGTACGAAGGCGACGAATACGTGGCAGTTTATTCCGGTGGCAGCCTCTTCGCCGGCGCGCCGCGCGGAGACAGCATTTTTCTTTTCTCCCTGAAAGGCGCGTTGATGCCGGGAACCGAAATCTCGTCACAGACGCCGGCTCCTGCACCAGCGGAGCATCGGTAAAGCTACCTGAAACGGCATTCGCTGTTGGATTTCACCTGGGCGGATTTGAGGCACACCGTAGGGCTGCCATGCGGCTCAGTCGAATTAGCAGGCCACAAATAGCAGTTTATCGGTGAGGGCTCTCAAGCCGACGTGGAAAGTTTTCGAGCGATGGAGTTATCCAGATTTGAGTCAACTTGCTTGCTGCTCTCCTCGATTTCGATGCTGCCCTTAAAACCGGCACCATCCTCGATCACTATTCGTCGAGTGATCACGTGGCCGATCATCGAAGCGTCCTTCTTGATCTCGATGCTTTCACTTACTACATTGTGATTGCCATCAACTTTGCCATAGATGATGATTTCGCGTGCCGCAAGCCCGCCGGTAACCTGACCCTTGTGCCCCACGGTGAGCCTGTGTTCCCCCACCGAGATCGGCCCCTCGACCTTACCATCTACCAGCAGGTCTTCGTTGCCGGAGATTTCTCCCTTCACTCTTAGAGTCGGCCCCAGCCACGAAGTGGCCTGCGCTACGCTGCCGGTTGGGCTGACATTAATCGCTGAGACCTTTGGGGCGCTCAAAGTTTCCACGACGCGTCCCGAAGCCGGGCTCGGCGCGGATTGTGATTCCTTATTCCGCCACATTGTTCCTCCTCGCTCCGGCCTTGAGAGTCGCACAGCTTGCCTGGAGGCCCGTCGCCCAGCCTTCTCTAAGGAAATTTTGAAGTGCGATGGCTGGGTCGGCGAAATTACGCCGCTTCTTTATTTCTCGCGGCTATTGGCGGGAGACGACGCCCGGGGGGCCTTCTGGAACCGCGCCGCACGGCGTAGAAGAGCCTCGAATAGCCGATCTTTAGACCTCAACTCGGCGCGACGAACCATGCGCTGGGCTCGCATCGTTTTTGTCCTGAGCTGATTAGAAACGAACAGAACAATAGTTGCGGCGACAGCAGGAAGCCATACAGGGTTTTGTGTATTCTGGTCAGAATCGGACAGACAGGTAACTCATAAGGTACGATATAACTGTTTAGGGAACAGAGCCGTACCGGGAAAGACATCTGTTTCTTCTCGCCATCGCAGCCGTAGCCGTGATGATCCTCACAAAATTTGAGAAGTACAGCATCCCCTATATGGAAACTACAAAGTCCCGCTGACTCCAAAATGCTTAGACCGATTTTTTGGCGCTTTGTGCTCCCTTCGATTGCAAACAATATGGAGTTCGCGGGGAAAGTGAGTTATAGTCGCCGTTACAAGGTCCGGCAAGTAGACAAGGCAAGGAGGTTCAAATGAGAAATCGATTTTGGTTCTCATTGAGTGCTTTGGCGGTGGTGATGGCGGCGGTCCTGTGGGCCCCGACATTCGTTGCGGCCCAGGCACAATCGGGTGCCACCGCGAAGACCGCTACCAAGAAGGGCACAAAGGCGGCGACAAGTAAGAAGTCTTGGGTCATGCCCCGGACGCCGGACGGCCAGCCGGACCTGCAGGGATATTGGACCAGCCTAAGCTTTACGCCCATGGAACGCCCCGCCAAATACGGAAACCGAGAGTTTTTGACGGACCAGGAAACGCAGGACCTGTTCAATGCAGGTGTGCGGGGTTCCTTTGACGGCGCTGCTGGCAGCGGCGACGCAGAGAACGACCCCACTTCCGCCGATTACGACTTCAAAACGTACGGGCTTAGCCCGTGGCAAAACGGGGTAAGACCGAACCATCGAACGTCGCTGGTGGTAGATCCCCCGGATGGCAAAATTCCGCCACTGACTCCGGCGGGCGAGGCAAGGCGCAAGGCTGCGCAGGGATACTTCGTGGCCGAAGAGGGGAATTGGCAGGGGGTGGTGCACGCCGATGTTGCCAAGGATTTGGGTGTCGGCGTGACTTGCGTGGCCCTGCATGGTGGACCGCCCATAATCCCTGGTGGGTACAACAGTGGCTTGATGATCGTGCAGAGTCCGGGATACGTGGTGATTCAAACCGAGTACGGATTCGAGCTGCGCATTATTCCTCTGGACCGGCAGCCCCATCCCTCGGCAAACATCCACCAGTGGCATGGGGATGGGCGCGGCCATTGGGAGGGCGACACGCTGGTCGTGGAGACCACCAATTTCCGTCCCGAGAATGCCTATCGGAACTCCAATGCCGCGACCTTGAAAATTACCGAATACTTCACGCGCATAGACGCGGAAACGATCGAATACAAATTC